>Ga0099791_10000144_pt1 | contig 23811 bp, 22 predicted proteins | sample Rivendell_Oct201_7_FD_77318 | JGI IMG/M metagenome (GOLD analysis project Ga0099791, IMG submission 77318) | Vadose zone soil and rhizosphere microbial communities from the Eel River Critical Zone Observatory, Northern California to study diel... | ecosystem: Environmental > Terrestrial > Soil... | reverse complement strand
GCGTCGCGGACGTAGCGGCCGCGCGGGCCGTGTAGCGTCACCTCGAGGCCGCCGCCGAAGCCGGCCTCGGACAGGAGCTTCTTGGCGCGCGCCACGTCCGCCTTGAGGGGCTGAAGCTTCGGATCGAAGCCGAAATGCATCGACGGCAGCATCGTGGCGACGCGCACGCCCTTGCCGTCGAGCACGGTCTTGATGATCTCGTCGGCGTCGATCGCGTACGCGATGGCCTGACGGACGCGCTTGTCGGCGGTAGGCCCGTTGTAGGTCCCCGTCACCTTGTGCTGCGCGTCCATCTGGTGCGTGTAGAACATGAGCTGAATGGTGCGGATCGACGGCGCCGTCGACAGGAAGAGCTTGGGGTGCCGGTCGATGATCGCGCCGAGATGCGGCGGAATGTTCACCGCGAGGTCGATCTCGCCGTTCTGCAGCGCGGCCACGCGTACCGCGTCGTCGGGAATGGGGCGGAACACCACGGTCTTGATCTGGGGCGCCCCGCGCCAGTACGCGGCGTTCGCCTCGAGCACGATCTCCTCGTCCTTCGACCAGCGGACCAGCTTGTAGGGGCCGGTGCCGATCGGGTTCTTGGAAAGCTGCCCGGTTTCCTTGCCGGCGGCCTCCTTGGGCGGCAGCATGCCGCTCTGGGCGAAGGTCATCACCGGCAGAAAGGTCGGCCAGGGCTTCTTGGTGTGCACGCGGATCGTGTACGGATCGACGATTTCAACGCGGTCGATCGGGGCGAAGAAGGTCGCGCCGCGGAGCTTACCCTGCCCATTCGCCAGGCGCTCGAGCGTGAACTTCGCCGAGTCGGCGTTGAAGTCCTCGCCGTTGTGGAACTTCACGCCGCGACGCAGCTTCACCTCCCACGCCGCGGGCGGCACGAACTTCGGCATCTCGGTGGCGAGCGCAGGAACGATCTTGAGACTCGGGTCGCGCTCGTACAGCGTGTCGAAGATGTGTCGGCCCACGTTCGAGGCCGGCGTTTCCGACTGATTGGCGACGTCGAGCGTGGTGGGATCGACGCCCTGCGCGAGCACGACCTTGCCGGCCGGCGCGGCGCTCGCCGGCGACGACACGAGCGTTGCGACGATGGCTGCGGCGGCGATTTTCCATCCGATCATGCGGAGCCTCCTGGACGACTGAATCGGCCGCTTCGAGTGCCCGCCTACTCTAGGGGCCGCCCGGAGGCGAGTCAAGGTACGCGAGCGCCTCGTCGCGCGTGGTGACGAGTCCGATGGCCTGGGCCTCGCGTGCCCGCTCGAGAAGACGGCCGACCGCGGGACCCGGCGGAAGGCCGAACCGCTCCATGACATCCGTGCCCCGGATTAGCGGAGGCGCGTCGGCGTCTGACGGCTGCTCCTCCCAGCCGCGCAGCAGATCCCGGATCAGCGTCGAGCCGCGCCAGATCGAGCGGGGCGAGTCGCCCCTTACCGCCGCGGCGTCCACGAGGGATAACAACAAGAGGTCGCGCGTGTCCTCGCGCAGGTCGCGGTAGAAGCGATAGCGCGCCCGCGGGGTCACGACGCCGGCGGCGGCCAGGTGCATGGGGCGCAGATGGTGCCGGACGAGGCGCTCGAGCACACCACGGGCACGCGCCGGCAGCTTGAGCCGCTCGCCGACGGCGCGCGCGCGCGCGGCGCCGATCACGTCGTGCTCGAAGAAGCGCACGCGCCCGTCGACCACCCGGCGCGTCTCGGGCTTCGAGACGTCGTGCAGGAGCGCGGCGAGCTTCAGGACCTGCCCTCGACGCACATCGCCGCCGAGCTCCTCGGCCATGTGGGCGGCGAGCTCCTCGCCGAAGGGCCGGAGCCCGCGCAGGCCCGGCAGGAGCACGTCGGCCCCCGCGACCGTCCGCAGCGAGTGTTCGAGCACCGGGAAGCGGTGAGGCGCCGGCTGGGGCGTCGCACGCATCGGCTCGATCTCCGGCATGATCACGCCGAGCAGACCGAGCGCGTCGAGGCGCCGGAGTGCGCGGGCCGTGCCCGGAAGCGCGAGCACCGCCAGAAGCTCGTCGCGAACGCGCTCGGCGGAGACGGTGGCCAGCGCCGGACCGGCGGCGCGGATGGCCTTGGCGGTCGACGGCGTCAGGCGAAGGCCCAGCGTCGCCTCGAGGCGGACGCCGCGGAGCGTGCGGAGCGGATCGTCCGCGAGCACGCGCGCGTCGGGGACCCGGAGCCGGCGCGCCCGGAGGTCGCCGAGCCCCCCGGTCGGATCGATCACGCGGGCGCGGCCGTTTCTCAGGAGCTCGCCCAGGGGAACCGCCAGGGCGTTCACGGTGAAATCGCGGGCCGCGAGATCGCCTTCGAGGGTGGCCGCCCGCCAGTCGGTCACGTCGAGCCAGGCGCCGCGCGCGACGACGCGCGCCGCGCCGCGCTCGGGATCGAGCGGCACGAAGGCGCCGCCGAGCTTCGTGGCCACCCGGCGCGCCAGGTCGAGCGCTCCCGACGGCACCGCAACGTCCAGGTCGGCGATCGGCCGCGCACCTCGCCCGCCGCCGCGCCAGGCGTCGCGCACGGCGCCCCCGACGAGCACCGGCGGCCGATCGCGATCGGCGGCCCTCAGCACGGCGCGCAGGAGCGTCCGAGCCCCCTGCGTCAGGTGATCGAGATGGAAGTAGGAGCCGGACCGCGCCGTGCGGCGAGGCGACACTTCAGCGGACCGAGAGTAGGAGCCGGACCGCGTCGCGCGGCGAGGCGACACTTCAGCGGACCGAGAGTAGGAGCCGAGCCGCGGCCTGCGGCGGGGTGCCACTACACGAACTCGAGGCCGCCCGTCCCGATCCGGTATTCGACGATCTCGTCGCTCATCGCGCTGCCGCGGTGCTTGACCACGCAGAGCATGCGGGCCAGCCGGTTGCCGACCCGCTCGCTGCCGAGAACCACGATGGTGTTCGCGGTGGCGCCGATGTCGCCGGGGGCCACCTTGCGCGCGAGCAGGTCTTCGAGCCGGGTCTCCTCGGTCGTGACCAGGAGCACCGTGGTCAGCGCCGTGTGGTCGTAGAGGTGCGCGTCGATGAACTCCCGGTGCTTCCACACCGGCAGGCAGATCTCCATGCCGAGCGTTTCGGCGTCCCGGTGGATGGTCTTGCGATAGAGCTCGTCGAAGATGAAGAACTGGATCGAATCGGCCGGCGAGTCCATGGGCTCGACGCCGTCGACCACGACGCGCCGCGTGCCCGCCGCGCAGTGGAAGTAGACGAACGGCCGGACCGTGTAGAGCGCGTGATTGTAGGCGGCCTTCCAGTTCCAGTCGAACTCCCGGCCGCCGTCCGGTGCGGCTACCTGGAAGTCGCGGACCCGGCCCACCCAGGGGCACGCATTGGAGTAGAACGCGTCCATCTGGTCGGGCGGCGGATACGGATCGGCCATCGGCGTCACCGTATGCGTCCACGGCTTGAGCGACCACGCGAAGAGCCGGGCGGCGTACTCGTCGTGCTGCTGTGAGTCGCCGCGCCCGTTCAGGTCGAGGACCACGCCGCGGGCGCGGTCGGCGACCTTTCCGTGATCGACGAAGGTGAGCCCGAGGTGCGTCTTGCCGATGCCGGTCGCGCCGTAGATGACCGTGAGCGTGCCGGGTAGCAGGCCGCCGCCCAGCATCGCGTCGAGCCTGGCGAGGCCGGTGGATACGCGCAAAGTCACGAGCGTCGAGTCTACACCGCCCGGCCCTTGGTCCGGAACTGTCGCTCGTAGAACGCCTTGAGCTCGTCGAGCGTCGTGGCCTGGCCGGGCGTCTTGTCGTCGCGGACGCGCGTGATCCGTGCGAACCGGAGCGCCAGTCCCGAGGGGTAGGTCGGGCTCTTCTGGATCTCGTTGTGCGCCACCTCGACCACGACCTCGGGCCGCACGCGCACGGTGTAGCCGTCGTCGCTCGTGGCGAGCGCCCAGAGCCGCTCGGTCATCTCGACGAACTGGCGGTCGGTGAATCCCTTGAACGTCTTGCCGACGTCCGCGAACGCGTCGCCGTCGCGCACCGCCAGGTGATAGTTGGAGAGCCAGCCCCTTCGCCGTCCAGAGCCGCGATCGGCGGCGACGATGACGCAGTCGACGGTCTCGGCCGCCTTCAGCTTGAACCAGCGCTTGCCCCGCCCGCCGGGCTCGTACGTGCTCGCGAGGTCCTTCGCCATCACGCCCTCGTGCCCGGCCGCGAGCGCTCGCGCCAGGAACTCGTCGGCCGCCGCCGTCGACGTGACGATGGCGCGCTCGGCCAGGTGGCGCCCGCCGGTCACGGCGACCAGCGCGTCCCAGCGCTCCCGGTACGGCGCGTCGATCAGCGAGCGCCCGCCGGCCATGAGGCAATCGAAGAAGTGCAGAGCGAGCGGCATCTCGCGCACCAGCCGCGCCACGTCGTGGACGCGCCGGAACCGGCGCATCAGCTCCTGGAACGGCAGCGGCCGCCCCGCCGGGTCGAGCGCCAGTACCTCGCCGTCCAGGATGAACGGCGCCGCGGTGAGCTCACGCCGCGCCGTCTCGACGACGTCGGGCAGGCTCGCGGTGACATCGGAGAGACCGCGCGTCCAGATCCTGATCTGCTCGCCGTCGCGATGGAGCTGGATGCGGGCGCCATCGTACTTGTACTCGAGCGCCGAGGTCCCGCCGTGAGCCGCCAGCACCTCGTCGAAGTCGTCGGCGATCTGGGCGAGCATCGGCAGGAGCGGAACGCCCGGGCGGACCTCGGCCGATGCGAGCGCCGCGGCGCCCCCGCGGGCCGCGCGCACGGCGACCTCCGAGAGGTCGCCCAGCCTCAAGGCGGCGCGGCGGGTCGTCTCGAGCGGCGCCGAGAACGCACGGGCTATCGCGTCGAGCACGAGCCCGTCCGACACGCCCGTGCGCATCTCGCCGCCGATGATCTGCTGCAGCACCTCCCGCTCGTCCGCCGACGCCCGCGCCGCCAGCCCGCGCAGCAGCTCGTCGCGGCTTCGACGCGAGCCGGCGCCGCCGGCGGCGGCCACCGCCGCGAACGCACCGGCGACGTCCCCGAGCGACAGCGGCGGACCGGCCATGGGATCGGCGGCGACCGCCGGCAGGCCGCGGACCCCGAGCACGCGAGGGTCCGAAGCCGGAAAGGCCCGGCCTGTGAGGAACGCAACCGCGGTGCCGATGGCGTCGGCCGGGAGCGCTCTAAGGTACGTGGCGAGGAGCTCGAGCTTGTCGAGCCGTCCCGGGCTCGCGCGGAGGCGTCGACAGAGGTCTGCGAATCGCTCAAGCTCGACCATTCCGAAAATCATTCTACCGGCTGGCGGGTATCCTTGACTTCGCCGCGGGCGCCGCCCTACTTTCGTGTCCATGCGCCGTCGTATCCTGTACGACGCGACCTCGCGTGCGGCGGTGGCTGCCGCCGAGCTTCTCCGACCCGACTTCGACGTCGCCCCCCTGTCGCCCTCGACGGATCAGACCCCCGGCGATCCGGCGGTCGTGCTGATCGGCGCCGACGGCCGCGACGGACTGCGGGCCGATCCGTCGCGACGTGTCCTGGCCCTGGTCGACGTGCAGGCTACCGGCCCCTGGCCTGCCCACTGGTTCGCGGTGCTCCCGGCGGGTGCGGGCGGGCCGATGCTCGCGCGCGCGGTGGCAGGCGCGTTCGACGACCTCGAGCGCACGGCGGCCATGGCGCGGCTCGAGCGCGAGCTGTCGGAGCTGAACGCGATCGGCATCAGGCTCTCCGCCGAGCGCAACCCGCGCGAGCTGATCGAGACCATCCTGACCAAGGCGCGGGAGATCACCCAGAGCGACGCCGGCTCGCTCTACCTGGTCGAGGAGGACGCCGCCGGCACCCGGCGGCTGCGCTTCGCGCTGGCCCAGAACGACTCGGTGAGCATCCCTTACCGCGCCTCGCGGCTGCCGCTGACGAGCGCCAGCGCCGCGGGGCACGTCGCGCTGACCGGCGAGACCCTGAACCTCGAGGATGCCTACGCGCCGCCGCCGGGCGCGCCGTTCCGGATCAATCGCTCGTTCGACGACAAGGCCCGCTACCACACGAAATCGATGCTGGTCGTGCCCATGCGCACGCCGCAGGGCGAGACGATCGGCGTGCTCCAGCTCATCAACTGCAAGCCCGACTACGCGCACCGCTTCGCGTCGGTGAGCGAGATCAAGCGGATCGTCCGGCCGTACAGCCCGCGTCACGCGCGGCTCGCCGAATCGCTGGCCTCGCAGGCGGCGGTGGCCATCCACAACAGCCGGCTCTTCGAGTCGATTCACCGACTCTTCGACGGCTTCGTGCACGCGTCCGTCACGGCCATCGAATCGCGCGACCCGACCACCTCGGGCCACTCCCTCCGCGTCGCGAATTTCACCGTGGGCCTCGCCGCCGTCGTCGACCGCTGCGCCACCGGCGCCTACGGCGCCGTCCATTTCAGCGCCGACGAGATGATGGAGCTCCGCTACGCCGCGCTCCTGCACGACTTCGGCAAGGTCGGCGTGCGCGAGCAGGTGCTGGTCAAGGCCAAGAAGCTCCTCCCGGGCGAGCTCGACCGGATCCGCCAGCGCGTCGAGCTGATCAAGCGCGGGCTCGAGCTGCGCTACGCCGACAAGAAGATCGAGCATCTGCTCGACCGCGGCCGGCGCGGCTACTCGGAGCGGGCCGCCGCGCTCGAGGCCGAGCTGGCCGCGTATCTCGCCGAGCTCGACGACAGCTTGAGCCGCATCGTCGTCGCCAACGAGCCGACGGTGCTGCCGAAGGACTTCGCCGCCGACCTCGAGCAGCTGGCGCGGCGGTCCTTCGAGGACCACGCCGGGCGCCGTCACAGCGTCATCACGTCCGACGAGGCCGCGACGCTCTCGATTGCCCGCGGGAGCCTGACCGCGGCGGAGTACAAGGAGATCCAGTCCCACGTGGTCCACACCTACCAGTTCCTGTCCCGCATTCCGTGGACCAGGGAGTTCCGCCGCATCCCCGAGATCGCCCGCTCGCACCATGAAAAGCTCGATGGCACGGGCTATCCCTACGGGATGAAGGCCGCGGAGATCCCGGTGCAGTCGAAGATGATGACCATCGCCGACATCTACGACGCGCTTACCGCGGGCGACCGGCCCTACAAGAAGGGGCTCCCGCGCGACGAGGCCCTCGACATTCTGAGCCACGAGCGGCGAGCCGGGCATCTTGACGGCGCGCTGCTCGACCTGTTCATCGAAGCGAAGATCTACGAGCAGGCCGCGTCGGCGCCGGCCGTCACCCCGCCAAGAAGAGACAGACGCCGCCCCATGCGATGACGGCGCCGAGCGCCAGGAGCGCTCGCGCGGCCTCGCGGCCGAGCCGAAAGCTCCTCAGATGTTGAGCGGATCGGGACAAAAAAAACGCGCGCGAGCCTCGACGGTGGAGCAATGCGTAGGTCACTGCGTGGGAGCTCATTGTTCGTCCTCCTGAAGCTTTGGATCAGAATCCGCGAAGCAGCCCGACGACCTTGCCGAGAATCTTCACCGCGCGCCGCGTGGGATCGATGACGATCGGCGCCATCGTCGGGTTTTCGGGCTTGAGCACGACGCGCGGGCCGTCGCGCAGGAACCGCTTCACCGTCGCCTCCGGATCGCCGCCCGCCTCCGACTCGACCATCGCCGCGACGATGTCGTTCGGCTGAGCCGAATCCTGGCGATGCACGAGCACGAGATCGCCGTCGCAGATGTGGGCGTCGATCATCGAGTCGCCGCGGACGCGCAGCGCGAAGACGTCCTCGCCGCGCCCGGGCAGCGACGCCGCCGCGATCGGCACCTCGCCCTCGCGGTTCTCCTGCGCCAGGAGCGGCGAGCCCGCGGCGATGCGGCCGAGGATCGGCACCTGACGGTGGGCTCGCACGGCGGCGTCGGGGAGGGTGAGCGCTCGCGACGTGCGGCCGGCGCTCGGCCGTCTCTGCAGCTGGCCCTTGCGCTCGAGCGCTCGCAGGTGATCGAACGCCGCCCTGGGCGTGATCCTGAATCGCTCGCCGATCTCACGCACGGTCGGCGGTACTCCGTACTTGGCCTGGAAGCCCCGCATGAAGCCGAGTACCTCTTGCTGCCGGCCCGTCAGCTCGCGCATGCCCGTCCTCCTGTGGAAGACGATATTACTCAACTCATGTTGACCAGTCAACAAAAAGCGAGTGCCCGGGCCGGACATCCTTGTCTATTGGCTCAGGCGGGCTCCCAGGGCTCGCAGACGGGGCACATCACATGACCCTGGTCGCGGGCGTCGGCGATGTGCTTGAAGTACGCGCGCTCGGCCTCGGGAATTCGCGGAACCCACGCGCAGTCGCTCTTGTGGAGCAACCGCGCGCCTCGCTGGGCGCAGTAGGGCTCGCCGGGCTCGGCGGCGACCGTGGCCGTCCTGGCCTCGGCGGCAATCGCACCCTCGGCTTCCGACGGCAGCACGGGCGTCGGCGTGGCTACAACGGGGTCGGGCGCTGGTGGAGTGATCGGGTCGGGATCGTTGATGTGAAGGTTCGACTCGACCGTCGACCGGAACTCGTCGCTGGCGCGGCGGAATTCGCGCAGCGCGCGGCCGACCATGCGCCCGAGCTCCGGCAGCTTGCTGGGACCGAACACCAGCAGGGCGAGAACCCCGATGACGAGCATCTCCTGCAGGCCGATGTCGAACATTCGCGGCTAGAGTAACACGCGCCGCTAGCCGACCCCGGCGAGCCTCGCCAGCTCGGCGAACGAGCCCACGATCAGATCGGCCTCCCCGGCCGGCGCGCCCTCCTCGGGCGCGTACAGGACCGTGACCATGCCGACCGCCCGGGCGCCGCGAATATCGGATGGAACGCTGTCGCCGACCATCGCGGCGGCGGCGGGCGAAAGCGCCATCCGCTCCAGCGCCATGCGGAAGAGCGGGGGCTCGGGCTTGCCGACTACGATCGGCCGCACACCGGCCGCCGTCGCGATCGCCGCCACGGTCGCGCCGGAGCCCGGCAGGAAGTCGCCTCCCTCGATCGGCATGCGCGGATCGACGTTCGGCGTGACGAGCGGCGCCCCGCGCGCGGCGGCGCGCGCGGCATTCGTGAGGCGCTCGTAGCTGAGATCGAAGTCGTTGCCGACCGCGACAACCGTCGCGGCGCGGTACTCCTTCACGTCCACCAGCTCGTGGCCGGCCCGCGCGATGACCGCCGCCATGTCGGGCGAGCCGATGACGAGGACCCGCGAGGGACCGAATCGCTCGCGGATCACCTCGCCGAGGATCTCGAGCGGCGTGAGGACGTGTCGGGCCACGTCGACCCCGAGCCCGTGCAGCCGCTCGCGCAGCTCGCCGCCGGTCGCGCGGGAGTTGTTGGAGACGAAGGCGAGCCCGCGACCGGCCCGATCGAGGGCCGCCAGCGTCTCGCGCGCTCCCGGGTTGAGGGTGTTTCCGTTCCAGACGCACCCGTCGAGGTCGAAGACGAAGCCGCGTACGGACGACAGGATGGAGGCGGACACGAGGCTCAGGCCTCCGCCGACCGCGCGAAGTCGGCCCTGGCCGCTTCGTACACCTCGCGGGTGCGCGTGGCGACACTCGCCCAGCTGAAGTGGGCTTCCACGCGGCGCCGGCCCGCCTGCCCCATGGCGCGCCGGCGCCCGGGATCGTCGAGCAGCCCGCGAATCGCCGCGGCGAGCGCGTCCGGACGCGCCGGCTCGACGAGCAGACCCGTCGTGCCGTCCTCGACCACCTCGAGAATGCCGCCGACCGCAGAGGCGACGACCGGCGTCTCACACGCCATCGCCTCGAGGTTGATCAGACCGAACGGCTCGTAGACCGACGGACACACGAAGACTGCCGCGTGGCTGTAGAGCTGCACCACCTCGTTCACCGGGACCATCTCGCCGATCCACACGACGTTCGGGTGCTCCGGGAGCGCGCGCTTCAGACGGGCCTCGATCTCCGGCGTGTCGGGGGCCGACGCGCAGAGTACGACCTGCACACCGGTCGGAAGCTTCGGGGCCGCCTCGAGCAGGTGGAAGATCCCCTTCTGGTCCGTGATGCGTCCGACGAAGAGCACGTACGGCTCGCGCACGCCCCGGCGCGCCAGCACGTCCTTCGCCTCGGTGCGACGGAACAGGTCGGGGTCGATGCCGTTGTGGATGACGACCACCCGGTCGGGATCGACGCGGAAGTGGGCCAGGATGTCCTGGCGCATCTGGCGAGAGACCGCGATGACGCGATCGGCCGCCTCCACCCCCGTCTTCTCGATCCAGCTCGAGAGCAGATAGCCGCTGCCGAGCTGGTCGGCCTTCCAGGGCCGGAGCGGCTCCATGCTGTGCAGGGTCACGCAGAGCGGAATCCGGTGGAGCGTGCGGATCCAGAGCCCGGCCATGTCCGCGTACCAGGTGTGCGCGTGGGCGACGTCGGCATCGACCGGATCGCGGGCCATCGCCAGCGCGATCGAGAGCGTCTCGAGCGCGGGCGCGTAGCGAGGCCCGTCCTTCCCGGGCCCCACGCGGTCCCAGGGGGTGTAGCCACGCACAGAGACCGCGGCGGCCGCCTCGGCCGGGGAGCGCTCACCGAAGCAGCGCACCTCCACCGCCATGAGCCGGCTGAGCGCCTGCGCGAGCTGACCGACGACGACCCCCGCCCCACCGTAGATGTGCGGCGGATACTCGCGGGTCAACAGGAGGGCTTTCACGACCGGTCGCTACCCTCGGCGAGCCCGTCCTCGCGACGCTCGAGCTTGCGCGCGACCGTGCGCACGTCGATGCCAAGGAGCTTCGCGGCCTGCGTCTTGTTGCCGCCGGTGATGCGCAGCGTCTCGTCGAGCAGGCGCTGCTCGACGTCGGCGAGCGGAGTGCCGATCAGCTCGAGGATCGCGTCGCGCGGCGGACGCTTCACGCCCATGACCTCTTCCGGCAGATCCTCGGCGTCGATCCGGTCCTTGCGGGCGAGCAGCACGCTGCGCTCGACGAGGTTCTCGAGCTCGCGCACGTTGCCGGGCCAGGCATAGGCCTCGAGGCGCTCCAGGGCCTCGGCGGTGAACCCGTCGAGCTTCCGGCCGTTCTTGGCGCTGTAAACGCGCAGGTAGTGCTGGGCGAGCACCCGGATGTCCTCGGGGCGCTCGCGCAGCGGCGGAACGCGGACGGTGATGACGTTGAGCCGGTAGTACAGATCCTCGCGGAAGCGCTTGTCCTTCACCATCTCGGACAGGTCCTGATTGGTAGCGGCCAGGATTCGCACGTCGACCTGGAGCGTACGCGTCCCGCCCAGACGCTCGAACTCACCCTCCTGGAGCACGCGCAGGATCTTGGGCTGCGTGACCAGCGAGAGGTCGGCGACCTCGTCGAGGAAGAGCGTGCCGCCGTTGGCCAGGTCGAAGCGGCCTTCCTTCCGGCTGCCGGCGCCGGTGAACGCGCCCTTCTCGTAGCCGAACAGCTCGGACTCGAGCAGCGTCTCGGGCAGCGCCGCGCAGTTGACGGCCACGAACGGGCCGCTGCGGCGCGCCGAGCGCTCGTGGATCGAGCGCGCCACCAGCTCCTTGCCCGTCCCGCTCTCACCCTGGATGAGGATGGTCGCAGAGCTGTCGGCGACCTGCTCGACCAGCGTCAGCATGCGCCGCCACGACGGGCTGGCCCCGATCATCTGCCCCTTGGCGCGAAGGTCTTCCAGCTGCTTCTTGAGGGCTCGGTTCTGCTCGATCAGGTCACGCCGCTCGAGGGCCTTGTCGATGAGCTTGATGAGCTGCTCGCGGCGAAACGGCTTGGTGAGGAAGTCGTAGGCGCCGTCCTTCATCGCCTTCACCGCTTCCTCGACGGTGCCGAAGGCGGTCAGCAAGATGACGTCGACGTCGGGCATGATCGCCTTGGCCGCTCGCAAAAGATCGAGCCCGGTCAGGCCCGGCATCCGGAGGTCGGTCACGATGAGGTCGATGCCGCCGGCCTGCACCCGCTCGAGCGCGGCGCGCCCGTCCGAGGCGAGCACCACGCGGTACCCCTCGCGCGTCAGCGTGCGCTCGAGGCTCTCGCGCAGCCCGGGATCGTCGTCGGCGATCAGCAGCGTCGGCGGATCAGGCATGCGCCGGCCTCTTGATCGGCAGCCGGATCGTGAACGTCGCGCCGTGGTCCCGTCGATTCGCCCACCGGATCTCGCCGCCGTGCTCCTCGGCGATCTGGCGCGTGATCGAGAGGCCGAGGCCGGTTCCCTGGGGCTTGGTGGTGAAGAACTGCTCGAACAGCCGCGGCCCGACGTCGACGGGGATGCCGGCGCCCGTGTCGGACACCGCGATCTCGACCGCGTCACCGTCGAAGCGGCTCGCGATCGTCAGCTCGCCGCCGCTCGACAGCGCCTCGAGGCCGTTCTTCACGAGGTTCAGGACCGCCTGGCGCAGGAGGCCGCGATCGATCTCCATCACCGGCACCTTCGGATCGACCTCGACGCGCACGGTGAGCCCCTGGTGCGTCGCCACCGGACGGATGAACTCGGCCAGCTCCTGCACGAGATGGTTGACCGACTCCTCCTCGAAGTGCGGACGCGGAAACCGGGCGAAGGCCAGGTACTCCTCGGTCAGCGCGTCGAGCGTCGTGACCTGGTCGCGGATGGCGGTGATGAGCGCCACCGCGTCCTTCATCTCCGCGTCGCTGTGCTCGCGGACGATGTCCTCCAGCATCTGGGCGTTCAGCTCGATGGCGCTGATCGGGTTGCGCACCTCGTGCGCGATCCGGAGCGAGAGGCGCCCCACGGTCGCCATGCGCTCGGCCACGACCAGCTCCCGTTGGGCCGTCTGCAGCCGGCTGAGCGTGCCGGTGAGCTCGTCGTTCAGCCGCTCGACCTCGCCGCGCGCCCGCCGCTCGCGGTCGGCGACCAGCCCCAGGGTCATGGCCGGCAGCCCGGCCAGGGCCGCGACGATCAGGGGAGGTGTCCAGCCGACCCATGGCGGAACCAGGACGGTCGACAGGGCGTAGAGTCCGCCCGCCACCACCGTGGCGCCGAGCCCCACCCAGGGGCCGAAGTAGTAGGCGTTAACCACGACGAGCGGAAAGAACAGCAGATAGAAGACGCTGTCGCCGCCACCGGTAAGGCACAGAAGGACGAAGACCAGGAGCAGGTCGATCGCCAGCGCGCCGACGAAGTACGTGCCGGTGGCGCGCGGATTGACCGTCACGAGCGCGAAGATGCCCACCTTGTAGGCAGCGAACCAGAAGACGAGCCAGTAGAGGTCGATCCGGTGCCGCGGCCGCAGCGGAAAGAGACCGAGAGCGGTCAGACCGCCGACCATGACGACCGCCAGGAGGACCGCGAAGACTCGCTCGTCGCGCTCCAGCAGCCGAAAGCTGGCATGCCATTGTTTCCGCTCGACGACAGTCGCGGCCATCTCTTCGCCGACTATAGCATTGCGGCCAATCACGGCCGCTGGCTCCGCCGCCGGGCCGCGACCGCGACCCACACCGTGATCGCCACGAGGGCAGCCAGGCCCAGCCACCGCTCCACCCGATGCACGTCGGAGAAGATCTGCTGGACCTGGTCGGCGAAGAGGAACGCCAGGAAGAAGCCGAACGGCACGCTCACCAGCGCGGCGGCGACGTCGACCGTCAGGAACTTCCAGAACGGTACGTGGGCGATCCCGGCCGTGAGAAAGGCCGCGGCTCTCAGCCCGATCACGTGGCGCGCCGTGAAGACGATTTTCACGCCGTGGCTCCTGTACGCGGCCTTGAGCTGTTCCTCACGAGCCCGGCTCAGAACCCAGCGTACGGGCCGCCAGCCGAGGACCCGTTCACCCCAATGGTGCCCCGCCCAGTACAGGACGATGTCGCCGGAGACCACGCCCACGAAGCAGACCGGCAGCGCGACCCACCAGCGCAGGACCGCTTGATTAGACAGCACCCCGGCGGTGATGATGGGCAGTTCCTCGGGGATGGGGACGCCGAGGCTGGCCGCGCAGAGCACCAGCAGCAGGCCGACGTAGCCCAGCTGCTCGATGACCGATATAATCAGACCGCACCTCGGGTATGATTGGATTCGCGGAAGACGCCGACCAGTGTATACTCCGATCGTTCCCGTTCTCGTTCTCGTGCGGTCAGAAGGAGCCCTTCCATGGCGGTGAAACTCTTCGTGGGCGGTCTTGCATTCTCCACCTCAAACGAGCGTCTGCGCGAGGCCTTCGCAGCTGTCGGCAGCGTCGAGTCCGCAAGCGTCGTGACTGACCGGGACACCGGTCGCTCGCGGGGCTTCGGCTTCGTCGAGATGGCGACACCGGAGGAAGCCGAGCAGGCCATTAGCCGCCTCAACGGCACGAACCTCGACGGCCGCACCATCCAGGTCGAGAAGGCGAAGGCTCCTGGAACCGGGGGCGGCGGCGACCGGCGCGGTGGCGGCGGTGGCGGCCGCGGGGGTTTCGGCGGTGGCGGCGGTGGTGGGCGCGGCGGGTCCCGCGGCGGCGGCGGGCGCTGGTAGCCCGGCCAACAACCGCACGACTGTTCCAGATCCGGCTCGTTTTGGCTCCCGGCGGTAGCTTGCCGCCATGCGTACTCTTCTGCACACCGAGTCGTCCCTCGGGCGTGGCGGCCAGGAGATCCGGACCCTCGCTGAGACCCGCTGGCTGATCAGCCACGGCTGGAACGCGCTGATCGCGTGCCAGCCCGATAGCCTGCTCCTCCGCGAGGCGCGGGCCGCATCCGTTCCAGTGGAGTCGATCCGGATGCGGGGCGCGGCGGACGTCGGCGCGCTCTTCCGCCTGCGCCGGCTCATCCGCGAGCGCGGGGTGAGCCTCGTTCATACCCATAGCTCCATCGACAGCTGGCTGGGCGGGATCGCGGCAAAATCGCTCGGCCGCCCGGTCGTCCGCAGTCGGCACGTGTCGATTCCCATCCGGCACGCCCTCGTCTATCGGCTCGCCGACCGGATCATTACCAGCGGCGAGACGGTGCGCGCGACGGTGATCGCAGCCGGCATCGCGCCCGAGAAAATCGTCCCGGTCTCGGCCGGTGTCGACACCGAGCAGTTCCACCCCGGCGTCTCGGGCAAGGCCGTGCGCGACGAGCTCCGGCTCGGCGGCGCGCCGGTGGTCGGCCTCGTCGCAAACGTCCGAGGCTCGAAGGGCCACAATGTCTTCCTCGACGCCGCCCGCGCGGTGCTCGCGGTCGCGCCCGACACACACTTCCTCATCGTCGGCGACGGCGTCGGCTTTGACGAGGTGAAGGCCCGGGTGCAGCAGATGGGCCTCGAGTCGCGCGTTCACCTCACCGGCTTCCGCCGTGACGTTCCCGAGGTCATGGCCGCGCTCGACGCGCTCGTGCTCCCGTCGACCCGCTCGGAGGCAACGTCGCAAGTGATCCCGCAGGCGCTCGCGGTCGGCACGCCCGTTGTGGGCTCGAACGTCGGCGGCATTCCCGAGCTGGTCCGGGACGGCGAGACCGGTCGCCTCGTTCCGCCCGGCGACTCCGGCGCGCTTGCCGCCGCGATCCTGGCCTCGCTCCGTGAGCCCGAGAGATCACGCGCGATGGCGCGCGCCGGCCAGGCGATGATCCTGGCGCAGTACACATTCGACGCGGCGATGGAGCGGACCACGGCGGTGTATCGCGCGCTCCTCGAGAGCTAGCTCCGCGGGCATCGCTCGCTCGCGGGCCGTGCCGAGAAGCGCCGCAAGTCGGCCTTTTCGAGACGGTCCGCGGCGTCGATCGCGAAACCCGCGGCGTTCACGAGGCGCTCGGTCTCACGGTTGGGACGGCAGCCGCCGCTGAGCCGCGTCCACATGGGCTGCACCCGATCCTGGAACGCCGCCTTCCATCGCCTTCGCGAGCGGACGTGCTCGAGCATGCGCAGCTGCCCGTCGGGGCGGAGCACGCGCTTGACCTCGACGAAGCCGCGCGCGGGATCGGGCACGCTGCAGAAGACGAAGCTGCTGACGACCGTGTCGAAGACCCCATCGCGAAACGGAAGCGCCTCCGCGCTCGCCTGCACCAACCGCGAGCCCGGGATTCGCCGCCTGGCGCGCGCGAGGGAGGCGCGCGCGGGGTCGAGCCCGATCACCCGCGCGCCCGGCCCGTAGAACCGGAGCCCGCGACCCGTCCCGCAGCCCACGTCGAGGGTGCGTCCCCGCGCGCCGGCCGCGAGCCACCGCCGAAAGGGCGCGAGCCCGGTGCGCTCCATCACCGCGCAGAGCCCGTCGTAGAGCCACGGAATCTGCTCGACGCCGCGCACGCGCCTCAAACCTCCGGGAACACGACCAGAGCGCCCGTGTAGTTGTGGAAGAAGTTTCGCCGGCCGACCGGCGCGAACTCGCCGTTGCCGAAGAATCCAATCAGCGGGAAGTCGCCGAGCCGCTCGCGGATCAGCGTCACGTCGTGGTCGGGGACGCCGAAGAGCCCGCGCCCGCGGCCGGCGCAGTCGAAATAGCAGCCGAAGGCGGGCCGCCGGCCGCTCAGGCGCGCCGCCAGATCGTCGAGCATCGACCGCAGATCGTCCCGGGACGCCTCGGCGTCGCGGATCTGGAACTGCACGGTCTGGCCCACCCGCACGCGCTCGGCGACCGCCAGCGCCCCGCTCGCCTGATCGGCGCCGACGAGGTTGCGCACGAGGAAGTCGCCCCGCTCGAGCGGGGACTTGGCGGGGTCCATGGCCAGACCGGCAAAGACGCCGGCGCGCTGGATCCGCGTCTCGGCGCCCGGCAGCGAGCGAATCGCCTCGCTGAGCATCTCGAGCGCCGGGCGATTTGCGATCCGGTGAATCACGTTGGCCTCGGCGCGCGTGATGACGAACGGCTCGCCGATCGGCGTACACCCCTGCGCCACGCCGATGACTGGCTGGAGCCCGGAGAGGGCGACACCGGCCAGCGCGCCGCAGGCGGCGTCCGTGTTGTAGAGCTCGAACATCGTCGTGCCCGCGGCGACGGCGCCCAGCACCGGTACGAAGCCAAGCGCCTCGTGAAGCTGCGCGAGCAGCGCCGCCGGATTGCAGCCCAGCGCGTCGGGCAGCACGAGGACACACCCACCCTCTGCGACCGTGGCGCCGATGCGTTGCGCCACCTCGGTGCCGAGGTCCTGGCGCTCGCCCTGCCGCTCGACGAGAAACGGCGTCGCGACCAGGCGCTCACAGCGGACCGCCAGCACCGCGACCGCCGTCGGCTCGTCCTCGACCTCGCGACGGTCGGTCAGAATGCCGCCGCCACTGCAGCCGAGAACGACGGGCGCGCCGGTCACGCGGCGCACGGAGTGCAGGAGCTCGTGAGCGCGCGGATACGCGTCACCCGTGGCGAAGACCAGGGCAAGATCGGCCCGATCGGTCCCGCTGCGCTCGAGCGCAGCCAGGGACGCCTCGAGCGCCGCGTCGTCGGCCGTCGATCCGGTGGCGAGTCCGGTTCCCGCGGCGATCACGAGTGGACTCTAGCACCTTTGTTGCTACACTTTGCGTCGCCGTGGGCCTCCGGATCACCCAGGTCGACGCGTTCACCGACGTCCCGTTCGCGGGCAACCCCGCGGCGGTCTGCCTGCTCCCCGCGCCGCGCGACGAAGGCTGGATGCAGCGCGTCGCTCGCGAGATGAACCTCTCGGAGACCGCGTTTCTCGAGACGCGGAACGACGGCTTCGCGCTGCGGTGGTTCACGCCGACGACCGAGGTCGCGCTCTGCGGTCACGCGACGCTCGCGAGCGCGCACGTGCTCTGGGAAGAGGGGCACCTGGCGCCGGCGCAGCAGGCGCGGTTCCACACGAAGAGCGGCCTATTGACCGGCGACCGCGCCGGCGAGTGGATCGAGCTCGATTTTCCGGCCAAGCGCGAGGAATCGGCCCCGATGCCTTCCGGGCTCGCCGAAGCGCTCGGCGCCACGCCGAAGTACGTCGGCCGAAATCAGTTCGACTACCTCGTCGAGGTGGACGCTGAGGAGACCGTCCGGAGCCTGGCGCCGAACCACGCCGCGCTCGCCGCCCTCCCGGTCCGCGGGGTGATCGTCACCAGCCGGGCCGCCTCGGCTGCCTACGACTTCGTCTCGCGCTTCTTCGCGCCGGGCTCGGGCGTCGCCGAAGATCCGGTGACGGGCTCGGCGCACTGCGCGCTCGGGCCGTTCTGGCAGGCGCGCCTGGGCAAGAGCGAGCTCGTCGGCTACCAGGCCTCCGCGCGCGGCGGGGTCGTCCGGGTTCGCGTCGCGGGCGACCGCGTGAAGCTCGGCGGCAAGGCGGTCACGGTCCTCCGCGGCGAGCTGCTTTAGCCGCACACCGTCCGGCTTCTCGCTATCATCGGAGCGCCGTGCGCTGGGACCAGTCTCCGAGATATCTGATGCTCGCCAGCTTTGCCGCGGCCATCGCGAGCGCCGGCGCGGGGCTCGCGGCGATCTGGGATCACGCCGGCTACAACGTCGGCGCCGGTCTGCTCGCCCTGCTCAGCCCGCTCCTGGCCTGGCGCGCATGGAACCTGACGCGCCATCGCCGACTCGAGGGTATTCAGCGCTCGCAGCTCGTCCTCCGGCTGCGCCAGCTTCCGCCGGTCGATCTCCGGATCGTCGCCGTGCCGAACGCCGAGGCGGTGAGCTTCGCTCGTCAGCTGCGCGATGCGTTCCTGGAGGCCGGATGGCCGGCCACCGGAGTGTATCGGGCGACGCCGACGCAAGCCGGGCGGACGGGCCTCTTTCTGGCGGTGAGAGATACGAACGCGCCGCCGGACTCGGCCCAGTATCTGTTGCTGGCGCTTGGTGAATTCGGGCTGCAGGCAGTGCGGTCGGCCAGTTCAAAGCTGCCCAGCGCCAACGCGCTCGAGCTGCTGGTGGGCCTGCGGCGAACCGCCGAATAGGCGGCGCGGACTGCTAACTTCTTCCGCTCGAGCTCGATCGGCCGGTTGGGACGCCTAGTGTCCGCGTTCGAGCGTTTGCTTCAGCTCGGCCAGGCGCTCCTTCACGGCTTCTTCGTACTGCTGGGACGTCATGGTACCCCTGTCCCGAAGCACGATGAGCAGCGCCTGATGGCGGTGCGCGATCGAGTGGAAGAGCAATTCGATGTCCTCGACGGCCTCGATCAGAGCGAGAAACAGTTAGCGTTCTGTGTCGTTCACCCCGACAGCTCCTTGAGTTTTACAGTCGATAGAGCATCCAGTACACGAGCACGCCGGTCACCGACACGTAGAGCCAGATCGGGAGCGTCCAGCGGGCGATCCGCACGTGACGGGCGAAGCTTCCCTGGAGCGCGCGATAGACGGTGACGAGCGCCAGCGGGACGATGGCCGCCGCCAGGACGATGTGGGAGACGAGCAGCGGAAAGTAGACGGCGCGGATCCATCCCTGTCCCCCGAAGGGGCGAGAGCCGGCGAGCGAATGGTAGACGACGTAGGAGACGAGAAAGAGGGTGGAGACCAGGAGCGCCGAGACCATGCACGCCTTGTGTGCGGTAACGTGGCGGCGCCGAATGAACACGTAGCCCGCGGTCAACAGCGCGGCGCTCGTCGCGTTCAGACACGCGTTGACCAGCGGCAGCGACGCGGCCACGCCCGATGCGCCGTCTTGGTCCGCGCGGCGCCCGAGCACGAGATAGCCGACAACGAGGACGACCGCGAGGGAGAGCACGCCGATCGTCTGGAGCACGAGCCGGTCTCGCACGACGCGGACGCCTTCACCACGCCGTCGCGAAGAACGCGACGGCCGCGAGTGACATGACGGCCGTGGCCGTCCAGCCGAGAACGCTGAGCCAGGGGCCGTTCGCGTGCTCGCCCATGATGGCGCGATTGCGACCGACGAGCATGACGAGCAGCAGGAGCGGTGGGGCCAGGAGCCCGTTGAGAACCGCGCAGAGAAAGAGCATGCGCATCGGGTTCGTCCCGGCGAGGTCCAGCAGCATCCCCGCGACCACGGCCCCGGCGAAGACCAGATAGAACCGCCGCCCGCGCCGCGGCGAGAGATCGAGCCCCGAGCGCCAGCCGAAGACCTCGGCGACGGCGAACGAAGCCGATCCGGCCAGCACCGGTACGGCGAGGAGCCCCGTGCCGATGATCCCCAGCGCGAAGAGGCCGTACGCGAGGTCGCCGGCCAGGGGACGCAAGGCCTCGGCGGCCTGGCGCGCGGTCTCGATCTGGGTCCGGCCGGCCGGGTGCAGGGTCGCGGCCGTCGCGAGCATGATGAAAAACATCGCGATGTTCGAGAAGGCCATGCCGGTGACGACGTCGAGCCGCGCGTCGGCCAGCTCGTGCGCCGCCGCGCCGCGACGCTGGGCCAGCGTCCGCCGGCCCTGGGCCTTTTCCTGCTCCACCTCCTGCGAGGCTTGCCAGAAAAAGAGATAGGGCGAGATCGTCGTTCCGAGCACGCCGACGAGCGTCGTGATGTGCGTGGTGTCCCAGACGAGGCTCGGGGTGAAGGTGGCGACGGCGACCCGCCGCCAGTCGGGCTTGGCCAGGAACGCCGCCAGAACGTACGCGAGGAGCACCGCGGTCAGCCACTTGAGGCACCGGGCGAAGCGCGTGTAATTCAAGTACACGGTGGCCAGAAGAATACCCGCCCCGAGGACGGGGATCGACAGCAGCGACGGCACGCCGAAGAGCATCCCGGTCGCGTCCGCCATGCCCGCGAGATCGGCCGCGATGTTGAAGACGTTGGCGACTAGCAGCAGAAGACAGGCGCCGTAGAGAAGCGGGCGCGGATAGTGCCCGCGAATCGCGCCGGCAAGGCCGTGGCCGGTCACGAGGCCGATCCGCGCGCAGATGAGCTGCACGGCCGCCATCAGCGGAAGGGTGGCCGGCGCCGTCCAGAGCATCCCGAAGCCGAGCGCGGCGCCGGCCACGGCGTAGGTCGCGATGCCGCTGGGATCGTCGTCCGACGCGCCGGTGACGAGCCCGGGCCCGAGGAGCCTGAAGTAGCGGACGAGGGGATTGTGGCTGTGGCGGTCGGATGCCTGAGTTTCGGGCATGAGGGCTCCACCATTATGCCTGCGCCGGGAGTCCCGGGTTCGGCTAACATGCCGTCGATGAAGCGAGGAACGCCGTGAGCGGATTCGTCGAGTACGAAGGGTACGACGCGCTGGGCCTCGCCGAGCTGGTCCGCCGGCGCCAGGTGTCGGCGGGCGAGCTGCTCGACGCCGCCATCGCCCGGGTCGAGGCGCGCAACCCAGCCATCAACGCCGTGACGATGCCGCTTTACGACTACGGGCGCGCGGCGATCGCGGCGGGGCTGCCGGACGGGCCGTTCACCGGCGTGCCGTTCCTCATGAAGGACCTCACCGCGTCGATCGCCGGCGTGAAGATGACGCGGAGCTCGGCATTCTTCGCCGACGCGCCGGCGCCGGCCACCGACAGCGAGCACGTCCTCCGGCTCAAGCGCGCCGGCCTCGTCATCTTCGGCCGCACCAATACGTGCGAGCTGGGGCTCTCGCTCACCTGCGAGCCGCGGCTCCACGGCCCGACGCGCAACCCCTGGGACGCGACGCGGATCTCCGGGGGCTCGAGCGGCGGCGCGGCGGCCGCGGTCGGCGCGCGCGTCCTCCCGATGGCGCACGCCACCGACGGCTTCGGCTCGATCCGCGCGCCCGCGGCGTGCTGCGGCCTCGTCGGCCTCAAGCCCACCCGCGGGCGCAACACGATGGCGCCCGTGCTCGGCGAGGGGCTCGGCGGATGCTCGGTCGAGCACGCGGTGACCCTGTCGGTGCGCGACAGTGCGGCGCTGCTCGACGCGACGTGCGGCTCCGGCGCGGGCGATCCCTACGTCGCCCCGGCGCCGGCCCGGCCGTTCCGCCAGGAGGTCGGCGCCGATCCCGGAGCTCTCCGGATCGCGTACACGAGCCTGGCCCCGAACGGCGCGAAGGTCGACGCCGAGAGCCTGCGCGTGCTCGGCGAGACCGCGAGGCTCTGCGCCGATCTCGGTCATCGCGTCCAGGAGATCGATCCGCCGATCGACCGCGCCGCCGTCGTCGCCACCTTCCTCACCCTGGCCGCCGCCAACACGGCGGTGAACCTCGCGAGCCATCCGACCAAGGGACGCCCGGCGCGCGCGGACGAGGTCGAGAAGGTGACGTGGGCGACGGCGAGGCTCGGCGACGCGGTCAGCGGCGCCGACTACGTCCGCGCGACGCAGACCGCGCACAAGCTCGGGCGACAGATGGCCGCGTTCCACGCCGACTGGGACGTTCTGCTCACGCCCGGCCTGGCGACCCTTCCGGTGAAGCTGGGCTGGCTCGACATGATGATGGACGACGTCGACGAGTACTGGCGGCGCGTCTTCGCCTTCTCGCCCTTCACGGTGTGGTTCAACCTCACCGGCCAGCCCGCGATGATGCTGCCGCTCGGGCGCTCGCCGGAGGGGCTGCCGGTCGCAACTCAGCTCATCGCGCGCTACGGTGACGAGGCGACTCTGTTCCGCCTGGCCGCGCAGCTCGAAGCGGCGCGTCCCTGGTTCGATCGCAAGCCGGCGCTCGCGGCCTGAGGTGTCGGCGCCCCGGTGGAACCCCGACCTGCCCGGGACGTACGCCCGGGTCGCCCAGCCGTACGCCGAGCAGTTCTTCGACGAGCTCAATCGCAAGCCGTTCGATCGGGCGTTGCTCGACCGTTTCGCCGCGCGCGTGGCAGGCCGCGGCCGCGTCTGCGACGTGGGCTGCGGACCTGGGCATGTGGGAGGCTATCTCGCGGCGCGGGGCGTCGACGTCTTCGGGCTCGATCTCTCGGCCGCGATGGTGGCGCTCGCCCGCGAGCTCAACCCGACGCTCGGATTCGAGCAGGGGGACCTGCGGGCGCTGTCCCTGCGCGACGGATCGCTGATCGGGGTCGTCGCCTTCTACTCGCTGATCCACCTGGAGCGCCCGGCCGCGGAGCCCGCTCTGGCGGAATTGGCTCGCGTTCTCCACCCGGGGGGCCTCGTCCTGCTCGCGTTCCACGGCGGCGAAGGCGTAGTGCACGCCGACGACTGGTTCGGCCGCGGCGTCTCGATCGACGCGACGCTCTTTCAGCCGGACGAGATGGCGGCCTACCTCGAGCGGGCAGGGTTCGTCGTCGACGAGGTCACGACGCGCCCGCCCTACGAGTTCGAGTACCCGACCACGCGCGTTTACGCAGCCGCGGTGAAACGATAGCCGCCGCCCGCCCGGACGATGAAGCCGGGCTGCGGGAAGTGCCCGGCCAGGATCAGTGTGCCGGAATCCGCGTGCTGCTCCACGAAGGCGCGCCGCGTCGCGCGCGCCTTCGCCGGGTCGTAGCAGAAGCGGCTCGACCACTGGGGCTCCGCGACCTGCACGGTCCGGTGCATGAGGTCGCCGGAGAAGACGGCGGTGCCCGCCGAGGTGGTGAGCCGGATGCAGACGTGACCCGGCGTGTGACCGATCCACGGCTCGAAGCAGAGATACTCGTCGACCTTGTAGTCGCTGTCGACGAGCACGGCCTGCCCGGCCTCGACCACGGGCACGACGCTGTCCGCGATGCACCCCGACTCCTCCTTGCCCGTCGCGTTCTCGTATTTCCAGAACTCCCACTCCGCGCCGGCGATGACGTACCGCGCTCGGGGGAAGGTCGGGACCCAGCGCCCGTCCTGCCAGCGCGTGTTCCAGCCGACGTGGTCCACGTGCAGGTGGGTGCACAGGACGACGTCGACCTGCTCGGGCGTGACGCCGACGGCCGCGAGATCGTCGAGATAGGCGCTGCGCCGCATGTGCCAGGCGGGCGCGCCGGTGCGCGCCTTGTCGTTGCCGACGCCGGTGTCGATCAGGATCGTGTGGCGCGGCGTGCGCACGACGTAGGTCTGGATGCGCGAGGCGAGGTCGCCGGTGCGTTCGTCGACGAAATGCGGCTTGAGCCAGTGGTGGTGCGCGGCGATCGCCTCGGCCGTCGAGTCCGGCAGCATGGACGCGGTCGGAAAGGACGAGCGGTCGATCTCGATCACGCGGGAAATCGTCACCTCGCCGAGTTTCATCGGCGGCATCACGCTCTCCCCTCTCCCCGGAGCCGCGCCTCGGCCGGCGGGGCCCCAGCCCCGCGACGGCCTGCGGCGCGCACCTT
>Ga0099791_10000142_pt1 | contig 23859 bp, 22 predicted proteins | sample Rivendell_Oct201_7_FD_77318 | JGI IMG/M metagenome (GOLD analysis project Ga0099791, IMG submission 77318) | Vadose zone soil and rhizosphere microbial communities from the Eel River Critical Zone Observatory, Northern California to study diel... | ecosystem: Environmental > Terrestrial > Soil... | reverse complement strand
TGTTGCCGGTGCCCTTGAACTCCTCGAAGATGATCTGGTCCATCCGCGAGCCGGTGTCCACCAGGACGGTGCCGATGATGGTGAGGGAGCCGCCCTCCTCGATCTTGCGCGCGGCCCCGAAGAAGGCGCGCGGCATCTGGAAGGCGCGGCTGTCGATGCCGCCCGACATGGTCCGCCCGCGCGAGGAGAGCTCGTTGTTGTAGGCGCGGGTCATGCGGGTGAGCGAGTCGAAGAGGATGAGGACGTCCCGCTTCTCCTCGACCATCCGCTTCGCCCGGTCGAGCACCTGCTCGGTCACCTCGATGTGGCGGCGGTAGGGATTGTCGTTGCTCGACGCCACGATCTCCGACTGCTTGCCGATCTGCATCTTGAAGTCGGTGACCTCCTCGGGCCGCTCGTCCACGAGCAGCACGATCACCGCGACCTCGGGGTGGTTGGCGAGAACCGCCTTCGCGATCTGCTGCAGCAGGATGGTCTTGCCGGTCCGCGGCGGGGCCACGATGAGCCCGCGCTGGCCGCGGCCGATGGGCGCGATCATGTCGAGCGCCCGCATGGACAGCTGATCGGCGGTGGTCTCGAGCTTCAGCTTCTCGTACGGCTGGACCGCGGTGAGGCCTTCGAAGAGGGAGGGAACCTGAGGTCGGGAGGGGGGGCGCGGGGGCATCGGCCCGCGTGGCCCTTGCCCTTGTCCTGGGCCCTGGCCTTGCCCTTGGCCCTGCCCCTGCCCCTGCGGCGGTCGATTACCGGAATGCCGGCGGCGGTGAGACCGCCTACTCAACGGACACGCTCATGGCGCACGAACCCTTTCGGTGCAGTTAGAGGACAATCGCCACGCCCATCAACCAGCGGTGGAGGGGGCGGCGGCGGGGGGACGGCCACACCACCCGGGTGCCCACATGTTACAACGGCTCCGCCCACTAAAGTAAGCACCCCGTGTGGCATGATGGGGCCCCCGAGGGACCTCCGATGACACCCCGAGCCGACGTGGTGGGCAGCCTGCTCCGCCCGGAGACCCTGCGCCTGGCGCGGCAGGGCGCCCGCGAGGGACGGGTGACGCCCGAGGCCCTGCGGGCGGCCGAGGACCGGGCGGTCCGCGAGGCCATCGCGCTCCAGGAGGGCGCGGGGCTCGATGTGATCACCGACGGCGAGCTCCGGCGCTCGTCCTGGGTCATCACGATCCCGCTCCGGGAGGACGCGGCGGGCCGGCCGCCGCTCGGGGGCTTCGAGTTCCTCCCCGCCGACCCGGGCTGGTGGTCGCTGTGGAAGGAGCCGGACGGCCGTCGGGCCCAGGTGTGGACGAATCCAACCCGTCCCTTCATCACCCGGCCGATCGAGGTCACCCGCGACGTGGTCAGCGACGAGTACGCGTTCCTCAAGGCCAATGCCCGGGCCCGGTCCAAGTTCACGATCCCCTCCCCGAGCTGGCACCGCATCTTCTGGCACCCCGAGTACTCGCGCGCGGCCTACCCGACCCCGGAGGACTTCCTGCGCGCGATCGCGGGCTACCTGCGCGAGCAGGTGGTGCCGCGGATCATCGCGCTGGGCGGCGACTACATCCAGATGGACGCGCCCAACTACGCCCAGTGGCACGTGGACGGGGAGAACCGCGCCGCCTTCGAGGTCTGGGGCCACGACATGACGGCCGAGCTGGTCGCCGACGCCGAGATCGACGACACCGTGTTCGAGGGCGTCCGCGGGGTCACCCGCGCCATCCACATCTGCCGGGGCAACGCGCCCGGGGGACGCTGGCTCGCCAACGGGGGTTACGAGCGGATCGCCGCGGAGGTTTTCCCGCGCCTCACCCGGTACGACCGCCTCCTGCTCGAGTACGACACCCCGCGCGCGGGCGACTTCGGGCCGCTCCGCCACGTGCGGCCGGAGGCCACGGTGGTGCTCGGGCTCCTGACCACCAAGCAGGGCGAGCTCGAGGACGCGGCGCTCGTGGAGAGGCGCATCCGCGAGGCGGCGCGCCAGGTGCCGCTGGAGCGCCTGGCCCTGAGCCCGCAGTGCGGCTTCGCCTCGGGCGAGGCGGGCAACCCGCTCACGCCTTCGCAGCAGGAGGCGAAGCTCCGGCGCGTGGGGACGATCGCCCGGCGGGTCTGGCCCGGGGGCTAACGCCGCGCGCTCGGCGCGTAGAACGGGTCGCGCGGAGCCTCGTCGAGCCAGCCGTCGTAGAACCGCCTGACGTGCGGGAAGACCTCGCGGGCGAGCCGGCGCCGGCGCTCCTCGGCCGGAGTGAGCGGCGCGCGCAAGGTAGCGGCCAGCTCCGCGAGCGCCGCGTCCCGATCCACGCGCGTGAAGCGCCCGTCGCGCAGCACCACCTCTCCCGCCACCATCACGGTGTCCACCGCGGCTGTACGGGCCCGGTGCACGATGGCGTCCACCGGCGCGGTGACCGGATCGAGATAGGGCGCGGCGAGGCTCGCCCACGGCAGCAGCACCAGGTCGGCCGCCTTGCCGGGCTCGAGGCTCCCGATGCGGTCGCCGAAGCCGGTGGTGGCCGCGCCTCCCGCGGTCGCCATCTCGAAGACCTGCGCCGCCGTCGGCACCCCATCGTCCATGCCCGGCACTCGGTGGAGCCGGAGCACGAGCCGCATCTCCTGGAACATGTCCCGGTCGTCGTTGATGCCCGCCTCGTCGAGGCCGAGCCCCACGCGGAGCCCGCGCGCCTGGAACCGGTTGAGCGGCGCCACCCCGCTCCGCAGCCGCAGGTTGGAGCTCGCGTTGTGGCAGACCATGGTGCCGGTCCGCGCCGCGAGATCGACGTCGTCCTCGGTGAGCCACACCCCGTGGCCGAGCGTCATGCGCGGGCCGAGCAGTCCGAGCGCCTCCAGGTGCCGGAGCGCGGTGGTGCCGGTGCGTCGGCGCGCGTACTCCTTCTGGTAGGCCGTCTCCACCAGGTGCATGTGGAGGCCCACGTCGTACTTGTCGGCATAGTCGCGCAGGGACCGGAGCGCCTCGTCCGAGCACCAGTGGAGGTTGGCGGGGGCCAGCTGCACCCGCGCCCGCGCCCCCGCGTTCCGCCCCACCCGCTCCCAGAGATCGGCGAAGAGGCCCAGGTGATCCGTCAGCGGGATGGACTGGGCGGCCAGGTATTCGCGAAGCTCCGCTCCCAGGGCGGGCGGCAGCCGGCGGCAGAAGTCCTCGTCGGCCTCGTACACGAGGCGATTCTGGTCGCGCAGCGCGTACGAATAGGACACGCGCATGCCGACGTCGTCGTAGGCCTTGAGGATGCGCGCCGCGACCGCCGCGACCCGCGAGGCCGGCGCCCCCCGCCAGCCGTGAAGATGCTGCACGGTGGTGATGCCCGCGGCCAGCATGTCGAACGCGGAGTAGAGGGTGTCGAGGTAGGGATCGACGTCGCGGGCGGCCAGGCGGCTCGCGAACCACAGCTCGAGCGGCAGGTCGGGCGAGCCGAGCTGGAACGGGGTCAGTCCCACGTGGTGGTGGCTGTTGACGAAGCCCGGCAGCACCACGTGATCCGGGGAGCCCAGCGTCTGGTCGACGGACCCGCGGCGGGCCAGCGCCGCGGCCGGCCCCACCTCGACGATGATCCCGTCGCGCTCGAGGACCGCGCCGTCCTCGACGACCGACGCGCGGCCCTGGTGGACCCCGGTGATCACGTACCGTCCACGGACGAGCGCGGTGCCCATGGCAGTCGCGCGCCGGCGCGCGCGGGCGGGTCAGGCCCGGACGGTCGCGGACTGCGCGATGCCGCCCCGGACCGCGCCGCCCCGGATGCTGCCCCAGAGCGTCTCGAATCCATCCGGCAGGGGGCGGCTGTTGGGCGGGGCCAGCCAGAGGCGCAGGAGCAGCCGGTCGCGCCCCGGGCCCTCGGCGTCCTCGTAGGCGGTGCGCCCGTGGTAGACGACGTGGTTGTTCAGGAGCTGGATGTCGCCCGCCCCCAGCTCCATCTCGTAGGCGTGCTCGTCGCAGACCTCGGCCAGGAGATCGAGCGCCTCGTCCTGCGCCGTGGTGAGCCGCGGGATGCTGGCGATCTTCTGGGCCGCCTCCACGAAGGTGCGCGAGTACTGCGTCGTGAACTTGCCGTCGAGGGCCGCGAAGATCGGCATCGCGTAGCAGGAGGCCTCGCCTCCCGCCTCCTCGCCCTGGCGGCTCCGGTAGTAGTCGGAGCAGAGCAGCGCGTGCAGGTCCGGCCGCCGGGCCAGGATCGCGTTGCTCACCGCGGGCACGCTCACCACGCGGCTCGTGCCGCCGCGGCGCGCGGCGCGCACGCAGAGCAGCCCGACCACGTCGCACCGGTCGGTGTGCCAGCGGAGCGGCCCGCTCGAGCGCGCCTTGGCCCGCGAGGTGACGCCTTCGCCCTTGCGCACCGCGGGCTGCACGACCTCGCCGTAGAGCCGCAGCTCGTCGCGCACCTCGCCGATCAGCTCGCCGTGGGCGTTCTGGTGGACCGCGGTGCCCAGATGGCAGCCGAGCCCCCACCAGATCGCGCGGAGCTGGTCGTCCGAGTAGCGTTCCACCGGCAGGCCGCGCAGCAGCACGAGCCCCCGGCCCCACTCGAGGTCCCGGTTGACCTGGGCCAGTAGGGCGGAGACGCCGGGCAGCGGGAAGTCCGCCTTGCGGATCTCGCGCCACGTCAGGCCGCGCCGCTCGACACCCTGAAGGGCGGCATCGATCTCCTCGATCGCGGCCGGCGAGAGCTTCCGGATCCAGTCGGTGGAGCGGGCCAGCTCCTGGCCGTGCCAGACCATGGGGCCCTGGATGGGCCGGTCGCCGAGGGTACGAGTCATGGGCTCCAAGGCTAGCCGAGAGGCCGCGGTGTGCGCAAGGCCGGGGTGACATAGAATCCTCCACCATGGTCGTCCTCCTCGCGCGCCGGGCGCTCGGCTTGGCCCTGCTGGCTGGCGGGCTCACCGCCTGCGCCGCGGCCGCCCCCGAGGGCACGATCGCGACCACCGCACCGAACGGCGCCGTCGAGCACATCCCCACCGTGATCGCCCGGCCCGACGGGCCGGGCCCGTTCCCGGCGGTGGTGATCCTGCACGACTGCAGCGGGCTCGGCCCCGGCTCGAGCGGCGCCCCCGGGCGCTGGAGCCGGGAGCTGGTGGCGCGCGGCTACGTGGTACTGATGCCGGACAGCTTCACCACGCGCGGCCACCCGGGCGGCGTCTGCACCGACGCGTCCCGGAGCCGCGGCGAGGTCGGCCCAGCCCGGCGGGTGGTCGACGCCTACGCCGCGCTGGCCCACGCGCGGTCGCTACCGTTCGTGGACGGCCGGCGGGTTGGGGTGATGGGCGGCTCGCACGGCGGCTCGACGACGCTGGCGGTGATGGCTCCGGAGAGCGGCGGAGAGCCGCTCGCCCGGGACCGGCGCGGCGGCTTCGCGGCGGCGGTGGCGCTCTACCCGGGCTGCCGGGCCGCGCTCGGGAGCTGGCGGGGCGACGGCAGCGGGACCTACCGGGCGGTGGCCCCGCTCCTGATCCTGATCGGCGACAAGGACGACTGGACTCCGGCGGCGCCGTGCGTGGAGCTGGCCCGATCGTCCCGGTCCACGGAGCATCCGGTGGACATCGTGGTCTACCCGGGGGCGCATCACTCCTTCGACAGCGATCGGCCGGTGCGCTACGTGGCCACTCGCGTTAACATGAACGCCCCCGCGGGACGGGGGGCGACCACGGGTGGCGATCCGCAGGCCTGGGCCGACAGCATTCGGCGCGTGACCGAGTTCTTCGAACGGACCCTGAGGTAGTCGAGGGGGAGCGCGGGATGCGCAGCTCCGGACCGAGATGGTGGGCCTCGCTCGCCGCGCTCACGGTCGTCTACGTCGTGGCGGGCAAGCTCGGCCTGCTCTTCGCCTCGGTGCACGCCAGCGCCACCGCGGTGTGGCCGCCCACCGGGATCGCCCTCGCCGCGCTGCTGCTGCTGGGCCGGCGGGCCTGGCCCGCGGTGGCGGTCGGCGCCTTCGTGGTGAACGTGACCACCGCAGGCTCGGTGGCCACCTCGCTCGGCATCGCGCTCGGCAACACCCTCGAGGGGCTCCTCGGAGCCTGGCTGGTCGAGCGGCTGGCCGCCGGGGTGCGCGCGTTCGACCGGCCCCGCGACGTCTTCGCGTTCGCGGCCGCGGCACTGCCGGCCGCGGCGGTCAGCGCCTCCATCGGAGTGGCCAGCCTCGCGGTGGCGGGCTACGCCCCGCGCGTCGACCTCGCCGCGATCTGGCTCACGTGGGCGCTCGGCGACGTGGCGGGCGCGCTGCTGGTGGCCCCGCCGATCCTCCTGTGGGCCACCACGGACGGGGAGCCCGGGCGGTACTCGCGCGCCCGCCTGGTCGAGCTGGGCGTGCTGCTGCTGGCCGTGGCCGCGCTCGCCGCGGTCGTCTGGGGTGGGCTCGCGCCGGTCGAGCTGCGCCGATACCCGCTCGCCTTCGTGGCGATTCCACCGCTGCTCTGGGCCGCCTACCGCTTCGGGCGGCGCGAGGCGGCCTCGCTGCTCGTCGTGCTGGCGGCCATGGCGGTGTACGGCACCCTGCGCGGCTTCGGGCCGTTCGCACCCCTGCCGCCTCGCCACACCCTGCTGGTCTTGCAGTCGTTCATGGCCACCATGGCCCTCATGACCCTGGTGGTGGCGTGTCTGGCCTGGAGCCGGGAGCGGGAGATCTCCCTGCTCCAGACCATCATCGACCGCATCCCGGTCATGATCACGATGTACCGGTCCGACACGCAGGTCCTGCGGCTGAACCACGAGTTCACGCGGGTCACTGGCTGGACCGCGGAGGAGGCCCGCAAGGTGGATTTCATGGAGCGCTGCTATCCGGACCCGGTCGACCGGGCCGGGGTGCGCGCCTACATGGATTCGCTGGCCGACGGCTGGCGCGATTTCGTGATGACCACCCGCGCGGGCGGGCGCATCGAGACCTCCTGGTCCAACGTGCGCCTGCCCGACGACACCCGGGTCGGCATCGGCCTCGACGCGCGGGAGCGGAAGCGCACCGAGGCCGAGCGCGAGCGGGCGCACGCGCAGGCCGAGGCGGCGAGCCGGGCCAAGGACGAGTTCTTCGCGATGCTCGGCCACGAGCTGCGCAATCCGCTCGGGGCCATCACGACCGCGCTGCACGTCATCGAGCTGTGCGGGCCGCTCGACGAGCGGAGCGGCGAGGCGCGGGCCATCATCGGGCGCCAGGTGCGACACCTCGTCCGGCTCGTGGACGATCTGCTCGACGTGACCCGGCTCGCCACCGGCAAGGTCAGCCTGAGCCTGCGCCGCATCGACCTCGCGGTGGTGGCGCGGCGCGCCGTGGCCGGCGCGGTGACGAGCGCGGGCGGGCGGACCCTCGCATGCCGCGCGGACGCGCCGGTCTGGATCGACGCGGACGAGACCCGGATCGAGCAGATCCTCGGCAACCTGCTCGGCAACGCCCTCAAGTTCACGCCCGCCGACGGCCGGGTCATCGTCGCGGTGACGGTCGAGGGCGCGGAGGCAGTGCTGCGGGTGGAGGACACCGGGGCCGGCATCCATCCCGACCTGCTGCCGCGGATCTTCGACCTCTTCGTGCAGGGGCAGACGACGCTCCACCGCCGGGAGGCCGGCCTCGGCATCGGCCTCACCCTGGTGCGGCGCCTGGTGGATCTCCACCGCGGCCGCATCGAGGCCGCCAGCGGAGGTCCCGGCCGCGGCAGCGCGTTCACCATCCGCCTGCCCGCGGCCCCGCCGCCCGGGGCCGGGGATGCGCTCGCCCCCGAGATCCCGCGCGCCGCGATCCGGCGCCGGGTGCTCATCATCGAGGACAACGACGACGCGCGGCAGATGCTCCGCCATCTGCTCGATCACGCAGGCCACGAGGTCTACGAGGCCGCCGAGGGAGCCGACGGGCTGGCCCGCGCGCTGGCGCTCAGCCCCGACGCGGTGATCGTCGACATCGGCCTGCCCGGGCTCGACGGCTACAGCATCGCCCGGCGCTTGCGCGAGGCCGGGCCGCCCGGGGTGCTCCTGGTGGCGATCACCGGCTACGGCCAGGACGGCGACCGGCAGCGCTCGCGCGAGGCGGGCTTCGACGTCCACCTGACCAAGCCCATCGACCCGCTGGTGCTGGACGCGCTGCTCGCCAAAGCGGGCGCTTGACCGGAGCCGGGCGGGCCGCTAGGCTCACCTGGCCATGAACTCGACCAGCCCTCCCGTCACCATCCCGAACGTCCCGATCACCGACTACGTGCTGCGTCACGCCGCCCGCCTGGGGGACAAGCCGGCCCTGATCGACGGCCCCACCGGCCGCACCCTCAGCTATCGCCAGCTCGCCGAGGACGCCCGGCGCACCGCGGCCGGCCTCGCGCAGCGGGGGTTCGGCAAAGGGCAGGTCTTCGCCATCTACTGTCCCAACCTCCCCGAGTACGCGGTGGTGTTCCTCGGCGTGGCGATGGCGGGCGGGATCAACACCACCGTCAACCCGCTCTACACCGCCGACGAGCTGGCCACCCAGCTCAACGACTCCGGCGCGCGCTTCCTGGTCACGGTGCCGGCTTTCCTGGAGAAGGCGAAGGCGGCGGCGGCCAAGAGCAAGGTCGAGGAGGTGTTCGTGTTCGGCGCCGCGGAGGGCGCGCGGTCGTTCACCGACCTGCTCCGGGCCGGCGACACTCCGCGCGCGGTCCCCATCGATCCGGCCGCGGACCTGGTCGCGCTGCCGTACTCGAGCGGCACCACCGGGCTGCCCAAGGGCGTGATGCTCACCCATCGCAACCTGGTGGCGAACCTCTGCCAGGCCGAGGGCATGAAGAACTTCGAGTGCTTCGGCGAGGGCGACATCACGGTGGCGGTGCTGCCGTTCTTCCACATCTACGGCATGGTGGTGATCATGATGCTGGGGCTGGCCGGGGGCGGGACCATCCTGGTCATGCCGCGCTTCGACATGATGGAGTTCCTCGCCCTCGTCCAGAAGTACCGGGTGACGATCCTGCCCCTGGTGCCGCCGATCGTGCTCGGCCTGGTGAAGCATCCCGCGGTGGCCCAGGCCGATCTCTCGAGCGTGCGCCTCGTGTTCTCGGGGGCTGCCCCGCTCGGCGAGGAGATGGCGCGCGCGCTCAGCGCCCGGCTCGGCTGCCCGGTGGTCCAGGGCTACGGCATGACCGAGGCGAGCCCGGTCACCCACCTGAGCCCGACCCACGACGCGCCGCTCAAGCCCGGCTCGGCCGGCTGCATCGTGCCCAACACCGAGGTGAAGATCGTCGACGCGGCGGGCGGCTCGGACGCGGAGCTGCCGGTGGGCAAGGAAGGAGAGCTGTGGATCCGCGGCCCGCAGATCATGAAGGGCTATCTCAACCGCCCCGCGGAGACCGCGGAGTCCATCGACCGCGAGGGTTGGTACCACACCGGCGACGTCGGGTACGTGGACGAGGAGGGCTACTTCTTCATCGTCGACCGCACCAAGGAGCTGATCAAGTACAAGGGCCTGCAGGTCGCCCCCGCGGAACTGGAGGCGCTGCTGCTCACGCATCCGGCGATCCTGGACGCGGCGGTGGTGCGCAAGGCGGACGAGGAGGCGGGCGAGGTGCCGAAGGCCTTCGTGGTGCTCAAGCCCGACGAGACCTCGAAGGCCACTGCCGCCGACGCCATCATGGGCTGGGTGGCCCAGCGGGTGGCCCCGCACAAGCGCATCCGCCACCTCGAGTTCATCGACCAGATCCCGAAGTCGGCCTCCGGCAAGATCCTGCGCCGGGTGCTGATCGAGCGCGAGAAGGCTCGCTAGGCGCGGGCGCGACCTATCCCTCGTAGACCTTCTTCAGCTCGCCGTCCGCCCACTTCACCGCGTCTTCCGCCGACATGCCCTGCACCGCCTTCGCGTACATGTCGGTGATGATGTACTTGGAGTAGGCCTCGGCCGCCTTCGCGCTCGGCGGCCCCGCGTAGCCGAACATCCGCGAGCCGCGGGGGGCCAGGCGGAACGCCTTGAGCGCCTCGTCCACCTTGTCCCACATCGGGTGGCTCTCCCAGTAGGTGGTGGCCCCCGCGCTGTAGCCGTTCTCGATCTCGAACCACTTGCCGAACTGATCCTTCGAGTGGAACCACTTGAGGAACTCGCGCGCGGCGGTCTGGTTCTTCGAGTACTTCATGAGGCCGTGGGCGAACGAGACGAGGTAGAGCGGGGTGGTCCCGTTCGGCCCGGCCGGGATCGCGAAGTGCTCGATGTCGCGCCACATCGGCTCGCCGCGCTCGTCCTTGATCTTGTCCGGGTTGCGCTTGGCGAAGATGTAGATCGACGCCCCGTTGTTGGTCGCGCTGATCTCGCCCGCGTGGAAGGCCCGGTTGTTGTTGGTGTCGTCCCAGGCGAGCGCGCCCTCGTCGCACGCGTCCTTCCAGAACGCGGTCATCCACTTCACCGCCTCGATCGCGCCCTTGCTGTTGAGCACCACCTTGCGGCCGGAGGCGTCGGTCTCGGCCCCCCCGAACGTCCACAGGAGCGGATAGGTCCATGCGGGGGCGTCGCCGAAGGTGTGGCCGAGGGTCTGGCCGACCGGCCGGCCCTTCTTCTTGAGCGCGGTCCCGATCTTCCGGTACTCGTCGAGCGTGCGCGGAGGCTGCGGGGCCCCGACCTCCGCGAACCACGACTTGCGGTAGGCGGTGAGGATCCCGCCGGTGCCGTAGGGCAGCGCGAGGCGCTGCTTGCCGACCTTGGTCGCCACATCGCAGTGCGAGTAGTAGCCGCCCTGGTCCTTCGTCTTCCAGTCGCTCAGGTCCGTCACGTCCACCAGCGCGTTGGCATAGAGATGCGGCCAGTTGTGGAGCATCAGGATCAGGTCCGGCCCGGCGCCCGACTGGATCGCGGCGGTGATCCGGGCCTGCAGATCGTTGGCGTTGATGGTCTCGAAGACCACCTCCACCTTGGTCTGCTTGGTGTACTCGGCGACCTGGCGCCGCACCTCGACGTCGCCCTCCGGTATGAAGTCCACCCACTGCAGCAGGTGAATCTTGGTGGTCTGCGCAAAGGCGGGCGCGCGGCGCGTCGCGAGGATGCCTTCGAGGCCGGCGGCACCGACCATCGTGCTCGCCGCGAGCCCGGTCTTGAGGAACTGCCGTCGATCGTCACGTCGCTCCATACGCGCCTCCGTGTGAGTGAGGACTCCCTCGCCGGCGAGCGGGGCTCGAAAGTGCGGTGACTCTGCCCCCGGACACGGCCGCTGTCAAGGGAGACCCCGTGCTATAACTTCCGTCATGAACAAGATCGAGCGCGTGCGGGCGACCCTGGCCGGCCGGCCCGTGGACCGGCCCCCCTTCACCGTGTGGTATCACTTCGGCAACCAGCACGCTCCCGCCGAGCGCACCGCGCAGGTGCACCTCGAGTTCTTCGACCACTACGATCTCGACCTGCTCAAGCTCATGAACGACTACGACTACCCGATGCCGGCCGGCCTGGAGGTGGTCGCCACCGCCGAGGACCTGGGGCGGCTCCAGCCGTTCGATCCGACCAAGACCCCGTTCGGCACCCAGCTCCAGACGGTGGAGCTGGTCGCCCGCGCCCTCCGCGACCGGGCGCTCTTCGTGGACACCGTATTCAACGCCTGGAACACGCTGAAGCGGAACCTGGTGCGCGAGGCGATGCCCGGCCTGATGGCCGAGCAGCCGCAGGCCCTCGAGGCCGCGCTCCGGATCGTCAACGACAACCTGATCCGTTACGCCCAGGCCAGCCTGGAGCGCGGCGCCGCCGGCATCTTCCTCTCGGTCCCGGCCACCGCGGAGAGCGTGACCCCCGAGCAGTACGAGCGGTTCATGCGGCCCTTCGACCTGGCCTTCCTCGAGGCCATCCGCGGGCGTGGCGAGTGCCACGTGCTCCACGCCCACGGCGAGCGGCTCTACTTCGATCGCCTCGTCGACTATCCGGTCCACGCGCTCTCCTGGGCCGATCTCAACGGCGGGCCCTCGATCGCAGACGCCCGCCGGCGCACCCCGCTCACGCTCATGACCGGCCTCGACCACGCGCGCTTCGTCGAGAGCTCCGCCCGGCGGGCCCGTGAGGGCGTCCGCGCCGCGCTGGCGGCCGGCGGCGACACCCGCTTCATCCTGGCCCCCGGCTGCTCGCTGCCCACCTACGCCTACCCGCCCCTGATCCGCGCGGCCCGAGAGGAGTCGGCGAAAAGCCGCTAGGCCCACGAGGAAGCTGCCCGGCAGGCCTGGGAGAAACCCTGCCGACAAGGGGTAAATCCCTGCCTCTATCCTGCGTTGCATACTCGTAACTGTCCGGAAAACATGCGGGATTCTCCTGGAATGGCGTTTGCTCTGAGAGCCAGCCAGGAGGGCGTCGATGACCCCGAGACGAATGGCCCTGGCAGCCGTGCTGGTCCTGACCGTGGTGTTCCTGAGCCCGATCGCCTACCTCGCGGGACAGCGGGCGGGAGTCTGGCTCAGCATGCCCGCTGCCGAGCGAAGCGGTTCGTGGCCGAGCGTGGACGAGGGCGAGCGCGAGTCCGCGGCGCCCGCCGAGCGCGCGAAGCTCCAGGCGCGTCCGGGCTTCGGCGAGATCTAGCCGGCGAGCGAGCTCTACAGGGTCACCACCAGCCCGTCGTACGCGCACTCCTCCGGGACCGAGGCCGCGTGCGCGAGCATCTCGCGGCTCATGTGGGTCAGGATCAGCCGCTTCGCCCCGACCCGGCCGGCCCGCGCCGTGATGTCCGGATAGTTCAGGTGCCACTTCACCGCCTTGTCGTGGAAGTAGCACTCCGCGATCAATAGATCCGCGTCCCGCGCGGCGCGCGCCACGTCGTCGGTCCACTCGGTGTCGCCGGTATAGGTCACCACCCGGCCGCCCACCTGCACGCGGAGCGCGGTGGGATTGGTCTCTCCGGTGTGCCGGGCGTGCTCCGGAGTGACCACGAGGTCGAGCACCGGCTGCGGCCGGCCCGGCTCCATCGCGATCCACTCGATCGGGAACTTCGGCGTCATCATCCCCGAGCCGGGGAAGAGCGCCTCGCGAAGGGCGTCCAGGCGCGGGCGCAGGTCGCGCGGGCCCGCGATGACGAGCGGGCGGGTGCGCCGGGCCGCGAGCATCGCGTCCATCAGCAGGAACGGGACGCCGCCGCAGTGGTCGCCGTGCAGGTGGGTGAGCAGGATCGCGTCGAGCGAGTTGTGCTCGATCCCCTGCTGGGCGAGCGCGATCAGCGACGAGGCGCCGAAGTCGATGGCGAAGCGGGAGCGCGGGCCGTCCACCACGATGCAGGTCTGGAAGCGCCCACCGCTGCCGAACGAATCGCCCGAGCCCACGAAGCGAACCGTCAGGGACATGGCGACCTGATGGTACCCGAAATAGCTCGCGGGGCGGACCCGGCTCCTGAGAGGATGCCCATGTGCGCGCGTTCGATCGGACGTTCGGCGCGGATTTCCTGGCCGGAGTTCCGACCGCGCCTGGCGTCTACCGCTTCCACGACGCGGCGGGCGGACTGCTCTACGTCGGGAAGGCCGCGAACCTCCGCCGGCGCCTCGCGCAATACCGCCTGGCCGGCCGCCGCAAGAAGGAGCGCAAGCGCCGGACGCTGGTGCGCGCCACCGCCCGCATCACCTGGGAGGTGTGCGGGTCCCCGCTCGCCGCGGCGCTCGCGGAGATCCGGCTCATCCAGACGCTGCGCCCGCCCCGGAACGTGGCGAGCGCGTACCCGTTCCTCTACCCGTTCGTCGGCCTCCACGTGGAGGGCGACGAGACCTACTTCTGCCTGACCACGTCGCCGGAGGCCTTCCCCGCGATCGCGTTCCACGGAGCCTTCCGCTCCCGCGAGATCACCCGCGAGGCGTTCTACCGCCTGGTGGAGCTGCTCCGCTACGTGGGTCACCCGGTGCCGCGCCACCGGTGCCGGCGGCTCGGCGCGGCCCGCCACTCGGTGGTGCGCGGCTTCCGCCGCCTCCCCGCGGGCAGCGCGGCGGCGTGGGCCGGGCTCCTGCGCGGCGAGTCGCGCGCGGCGCTCGAGGCCCTGGCGCTGCGCCTGGTCGACCATGCGGGCGCGCGGGCCCGGCGCGGCGAGATCCACGAGGCGCTCCGGTCCATCGCGCGATTCTTCGACGAGGAGGCCTGCGCCCTGGCCCGGGTGCGCACGGCCACCGGGTTCGCCGCCTACCCCGTGCCGCAGCTGGCTCGCGACCTCCTCTTCACCCAGACCCGGCTGCAGCCGCTCGAGACCAAGCCCGCCGCCGACTGACGTGCCTTGTCAGAGATCGGGCTCGTCCGTGTAACACGGTAAGTTCGCCATCACCGTAAGGTCCCGTCGTAGCGATCAAAACGGACTGGCACTCGCGGTGCATACCTACTGGGCATGCCAGAAGATCGCGCGGCCCGCCGTATCCTCGTCGTCGACGACGACGACGCCCTCCGGGAGGTCCTCACCGTCGCCCTGACCCGCGACGGGCACACCGTCGACGGCGCCTGCGACGGCACGGAGGCCCTGGCCCTGCTGGACCGCCAGCCCTACGATCTCGTCCTCAGCGATCTCCGGATGCCCCGTGAGGACGGGCCGTCCCTCTACGAGACGCTCCGCAATCGGCATCACTTCCCGGTCCGCTTCGCCACCAAGCTGCCTCGGGTGATCTTCATGACCGGCAACGCCGCCGAGCACGTCGACTTCCTCCGCGGCACCACCGATCCCATCCTCGAGAAGCCGTTCCCGCTGCGTGTCGTACGGCAGATGGTGAGCGTGCTGCTCAACGCGAGCGCGTAGGTCCCCGCGGCCCGGCCGCCGGTTTCCGCCCATGCGACTCGGCCCCAAGATCTTCCTCGTCTCCGCCCTCGCCATCGTCGCGCTCTCGAGCTCGGCCGGGTGGAGCCTGCTCACGGTCAAGCGTCTCGTCTCGGTCAACCAGGACATCGCCACCCGGTCGGTGCCGGCGCTGCGCCTACAGGGCGCGCTGCGGGAGACGCTGCACGGCCTAGTGCGCCTCGAGACGCGCGCCCTGGTGCTCGCGGACCGGGACTACGCGCGGGCGTGGAGCGAGCGGGCCGCCCGCATGACCGGCGAGCTCGACGAGGTCGCCCGGTACCTCGAGACGCCGGAGGAGCGGGCCGCCCATGCGGCGGTCCGGGCGGCCTTCGACGACTATCGCGCCCACGTCGAGGAGGAGCGGCGACTCGTGGCCTCCGCCCGGTCGGCCGCCGCGCTGCGCCTCGCAGAAGGCCCCGCGCGGGACGCCACCCAGCGGGTGGAGGCCGCGCTCGCGTCGATGACCTCGGCCACCGAGACCGCGCTCGCGCACTCGCAGGCCCGGGCCCGTGAGCTCGAGGCGTGGACGTGGCACACGGTGGCCGCCGCGCTCCTGACCAGCCTGGCGCTGGCGCTCGCGGCCAGCGCGTGGCTCACGTTCCGGTTGACGCGCTCGCTGAGGCGCCTGTCCGCCGCCACCGCCGCGCTCGCGAGCGGGACGTGGACCGGTCCCCTGGCCATGCCCGACCGCGACGAGATCGGCGAGGTGAGCCGGTCCTTCGATCTGATGGCGGAGCGCCTCCGCCAGGTCGACCGGCTCAAGGAGGAATTCTTCTCGCACGTCTCCCACGACCTGCGCAATCCCCTCTCCGCGATCCGCCTCGCCTCCGAGACCCTGGAGGAGCGGGCCCGGAAAGCGGCCGACCCCCGGGGCCTGAGGCTCGCCCAGCTCATCGACGCGAGCGCGGCGCGGATGCTCGGGATGGTCAACCAGATCCTCGACTTCACGCGGCTGCGGGCGCTCGCGATGCCGCTCGACACCCGGCCGGTCGACGCGCTCGGCGCGGTCACCCGCGCGATGGACGAGCTGCGACCCGTCGCGGAGGCCAAGCGAATCCGGCTGACCCTGGCCGCGGAAGGCAGCGACTTCACCGTGCTCGGGGAGGAAGGCAGCCTGGTGCGCGTGGTCATCAACCTGCTGGGCAACGCGGTCAACTTCACCGCCCCGGACGGGTCGGTGACGCTGCGCCTCGCCGAGGCCGGGGACCACCTGGAGCTGCAGGTGCGCGACACCGGCGTCGGCATCCCCGCGGAGGCCCTGGCGTCGATCTTCGAGCCGTACCGGCAGGTCCACGGACGGCGCCAGGGCAGCGGCCTCGGCCTCGCGGTGGTCAAGGGCCTGGTCGAGGCCCACCACGGCACGGTGAGCGTCGACTCGGCGCCGGGCCGGGGCAGCTGCTTCACGATCGAGCTGCCGAAGGCGAAGGCCGCGGCATGACCCGCGGTCTGCGCGCGCTGCCCATTCTCCTGCTGCTCGTCGCCTGCAGCACCGCGCAGCCCACCCCGTGGACCGGCGGCCCTCCCGGCCGCGGCGGGTCCGGAGCCGCGACGCGGATGGTCGGTTACGCGGACGACCTCGTCGAGCGGGGCGAGGTGCAGGAGGCCTTCCGCGTCTACGAGCGCGTGCTGCACGACTACCCGGCGGATCCGGCCTCCGCCTCCGCCCTCTACTGGCTGGGGCGCCTGCAGGCATCCCCCGAGAGCCAGCTCCGAAACTACCGCGCGGCCCACGCCGCGTTCTCGCGGCTCCTGTCGGAATACCCGCAGAGCCGCTGGGAGAGCGAGGCGCGCGCCTGGCGGGCGGTGCTCGGGGATCTGCTCGCACGCGAGGAGGAGACGACGCGGCTGAAGACCCAGCTCGAGCGTCTGCGCCGCACCGACCTGGACCTGGAGCGCCGGCGCTAGGGCGCCACCGCGGGGCGCGGGAGCGGCGCGTGCTACGCTCTCGCTGCCATGAAGCCGCCGGGCGGAATGCGGCCCCGGGATCCCGCCGAGCCGCATCGCGTCGCCACCCCGCTCGAGCTGCTCTTCGATCTCTGCTTCGTGGTGGCGGTGGCCCAGGCCTCCGCCCACCTCCACAACGGTCTGAGCGAGGCGCGCTGGGGCGGCGCGATCCTGGGCTACATGCTGGTCTTCTTCGCCGTCTGGTGGGCCTGGATGAACTTCACCTGGTTCGCGTCGGCCTACGACGTGGACGACGCTCCCTACCGCCTGGCCGTCCTGGTCCAGATCGCGGGGGTGCTGGTCCTCGCCGCCGGGGTGCCCCGCGCATTCGAGCAGCGCGACTTCCACGTCGCCACCGCCGGCTACGCGATCATGCGCATCGGGCTGATCACGCTCTGGCTACGGGCCGCGGGTGCGGATCGGGTAGGCCGGCGCACCGCGATCCGGTACGCGATCGGGCTCACCCTGGTGCAGCTGGGCTGGCTCGCCCTCCTCGCGCTCCCGGCCGACCGCTGGCTGGCGGGCTGGCTCGTGCTCGCCCCCGCGGAGCTGCTGGTGCCGGTCTGGGCCGAGTGGCACCGGCCTATTAGCTGGCATCCCCATCACATCGCGGAGCGGTTCGGGCTCCTCACCCTCATCGTGCTCGGCGAGTCGGTGCTGTCAGCGTCCATGGCGATCCAGGCCGCGGTGGACTCGGCCACGATCACCCCCGCCCTGCTCTCGGTGATCGGGGGCGGGATCGTCGTCCTGTTCGCGATGTGGTGGCTCTACTTCGCCGAGCCGGCCCATCACGTGCTGGTGAGCAGCCGCGCCGCCTTCGTCTGGGGCTACGGCCACCTGGTGGTCTTCGCCTCCACCGCCGCGGTGGGCGCCGGGCTCGCGGTCGCGGCCGACTACGCGACCGGCCGCGCCCATCTCTCCGGCGGAGCCGCGCTCGCGGTGGTGGCGGTCCCGCTCGCCCTCTACGCGGCGAGCGTGTGGGCGCTCGTGATCCGCCCGGGAAGGCGAACGCGGTTACCGGGTAGGTCTTGACCGGCGCCGGCTCCCGGAGGACCCGGGAGCCGGGGCGGCCGCGGAGAGCGAGCCTACGGGGCGACCGAGATCTTGTCGAAGAAGAGATAGAAGGACGGGTGGAGCTTGAACCCGGCGACCTTCTTGCTGCCGGCCGCGTTCTGGACCGCGTTGTCGATGAAGATCCACGGCGCGTCGTCCACTACCAACTTCTGCACCTGCTTGTAGAGGTCGCCCCGCTTCTTGAGATCCACGACGCGGCTCGCCTCGGCCAGCAGCTTGTCCACCTCCGGGTTGGCATAGGCCCCACCCCGGAAGCCGCCCTTGCCGTCGATGACCAGGCTCAGCATGGGCGCCGGATCGCCCGGGTCGAGCATGAACGACATGGCGCCCATGTCCGCCTCCTGGCCGAATCCCTTGCCGTACTTGTTGAGATAGGCGCCCCACTCGAAGGTCTGGATCGAGGCCTGCACGCCCACCGCGGCCAGGTCGGCCTGGATGGCCTGGGCCATCGTCTTGGGCGACTGCATGCCCGAGCCCGACTCCGGGATCCAGAACACGGCCGGGAAGCCGTTCGGATACCCGGCCTCGGCGAGGAGCCTTTTGGCCCGAGCGGGGTCGTAGGGATACTTCGTCACCTGGTCCGTGAACGCCCAGGTGATCGACGGCGGGACCGGCCCGATGGCGGCGGTGGCGGTCTTCTTCAGGAGATCGCCCGCGATCGCCTCCCGGTTCACCGCGTAGTTGACCGCGCGCCGGACGCGCACGTCGTTGAAGGGCTTCTTCTCGGTGTTGAGGGTCACCCACCAGATGTGCGGTCCGGGCTGCTCGTAGTAGACGAGCTTGGCGTCCTTCCGGACCTGCGCCACGTTGTCGGGCGGGACGTCCACGATGAAGTCGACGCCGCCCGAGAGCAGCTCGGTCACGCGGGTCTGCTCCTCCACCAGGGGCCGGAACACGATGCGCTCGAGCTTCGGCGGCCCGGCCCAGTAGCCCGCGTTCGCCTCCAGCACGATCCGGACGTTCTTGTCCCACGAGACGAACTTGAACGGGCCGGTGCCGACCGGGTGGCTCGCGAACTCCTTGCCGTACTTCTTCACCGCGGCCGGGCTCACGATGCGCCCGGTGTTGAGGGTGAGGTTGTTGAGCAGCGGCGAGAACGGCTGCTTCAGCGTGAAGCGCACCGTCCCCGGATCGACGACGGTCACCTCCTTGATCGCCCCGTAGTAGAACGAGGCGAACGGGAAGGGCCCGGTCTCGGCCTGGGGGTGCTTGGGGTCGAGCAGCCGGTCGTAGGTGAACTTGACCGCGTCCGCGTCGAACGGGGTGCCGTCGTGGAACTTCACGTTCTTCCGCAGGGTGAAGGTGTAGGTGAGGCCGTCGGGCGACATCTTCCACGCGGTGGCCAGCCCCGGCTCCTGGGTGAAGGACGACTCCTTGAAGCGCACGAGGGTGTCGTAGACGCTCGAGAGCACCCGCATCGAGTTGATGTCGGTGAGCTGCCCGGGATCCATCGAGGTGGGCTCGGCGACGAGCCCCACCACCAGGGTCTTGGCCGCCGCGTCCGCGTCCGGCGCGCTCGCACCCGCCAGCGCCGCGAGCAGCGTCCCCATCATCGCGACCAGCGTCTGCCATCCTCTCATCGGGTGTCCTCCTCCTGCGGGGTCTCTGCCTAGAACCGCCTCTGCCCAGAACCGCGTCACCGCAATCTCGGGTCGAGCGCGTCGCGCAGCCCGTCGCCCAAGAGGTTACAACCTAGCACCAGGACGAAGATCGCGAGGCCCGGAATCGCGGCCACGTGCGCGGCCACCGTGATGAACTGGCGGCCGTCGGCCAGCATGGTGCCCCAGTCCGCGGTGGGCGGCTGGGCGCCGAGGCCGATGAAGGAGAGACCCGCGCTCTCGGTGATCATGACCCCGATGTTCATCGACACGAACACCAGGATGGGCCCCGCGATGCCGGGCAGGATGTGCCGGCGCAGGATGCGGCCCTCGGTGGAGCCGACCGCGCGCGCCGCCTCCACGAACTCCTGCTCGCGCAGCAGCAGCACCGCCGCGCGCACCCCCCGGGTGTAGAACGAGACGTTCACCACCGCCACCGCGACCATCGCGTTGACCAGCCCGGGCCCGAGCGCGGCTACCAGGAGCATCGCGAGCAGGATGTAGGGGAACGCCATGATGAGGTCGATCCCGCGCATCGCCAAGTTGTCGGTGAGGCCGCCGTAGAAGCCGGTCACCAGGCCGATCGCGGTGCCCGCGAGCATGGCCAGGAGCGTGGCCAGCACGCCCACCACCAGGGAGACACGCGCGCCCCACACCACGCGGCTCAGCAGGTCGCGGCCCAGGTGGTCCGAGCCGAGGGCGTGGTCCGGACTGAGCGGCGGGGCCAGGCGCCGGCTCGGCTGCGTGCGGTTGGGATCGGCGAGCGGGAGGGCCGGGGCCAGCGCCGCAACCACCGCGACCACCGTCACGATCAGGACCCCGACGGCCCGCCCACGCCGGCGCCGGCGCACGGGCGCCGAGCGGACGGTGGGCGCGGACGAGGGCGACGCCTCAGTGGACATGGCGTACCCGCGGATCCACCACCGCGTAGAGAAAATCGGTCGCCAGATTGATCGCCACGTAGGTGGCCGCGATCAGCAGCACGCCCCCCTGCACCAGCGGGAAGTCGCGGGTGAGGATGGCGTTGACCATCATGAAGCCGATGCCCGGCCACGCGAACACCGTCTCCACGTAGACCGCGCCCGCGAGCAGGTAGCCCACCTGCAGGCCGAGCACGGTGACGAGGGCGACGAGCGTGTTGCGGAAGGCGTGCCAGCCGATCACCCGCGTCTCGGAGGCCCCCTTGGCGCGCGCGGTGCGCACGTAGTCCTGCGCGATCACGTCGAGCATGCTCGAGCGGGTGAGCCGCGACACGATGGCGAGCGGCACCAGCGACAGGGTGACCGCGGGCAGGATCAGGTGCGCGAGGAGATCCCGCGCGCCGCCGTCGCCCGCCGGCGAGTACATGCCGGTGCCGGGCAGCCAGCCGAGCTTCACCGAGAAGCCGATGATCAGCAGGAGCCCGACCCAGAACGCGGGCATGCTGATCCCCACCATCGCCACGACCCGGGAGAGTCCGTCGATCGGCGATCCGGGGCGCGTGGCGGCCAGCATCCCGAGCAGGATCCCGGTCGGGAAGGCCAGCACCAGCGCGCCGCCGGCCAGGATGAGCGTGGCCTGGAAACGCCGCGCCAGCTCCGGCAGCACCGGCCGACGCAGCATGATCGAGCGCCCGAGGTCGCCCTGCACCGCGCGCCCGGCCCAGCGCCCGTACTGCACGATCATGGGCCGGTCGAGGCCGAGCTGGGTCCGGAGGTTCGTGAGCTCGCTCGGGGTCGCCATCGGGCCCAGCAGGACCTGGGCCGGATCGCCGGGCGCCATGTGCAGCGCGAGGAACACCACGAAGGAGACGCCGACCAGGACGAGGAGCGCGGAGAGGAGGCGGTGCGTCAGGTATCGTCGCATGCGGTCGGCGCGAGTATAGGAGGGGCCGGCCCGCGAGGGCAAGGCGACTCCGTCTTGACATGCGCGGGCCGGCGGGCGCAGTATCGCGCCGGCCGCGACGGCGTCGTCCGAGCCCAGCATTGCCCAGTCACATCGACACGGGTAAGGGGGGGCACCATGGCGATCGAAGCCAAGAGCGAGCTCAGGGCCGACGTTCACAGCATCGAACCCATTCCGGAGTCCGACAAGGACTCGACCGGCCCGCAGCAGATGTGGATCTGGGCCGGCGCCAACATCGCCCCGATCAACTGGGCGCTCGGCGCGCTCGGCATCGTGCTCAAGCTCGGCCTCTGGGAGACCATCGCGGTCATCGTGCTGGGCAACCTGGTGGGCTGCGCGATCTTCTCCGCCTTCACGGTGATGGGCCACAAGACCGGCGTGAACCAGATGGTGCTGAGCCGCTCCGCCTTCGGCCGGCGCGGCGCCTACCTGCCGAGCACGCTGATGTTCCTCATGACCCTCGGCTGGATCGGGGTCAACACCTACTTCCCGGTGAAGATCGCGGTCGCGATCCTCGGCCAGTTCGGGATCCCCGATACGTGGCTGACCAATTTCGTGGTCGTGACGGTGGTGATGGTGATCCAGGTGCTGATCGGCATCTACGGCTTCTACGCGATCCGCACCTTCGAGAAGTACACCGTCCCGGTCACGGTGGTGATCATGGCCCTGATGAGCGTGCTGGCCTGGACGCGCCCGGGGGTGGTCAACTGGGGGCTCACCAGCTCCCTCCCGCCCGCGGCCCACTTCGCGATGCTGACCCTGCTCATGACCGCGATCGGGGTGGGCTGGGGCATCTCGTGGGTCACGTGGGCCTCGGACTACTCCCGCTTCGTGCCGCGGAGCGTGCCCTCGTCCTCCGTGTTCTGGTACAGCTACGTGGGCATGTTCGTCCCCACCGTGTGGCTCGCCATCCTCGGGGCCACCATCGCCAGCACCACGATGGACACCGACCCGGCCAAGATGGTGAGCGCGGTGTTCGGCGGGGTCACGAGCCTCCTGGTCCTCCTGCTGGTCCTGCACGGGCCGGTGGCCACCAACATCCTGAACGTCTACTCGGCCGCGCTGGCCGCGCTCAGCATGGGAATGCGCGTGTCGCGCACCGCGATCGCCCTGATCGCGGGCATCGTCGGCTACGTCGTCACCCTCTACTTCCTGGCCCAGCCGTCGTTCGCCAAGGCCTTCGACAACTGGATGATCAGCCTGCTGCTGTGGATGAGCCCGTGGGCCGGCGTCATCCTCGCCGACTTCTACCTGGTGCGGCGCGGCCAGATCGACGTGGCGGAGCTCTACCGCGAGCCGTCGCTGAGCGGCTACGGCGACATCAACTGGGGCGCGATCGTGTCCTTCGTGGTGGGGCTGGTGGCGGGCTGGTCGGTGGAGGACGGCCTGGTGCCGGCGCTGCAGGGGCCGATCTCGACCAAGCTGCTCTCCGGCGCGGACCTGAGCTGGCTCGTCGGCATCGTGGTGGCGGGCGGACTCTACGTGATCCTCGGCCGGCGCACCGAGCCGATCGTGGTGCCGCAGGCGATGCGCGGCGGTCGGTAGCGCGGAGCGCACGGATGGACGAGTTCCTGCTGGCCGCCCTCGAGGAGGCCGAGGCCGGCTTCTCCGAGGGCGGCATCCCCATCGGGTCGGTGCTGGTGCACCAGGGGCGCATTCTCGGGCGCGGCCACAATCGCCGGGTGCAGAAGGGCAGCGCGATCCTCCACGGCGAGATGGACGCGCTCGAGAACGCGGGCCGGCAGCCGGCCCGCGTCTACCGCGAGTCCGCCATCTACACCACGCTCTCGCCGTGCGCGATGTGCAGCGGGACGATCCTCCTCTACGGCATCCCGCGGGTGATCGTGGGCGAGAATCACACCTTCATGGGGGAGGAGGCCCTGCTGCGCAGCCGGGGCGTGAAGGTGGAGGTGGTCCAGGACGCGCGGTGCCGGGAGCTGATGGACCGGTTCATCGCGGCCAATCCCGCCCTGTGGGCGGAGGACATCGGCGAGTAGGGCGGCCGGGCGGGGGCCGCTCAGCGCTCCCAGGGGAGCGGGGTGGACTCGCTCCAGTTGTCGGGCCGGATGCCGAAGGCCTCGATGAAGCGCTGCCAGCCCGAGGCGACGGTCAGCGCGGCGCCCAGCTCGAGGATCTCGCCCTCGTCGAAGTGCTGCCGCAGCAGGCTGAAGAGCGCGTCGTCCACCGCGGGCCGCTCGCCGCTCAGGCAGTCGGCCAGCCGCAGCGCGGCCACCGTGCGGGCCGGCAGCGCGGCCCGGTCGAGATCACCGAGCGCCTCCTGTACCTCGTCTTCCCCGAGCCCCTTGCGCACCAACGATGCGCTGCGAGCGAGGCTTCAGTGCACGCATCGGTTGCCCTGGGCGAGCCGGATGCGGCAGAGCTCGACCAGGCCGGGATCGAGGCTCGAGCCGCCCGCGTAGATGAACGACACCCACGAGAGGAACAGGTCCAGCACCGCGGGCCGGCGCGCGAGCGTGAGGAAGAGGTTGTCGTCCCGGTAGGCCTTGGCGAGCCAGACCTCGAGACGGCGCCGCAGCGCCGGATCGAGCCGATCCGGATCGGCCTTGGGCAGGCGGCCGTGCTCGTTGGTCATGCGGGCGCCAGTCTAGCACGGGGCGCGTCAGTCGATCTCCGCGGTCGGCTCCTCGAGGAGCGTGTCGGGCACCGGCTCACCG
>Ga0099791_10000141_pt1 | contig 23861 bp, 16 predicted proteins | sample Rivendell_Oct201_7_FD_77318 | JGI IMG/M metagenome (GOLD analysis project Ga0099791, IMG submission 77318) | Vadose zone soil and rhizosphere microbial communities from the Eel River Critical Zone Observatory, Northern California to study diel... | ecosystem: Environmental > Terrestrial > Soil... | reverse complement strand
GCAGGAAGCGATGCTGAAAGCGCTCAGCATCGACCCGCTGTCGATGTTGACCCACACGTGCGTTGGGGACGCCTACTACTACGCACGCGAGTATGAGCGTTCGCTCGTCTACTACCGAAAGGCGGTCGAGCTGGATCCCCGCTTCGACGGCGCGCACACGGATCTCGCGCGCTCGCTCGAAGCGCTTGGCCGCTTCGACGAATCCCGCGCCCAGTACGAGGAGGGCAGGCGAATGAGCGGCGGCGTTGCGGGTCCTTCGTTCGGCCTCGGGCACCTCGAGGCCAGCAGCGGTAACGAGGCCGGGGCGCGGCGCATCCTACAAGAGCTGACCGAGGCGCGCTCGAAGCGCGTGGTCTCGGCGTGGGGCATCGCCGCGCTCCATGCGACCTTGGGCGATGTCGAGGAGGCGTTCCGGTGGCTCGACGTCGCGGTCGAGGAACGCGCCACGGGGCTCATGTTCCTGCGCGTCCACCCTCGTCTCGATCGAATCCGCCAGGATCCGCGATACAAAGCCCTCGTGCGAAAGGTAGGGCTCGACGCCGTCTGAGGCGGCGCCCGCCTATCCCAGGAGCAGCATCCTCGCCCAGACATAGGCCGGAGCCGCGATCGCGATGCTATCGAATCGGTCCAGGACACCCCCGTGCCCCGGGAGGAGCGCCGAGTAGTCCTTGATCCCCGCGCGACGCTTCACGGACGAGAACAGGAGATCCCCCGCGGTGGCCGCCGCACTCGTGACGATCGCGAGAAGGGCTCGGGGGAGCGCCGGGAGGCCGGGCGTGAGGAACCCGCACGACAGCGCGACGATCACCGCGGCGGTCAACCCCCCCACGACCCCCTCGACGGTCTTGTTCGGGCTCCATCGCGGAAAAGCGCGCCGTCTTCCCCAGAGCCGCCCGGAAAGCTGCGCGAAGCTGTCGGTCGACGCGACCACCAGGACCAGGAAGGCAAAGGAGGAGAACCAGAGCGCGCCCGGTGCCAGGAGCGCGTGCGCGAGTCCAAGGCCGAGCAGGGCCACGGGCATTGCCGGGAGGAGGCCCGAAAGCTTCGTGCGGATTTCCATCGACTCGACGATACCGGCGGCCACCACCAGCGCGAACAAGGCGCCCGCGACCGCCCGTCCCAGCGCGGCCGCTCCGAGGAGCGCGTGGATGAACACGAAGTAGACCCCGAGCTTGACCCAGTCCAGGTGCCTGGCCCGAGGCTCCGGACGTCTCATCGCATGACCTGCCGCCATGAACACGGCTCCCACCGCGAAGAGACTCTCGGTCACCCCGAGAAGGCGGAACAGGATCATCACGCGGAGTCCTCGGCGCGAAGCGCCGCCGGCGCAAAGACCTCGCGCGTGGGCACCCTGGGAGCGGGGAAGAGCCAGCGCCGTCCCGAGCGGAGGAAAAGGCTCCAGACGGCGCTCCGATGGCGTACCGCGATCCAGAGCGGAACCGCCCGCCCCCCAAATCGCGCCTTGGCGGTTTCCGAGCTCTGCCCCAAGACCAGAGCGTGCGCGCCACGGTGAATGGCGAACCGGATCACCTCCGCCAGCTGGTTGAAGTAGAGACTGGAGGAGGCGCATACGCCGTAATCCATCCCGTGAAAGAGGTCGTAGGCCACTCCGTCCGCGAGAAACATCGCGACCCATCCGACGAGGGTCCCGTCCCTCCGAAACCGAAGGAGCCACGCGGAGCACGGGTGCGACCGGCCCAGCTCCTGGAAGAATTCGGGCGTGAGATGCTCCAGCTGGACCCGGGCGCGCGCGAAGACTGCTTCATAGAGTGCGTGGGCCGCTGTGTCGTAGCCTTCGGAGAGGGGAACCGCGTCGACCTCGAGCCGCTCCTGGATCCTCTTCCGCTCTGCAAGCCGCACCTTGTAGCGATAGTGGCTCCGAAGGCTCTGGAGGTAGGCCGAAAAGCTACGCCAGGGAAGGGCGAGCGCAAGGTTCGGCTCGCTGGGGGCGATCGTCCATCCTCGGGAGGCCAAGGTTTCGCCCACGGCGGCCACGTCGCCGAGCGGGATCTCCTTGAAGCTCCGCCACGCGATCCCTTCCGCGTCCGCAATCCGCTGAAGCGCTCCCGCCAGCTCGGCGTATACACGCGATGTCGGAACGCCGTCGACGATTCGTGCGGGAGAATTCCCGACGGACAGCGGCGTACCGCAGAGGAGCACCGATGTCCGCAGAAAGCCGGGATGAACCTTCCGGACCGTGCGGACCGTCGCGCGGAAAAGGCCCCGGGTCAGCTTCGCCCCGTCCACCTCGATCGTCGCCAGGGGAGCCGCGGCGATCCAGCGGCCGGTTTCCTCTTCGACCGTGAGCGCCCGGAGGCGCACGCCCGGAAGGCCCGCGCGATCGATCGACGTCAGAACGGCGTGGGTGCTGAGCGGATCTTTGCCCACGGCGTCCCAGCGAGACGGATCGATTTCGTCCAGGCGCTGGTGGCAGCGTGTCGTGAGGGGCCGCGCGCGGCCTTCCGGCAGGATCCGGATCTGGATCGTCGCCGCGGTCTCTCCAAAGAACGGGAAGGGCTCGCCGAACGTGAATCCAAGCCTTCGGTAGAAATTCCGGATCCGGTGGTCGCCAGCATTGATGAGGCCGGTCGCGACAGGCTTGCCCTCGCGCGCGAGGGCCGCCACCACTTCGCGCACCAGCCATGGCCCGAGGCGAACTCGGGCATCGGGGGAAACCATGAGCCAGAAGCACCGTGCCTCATCGCCCCGCGGGTGGCCCATGGTGTCGAGCGCCCGATCGTAGGCGCGGACGAAGCGCAGATAGCGGATCAAGCGCCTGGGCCCCAGACGCGCCAGCATTCGGACCAGGAACTCGATCCCACCGCTCTTGGAGGGGAACCCATCCAAGGCGGCGAGGATCATCCCCTGAAGCCGCCCCGAGCACTCGAGCCCATAGACCCGCGCCCGATCCGAGCCTAGAGCCAATTGCATGAGTGCGTCCCAGTAGACCGGGAAGTCGGCGGCGCGAAGTCCAAGAGCGTCCTCGTAGAACCGATTTCCCTCGAACGATCGCTGCGCCAGCTCCGACGCCGCGGCGCGGTCCGCGAGTTTCAGGACCCGAAGCCTCGGTGCGGCATCCTTACCCGACACGACTGCACTCCCAGGCCGCGTCGCGGCGAACCATGTCGTCGAACGACTCGCGCCGGCGCAGCTCCCGGATCCGGCCCCCCTCGATGGCGACGATCGCCGGGCGTGGGAAGCCGAAGTTCGACTCCTGGACCGTGAAATAGGCGCCGGCGTCGCAGACGGCCAGCACGTCCCCCTCCTCGAGCGGCGGCATCCGCTTGTTCCGGCAGATCCAGTCCGCGCTGAAGCAGGCCGGCCCCACAATCGTGTAGCGCGATGGACGAGCGGCCCGCGGCGCGCGGCACAACAAGATTTCGTGGTACTCGTAATAGAGGGGAAAGGCCACCGTCCCCGCTCCGCCGTCCGCGATGGCCCAGGTCGTGGCGCCGCGACGGCGCTTGATGGATCCAACGGTGAGCAGGAGCGCGCCGGCCTGGCTCACGATGGCGCGCCCCGGCTCCAGGAGGAGGGGCGGAATCGGAAGCCCGCGCCGGGCGCAATGGCGCCCGACCGCACGCGACATCGCTTCCGCAAAACGCTCGACGCTGGGAAAGCGGGCCGCATCCGGTGGACTCGGCAGTCTGCCGATCGCCTGGTACAGGAGAAATTCGCTGGTCTTGAACTCGCGGCTCGTTGCCACGCCGAAGCCGCCACCCAGGTCGAGCACTCCAGGCGGCAGTCCCGCCCGCCGCGCGCGATCGGCGCATGCGACGAGAAGCTCGATCGGCCGCTCGTAATCCTCCGGCCTTCGAATCCCGGTGCCCACGTGGGCGTGGAGGCCGCCGTAGACGAGCCGTGGCGCTCCCGCAACCTTCCGGATCGCGGCGTCCACCTCGCCCGAGCGAAGGTCGAATCCGAAGACACTGCCCTTGCGCGAGCCGGTCGCCGTCGCTCGGTTCATTCCGCGAGGAACGCAGTCCGGATTCACGCGGAGCAGGATCTTCGCCTGGCACCCGCGCCGTCCCGCGGCTGCTTCGATCAGCTCCAGATCGCGGGGGCCGTCCGCGACGATGTACCCTGCGCCCGAAGACACGGCGGTCTCGACCAGCTCTCCTTTGAACGGGCCGTTCACGACGATCTCCACCGGGGCGACGCCCAGGCGTAGCGCCAGCGTCCATTCGTAGAGGGTTCCAACCTCGAGACGGAGCCCTTCTCCCAGGACCGCATCCACAATGCCGGGCGTGTTGTTGCACTTGAGCGCGTAGTGCGTGCTCGTCGGCGCGGGATAGGCGCTCTCGAACGCCGTGCGGAATCGGCGCGCGCGCTCACGGAGCCGGTCCAGGTCCACCGCATGGAGCGGCGTTCCGAAACGGCGAGCCAGGAACTCCGCGGCAAAGCCCCCGATCCGGAGCGCCCCGTCCCGGTCGGTGGTGAATCCCCAGTCTTCCGGCCTCAGAGTCATGTCTTCATCCTTCCGGGGCTGTCTCCCGGCAAGCCGTTCGATCCATTGCGATGGAGGGCGCCGTCCACGATCCCAATCTGGTGGTCCGCCAGGAGTGCCAAGCGGGAGTCGTGGCTCACCACGATCGCGGTGGCGCCGCGCTCACGCGTGGCGCCTCGAAGCAGCTCGACCACTTCGCTGCCGGTTTCCCAATCCAGATTCGCGGTCGGCTCGTCCGCGAGGATGAGCCGTGGCTCCGTGACCAGCGCGCGGGCGATCGCAACCCTCTGCTTTTCTCCGCCCGAGAGCTCGCGCGGGCGACGGGAGATACGGCCGCCCAGACCCAGACGGTCCAGCATGGCGCGGCTCCTCTCCCTCGCGGACCGGGCCCTCACGCCTCGAAGCTCCAGGGGCAGGGCCACGTTCTCCTCGGCCGTGAGGATGTCGATCAGCTTGAAATCCTGGAACACGAACGCCAGCTCGGCGCGGCGCAGCTCGAGGAGCTGTCGCGCGGGGAGCAAGGTGATCTCCCGCTCCGAGAGCCACACGCGGCCCGTGGTGGGGCGCTCGAGACCTCCGGCGATCGCGAGCAGCGTCGTCTTGCCGCTTCCGCTGGGCCCCTGGATCACGTTGAAGGTTCCGCACCCTACTTCCAGGGACACATCGTGCAGCGCGCGGCAGGAGACCGCTCCCGCGTAGACCTTGCCCACGCCCTCGAACCGTAGCGTGCACGCGCTCATCGCCGCAGCGCCTCCATCGGCGCAACGGAGGTGGCGATTCCGGCCGGAACCAGCGCCCCGATCGCTGCCGTGACCAATGCGCCGAGAATGGCGGCCGCGGCAACCCAGGGCTCTACGACCAGCTCCACCTCCGGGGCCATGCTGGGGAGGAGGCGGCCGATGACATGGAGAAGCACCAGGCCGGCCAGGGCGCCGGCCACCGCCGCCGCGAGGGACTGTTGCATCACGACCAGGAAGCGCGACCCCTCGCCCCCGCCCAGCGCGCCGATCAGAGCGTAGTCGCCACGCTTCTCCAGCACGGCCGTATAGGTCATGAGCGCAACCACCGCGGCCCCGATCGAGAGGCCGATCAGCGCCATGGCCGCGAGCACGGGGAGAAAGCCGGAGGCGATTTCCCGGTGATTGTTTTCGAGGAATGTCGCGCGGTCGAACGCCGCGATGAGCCGGGAGCGGCGTTCCAGGCGCTTGACCACAGCATGGCTCTCGCCGTGACGCACGCGGAGGAGAAAGAAGGTCGCCTGCCCCTCGACTCCGAGGAGCGACTCCAAATCCTCTCGGCGGAGAAAGGCGTACTGGGTCACGAGGAGGTTCGTCTCACGGCTGATGCCGGCGATCCGGAACGTTCGGTCGGCCAGCTCCACGCGGTCGCCGACGTGGAGTCCGGCCCGGTGGGCGAAGGCGCGATCGAGCACGATCTCGCCGCGGCGCGGCATCGCCCTTCCGGCTTCGATATGACGCGGCCGGCTCAGGGATGCTCCGGCCGGCAGGCCGATCGCCAGAAGCGTGCGCCGCCCGTCCGAGAGCTTGGCGGGGAGGAGCGATTCCAAGATCGGCTCGGCGGAGACCACACCGCGGATTTCCTCCAGCAGGGGTTTCGCCTTCACGGGGATCATCCCGCCCGCACGGAGCAGGTTCCACGTCCCGCGGCGTCCGACCCAGACGTCCGCGCCGGTTCCCTCGATGTAGCTCAGCGACCCGCGGGTCGCGCCGCGGTAGACTCCGACCAGAAAGACGGTGAGCAGAACCGCGGCCGCGACGCCTGCCGCCGTGAGCGCGAAGCGGGTCCGCTCGCGGAGCGCGTAATGGAAGCCGAGAAGAATCACCGATCCTCCTAATAGACCCGGCGGAATCCGGGCCGGATCCGCCCGGCCGCGAGAAGCGCCGGGGCCACGAACAGGTGAAAGAGCATCACGGCGAGCAACGCCCAGAAGAACGCGACGGGCGCCGCGCGAACCCAGATCAGCGCCGGAACCATCGCCGCGAAGCTGAGGTAGTTGATCAGGCTCTCGAAGCCCGGCTTCCAGTGGGTGGTGACGAGGCTGGTGATGGGGTAGCGGATCGGTAGCCAGCAGAGCGCGATCAACGCGATCGTGTACGCGGTTCCCCACGCGGGGGGCAGGCCCAGGAACCAGAAGAGGAGCACGGAGAAGAACGCCGGCGGGGCGCCGAGGCTCTGACCGCTCGTCAGAACATAGGACTTCATCCCGTACTTCAGGCTGCACGTCGCCGCCGCGGCCACCGCGAGGCCCGCGCCCCAGCCCGGCAGGAACACGCCCGCCTTCCAGCAGAAGAGCATGGGGACGAAGGTCAACCCGATCACGTCCGTGACCAGGTCCAGCGTCTCGCCCGAGACCTCCGGGATGCGCTTGCGGATCTGGAAGGCCCTGGCCAGCGTCCCGTCCGTGTGGTCCACCACCAGGACCAGGAGAAGCCAACGGATGGCGGCACTCAGGTTGCCATCGACGATCGCCTGTGCCGCGAGCATCGCGAATCCAAGCCCGGCCAGCGTCCACAAGTGGATCAGGAACGGCCACCCCCAGCGAAGGAACACCGTCACACTCCCTTTCCGGCCGGCTTCAAGACGCGCGCGACCTCGAAGTGCGCGTAGACGAACGACCGGTCGCTTCGGTGAAGCTGGGCGGCGAGGGAATCCTCGGCATCGAAGAGATGGCCCAGGTGCGCGGGATGGCGGCGGCGAACGAGAAGATTCCGGTAGCAGATCCGTCCTCCCGGACGCGATACGCGGTGGATCTCGAGAAGATCCCGCTCGAAGGTCTCGGCGGGGATCCACTCGAAGACATTGCTCAGGTTGAACCGGTCGATGCTTTCGTCAGGCTGGCGTGTGAGGAAGGACCCCAATTCTTCCGTGACGATCTCGATCCGATCCACGGTTTCACGCAGCGTGTCGAAGTTCTCGGCTCGGAGATAGGGCGGCATGGCGGAGTCTTCCCGATACCGTCCCAAGCAGATCTGAGCCAGGAAATAGTTGTCGCGGATGGGAATCTCCACGAGCGCATGGCGGGCGCGCTCGAGAAAGTGGGCGCCGAAGTCCGGGATGCCGTCCACGTACGTGAAGAAGGCGGGGTCCAGGCCGCCCAGCCCGAGCACCTTCCGTGAAAAGAAGATCCGAAAGAACAGCCGCCAGAGCGCCGTGTTCCATTCCTCTTCATAGAAGCGCTCCTGCTCGTCGTGTGTCCGCGACGCGAAGAGCTGCTCGATCCGCTTCCGTCCCTCGAGCAGGCCGAGGAGGTGGCGGAACGCGCCGAGATATCGCTCGTACCTGCCCGCGCTCAGGACGCCCGACTCGATGAGCGCCAGGTTGCGATCCCAGTACTCACCCGCCCGTCGGGAAAGGGCACTCCGCATGCGCGCATAGTGCGTCCGCCGGAACGCGGACGGACGTGCCCCCAGCAATTCCAGGTACTGCCGATGCGTGAGGGTTCGGGCTCCGGCGATCTTGAGCTCGAGGAGCGCGTTCTGCGCCCGGTTCAGATCGATCGCGATCAGCCGGTCCGGCCGCGCCAGGGAGAGGGACAAGGTGTTGCACCCTCCCGACGCCACGGACAAGACCGTGTGGCCGGGCCCCACACGCAGCGCCTCCTGGTCCAGCCGCGGGTCTTCCCAGGACTGCGCGAAGAGGAGCTTCTCGAAGACGGGGCGGTCCAGAATCGGCGCGATCATGCCGCCACCTCCATCGAGGATCGGTCCCAGGGAAGCTCGCGGCCCCACCCCGTGGACACGCAGAAAGAGTAGAGATCCGGGAGGTAGCCTCTGGGGTCCGGACACTCCCGGATGGCGAAATCCCGGCGAAGCGCCGAGTCGTCGAACGCCTTGGCCCCGGCGAGGTACGCGAAGAAGGCGTCCATCCTGTGATGCCGCCCCACGGCCGCCGCCTCACGCGACGGCGCGAAGTCGGGCGCGATGAACCGCGGGCTCTCCTTCCCCGCGAGCCGCGCCATGGTTCCGATCAGCTCGGCGACCGGGAGGGTGCGCTCGGGCCCCGCGGTGATGTGATAGACCGCGCCGGTCCCTTCCGGGCTCCGCGCGATCGCGGCCACACGATCGGCGACGTAATCCACCGGAACGAGGTCGAGCGGGGTGTCCGGATCGCCCGGGATTCTCCGGAGCGATCCCTCCGCAATGAGCCGGAGCGGACGGTAGAGTGTCCCGAAGTTGCACGTGCGTCCGTCACCGGAATTTCCGACGATGATCGATGGCCGCGCGATGGACAGCGGAATGCGTGGTGCCGCGTCGAGGAGGAGCGTTTCCGCTTCGCACTTGCTCTGCTCGTAGGCGTTCAGGAATCTCTGGCCCATGTCGCCCTCCTCCTCGCGGATCAGCCCCGTACGCTCCCCCGCCACGTAGGCTGTGCTGAGATGGACGAAGCGAGCCAGCCCAGGACACGACTCGGCGAAGGTCAGGGCCTCTCGAGTTCCAACCACATTGATCGCGCGGGCCAAGGCCAAAGACATGCGTAGGTTGATGCTCGCCGCCGCGTGGATGACGTGGGTCGTGCGGCGGCGGAGCCGCTCCGCGACAGGCCCGCTGAGGCCGAGCTTGGGGCGCTCGACGTCACCCACGACCGGGATCACCCGGCCCAGGCTCGCCGCGTGGCCGTAGTGCGCCAGGAAGCGAACGAGCTCGGCCCATTTCACCTCGGCCTCCCGTGGATCCCGTGCTCTTACGAGGATCGCGATCTCCGCGCTCGGCTCCGACCGGAGGATCCGCGCGGTGATCTCTCTCCCGAGCGAGCCCGCGCCCCCCGTGATCAAATAGTGTGCGTTCATGGATTTGGCTCTCTCATGGGCTACCCAGCTGCCGTGGTGTCTACCCGGAACAATGCACCTGGTGGCTGAAGCGAACGGCGAACGCGGGTATACTCCCCAGCGGGCATACCCACCCCCAAAGACCAATGAGGACACCCGCTTGGTGGACTCGACCACGATGCTCCTCCGCCGCATCTGGGCGGGCGATGCGCGGGCGCGAGATCAGCTGGCGCTCGCCTATTACCCGGTGATGAAGCGACTCGCCCACGGTCGCCTTCCCGCCCTGGCCCGCGGTCTGGCCGACACCGACGACATCGTCTCGACCGCGATCGAAAAGGCGCTCCGGAAGATCGAGGACTTTCAACCCAAGCGTGAGGGAGCGTTTCTCGCCTACCTGTGGCAGATCCTCCGCAACGAGATCCGCATGCAGATCCGCAGCGCGAAAGCCCGGCCGGTCACGACCGATGAGCTGAACGAGGGGCTTCCATCGGCCGGCCCTTCGCCGCTCGAGGCCGCCATCGGAAGGGAATTCATGGAGCGCTACGACTCCGCCCTGGAGCGGCTGACTGCGGACCAGCAGGAAGCGTTCATTCTGCGAAACGAAATGGGCCTCAGCTACGCGGAGATCGCCGAGGCGCTCGGGGCCCCCTCGCCGGACGCCGCGCGAATGCTCGTGGTGCGCGCCATCGTGCGCCTCGAGCAGGAATTGCGCGACGACGCGGCGGTTGAGAAATGAAGCCGCGCGATCGGGAGCAGGACGAGCAGGATGAGCTGCATCGGCTCGCCGGCGACATCGCCGACCACACTCCGGTGAACTGGGACGACGTAGCCCGGAATCCGGGGTTACACGACTCTGTCGGGCGGCTTCGCGGGATCGAACGGCTCGCCGCGGCGCACGCGCGCCTCGCGGAGCAGTGGAGCGGCGACCCGGGCCCCGGGCTCGTCGGTTCTCTCCTCGCGCACTATCGGATCCTCGACCGGATCGGCTCCGGTGGCATGGGCACCGTGTACCGCGCTCAAGACGAGCGCTTGGGCCGCGTGGTCGCGCTCAAGGTCGTCCATGAGAATCGGGTCGCGAACGAAACCGCTCGCCGGATTCTCCTGAGCGAAGCCCGCATCGCGTGCTCCATCAAGCATCCCAACGTCGCGTCCATCTTCGATGTCGGGGAATCGCACGGCCGGGTCTTCGTGGTCATGGAATACGTGGAAGGCACGACCCTCTCCGACGCCATACGAAACCACCCGCTCCCCCCGAGCACCGTGGTCGACTACGGGATCCAGATCGCGTCGGCGCTCCAGGCCATCCACGATGCCGGCATCGTTCATCGGGATCTGAAGTCGGCAAATATCCGCATCACCGATGCGGGGCTGAGCAAGGTGCTCGATTTTGGAATTGCGGTGCGTGAGCCGGTCCCGTCCGATGCGACGTCGACGTTGAGCCGCACCTACGGACCGGCCGGCCTGTTCGCCGGGTCGCCTGCGTACATGGCCCCGGAGCTCCTGCGAGGCGCGCCGCCGGACCGGCGCAGTGACCTCTGGGCCCTGGGAGTCACGCTGCACGAGATGCTGATCGGGAAGCATCCCTTCCTCTCGGGACGTCTCGCCTCGGGCGGGCTGCCCGAGCTGGAGCGCGCCATCACGCAAGAGGATCCCGCGCCGCTCCCCGGATCAGCCCCACTCTCCTTGCGGCGCGTGATCGCCCGCTGTCTCAAGAAGGATCCCGGCCAGCGCTACCATCACGCCAGCGAGATCCGCGCGGCGCTCGATGCGGTCCGGGATTCGACGCCCACATCCGCAATGCGCAGGCTCCGCTCCTCGCTGGTGCTCGTCCTCTGCACGCTCGTGGGGATCGCGCTGCTCGCGGTACTTGGGAAGTTTCCCGGCTTCACGGGCAAGCCACCGGCTCGCCGCTTCCTCCTCGTCCTTCCCACGAACAACGCATCGGGAGCGCCCGAGCAGCAGTTTCTGGCGGAGGGGCTCACCGACGATCTCATCAACACCTTCTCGCGGCTGCCCTCCATCAACGTCGCGGGACGGACCACGAGCAAGGCGATCGCCCGGGAGCACAAGCCGCTCTCCATCCTGGCCCGCGAGAACTCCCTCGACGTCGTCCTCGAATCCTCCGTGGTCCAGATGGGGAGCCGGGTACGCGTGAACGTGGAGCTCCGGGACGCACGCTCCGACCGGCAGATCTGGGCGGAGGCGTACGAGCGCCCCCTTCGTGAGGTGCTGACCCTGGACTACGAGATCGCTCGCGGCGTCGCCGATCACTTGCACCTTCCGGCGGTTCGCTCCGAGCTTGCGCGCCTGGACGCGAGGCCGCCGGTCGATCTTCCCGCCTACCGCGCCTACGTTCTCGGGCGAAACCTTGCGGCGGATCGGAACTATCGCCGCGCCCTCGCCTACTTCACGGAGGCGACGCACAAGGACTCCACCTTCGCTCCGGCCTACGCCGGACTCGCGGACTGCTATACGCAGATGCTCTACTACGGCGATCTCTCGCCGGAGGAGGCGCTTCCACGTGCCGTGTCCACGGCGTCCCGGGCTCTCGAGATCGACTCGACTCAGGCATCGGCTCACCTTGCCTTCGCCTTCGTGTATGGAATCCGCTGGGACTGGGCGCACGCGAACGCCGCGCTGGAGAGGGCGCTCGAGTACGAGCCCGGCAGCGCCGAGGCGTGGTACAGACGATCTCTCTATCTCGGCGTGCAGGGTCGGACCCGCGAGGAGGTGGACGCGATGGAGCGCGCGGCGAGCCTCGACCCTCTTTCCACCCGGTACGCGAGCGAGCTGGGACTCGCCTACCTCAACGCGCGCAGGGTCAGCGATGCCGCGGCACAGTTCCGTCGAGCCCAGAAGGGCGAGGGGGACGAAGCGCGGGTGGCTCGCGCCTATGAGGCCCGGTCCCTCGTGCTCCAGGGAAAGGCGGCGGACGCAGTCGCGGCCCTGCGAAGCTCCGGAGGCGCATCGCCGACCTTGTATGAACAGGAAGAGCTCGCTTACGCGCTGGCCCGGGCGGGGAGGAGCGCGGATGCCCGGCTGTTGCTTGGTAGCCTTCGCGAGGCCGCCGACCGCGGGGTTGCCTCTCCCGTGGCCATCGCCGCCACGCAGCTGGCCGCCGGTGAAGCGGCGTCGGCATTCGCCACCCTCACCCGCGCCTGCGAGAAAGGGGACCCTCGCCTTGTCTGGCTGGGAGTCGATCAGCGATTCGATTCCGTACGGAGCGCCCCGCAGTTTCGAGCGCTGATGGAACGGATGCACCTCTCCCTCCCGCAATAGCCACAGAATCGAGCGCTGGCGTCACCATCCCCTGAGGAGTAGTGTCAAGGGCTCTCCCCCCAAAAGGAGGTCAGGGTCATGAGACGCCTCGGAGCCATCCTCGCCGTTGGCTCGCTTCTGTCCTTTACCCTTGCCCCGCCGCCGGCCCACGCATCCGCGAAACAGGTAGGTGGAATTGCGCTGGTGGTCGCCGGAGGATTCCTTGTCGCTGGAGGAGTTGTCCTCTACGCGGTCCGATACAACGCCGAGCAGCTGAAGAGCCCAGCGACGGCATACGTCGTGGCGGGTGCCGGCGTTGCGTCGATCGTCACCGGAGCGATCGTGCTAAGCAGCACGAAGAACGACCCGAAAAAGAGCTCGCTCCGGTTGACTCCCATGCACCACGGAATTGCGTTGGCCTACCTCTTCTGATCTCGAGGGGCGGCCTCCTCTGGATCCGGCGGTACTGTTGATCCCTGTCATGATCAGGCTTGCGAAAGCTCTGGCAATCGCCTCCTGTCTCTCGGTGTGCGCGGCGTCGATGAGGGAAATGCCACCACCACCACCTCCGATTCCGGGCCTCGACCGTGTCACCTCCATGACCGTTCTGCCGATCCCATTCGCTCTCAAGCCCACGCGGTTCTCCAAACGGGAGCCAGAGGCGGGGGTCCCGGCGTTTCACCGAGAGACCGAGAACGCCCTCAAGCGAGAGATCGAGCGGCTCGTCTCGTCAAGCCGATTTGGCCTCAGGCGTCTCGACACCGACGACTCCACGCTTCAGCGTAAGCCCTGGCTGGCATGGCTGGCGCGCGTGCACGTGGAGCACCCCGATCAGGCGTTGCTGAGGGCCATCGCTTCGCCCGACAGCGCCCCGGTGTCGTCCGTATTTCCTCGGACTACCTGTGTGGACATCGTGGATTTCGTCGTGGACTCGACGGGCGCGCAATATCTTCTCTTTGTGCAGGGCTCAGGCTCCTATAGCACTGCCCCGGGATCGAAATGGTTTGACGAGAAGGTACCGGGCGCGGTCGGGACCGCCATTTTGGGCTCGATCCTCGGCGTGCACGTTGTGCCCGACACGGACCTGGAAACGTCCGCTGTGGAATCGGATTTCTTCCTGGAGGCACGACTCGTGGACGTGGCCGATCGGCAAATCTTATGGCACAACAGCGTGCTCTACGAGAAGCGGATCCAGGAAAACACCCGCTTCGATCCGAGGAAGGAAAAGTACCTCCGCGCAGCGTGCGAACAACTCATGGGCCCACTCCTTCAGGCTCCGAGGTGATGACGTGACCCGCCCCCGGATCAAGTCGCGGCAGATCCTCCCGGCTCCCTGCCGCATGCGCATGGCGGTGGCGTTCGCCCTCTGTGCGTGGAGCTGCGGTGCCTCGAAGCCTATTCTTCACGCGCCCCGGGATCCCTCCTTTACCCCGGCGAGTCTCGGACAGGGTCAAGTAGCCGTTGCCGGCGTGACGTCGAAACTTGGAAGCGAGATCGATCGAGCCACGGTCCGAAATCAGTTGGCGGGTATCCTGGCCAGCGAGCTCGAATTCAATCTCCGTGGGCTCCGAGTCATGCCCGTGGACGTGGCGCGCTCCCGCCTCGGCCGAGATCGCCATGCCCGCCTCTTGGCGGACCTGGAGGAAACGGGGCACGTCTCAGCGGCAGCGATCGCCCAGCTTGATAGCGCGATCGGGGCAGAGGTCCGTTACGTGGTCGTGGCGCGAGTCGAAACGGAAAAGGTGGGACGAGAAGAGGGAACTACCGGGGCACGGTACACGCCCGCCATACCGGAAGCTGGTGTCGAGGAAAGCTATGAGGAGGGCGATCCACAGCGATCGACGAGACGAACCTTGGACGTCTCGTTTCTGGTGTACGAGCTGTCCAACGGCCAAGCGGTGTGGGACGAGCTGATCCGCGGAACGGATATCGAGACAGCCACGGGAAGTTGGACGAAAAAGAAAACCACCTATCCTGTATACCCGAAGGCTCCGAAGCTGGAAGGGGCATTCGACGATGCCTGCCGGACGCTTGCGAAGCACATGGCGATTCCCCCGAAGTGACCGTGGAAACCCTGATCGGGATCAAGATCGCTCACTACCACATCCTGGGCAGGCTCGGCGCGGGAGGGATGGGCGTCGTCTTCAAGGCGCACGACGAGCAGCTCGATCGCGACGTGGCCTTCAAGCTCTTACCCGATGAGTCGGTGCGAAGCGAAGAGGCGCGCCAGAGACTCCTCCGAGAAGCGCGCACCGCGTCCCGGCTCAGCCATCCGCACATCTGCCACGTCTATGAAGCCGGCGAGGCGGACAACCACGTGTATATCGCGATGGAGCTTCTCGACGGCCAGGCCTTGTCGGAGTCCATCCCTGCCGGGGGGTATCCCCTCGAGACCCTCGTTCGAATCGCCGGACAGATCGCCGAGGCGCTCTCCTACGCCCATCGCAATGGAGTCATCCACCGGGATCTCAAATCGAACAACGTGATCCTCACCACGGAGGGTCGCGCGGTGGTCCTGGACTTCGGCCTTGCCAAGCGCGAGGTGATGGACGAAGAGGGCTCGTCCGAAGCGCTGCGCATCGCGCCGACCGCGACGGGTACCGTCATGGGGACGCCCGCGTACCTGAGTCCGGAAGTCCTGCGGGGGGAGCGCGCGACGGCCCAGAGCGACATCTGGGCGCTGGGCGTGGTGCTGTACGACATGGCTTCGGGCGAGCTTCCCTTCAAAGGAGGTTCGATGGCGGAGCTGGGCAGCGCGATCCTCAAAGATCAGCCGGCGCCGATGCCCGAGCGCGTCCATCCCGGACTGCGCACCCTGATCCAGCGTTGCCTCGCCAAGGAGCCGACCCAGCGGTACAAGCTTGCGAGTGAAGTGCACGCCGCGCTTCAAGTGCTGCAGCCCGGCTCCCATCCCGTGGGACGGACCGCACGTCCGCACTGGGGGCTCTATGCCGCCGGTGCCGTGGCGCTCGCGGCGATGGTCTTCCTGGGCATCAACGTGACTCGGTGGCGCGAGCAGACCACCGGCGGCGCTTCCGGAGGCCGCATCCGGTCGCTTGCCGTGCTTCCGCTCGCCAATCTGTCCGGCGATCCGCAACAGGAGTACTTTGCCGACGGCCTGACGGATGAGCTGATCGCGGATCTTGCCTCGATCAAGTCGCTGAAGGTGATCTCCCGCACCTCCGCCATGCGCTACAAGGGCGCGAGGAAGCCCCTTCCCGAGATCGCGCAAGAGCTGGGCGTAGACGGAATCATCGAGGGGTCCGTGCTGCGATCCAACGACCGGGTGCGGATCAAGGTCCAGCTCATCGATGCCGCCAGGGACCGGCACCTCTGGACACAAACCTACGATCGGGATACGCGGGACGTCCTGGCAATGCAGAGCGAGGTGGGACGCGACATCGCCGAGAGGATCGATGTGGAGCTCACTCCGGGCGAGCAGGGACGCGTCGCCAATCCGCGGCCGGTCAACCCCCAGGCCCAGGAGCTCTATCTTCGCGGGCGGTACTACTGGAACAAGCGCGACAAGAACGCGCTCGTGCAGGCTCTGGACCAGTTCGATCGTGCGGTCCGGATGGATTCGACGTACGCCGTGGCTTACGCGGGCCTGGCGGATACATATGTTCTCATGCCTTTGTATACGGGCAGCTTGCCGCAAGAGAGCTTTCCCAGGGCGAGGGCCGCCGCTCTCCAGGCGCTGAAGATCGACGAGCATCTCGCGGAGGCGCACGCCTCGCTGGGACGGGTGAAGCTTTTCTATGATTGGGATTGGACGGGGGCGGAGACCGAGTTCCGGCGGGCCATCGAGCTGAAGCCAAGTCTCTCGACGGCTCACCACTGGTATTCCATCTTCCTCCGCGACGTGGGCCGGCTCGAGGAAGCGATTTCCGAGGCGAATCGGGCGCTGGAGCTGGATCCCGTCTCGCTCATCATCAATACGAACCTGGGCGACACGTTCTTCTACGCGGGACAATTCGATCAGGCGGTGGCCCAGCACCGAAAGACCCTCCTTCTGGACGCGAGCTTCGCTCCGGCGCATCTCTATCTCGGCCGTGCCCTGGAGCAGAAGGGGCTCTTTCCGGAGGCCGTCGCGGAATTCCAAAGGGCGCGATCCCTGATGGGAGGGGGCTCTTATGCGCTGGGAGATCTCGCGCACGCCTATGCGTTGGCCGGCAAGAGATCGGACGCCAAAGGACTGCTGACCGAGCTGTCGGAGCGTTTCAAGCGGGGCGCCAGCCTGGAAGTGGACATCGCGCTGGTCCATCTTGCGCTGGGTGACCGCGACCAGGCGTTCCAGTATCTGGAACAGGCCTACAAGGAGCGATCCGGGCTGAACGATCTCAAGGTGGATCCAAGATTCGGATCGCTTCGCGCGGATCCCAGGTTCCAGGACTTGCTCGTGCGGCTCGGGCTCAAGTCCTAGCGTCAAACCCTCCGCACCTAGAATCGGAAGTAGTGACCGGCCCAGAGACTGACGAAATGAAGCCGCTCGCCGCCCTTGCCCGCGTCGTCGGGCCCAGCGGTGTCGAAGTAGCGAACCGCGACGTCGATAGCGACCCTCGGCCGTAGGTAGTACTCCACTCCCACACCGCCGCTCCAGCCCAGTCCCCATCCGGATGACAGGATCTGGGCGCCGCTATTGGGAATGCGTATGCGGGACTCCCAGCCGGAGGGTCCTGCGCCGGCAACCGCGTAGGGCCTGAGGATTGCTTCCGGCGCGCGCAACACGAGGTTGGCCGTGATCGGGTACACGAAGAGTGACCCTCCGGCTCCTTCCGTCCGTGGGAATCTCTGGTATCCCCCCAGGAACTCGATTCCGCCGAAGCGTGCCTTCACCCAGAAATTGCGCCAGATCGAGATGCCCTTGGAAGTGCCGTACAGGCCCGCGAAACCTTCGCGCGGGTAGGCGAAGCTGGCGCCCAGAATCGTGGACCCGATGCCTCTCTCGGCCCATCCGCTGCGAGGGACGAATCCCAGGCGCTCCAAGTCCTCGCGCTTCAGCGTTCCCCGCGTGTCGTGGACATAGCGCGGATGCCGGAAGAGGTAGAGGTAATACCAGGGCTGGAGCAGATCCTCGAGGCAGGAGCGCAGGACGGGGATTTTCCGGATTCGATACCCGGGATAGGTCAATCCTGGCCCCGCCCGGTTCCACCCCGCGTTGAACGCGGGTCCGAACGGCGCGCGGTTTCCAACATCGGTGGCCACCAGGTGGGATCCCAGGGAAGGCGCGCTCGGGAATCCCCAGCGCACGGGCAGGAGAAGCCATGCCCATTCCCTGAGGACTTCCGGGTTGCGACGGTAATCGACACGGCTCGGCTCGGGCGTGAGGATCACCTGAAAGCGGCCGTAGGGAATGATCCGTGTCGAATCGCGGCGGGAGCCCGAAACGCTCTCGGTGTGGCCCAGGCCGGCGACCGCCTCCCATTCTCCCGGGTAGGGAAAGTTGCCGTTGGAGCCCGAGTTCCTGTCGTGGGAGAAGAGGCGTGTCGGATAATCCAGGACCATGTAGGCCCGCCCGCCCACGTAGACCACGGGATGCGTACCGTCCGCGATCTCGGGCCGATGGTCTCCCTGCGGCAGGTTCACGCTTCGAGCGTGGAAGAAGTAGTGCACCTGCTCGATGCCCGACCGGTCGGAGGTGAGAACCACATTGATGTGCTCCCAGTCTCCCTCGTGGTCCGCGATGTAGTCGTTCATCGGATAGAAGTACCAGTACTGAACGACCACGCGATTTCGTCCGTCCAGGAAGGGGTGGGCGAAGACGGTCGGTTGGGCCCACGCGGCGCTGTCGGGCCCCGCGCGGAGCCGCGCGTAGGCCTTCCACCAGTCCCGAGGCCTCGAGCCCGGGAAGTTGAAATACCAGACCTCGAGCAGCTCCGGGTCGCTCTGGGAGCGCAGACCCAATGCGACAAGGTCCGCGAGAGAGTCGGGGCTCAGCCCGCGAAAGGGCAGATCTCGAAAATCGTTGAGCTGATACGGAGCCGCCCGGACCCGGTCCAGGCGAAGGGTGTCCGCGAAGAGCATCGGATGGACGGGGAGAAGCTGGGCCTTTCGGCCGTGGACGTTGATGTTGTCCCCTGAGGGGAGGACCAAGGTGGGCGCGAATCGCCGAACGAGCGACTCCAGCCCGGCGCGGCGGGATTCGGCAATCCCGTCCCCTCGCTCGCATTCTTCCGCGGGACCGAAAAGGGAGTCCGCCGCGGCACGCACGCCGACCAGGGGCGGCCTCTGATCGGGCCGGATCACGTCCAGGTAGGCGCCGCGCTGGTCTCGCGTGGAGGCGCAGCCCGACGCGGCGGCCAGCAGTATCAGCGCGTGCAGGAAGGGGCGCGCCGGAGATCCTCGTGGGACGTTCGCCATGGCTAGGGCCCGATGGCTAGTCCTTGAGGATGAACGTGATCTTCATGTTCACGCGATACTCCGTGATCTTTCCGCCCTCGATCCGGAGCTTCTGCTCCTGGATCCAGGCTCCTTTCACGTTCTGAAGCGTCTTGTTCGCCCGCTCGATGCCGATCCGTGTGGCGTCCTCGAAGCTCTTGGTGGATGCGGCGGTGATCTCGGTGACTCTGGCGACGGACATGGCGCGTGCTCCTTCTCGTGTCAGTTGGGGTACGATGGGGAATCGCCGCAACCAGCCTGGATCGGCTCTCGGCGCTGGAAGTGCCTGGGAAGATACTGCCGCGGACCGTCGTATGGCCACCACCATGCATGTCCATCCATAGTGCGCGCCCCTCCGCCGCAGGATGTACAATTGTCGTAGCGTGTAACTGCCTTCCTCAGCCCCAGTTCCCGGGACCCGGAGGGCTCCGAACATGAAATCAAAGGCTCGCGAATCGGGGTCCGAGCCGGAGGGCCGCATTCCCGTTGAGCGCGAGCTGGGTCTTCGGAAACTGGAGTAGAGCCGACAGCCATCGGCAAGCCGCGGACACGGGCCCTCTCCGGGGGGAGCTCCTAAGCGTGGAGCACCTGGAGGAGCGCGCGCGCGTCCTCGCCGCAAGCTACACGCTCGCGCGTAATCCCCGTCATCGCCCGCTCCCCTTCCTGCCGCGACTTCAAGAGAACGCCCGGGTCCTTCGTCGGAGTTACCAGATCCTGGCCACGGACGTGCGGCGAGGGGAGCCCGTGGCGCCGGCCGCGGAATGGCTTCTCGACAACTTCCATCTCGTCGAGGCCGAGATTCTCGAGGTTCGGAAGAACCTTCCGCAGCGCTACTACCTCGACCTTCCCAAGCTGGCGGTGCGGGAGCTGGCGGGGATGGCCCGGGTTCACGCCATGGCGCTCGAATTCATCCGCCACAGCGACGCGCGCTTCGACCTGCATCGTCTGACCCGCTTCGTGAGCGCGTACCAGATGGTGGCGCCGCTCACGCTCGGCGAGCTGTGGGCGTGGCCGAGCATGCTCCGCCTCTGCCTGATCGAGAACATCCGGCGCCTCACCGGCGAGATCATGGAGAGCCGGAACGGCGAAGCGGAAGCCGAGCGCTACTTCACGCGCTTCGAATCGATCGGGCCGTCGGATCCTCTTCCGCCGCTTCCCGAGAAACTGTCGAACGGATTCGTGGTTCACCTGGTCCAGCGCACGCGGGAGCTTGGCCCGCGGATCTCCGAGCTGCGGATCGAGCTGGAGCGGAGGCTCCAGAGCACGGGCTCCAGCGTGGACGATGCCGTCCGCGCCGAGCACCAGCTCCAGACCATGGGGCAGGCCTCCATGGGCAACTCGATCACCAGCCTCCGCCTGGTCGCGACGACCGACTGGAATCGCGCGATCGAGAAGGTGAGCCTCATGGAGCAGGTGCTCCAGCGCGATCCCGCCGGCGTCTATGGCCGGATGGATTTCCGGAGCCGGGACCGCTATCGGCAGGCCGTCGAGGAGCTGTCCGAGCCGACGGGGGAGGCGCAGCTTCGGGTGGCGCTTCGGGCGATCGAGAGCGCGCGGCAGGGGGAGAGGCGCGCGGAGGATCCGGGCGGGCACATCGGCTACCACCTGATCGGTCCCGGCCGCCGCGGCTTCGAGCTCGACGTCGCGTACGTTCCCCGCCTCAAACAGCGGATCCGCCGCTTCATCTTCAGGCACAACGTCGCCCTCTATCTCGGATCGATCTCGCTGCTCACGGCGCTGGCCGCGGCCGCCGCCATCCTCTATGCGCGGAGCTTCGGGGCTTCCCCGTCCCTCTTGCCCTGGGTCGGCCTGCTCACGCTCCTGCCCGCAAGCCAGCTTGCGACGGCGATCGTCCAGATCCTCGTGCATCGTGTCGCCAGGCCCAGGCGCCTGCCGCGGGTCGAGCTCAAGGGCGGAGTGCCCGAGGAGGCCCGCACCATGGTCGTGGTGCCCACGCTCCTCGCGAGCGCCGCGGGCGCGCGCGCGCAGATTGAGCACCTCGAGGTTCAGGCGCTCGGGAACGTGGATCCGAATCTTCACTTCGCGCTGCTCACCGATTATCCGGACTCGACCGAGGCCGAGCGGCCACAAGACGCGCACATCCTGGCGGCGGCGATCGAGGGAATCGAGGCGCTCAACGCCCGCTACGGAAACGGCCGGCGGGACCGCTTCTATCTGTTCCACAGGCCGCGGCAGTGGAACCCGCGGCAAGGCGTGTGGATGGGCTGGGAGCGGAAGCGCGGGAAGATCGAGGAGTTCAACGCCCTGCTCCGCGGCGCCACGAACACGTCCTTCCACATCATGGTGGGCGACCGCTCGATTCTCGAGAAGGTCCGCTACGTCATCACGCTCGACGCGGACACGCGATTGCCTCGGGACGCCGCCTGCGACCTGATCGGGATCATCCAGCATCCGCTCAACCGTCCGCATTTCGATCCCCGGCTGCGGCGCGTGACGGCCGGATACGGGATCTTGCAACCGAGGGTGAGCGTCACGCTTCAGAGCGCCGCCGGCTCGCTCTTCGCGCGCGTCTACGCGGGACACACGGGGGTCGACCCCTATACGACGGCGGTCTCGGACACCTATCAGGATCTCTTCGGCGAGGGCATCTTCACGGGGAAGGGTCTCTACGACGTGGACACCTTCATCGCGGCCCTGAAGGGACGGGTCCCCGAGAACGCGCTCTTGTCGCACGATCTCTTCGAGGGGCTCTATGCCCGGACCGCGCTGGTCTCCGACGTGGAGCTGGTTGACGACTTCCCTTCGAGCGTCCTGGCTCACGCGAGGCGCCAGCGCCGGTGGGTCCGCGGGGACTGGCAAATTCTAGCCTGGCTCTTCCCCTGGGTTCCCACGCGGCATGGCCTGGAGCGGAATCGCCTTCCTCTGGTCAGCCGCTGGAAGATTCTCGACAATCTCAGGCGAAGCCTCGTCGCGCCGGGCACGTTCGCGCTTCTTGCCTCGGGATGGACCTGGCTGCCCGGCTCGCCGTGGGCGTGGACCCTCGCGGTCATTGCGGGCATGGGGTTCCCGATCTATCCCCACCTGTGGCGTTCCCTGGGAGGACCCGCGGAGCACCAGCCGTTCGGTGTCTTCCTGCGCGATCTGCGAGAGGAGCTGGCGACCGCCGGGGCGCAGGTCCTCCTCGAGCTCACGCTTCTGGCCTACCACTCCTACGAGATGGTCCACGCCATCACGCTGACGCTGGTGCGGCTGCTCTTCACGCAGCGAAAGCTCCTCGAATGGGAGACCGCGGCCACCGCGGCGGCACGCTCGGCGGGGCTGACGGGCCGTCAGGGGTTGCGCGCATTCGCGAATGGGATGTGGGCGAGCCCGGCGGCGGCGACCGCCCTCTACGCCGCCGCGATCGCGCTCCGCCCCGGCGCGGTCCCGGCCGCCTCGTTCCTCCTCGTCTTGTGGTTCTCGGCGCCGCTCGTCGCGTTCTGGCTGAGCCGTCCCGCGCTTCCTCGAGCGATCGATCTCAGCCCGCGCGATGCGGAATACCTGCATTGGCTCGCCCGGCGCACCTGGACGTACTTCGCGGGCTCGATGGACGAATCGGGGCACTGGCTCCCGCCCGACAACATTCAGGAGAAACCCGCGCGCGTGGTGGCCGACCGAACGTCGCCGACGAACATCGGCATGGCCCTCCTGGCAACGCTCGCGGTTCACGACCTGGGCTTCCTGAATCACCGCCAGCTTCTGGATCGGCTCGACAAGACGATCACGACGGTGGAGAGCCTCGAGAAGCACGAGGGGCATCTCTTGAACTGGTACGACATCCGGAGCTTGGCGCCGCTCAAGCCCCGATACGTGTCGACGGTGGACAGCGCGAATCTGGCGGGGGCGCTCCTGGCCCTCGCGGCCGGACTGCGACAGCTGCATCAGGACGCCGAGCTCACGGAGGAGGAGAACCGCCTTCGAGCGCAGATCGCCGACCGGGCGGAAGCGATCGCCGATTCCATGAAGTTCGCGTTCCTGTACGACCGCGACCGCCGGATTTTCTCCATCGGATACCGGCTGGCGGACATGGAGGGTCCCGGAAGTCTCGATACCTCCTACTACGATCTGCTCGCGTCCGAGGCACGCCTTGCCAGCTTCGTCGCGATCGCGAAAGGGGACATTCCCCAGGAGCATTGGTTCCAGCTGGGCCGCGGTCTCGTGAGCGTCGGAGGGATTCCGACCCTGGTCTCCTGGAGCGGGTCGATGTTCGAATACCTCATGCCGCTCCTCCTCATGCGGAGCTACCCGGACACGCTGCTCCACCGTTCCTGCTCGAGCGCCGTCCGCGCGCAGATCGCCCATGGACGGCGCCTGGGCGTGCCGTGGGGGATTTCCGAGTCCGCGTTCAACGTGATGGACCGCCACGGGACGTATCAGTACAAGGCGTTCGGCGTGCCGGATCTCGGCCTGAAGCGAGGGTTGTCGGAGGATCTGGTGGTGGCGCCCTACGCCACGGCCCTGGCCGCGATGGTGGATCCCACCGAGGCCGCGGAGAATCTCAGGCGGCTGGCGCGCGAGGGGGCGGAAGGGGAGTTCGGGTTCTTCGAGGCGCTCGACTACACGCCGCGGGACACCGAGAAAACCGCGGCCGATCTGCCTCCGGCGGGCCCGGTCCGGCCCGTTGCGGTGGAAGCCTTCTTCGCGCACCACCAGGGAATGATCATCGTCTCCCTTGCCAACGCGCTCCTGAGCGGCCGGATGGTTTCCCGCTTCCATGCCGACGCCCGGATCCAGGCGACCGAGCTCCTACTCCAAGAGAGGGTGCCGCGCTTCGTCCCGCTGACGCAGCCGAGGCCGGTCGAGGTGACGCGCGTCACGCCTCCGGTTCCGACCTTGCGGCCCCGGCGCTTCCGGACTCCCGACAGCCTGTTTCCCCACGCGGCGTTTCTCTCCAACGGCCGATACGCGACGGTCGTCACCAATGCGGGCGGCGGCTGGAGCTCCTGCCGCGGCCTTTCGGTCACGCGGCAGCGCCGTGACCGCGTCTCGGAT
>Ga0099791_10000140_pt1 | contig 24017 bp, 17 predicted proteins | sample Rivendell_Oct201_7_FD_77318 | JGI IMG/M metagenome (GOLD analysis project Ga0099791, IMG submission 77318) | Vadose zone soil and rhizosphere microbial communities from the Eel River Critical Zone Observatory, Northern California to study diel... | ecosystem: Environmental > Terrestrial > Soil... | reverse complement strand
TCTTGAACATGTTGATCTTCTCGTGAACGATCTGGAGCACGTAGGCCTCGACCGTGTTCCGGGCCGTGAAGTTGTATACCCGCACATCATGGGTCTGTCCCAGTCGGTGGAGGCGTCCGATCCGCTGCTCGATCCGCATGGGGTTCCAGGGGAGGTCGTAATTTACGAGGTAGTGGCAGAACTGCAGATTTCGGCCCTCCCCGCCCGCCTCCGTGCTGACGAGAATTCGCGCCCGGTCCCGGAACTGCTCGATGGCCGCCTCCTTCTCGCGCAGCGTGAGCGCTCCATGGAACACCGCCACCTTCATGCCGAGGTGACGGAGCGATCGGGCCAGGAATTCGAGCGTGGCCCGGAACTGGGTGAAGATGACGAATTTGTCGCGCGATCCCGACAGGAGCTTCGCGATCCCCTCCATCTTGGCGTTGCTCTCGATGGCGCGCGCCTGGCGGAGCAGCGCCTCCATCTCGGAGCGCTCGAGCCCCGGCCCCTCCCGCGCCAGGAGCTTGCTCAGGGTCGGGATGGCGGCGAAGGTGCTCGAGCCCATCTCCTTCTGGAGCGTGAGCAGCGTGAGCTTGATCGCGCCCCGGCGCGGCTCGCGATGCGCGTGGAGCACCTTTCTCACGAACCTGGTCACGTTGTCGTAGAGCTCCCGCTCCGCGTCGGAGAGATCGAACATCACGTTCGAGACCTCGCGGCGTGGGAACCGGATCGAGGTGCTGGCGCGCGTCGTGCGGATCATCGTCTCGGAGAGGAGCGCCGCGAGGCGGTTGGTGTTCTGCGGCATGCGCTTGTCTCCGCGGCGCATGAACTCCCTTCCGAACGTGCGGTACGTGCCGAGTAGGCCCGGCCGCAGCAGCTGGACCAGGTTGTAGAGCTCGTGGAGGTCGTTCTGCACGGGCGTCGCCGTCAGGAGCAGGATGTAGCGCGGCGCGAGCCGGTCCAGGAATTTCCAGGCCAGCGTCTTCTGATTCTTGAGCCGGTGCGCCTCGTCCACCACCACGAGATCGAAGGACGCGGCCGCGACCTTGTCGCGGTGGCGGAGCAGCTTCGCCGTGTCCATCGAGGCGAGAAGGAGCGGCTCCTCCCACCAGGCGGTGCCGTGCTTCAAGACCGCGAACTCCAGATCGAACTTGCGGCGTAGCTCCTGATCCCACTGCTCGACCAGAGACGCGGGCACGAGGATCAGCGCCCGCTGCACGAGACCACGCAGGAGGTACTCCTTGAGGATGATCCCCGCCTCGATCGTCTTCCCCAGGCCCACCTCGTCCGCGAGGAGCGCGCGCCCGCGGAGCCGCCGGAGCACGTTCATGCACGCCTGGCTCTGGTGGTCGTACTTCTGCACGTCGTGCAGGAGGTCGAGGGAGAGGAGCCGGTCGAAGCCACGGTGGAGCGTGAACCGCTCGATGCGAAGCCTCAGGTCGAAGTCGCGCGGATCGTCGTAGGGGCCCGCGACGAGTCTCTGGAAGAGGTCCTCGGATCCGCCCGCCACGCGGAACTGGCTTCGCGCGGGGACCGCCAGCCCGCCCGACAACGGCGCTGCCGCCGCCTCCGAAGCCGAGGGCGCGGCCGCCTGGCTTCCCTGCCCCGGGCGCGGGCGGCCTTGCCCTCGCGCGGTCTCGAGCGGATAGAGCGAGGTCAATCTCCTGATTCCGTCCGGAAAGGCGATCTCCAGCACCTCGAACCCGTCGCGCTCCCGCACCTCGACGATGAGACCTTCGCCGAACTCCTTGTGATGCACGCGGTCCCCTACCCGGAATCCCGCGCGCGGCGCGCGGCTCATGGCACGGATCATCGGAGCTCCCACACGTCCCCCTCCGAGGGAATCCGGGTCGGGGTCAGCGGGGCGATCGCGGCGCGCAGCGCCTCCGCCCGCTCCGGATCCGCGTGGACCACCGCGCACCCCTTCGCCGCCCCGCACGACTTCACCTGGGCCACCAGCGCCGGGTGATCCGCGTGCGCGCTGAATCCGTTCAGAACCTCGACCGTGGCGTGGAGCGGAAAGGGCTCTCCGAAGATGCGCACCTCGGGCTGGTGCTCGACGAGGCGGCGGCCCAGGGTCCCGTCCGCCTGGTAGCCCACGATGACGATGGTGTGGCGCGGATCGGACACGGTGTGCTTCAGGTGATGCAGGATCCTTCCCGCTTCGCACATCCCCGATGCGGCGATCGTGATGAAGGTGCCCGGCTTCTCGTTCAGCTTCTTCGAGTCCTCCGCATCGCGCACGAGCGTGATGCGGCGCATGCCCAGCGGATCCTGCCCCTTCTGGATCGCATCGGTGGTCTCCTCGTCGAACACCTCGGGATGGCGCCCCACCGCGATCAGGATCTCGGCGGCGAGCGGGCTGTCGACGTAGATCGGGAGGGCAGGAATACGGCCCTCGACGAACAGCCGGTCGAGCGCGTGCACGACCTCCTGCGTCCTTCCAACGGCGAAGGCGGGGATCACGATGCGGCCCCCTCGCTCGATCGCCTGGCGGACGACGCGCTCGAGCGTCTCGTGGAGGGTGATCTCGTCGGGGTGCTGCTTGCCCCCGTAGGTTCCCTCGGTGATCAGGTAATCCGCCTCCGGCAGCGGCGCGGGATCTTTGAGAATGGGCCGGTCCGGCCGGCCGAGGTCTCCCGAGAAGACGAGCGACCCCTGGCTCCCGTTCTCCTTCCAATGGATCTCCATCGAGGCCGAGCCCGGAATGTGTCCCGCCTCATGGAACCTGACGCTCGTCCGCTCGAGCGGCTCGAAGGGCTCCTCGTAGCGGTGCGGGACGAAACGCTCCAGGGAGCGCTCGGCGTCTTCCGGCGTGTAGAGCGGCAGGACCGGGGCCTGCGACTTGCCGCGGTGGTGGCGGTTCACGAACTCGGCGTCCTTGACCTGGATGTGGGCGGCGTCCAGCAGCATCGCGCGGCACAGGTCCACGGTCGCGGCGGTGGCGTGGATCGGACCCCGGAACCCCTGCTTGCAGAGAAACGGGATCGCTCCGGAATGATCGATGTGGGCGTGCGATAGGACCATGCAATCCACCGAGGCTGCGTCGAACGGGAGCGACCGGTTGCGCGCTTCCGACTCGGCTCGTCTCCCTTGAAACAAGCCGCAGTCGAGGAGCATCGCCCCCGATCGGCCCGTGAGAAGATGTTTGGATCCGGTGACGGTCCGCGCGGCGCCCCAGAAGGTCACCCGCACGCGGTCAGTCTCCCGGGTACAGATGGAGCCCCACGTTCAGCTGCGAGAACAGGGACAGCTCCGAGTTCCCCACCTCCCCGTACCCGCGCACCGCGAGGTCGAAGGAGAGCCTCGGTCTCAAGAATCGCTCCAGGCCCAGGCCCGCCGTGAGGAACGGGCCCTCGTCCACGCGGCGCGACTCCTTCCTCTCGTAGATCACGTTCGGGCTCGCGAACCCCAGCCCCGCGACGAAGTAGGGGTTGGTCTCTCGCTCGCGGTGCATGTACATCACCACCTCGGTCCCGACCGTCGTGACCACGACATGGCTGTCCGCCGCCGCGAAGGGACTGGTGTCCAGCGGAAGGCCCGCGCGCGTGTTGTAGCGATGGTTCTCGAACGAGAAGCCGAGCGCCGTGCGCCGGCTCAGCATGTAGCGAAACCGGAAGGCGTACGAGGGCCCGTTGTCGTAATGGTCGTTCAGCTCCGAGGAGCCGCGCACGAATCCGTAGCCCAGCTGCCCTCCAAGGCTGATCGTTCCCTTCCGCATCCGGCGTAACAGCGGGACGGCGCGGGGATTGACCGGCGCGGGCTGCCGTCGCATCCAGGTATCCGCCGAACCGGCCCTCTCGGATCCACGCAAGTAGGTCTCACTTCCGTACCCTGCGCGTGCGGGATCCGCTCCCGATGGCGCTCCCACAATCGCGGCCGCGAGCAGCACGGCGAACCCGATCCCACGTACGTTCATCCATTCCTCCCGGTGCCGGCCGACGTCACGTCACGCGCGCGGATGGAACTGCTTGTACTCCGCGCGCAGGTAATTCCGGTCCAGATGCGTGTAGATTCGCGTCGTCTCGATGGAGCGGTGCCCCAGGAACTCCTGGACGACGCGCAGATCACAGCCTCCTTCGAGGAGATGCGTCGCACACGTGTGCCGCAGTGTGTGGGGAGAGATGGGGCGCTCGATCCCCGCGGCGCGCCGGTATCCCTCGAGGAGCTTCCAGTAGCCCATGCGCGTGAATCGCCGGCCGAGCCGGGTCAGGAAGAGCGAGCGCTCGCTCCGATCTCGAAGAAAGTGCGCGCGGGCGAAATCCAGATAGCGGACGAGCGCCGCTTTGGCCTTGGCTCCGAAGGGGACCACGCGCTCCCGCGAGCGCTTCCCGAAGCACCGGACCAGATCCTCGTCCAGGTCCACCTCCTCCAGCGTGAGGCACACCAACTCGCTCACGCGGAGCCCGGCCGCGTAGGCCAGCTCCAGCATCGCCCGGTCCCGGACGGCCGGGGGCTCTTCCCCGTGGGGCGCCTGCACCAGCGCCTCCACCTCGGCCACGGCCAGCACCTCGGGCAAGGGCCGGCTCTGCCGCGGGGGGCGGATCTGGAGCGCGGGATTGTCCTCCGCGTACCCACGCCGGCGCAAGAACTCGTGAAAGGCGCGGAGCGAGGCGATCTTGCGCGCCACCGTGGACGCCGCCCAGGCCCGTCCCGTGACATACGCCTCCACGTCCTCGGACCCGATCACCGAGCCGCGCTTCTTCCCTCTCCCCGCGAGGAACCGCTCGTATTGCGTGAGATCCATGACGTAGGAGCGGACCGTGTGGTCCCCCAGCCTTCGCTCCAGGCTGAGATGCTCGCGGAACTGCCCGATGCGCTTCCCGAAGACGCCCGGGTCCGGTGCGCGCTTCATGGCCGCACCCGGCGTTGGGCGTCGCGCACCCAGTCCAGCTCCAGCTGTCCGCGCTCCAGCTCGAGCAGGAATCGCTTCCAGCGAAGCCCGCTCGAGAAGCCGCCGATCGAGGAATCTCCGTGGATCACGCGGTGGCAGGGCACGACGATGGGGACCGGATTCCTTCCCAGCGCGTTTCCCACCGCGCGCGCGCCGCCGGGAATTCCCAGGCGCGCCGCCAGGGCGCCGTAGGACGTGAGCGTTCCGTATCCCACGCGGCGCGTGACCTCCCAGACCCGCCGCTCGAACCGCGAGCCCATTCCGAGGTCCAGCTTCATGTCGAGCGCGGGCTTGCGCCCTTCGAAGTAGTCCTCGAGCGCGCGGCGCGAGGGATCGGTCCACCGGGGCCGCTTCACGTAGGCGATGCCCAGCGCGCGCGCCTCGCGGGCCGAGGGAGCCTCGCGCTCTCCCAGTCCGAGGCCTCGCAGGCCCGACCGGGTCGCGAGGATCCAGACCGGACCCAGGTCGGTCGCGACACTGGCCGAGGCGACTTCCAGGAGCTCGCTCACGCGCTCACTCCGTTCGTCGAGCCGATCTCGCGGAGGATCCGCTCCGCCATGCGCGCGCCGATTCCCGGAACCGACGCGATCGCATCCAGAGGCTGCCTGCGGATGCGCTCGAGCGATCCGAATTTCTGGAGCAGGAGAGCGCGGCGCTTCGGTCCCAGGCCGGGCACCTTGTCCAGCGCCGAGGTCCGCGCCGCCTTGGTCCGCAGCGTGCGGTGATATCCCACCGCGAACCGGTGCGCCTCGTCGCGGACGCGCATCAGGAGCTTCACCGCCGGCGAGCGGCGCGGCAGAAGCAGCGTATCGTGCCGCCCCGGGATGTAGATCTCCTCCAGCCGCTTCGCCAGCCCGATGAAGGGCACCGGCTCGAGCGGCGTTCCCGCGGCCGCCTTGCGCGCGGCCTCCAGCTGTCCCACGCCTCCGTCGATCACGATGAGGTCGGCGGGCTCGATCTCCCCTTCCTGAACGCGGGCCGCGTGGCGTCCCACCGCCTCGGACATCGAGGCGAAATCATCCTGCCCCGCCACCGATTCGATCCGGAACCGCCGATACTCGCCCTTGAACGGAACCCCGTCCCGAAAGGTGACCATGGACGCCACCGTGTGCCTTCCCTGGATCGTGGACACGTCGAAGCACCGGATCCTGCGGGGAAGGGTGGGTAGCCCGAGCACGCGCTGGAGCTCCAGAGCCTCGTCGAATTCGTTTTGCTGAAGCGGGCGCTCGCGCTCCCCGTCCTGCGTCTCACGGCCGAGGAGGAGCGCGGCGTTGCGCCGCGCGTTTCGCACCAGGGCGCGCTCCGCGTTCCCCCGGGGCGTCCGCACGCGCACCTCGGTGGAGGCGGAAGCGGAGAGCACCTGTTCCAGAAGCTTCGCTTCCGCGGGCTCCACCTCGACCAGCACGCAGCCGGGGACCTGCTCCGCCCGCGTGTAGTAGAGGGTGAGGAAGGCGCGCAGGAGCTCGGCCTCGTCCGCCTTGCCCGCGCCCTGGAGCCAGCGTACGTCGCGCGAGACCACGCGGCGCTCCCGGATCTTGAAGATCACCGCGCACGCGGCTTCCCCCTGGCGCGCCACCCCGATGACGTCCGCTTCCGATCCGCTCAGGTCCACGACCCGCTGCCGCGCGAGGATCGACTCGATGCCGCGCACCTGGTCGCGGATCCTTCCCGCGCGCTCGTACTCGCGGCGCGCGGCCGCTTCGGTTTGCAGCGTCTGGAGACGCTGGACCACCTCCTCGCGGCGTCCCACGAGGAAGTCGCAGAATTGATCCACCATCGCGCGGTACTCCTCCTGGCTCTGCATCGCGATGCAGGGGCCCGTGCACCGCCCGATGTGATAGTCCAGGCACTCGCGGCGGGCCGCGATGTGCGCGTCGATGTCCTGGCAGGAGCGCATCGGGAAGATCGTCTGGGTCATGCGCAGGAGCTCGCGCAGCGCCTTCACCTCCGTGTAGGGGCCGAAGTAGCGCGCGCCGTCGCGCTCGGTCCTCCGCACCAGCGACATGCGAGGATAGGCCTCCTGCCAGGAGACGCGGATGTAGGGATAGCGTTTGTCGTCCTTGAGACGGATGTTGTAGGGAGGCTGATGCTCGCGGACCAGCGTCGCCTCGAGGAGCAGGGCGTCCCCCTCGGAGTCCACGGCGATGAAGTCGAGGTCCCGGACGTTCGAGACCAGGGCGACCTGCCTGGGGCCGATGAGGTCGGGACTCTGGAAGTGCGATCGGACCCGCTGGTCCAGGCGCTTGGCCTTGCCGACGTAGAGCACGCGCCCGCTGGATCCCTTGAACACATACACCCCGGGCAGCGTGGGAAGGGACGCGACCTTGCGTTTCAGTTCTTCCGGGTTCGATTCGGCGGGGGACTCGAGGGAATCGCCCGGTCGTTTTCGAAGACGCGGGGCCATCGAGGGAGTATACCATGCCCCGTCCCCGGCTCCGGGGTTGACAACACGGCAATCCCCCGATATCTTAACGGCTTACACTTTCTAGAAGCCTTACGAAACGCGGAGGAACGAATGCCTCGTCACAAGTCGGCGGTAAAGAGGGTCACCACGAATATGCGGGATCAGCAGCGGAATCTGGCCGTGAAGGCCGAGCTCAAGACGCTCTTGAAGAAAGCGCGCCAAGAGCCTGGCAATGCAGCGCTTATGAAGTCGGTGGCGTCCAAGCTGGACCGCGCCGTCCGGAAGGGCGTCCTGCACAAGACGGTCGCGAACCGGCGCAAGTCCCGGCTCGCCCTGATGGTCAATCGGACGGCGAAAGCTTCCTGAGGGCCTCCCCGACCCGCTTCTCAGCGTCGGCGACAGCGCTTCCCACCGGCACCCGGTCCACCTGACCCGTTTTCCGGTCCCGCAGCTCCACCATGCCGTCCTTGAGCCCCTTTTCCCCGACCGTCACCCGGAGCGGCACCCCGATCAGATCCGCGTCCTTGAACTTGGCCCCCGGGCGCTCGTCCCGGTCGTCGAGGAGCACCTCGATCCCCGATTTCATGAGCCCCGCGTAGATCGATTCCGCAACCTCCAGGGTCTGGGGGTGGCTCACGTTCACCGGGACGACGTGCACGTGGTAGGGCGCGACCGAGAAGGGCCACACGATTCCGTTCTCGTCGTGGAGCTGCTCGATCACGGCCGCGACGGTGCGCGTGATTCCGATCCCGTACGTGCCCATCACGATCGTCCGCTCGTTCCCCTCGGCGTCGAGGTAGGTCGCCCGCATCGCCTCCGAGTACTTCGTCCCCAGCTTGAAGATGTGCCCCACCTCGATCCCGCGGCTCAGGCGCATCACATCGCCGCAGCGTGGGCAAAGATCCCCCTCGCGCGCCGTCGCGATGTCCGCGCGCTCGCGCACCTGCACGTCGCGTCCCAGGCGGACGTTCGTGAGGTGCAGGTCTCGCGCGTTCCCCCCGGTCACGTAATTCCGGTTTTCTTGCAAGGAGGCGTCGAGGATCACGCGCAGCCCGTCGCGAGCTCCGACGGGGCCCGTGAACCCCAGCGGACCTCCCGTGAGCCGCTCGATCTCCTCCGCCGTCGCCAGCCGCGGCGCCGGATGACCGAGCACCCGCGCCAGCTTGGCCTCGTTCAGCTCCCGGTCGCCCGGAACGACGGCCAGCACGGGATCCGGCCCGGCGAAGAACACGAGCGATTTCAAGAGACGGCCCGGCTCGACCTCGAGGAAGGCGGAGACCTGCTCGACCGTCTGCCGCCCCGGGGTCTCGCGCTTCGTGAGCGGAGCCTCCTTCTCGGCCGCGGGCGATGCCGCCCCGAACTTGGCGCTCTCCGAGGATGCCGCGTACCCGCACGCCGATGAGAAGATCAGCGACTCTCCCGATTCCGCGATGACCATGAACTCGTGGTTCACGTCGCCGCCGATCGCGCCGGAGTCGGCCTCCACGATGACGAACTCCAGGCCGCACCGGCGGAAGACCGCCGCGTAGGCGTCGCGCATCTGCTCGTAGGAGGCCGCGAGCTGCGCCTCGTCGGTGTGGAAGCTGTACCCGTCCTTCATGAGGAACTCGCGCGCGCGCATGACGCCGAAGCGAGGCCGGATCTCGTCGCGGAACTTCGTCTGGATCTGATACAGGTTCCGCGGCAGGTCGCGGTAGGAGCGGATGTGGTTCCGGACCAGATCGGTGATCGCCTCCTCGTGCGTCGGGCCCAGCACGTAGTCACGGTCGTGCCTATCGCGCTGTCGAAAGAGCTCCTTCCCGTATTTCTCCCAGCGCCCCGTCTCCTGCCAGAGCTCCGCCGGCATGAGAATGGGAAGACGCAGCTCCTGGCCTCCCGCCCGATCCATCTCCTCGCGGACGATCTGCTCGACCTTGCGCGTCACGCGCCAGCCCAGGGGCAGGATCGTGTAGATCCCCGCCGCCAGCTTCCGGAGCATCCCGGAGCGGACCATGAGCTTGTGGCTGACCAGCTCGGCGTCGGCGGGATCTTCTTTCAGGGTCGGTACGAACGCTCGGGAAAGGCGCATGGGGGGTTTGGGTTCCGGGGACTCAGCGATCCTCGAGCGTCTGCTCGAGCGAGTAGAAGCCGGGCGGCTTTCCGCGTAGAAAGCGCGCGGCGCGCAGGGCGCCCAGCGCGAAGACGGCCCGGTCGGACACGGTGTGCACGATCTCGATCGTTTCCCCCGCCCCGGCGAGCACCGCCCGGTGGGTTCCCACCGCGTCCCCGGACCGGACGGAGTGAATGCGCACCTCCCCGGGTCTGCGGGGCTGCGTGGGGTCGGCCGGGATCTCGTCTCCGAGGAGCGACGCCCAGAGAAGGGCCGTGCCGCTGGGAGCGTCGCGCTTCGCCGCGTGGTGGTGCTCGATGATGTCGCTGTCGAAGAGCACCTTGGCTTCGACGGGGACGGCCTGGAGCATCCGCGACACGACCGCGTTTCCCACGCTCAGATTCCGGGCGCGGAGCACCGCCGTCCTGGATGCGAGCGTCTGGATCCTGGCCTCATCCCGCTCTCCAAGCCCGGTCGTCGCGCTCACGAGCGCCCGCGGGGACCGCTCGAGCCACTCGAGCAACCGCGCGGTCCCGGGCGCCAGGCTCACGTCGATCACCACGGTGTCGGGATCGAGGGCGACTCCGTCCGCGAAGAGCTCGTCCGGGGTCAGCCACGGGCACGGCACCAGCCGCGTTTCGGCGGTGTTCTCGCACTTCCTCGCCACGCAGGCGGTGAGCTCGAGATCGGGGACATCCCGCACCGCGGTGCGGATCGCGCGGCCCATGCGGCCGGTCGCGCCGTAGAGGAGAATCCGGGTTCGGGCCACGCTTCGATCAGCGGCCGGTGCGCGCGTGCGAAGCGGCGCCCACCCGCTCCAGCGCCTGGTCGACGGCGGCCGCCGTCTCGGGCCTCACCGGCACGAGCGGAAGACGCAGCTCCGCGGTCGCGAGACCCAGCCGCGAGAGCGCGTGCTTCACGGGCGCGGGATTCGTTTCGAGGAAGAGCGCGCGGAAGAGCGGCGTCAGCTTCCGGTGGATCGCCTCGGCCTCTGCCATGCGGCCGGCCGTGGCGTGGGCGTGCATCGCGTTCAGCTCGGCCGGCACCACGTGCCCGGCCACCGACACGACGCCGCGGGCGCCGATCGCGAGAAGCGGCAGGTAGAGCGAATCGTCTCCCGCCAGCACGATGATGTCGCAGCGTGCCCGGATCGCGCTCGCCTGGTCCAGGGATCCGCTCGCTTCCTTGATGGCCGCGATCCGCGGGTGCTCCGAGAGCTTCGCGACCGTCTCGGGCTGGATGAGAACCCCGGTCCGGGAGGGAACGTTGTAGAGAACCATAGGACGGTCCACGCGATCGGCCACGGCGCGATAGTGCGCCAGGAGCCCTTCCTGCGTGGGCTTGACCGAGTAGGGGCTGATCACCATGACGCCGTCGGCGCCGGCGCGGATGGCCTCCTGCGAGAGCTCGATCGTTTCCGAGGTCAGCGCCGTCCCGGTCCCCGCGATCACCGCGGCGCGGCCGCGCGCCGCCTCCACGACGGTCCGGATCACCAGCGTCCGCTCCTCGCGGGTGAGCGAGGTCGCCTCGCCCGTGCACCCGCAGGGATACAGCGCGCGCACGCCCCCGTCCACCAGATGCCCGGCGAGGCGCGCCAGGGCGTCCTGGTCCACCGAGCCGTTCCGGAACGGCGTCACCAGCGCGACCGCCAACCCCTCGAACATCGTTTTCGGATCCGCCATGGATGGCTCCTGCATGCGCCGCGCGCCCGTCATCGCGTCGGCGAAGGCGGCGCGGCGCGCACCAGCTGAAAATCGATGTGCTCGTACTCCTCTTCGGGGCGCGCGTCCAGCAGCCCCTCGCGCCTCGCTTCCTCCGTCACCTCACCGGGCTTCGTGGGCAGGCGCGACGCGCGCATGCGGTACTTCCCCGGCGGGACGTGAAGCACGTAGTCGCCGGGACCCTTGCGCTCGGCGAACCGGACGAACGTCGTGTCCGAATCCGACTTCGCCTCGACGCGGTAGCGCGCCGTTGAATCCGCCGACATCACTTTCCCCCGGATGGTCGCGGGAGCGCGCGGATCGATGGCGAGGATGTTGATACTATCCGCGACCGGCCGCTCGGGTGTCAACCGGATCACTCGCGGGAAGCTCGCGACCACGTCGGTGAGGGAATCGAACGCGCCGTTCCGGTTGATGTCGTAGACGGCGTGGATCGTGAACCCCAGCCGGAGCGGCAGGCTGGTCAGAGTGTACACTGCGCCCGTGTCGGTCTCCGTCGCGTAGGAAGGGAGCACGTTCGCGACATCCGGCGCCAGGCCCAGCGATTCCGGATAGGCCCAGATCGGCACCCCTCGTGTCGGCAGCGTCTTCGCCCGGACCACCCCGGTGATCTTGCCCGGATCGAGGGAGTCTCCCGTCGAGAACCGGAGCGTGAACGGAACGCCGAGGATGACGCCGTGCGCGTCTTTGGCTCCGGCGCTGAGGAACGCCTGGTAGGTCGTGTTCGGGCGGAGGCCGCCTTCCCAGGACACCCGGAAGCGACGTCCGCTCCAGTGGAACGAGGGAGGAACGCCCGGATTCGGATAGACCCGGAATCCGTCGCGCACGCTCACGCGGTCCATCGTCTCGGAGAAGAGGAGGGTGATCTCCAGATCCAGCGGGACGCGCGTCGTGCTGTCGCCGGGCGAGGAGGCCAGAACGCGGGGCGGAGTCGTGTCGACGGGCCCGCCCGGCGGAAAGTCCGGCTTCGCGCAACCGCCGAGCACCCCGCCGGCGAGAAGCGCGGCACCCAGGAGGAACCCCCCAGGGAGCGCGCGCCGGAACGCCGGGGTCACCGCGAGCGTCGCTTGGGTGAGGAGCGCTTCGATCCGCGCGATTGCGACGCCGCGCGCGAGGGCCGCTTCTTCGCCGTCTTCCCTGCTGTCTTCCTGGCGGCCATCAGATCGAACAGAATCGCCTTCTGGAGATGCATCCGGTTCTCGGCCTGAGGGAAGACGATCGACTGCGGTCCCTCGAAGACGTCCTCGGTGATCTCCTCCCCGCGATGCGCGGGCAGGCAGTGCATGACGTACGCGCCGGGCTTCGCCTCGCGCAGGAGGGCTCGATTGATCTGGAAGCCGCGGAAGATGGGAAGGCGCTTCTCCCGCTCCGCCTCCTGCCCCATGCTGGCCCAGACGTCGGTGTAGAGAACGTCCGCCCCCTTCGCCGCCTCGATCGGAGAGCGCACGATGCGCACGCGCCCGGGACCCGAGGCCGACACCTTCGCCACCAGCTGGGGATCGGGATCGTAGCCCTCCGGGCACGCGATCCGCACCTCGAGCCCGAAGAGGAGCGCGGCTTCGATCCAGGAGTTCGCCACGTTGTTGCCGTCGCCGATGTACGCCACCACCGCGCGGTCCAGGTCGACCCGGTGCTCTTTCAAGGTGAAGAGGTCCGCCAGGATCTGGCAGGGATGGAGCCAGTCGGTGAGCCCGTTGATCACCGGCACCGCCGCGTGGCGCGCCAGATCCACCGCGAGATCGTGCGCGAAGGTGCGGATCATGATGCCGTCCACGTAGCCCGAGAGGACGCGCGCCACGTCCGAAACCGATTCGCGCTGCCCCATGCCGATCTCCCGCTCCGTGATGAAGATCGAGGATCCCCCGAGCTGCGTCATGGCCACCTCGAAGGAGAGCCTCGTTCTCAGGCTGGGCTTGTGGAAGATGAGCGCGAGCGACCGCTGATCCAGCTCGCGATGGCGTCTCCCCGCCCGAAGGTCCGCCTTCAGGCCCGCCGCGACCACGAACAGTCGGTCCACGTCGGCCCGCGTGAGATCCGCATACGACAGAAGATCCCGCTTCATTCCGATCGCTCCTCGAACACGTTCGGGTGGTGCTGCCTGACTCACGCGCGCGGGTGTGCCTGCGCGTACGCCTGCTTCATGCGGCGGCGTGTGACGTGTGTGTAGATCTGGGTGGTGCTGAGACTGCGATGACCCAGGAGCTCCTGGACCGCGCGCAGGTCGGCGCCCCGCTCGAGGAGGTGCGTGGCGAAGCTGTGGCGCAGGGCGTGAGGATGCGTCGCGGCGTTGGGTCCGAGCCCGCAGAGCAGCGAGCGGATGTCGCGCTCCAGGGTTCGCGGGGAAATCGGCTTCCCTCCCCTGCCGGGGATCAGCGGCATCTGGATCGTCGGCTTCCTCTCGAGCATCCGCCAGTAGCGCTCGAGCATGGCCGCGGCGCGCGCTCCCACCGGCACCACGCGTTCCTTCGATCCTTTTCCCATCACGCGCGCGAGGCGGCGGTCCTTGTCGAAGCGAGCCCACGTGAGGCCCGTCAGCTCGCTCAAGCGCAAACCCGACCCGTAGAGCCACTCCGCGGCGACCAGAGCCCGCAGGCCGAGAAGGTCTCCCTCTTGGAGCGAGGAGGCGGCCCGGTCCAGGAGCTCGTTCAAGGGCGTGATGGAAATCGCGGACGGCAGGGGCTGCGGCACGCTCACGCGCGGCAGCGTTCCGCGCAGCGAGCCCTGGGTCGCTCCACGGTACTCGAGGTAGCGAAGAAAGGAGCGGAGCGCGGCGAGCGAGCGTCCCAGGGTGCGCGCGGCGATCGGACGGTTCTTGCGGCGGACCTTGGTGAGGGATCGAGAGGCCGCGAACGCGGCGAGAAGCTCGGGAGTCAGGTCCTCGGGAACCCGGACCGCGCTCCCGAGGCGCGCGCGCGCGAATTCCGCGAAGCGGGTGAGATCGTCCTGATACGCCCGGAGCGTCGCCGGCGCGCAGCGCCGCTGGGTTCCCAGGTACTCCAGAAACTCAGCGATCCAGCGTTCCACTCACGGCCTCGGAAGCCTCGGCGTCGACGCGCGCCTTGCATTTCGGGCACTGGAGGTAATCGCCTTTGGTCTTGGTGCGCTTCTCCACGAGGATCGGGTACGCGCAGGATGGGCAGGGCTGCTTCATCGGCCGGTCCCAGACCGCGAACGTGCACTCGGGATAGCGGCTGCAGCCGAAGAAGGACTTTCCCCGCCGGGTGCGGCGTTCCACCAGCTCGCCCGTGCCGCACTCGGGACAGGGGATCCCCAGCCCCAGAGGGCGCGTTCCCTTGCATTCGGGATAGCGAGAGCACGCGAGGAACTTTCCAAAGCGCCCGGAGCGCACGCGCATGGCGCTCTCGCAGACGGGACAGAGCTGGGTGGGGACGGCTTCGCTCTCCGCCTCCCCTTCCAGCGGCATCGTCGTCTTGCACTCGGGATAGCGCGGGCACGCGAGGAAGGGACCGTTCCGCCCGTAGCGCTTCACCATCTTCGAGCCGCACTGCGGGCACTCGCGGTCGGATTCCTCCGCGAGCGAGGCCTTCAGGCTTTCCCGCTGCGACTCCGCGGCCGTGAGGTCCTTCTGGAACGGCGCGTAGAAATCCGCGACGACGCGGTCCCAGGCGTCCTTGCCGTTCTCCACGCGGTCCAGCTCATGCTCCATCTTCGCCGTGAACTCCACCTCGAACACGTCGCCGAACATCTTGGCGAGGAGTTTCCATACCGTCATCCCCAGCTCGGTCGGGGTCAGCTTGCCGCGGTCCCGAAGCACGTAGTCCCGCGTGAGGATCGTCCCCACGATCGTGGCGTAGGTGCTCGGCCGGCCGATTCCCTTCTCCTCGAGGGTCTTCACCAGGGACGCTTCCGTGTAGTGCGGAGGGGGCGTCGTGAAATGCTGCTCGGGAAGAATGCCGAGCTGCTTCAGGGAATCGCCTTCGTGGAGCGCGGGAAGGTTCATGGTCTCGGGAGCGCCGGAATCGTTCGGGGCCGCGCCCTGGGCCCGCGTATCGATCAGGGTGGAGCTGTACGCCCGCGTGAAACCGTCGAACTTGATCCGGCTTCCGGAGGCGCGAAGGAGATAGGCGCCCGCCGTGATGTCCGCGGTCGTCGTGAGCACGAGCGCGGGATTCATCTGGGAGCCGACGAACCGCTGCCAGATCAGCTCGTACACGCGATACTGGTCGTGGTCGAGATGGTGTTTCATGGAAGCGGGCGTCCTCGCGACCGACGTCGGCCGGATCGCCTCGTGGGCGTCCTGCGAGGTCTCGCGCGAGCGGAAGATCCGTTGCTCGGCCGGAAGGTAGTGAGGTCCAAACGTCGCCGTGATGAAGTCGCGCACCTCGGCCAGCGCCTCGGGCGAGGTCCGGGTGGAGTCCGTGCGCATGTACGTGATCAAGCCGGTCGCGCCCTCCGTGCCGACGTCCATGCCCTCGTAGAGCTGCTGGGCAACCACCATGGTCTTCTTCGCGCTGAATCCGAGTCTCTGGAAGGATTCCTGCTGCAGGGTGCTTGTGATGAACGGAGGCAGGGGATTCCGCTTCTTCTCCTGCGTGCGCACTCCCGTGACGCGGAAGGATTCCTTCTCGAGCTCGGCGGCGGCGGCCTTGGCCTGCGCCTCGTTTTCGAGGGTGAACTTCTCCCCGGCCTTCTTCTGCACGCGCGCGCGGAAGCGCTCGTCTTTCGGGGTGGCCAGGTCGGCATCGATCGTCCAGTACTCGCGCGGCTGGAACGCGCGGATCTCATCCTCGCGCTCGCAGATGAGCCGCAGGGCGACCGACTGCACGCGCCCCGCCGAGAGACCGTAGCGCACCGTCTTCCAGAGGAAGGGGCTCACCTGATAGCCCACGAGCCGGTCCAGCACGCGCCTTGCCTGCTGCGCGTGGACCTTGTTCATGTCGATGGAGCGCGGGGCTTCGAGCGCGGAGAGAACCCCGCGCTTGGTGATCTCGTAGAAGGCCAGGCGGCGGATCCGTCCCTCCGATCCGTTCCCAAGCGTTTCGGCCAGATGCCAGGCGATCGCTTCCCCTTCCCGGTCGGGGTCGGGGGCGAGATAGATGATCGTGGCCTGACGCGCGCTCTGCTTCAGCTCCTTCACTATTTTCGCCTTCCCCTTGATCAGGATGTAGGAAGGCTGGAAGCCGTGCTCGATGTCGACGCCAAGCTTGCTCTTCGGCAGGTCGCGTACGTGCCCGTTCGAGGCGCGCACCTCGAACCCGGGCCCGAGGTACTTGCCGATGGTGCGGGCCTTCGCGGGAGACTCCACGATGACCAGGTTCTTCCCCCGTCGCGTGGGTTGCCCGTTCTCCGGCGCCTCGGCGCGCGGCGCTTTCGAGACGCGCTTCGGCGCCGGGGCCTTGGGAGCGCGCGCGGCGGCAGCCGGAGCCTTGGTCGCGGCCGGAGCCTTGGCTGCGGCCGGAGCCCTGACCTTCTTGCCGGCCTTCGCCTTGGTTTCTTTCTTTCGCTCGGTCACGTCAGTGCGCGGTCTGGGGTGAGCCCGGATCGAAGGGGATCCCATGCTCCTCGTCGAACCAATGGATCAGGACCTCGGTCGCCAGCTCTTCCGCCTTCGCCTCGCTGTCGATCGAAGGACCCTCCTCGCGGGCGCGCGCCATGATCTCCTCGAACTGCTCCGGGGTCACGCGGCCCGACTCGCTGAGACGGAAGAAGTAGGTGTAGGCCGGCGAGGAAAGGAGCGCCCGCTCCGGGCCGGTCGGCACGCGGACGTGCTTGCGCTCCTTGCGCGGCTCGCCCGGGAAGTCCTCGCGCGAGTAGGGCTCGAGCGCCCGGAAGATCATCTCGAACGCCTGGTTCACGACGTCGGCGTCGTGCCGGCCCGAATCCAGCACCTGCGTCAGCTCCAGCAGGGCGTCTTCGTTTCCGTCCACGTACGCCTTCAGCTGTTCCACGATGAGGAACATCATCTCGCGAACGTTGTCATCCATGGTCTTCCTCCGGGTCTATGCGCCGTGGCACTTCTTGTATTTCTTGCCGCTGCCGCACGGGCAGGGATCGTTTCTTCCGACCTTCGGTTCCTGCGCCACCGACGGGGCTCGTCGCGGCCCATCCGTGGGTCTCTCCGCGCCGCCACCGCCGCGGCCGCCCTCCGCGGCCGGCGTGCCGAAGGCCGACACCTCCGCGTGCGATTCCGACTTGGGCGTGGCCCTCACGCGCGGAAGCGCCCGCGCCTCGGGGGCCGCGCCCCGCTCGGGGCCGCGCCGCGCCATGCCCGGGGCGGGCTCCAGCACGAGATTCGCTCGGAACAGGGTCCGCACGGTCTCCTCGCGGAGGGAATGGGTCATGTCCTCGAACATCGAGAACGCCTCGCGCTTGTACTCCACGAGGGGATCCCGCTGGCCGTAGGCGCGAAGCCCGATTCCCTCGCGCAGGTGGTCCATCTCGCGCAGGTGGTCCATCCAGTGCTCGTCGATCACGTTCAGGAACACCTGGCGCTCCAGCTCGCGCATGATCGGCGGCGAGATCTCCTGCTCCTTCTCCTCGTACGCCGTGCGCACCTTCTCTTGCAGCATCTCCTCGACCACCTCGACGGAGGGATGCAGCTCCCCCGAATCGGGCAGGTCCACGGCGCGCAGCATGACCTGGCCGATCTCGTTCAGGAGCTTCTTCAAGTCCTCGTCGTCCCATCGATCGTTCGCGGGGAGATAAGATGCGACCCGCTCGGAAACGATTCCCTCCATCATCTCGAGGATCGATTCCTTGAGGTCCCCTTCCTCGAGCGCCCGCAGCCGCTGCGCGTAGATCACCGTGCGCTGCTGGTTCATCACGTCGTCGTACTCGAGGAGGTGCTTCCGGATGTCGAAATTGTGCGCCTCGACGCGCTTCTGCGCGCGGCCGATGGCGCCCGTCACGAGCCCGTGCTCGATGACTTCCCCCTCCTGCACGCCGAGCTTGTCCATGATCACGGCGATCCGCTCCGAGCCGAAGAGCCGCATGAGGTCGTCCTCGAGCGAAAGATAGAAGCGCGAGCTGCCCGGGTCTCCCTGACGGCCCGCGCGGCCCCGGAGCTGTCGGTCGATGCGCCGGCTCTCGTGCCGCTCGGTGCCCAGGATGTGGAGCCCGCACGTGACGTCGTCCTTGCAGTACTTCACCTGATGCCACGAGCCGTGCTCCAGCTTGCTCACCGAGCCCGAGAAGCACTCGCGGCCGCAGCGGATCACGCCGGTCTCCAGCTTGATGTCGGTTCCGCGGCCGGCCATGTTGGTCGCGATGGTGACGGCGCCCATGTGCCCCGCCTGCGCGACGATCTCGGCCTCCTGCTGGTGGTACTTCGCGTTCAGGACGTGGTGCGGGATCCCGCGCCGCTTCAGGAGGCGGCTCACGGTCTCCGAGGCTTCCACGCTGATCGTTCCCACCAGAACCGGCACCTTGCGCCCGTGCAGCTCCGCGATCTCGTCCACGAGCGCGTTGTACTTCTCCCGCCGCGTCTTGAAGATCACGTCGTCGGAGTCCTCGCGGCGCACCGGCTGGTTCGTCGGGACCACCACGACGTCGCGCTTGTAGGTGTGCCAGAACTCCTGCGCCTCGGTCTCCGCGGTGCCCGTCATGCCGGCGAGCTTGCCATAGAGGCGGAAGTAATTCTGGATCGTGATCGTCGCGAGGGTCTGCGTCTCCCCCTCCACGCGCACGTTCTCCTTGGCCTCGATCGCCTGATGGAGCCCGTCCGAGTAGCGCCGGCCCGGCATGAGCCGGCCGGTGAACTCGTCCACGATGAGGATCTTCCCCTCCTGCACCACGTACTCGACGTCCTTCTCGTAGAGGGAGTACGCGCGCAGCAATTGCAAGATGTTGTGGACGCGCTCGCTTCGCTCCGCGTGGATCCGCTCCAGGTCGCGCTTGTTCGCGACCTTGTCCGCCGGCTCCAGGGCATCGTCCTCGTCGATGGCGCTCAGCTCGGTGGCGAGGTCGGGCAGGAGGAAGAGATTCTTGTCGCGCTGCGACAGGAGATCCCGTCCCTGCTCGGAGAGATCGATCGAGTGGTTCTTCTCGTCGATCGAGTAGTAGAGCTCCTCGTCCGCCTCTCCCATCCGCTTGTCGCGGATGAGTTCCAGCTCCACCTTCTGGATCAGCCGCTTCACCGCGGGCTCTTCGGACTGGAGCTTCACGAAGCGCTTGTTCTTCGGCGCGCCGCGCTTCACTTGCAGGAGCTTGAATCCCGCCTCCCATTCCCGCTCGGGATCCTGGCGCATCCCCTCGGCGTCGGCGAGGATCCGGTTCACGAGCTGCATCTGCGTGCGGACCAGCCGCTCCACGTCCGGCTTCATCTCGTCGTACTTCTGGATGCTGTGCTCGACCGGACCCGAGATGATCAGCGGCGTCCGCGCCTCGTCGATGAGGACCGAATCCACCTCGTCGATGATCGCGTAATGGTGCCCGCGCTGGACCCGGTGGTCGCGATGCCGCGCCATGTTGTCGCGCAGGTAGTCGAATCCGAATTCGTTGTTGGTTCCGTAGGTGATGTCGCAGGCGTAGGCGCCGCGCCGCTCGGCAAAATCCATCCCGTTCTGGATGCATCCGACGGTGAGTCCGAGGAAGGTGTAGATCCTTCCCATCCACTCGCTGTCGCGCCGCGCCAGATAATCGTTCACGGTGACGAGGTGAACTCCTTTTCCGGAGAGGGCGTTCAGGTAGATGGGCATCGTCGCGACGAGCGTCTTCCCCTCGCCCGTGGCCATCTCGGCGATCTTTCCTTCGTGGAGCACGAGCGCGCCCAGGAGCTGGACGTCGAAGGGAACCATGTCCCAGGTGATGGGGATGCCGACCACGTCCCAGGTCTGTCCGACCAGGCGGCGGCAGGTCTCCTTCACCACCGCGAAGGCTTCCGGAAGAAGGTCGTCTTCCGTCTCGCCGGCTTCGAGCCGGGAGCGGAAGTCCACCGTCTTCGCCTGGAGCGCGTCGTCGGGGAGCTCGCGCAAGCGCGCGTACTGCCCGTTGATCTCTTCGACGAGCGGCCACATGCGCTTGATGTCGCGCTCGTGCTTCGTCCCGAAGACGCGTGAGATGAGGTTGATTACCATGGCTCCTTCCGGGGGCCCTCGAACCTCTCTGAAGCGGGTCCCCGCCGCTGCGGCGGACGGGCACCGGTTACCCCTACGACCCCATACAGCGAAACCCCAGGAGCGCGAAGCCGCCGGGGTTCTGGACTACGGTAGACAATCGCAATCGGTTGGTACGGCAGAGCTTATACCCTCCGGAGACCACCCCAACCCCCTCTGCCCGAGACCGGAGTCTATGAAGTGGATGCCGGGCCTGTCAAGGCAGATTCAGGTATCTAGATAGTAGAAGGAACCCCGGAACATGGTCCCGGGTCGTCTCAGCGGAGGAGAAGCTCCATCGCGAAGCCCGCCGACAGGGGGATGCGAAAATTGTCGTCCAGTGGGATCGGCAGGAGCTCGAAGAGGGTCGCGGTGAGGGCGCCGATCAGCCCGACGTGCCACGGAATGTCGGGCATGAAGAGCGTCAGCCCATAGCAGACCAGGAGGCAGGCCAGGCTTCCCTCGAGCGTCTTCCCCCCGAGGAGCCGGATCTTCCCGATCCACTTCCCCACGATCGCCGCCACCGTGTCGCCCAGGATGAGAAACCCCAGCGCCAGGAACGCGACCGGCTTCTCGAAGAGGTGGAGGGTGAGCAGCATCGCGATGAGAAGGTAGGTCGAGCCGAGAAGGGACACCTCCTCGTGATTCCGGAGCAGCTCTCCGAAGAAATGGCGAAAGAGGTTCCGGAATCCCGGATTGTGAAGGCGGAACACCTCGATCGCGAGCGAGAGGATCACCAGGGCGAGGAGCCCGCGCTCCCAGCTGCGCGACCAGGACGCCGGGCTCACGTAATAGGCGATGGGGATCGAGAAGGACGCGAGGTGGATGGCTTTTCGCTTCAGCTCCGAGGCTAGGAGCACGCAGGCTCCTCAGCGAGACGGCGTCGCGTCATACACCGCCTCGTAGCGCCGCATGGCCGCGTAGGTCTGCTTCACGTAGTCCCGCGTCTCCCGGTACGGAATGAGCTCCACCCAGAGATCGTCGATCCGCGGATGCGCCGCGATCCACCGCCGCACCGCATCCTCGCCGCCGTTGTAGGCCGCCGCTACCGGACGCAGATCTCCGAACTCGCGCGCAAGCCGGCGAAGATACCGCGCTCCCAGCTCCACGTTCAAGACCGGGTCCGTGAGCGAGTCCACCGGGACAGTGCGTCCCGCGAGGCGCGAGGCGGTCGGCGACATGAGCTGCAGGAGTCCCAGCGCCCCCGCGCGCGATCGGGCGCCGGGATTGTATCCGCTTTCCAGCCGCATGATGGACCAGAGAAACGGCGCGCTCAGGCTCTCCTTGTCGGAGGCCCGGAACACGGCGCCCGCGAAGGCGGGCGGGAAGCGCAACCGGAGATCCAGCGTCTGGTCCGCGCGGCCCACGCGGAAGATGCCCTCGTCCTCGAGCTGGTCGATGCATCCGTTCGCGCGCGCCTCGGACTCCCCCATGGCGCAGGCGCGGAGCGTCTCGAGCGAGAGGTCGTGGAATCCGACCGCGTTCAGGATGCGCGCCTGAGGCGGCGGAGGCTGCGCGTGACGCACTCCGTGTCGGGAGCGGGAGCCGGGCACACCCTGGGTCGCGTCGACCCGTACCGAGGAAAGCTCGCGCGCGCGGACTCCCTCGTAGGACCAGGGGTCCGCCTCCCAGGCGCGGCGGTACGACGCACGCGCACGAGCCGTGTCCCCCAGAGCGGAGGCCACCCAGCCCCGCCAGAAGGGAATGCGCGCGTCTCCCTCGGGGCCCGGCGGCGCGAGCGCCGAATCGGCTCGCGCGAGCGAGTCGGCGCGGATCCACGCGATCGCCTCGTGGAGACGCACGGTCGAGGCGAGGGGCTCCGTGCGGACCCGGCCGCGAGCCCACCGCAGCACCAGAGCCGCGTCAACCGGAGGCTTCTGATCCTCCCACTCCCGCGACCGCTCCCACGCGGCCGTCTCGGCGACCGTGCCCGCCGAATCCATCCCGGCGGCGAGCACGAACGCGCTGTCCGAGGCCTTGAACTGGCGCATCGCCCGGAGGGAGCGCGCCAGCCCGAGCGCGAGATCCGCGCGCGAGGGGGCCGGCCGCTTGGCGCGCGTGAGCAGGCGGCGATACTCCGCCGCCGCCTTCTCGTACCGGCGCGCGCGGTAGAGGAGCAGGGCGCGAAGATCCTCCCGCTCCGCCGCCGCCGCGGCGTCGGGCGCGGGCTTCCGGCGCGCCTCCAGGAGTCGGAGGGCGAGCGAAGGCTCCCCCACGTCGTTGAGCGCGCGCAGGAGACCCATCCATTCGCGATCGCTCATGGAGTCCGGCGTCACGGCGCCCTGCGCCCATCCCGCCGCCCGCATGGCGGCCGCATAGCGGTCCGCGGTGGGCAAGTCGCTGCGCGCCGCGATTACGGAGAGCTGGTGCGCGGCCGCGACCGTGTCCCCCAGGGACGCGGTCAGGTCGGCGAAGAGGAGGTTCTCCTGGCTCGTGCGGGAGCGCGCCCTCGCGAGAATCTCCTTCGCGAGGAGCGTCTCTCCTGCGCGGGACAGCGAGCGCGCTAGCGTGAGGCGCGCCCAGCTGCGAGCGGTCGCGGGGCGGCCCTCGTCGAGAAGGAGCCAGCGCGCCGTGCGCGCGGAAGGCGAGAGCGCGGCGGAGTCGCTGAGCTGGGCGGCGACGTAGAGCGTCGCCTCGTCCGCGCCCCGCCCCTGCGAGACGCGCTCGGGCGGCCAGGGGAGCACGTCGAGCCCCGCCTTGGGCGTCCGGGTCGTGCCCGCCGCCAGCGCCTCGATCGGCCGGAACGCCGGGGGGGAGCGCAGCGGCCCGCGGAGGAGCTCGAGACTCCTTCCCCACACCCCGGACTCCGCGAGCTCCAGCGCGACCTCGCCCCACGCCTCCCGCTCGCGGGCGGGAATGGTCGCGGGAAGCGGCGCCTCGCGGAGTGCGGCGCGATAGCGGTCGGATGCCGCGTCCAGGCGCTCCTGCGCACGCCGGAGACCCGCCAGAGTTCCGCTCCAGCGTTCGCGCGTCCACGCCGCGCGCGCGGAGTCGCGGGCGGCCTTGGCTTCGAGGATGGCGTTACCGGGACGCGGCGGCCGCTTCGCGGCGAGCGCCGGGGAGGAAAGAAAAAGCGGGACCAGGAGGAGCACGGCTGTCGCCGCGCCCGCCCAGACGCCCTGTCCGCCCCGCCCGCGAATCAACCCGCCTACCGGAGCAGGACGAGTCGGGTCACTTGTGTCTGTCCCAGGATGTCCACCTTGGCGAAGTAGATTCCCGAAGAGGCGAGCGCGCCCTTTTCCGTGGTGGCGTTCCAGCTGGCGCGGAATTCATTCCCGGAGAGCGGCTCGACCGAAGCGTCCAGCGTGCGCACCAGCCTGCCAAGCATGTCGTAGATCCTGATCCGGGGCGTGAGCCCCGGATGCGGCAGTCCGTCCGGCGCGCTGAAGCGGAACGTGACGGCCGAAGTCATGCCATGCTGCACGCGGTACGGGTTCGGACCGGCGCGGAAGGAGAGCACGCGCCTCGGCGCCCCGGGCTGCACGCGCGGACCCACCGAGACCGCGTCCACGTACCAGCCTTCGTAGTAGCGCGCGAGGGATCCCAGATTCAGGTCGTACGGCTGGTTGATCTCGTTGGACGCGAACCGGAACCGGATCTGCGCCGGGCCCGAGAAGGCGGAGAGGTCCGAGACGACGCGGCGCCAGCTCTGCGGAGATCCGGAGAACACGTCCTGGCCGCGGAGCGACGCGCCGGAATCGAAGGTGAGGTGCTGCCCGTAGCCTCCGTCGACCCGGAGCGGAATCCACGGGCCTCCTCGCATGGAGATCTCCACCCGGGCCCCGTCGAAGGCGGACGTCCCGCCGTTCGTCTCGGCATCGATCCAGGACGAGAACGCGAGCTGCGACCCCGGCGGGACGAAGAACATCGGGGAGAT
>Ga0099791_10000139_pt1 | contig 24042 bp, 15 predicted proteins | sample Rivendell_Oct201_7_FD_77318 | JGI IMG/M metagenome (GOLD analysis project Ga0099791, IMG submission 77318) | Vadose zone soil and rhizosphere microbial communities from the Eel River Critical Zone Observatory, Northern California to study diel... | ecosystem: Environmental > Terrestrial > Soil... | reverse complement strand
TCTTCATCGACCCGCCGGTGCCCCTCGTCCCGCGCCAGCTTCGGGTCGAGGTCACCGAGCGGGTCCTGGCCGACGGGTCCGTCCTCCGCCCACTCGATCCGGTCCAGGCGCGCGCGGCCATCACGGAGCTCGGGACCCTGGGCGTGGAAGCCATCGCGATCTGCCTGCTCCACGCCTACCGCAACCCGGTCCACGAGCGGGCCCTCGCGGCGCTGTGCGCGGAGATCCTCTCGGGCGTTCCGGTCTCCTGCTCCTCTGACGTGGTGCCAGAGATCCGCGAGTACGAGCGCACCTCCACCACCACCGCGAACGTGTACGTGATGCCGCTGATGGCGCGCTACCTCGACGACCTCGAGCGCAAGCTGCAGGAGCTCGGGGTCCCGGGCCGGCTCTACGTCATGATGTCCGCGGGTGGCATCGCCACCCCGGAGACCGCCAAGCGCGTCCCGATTCGGCTCGTGGAGTCGGGCCCGGCCGCCGGCGCGCTCGCGGCGGCGCGCAGCGCCCGGCAGGTGGGCCTGGACCGGCTGCTCTCCTTCGACATGGGCGGCACCACCGCCAAGGCCTGCGTGATCGATCGCGGCGAGCCGCTCCTCGCGCGCGAGTTCGAGGTCGCGCGCGCCGACCGCTTCAAGAAGGGCTCCGGGCTCCCGATCCGGGTGCCGGTGGTGGAGCTGATCGAGATCGGGGCGGGCGGCGGCTCGGTGGCGCGGGTGGATCGCATGGGTCTCCTGAAGGTCGGGCCGGACAGCGCGGGCGCCGATCCGGGCCCGGCCTGCTACGGAGCGGGCGGGCAGGAGCCCACCGTCACCGACGCCGACCTCCTGCTGGGCTACCTCGACGCCGACTTCTTCCTGGGCGGCCGGATGCGACTCGACGTGGAGGCGGCTCGCCGGGCGATCGAGACGCGCGTGGCGCAACCGCTGGGCCTGAGCGTCACCGAGGCCGCCTGGGGCATCCACCGGGTGGTCAACGAGAACATGGCGGCCGCCGCGCGCGTGCACGGGATCGAGCGCGGCAAGGACCTGCGCGGTTACCCGCTCTTCGCCTTCGGCGGGGCGGGGCCGGTGCACGCCTGGCAGGTCGGCCGCATCCTGCGGGTGCCGCGCGTGCTCGTACCCCACGGCGCGGGCGCGCTCTCCGCCTACGGGCTGCTGGCCGCCCCGCTCGCGTTCGATTTCGTGCGGACCGCGCCCCAGCGCTTGACCGCGGCCGACTGGGAGCTCATCAACCGGCTCTTCCAGGACATGGAGGCCGAGGGCCGCCGCATCCTGCGCGGCGCCGGCGTGCCCGACGCGGAGGTCACGGTCCGGCGGAGCGCCGAGATGCGCTACTTCGGGCAGGGGCACGAGGTGGACGTGGAGATCCCGACGGGTATCCTGACTGAGGCCAGCCTGGCGCCCATCACGTCCTCGTTCGAGACGGCCTATCGCCTCCTCTACAGCCGGACACCCATGGGGGTGCCGCTCGAGGCCTTGAACTGGCGCGCGGTCATCTCCGGCCCCTCGCCGGACCTGACCATCACGAGTGGGCTCGAGACCGGCGCGGCCACCGTACCGACACCCAAGAAACACCGCGCCGCGTACTTCCCGGAGGCCGGCGGCTACGTGGAGACGCCGGTCTACGACCGCTACCGGCTGGACCCGAGCGCCCGCTTCGCGGGCCCCGCCATCGTGGAGGAGCGAGAGTCCACCACCGTCATCGGGCCCGGCGCGCGCATCTCGGTGGATGCTCACCGGAATCTGGTGGCCGAGCCGGCATTCGGGGAGGCGCGCTGATGGACCCGATCACGCTCGACATCTGCTGGAGCCGTCTCATCGGGGTGGTCAACGAGCAGGCCGCCGCCCTCATGCGCACGTCGTTCACGTCCATCGTGCGGGAGGCGGGCGACCTCTCGGCCGGCGTCTTCGACCGGCGCGGCTACATGATCGCCCAGGCGGTCACCGGCACCCCCGGGCACATCAACTCGATGGCGCTCGCCATGAAGCACATCCTCGCGGCCTATCCGCTCGAGCGGCTCGCGCCCGGGGACGTGCTCATCACCAACGACCCGTGGAAGGCCTCCGGCCACCTCAACGACGTCACCGTGTGCAACCCGATCTTCCGGGGCCGCGACTGCGTCGCCTTCTTCGCCTCGACCTGCCACAGCGCCGACATCGGCGGTCACGTGCTCTCCGCCGAGGCGCGCGAGGTCTACGAGGAAGGGCTCTTCATCCCGATCATGAAGCTCTACGACGGCGGGCGCCTGAACGAGTCGCTGGCCGCGCTGATCCGCAGCAACACGCGGGTCCCCGACCTCGTGATGGGCGACTTCCACGCCCAGGTCGCGGGGGGCGCGGTGGGCGGGGAGCGGCTGCTCGAGTTCATGGACGAGTTCGGCATCGAGCGCCTCGAGCCGCTGGCCGACGAGATCATCACCCGCACCGAGCGGGCGATGCGCAAGGCGATCGGCGAGCTGCGCCCGGGCCAGTACCGCTACACCCTCACCTCGGACGGATTCGACGAGCCGATCACCATCGCGGCCCGCTGCGAGGTCAGCGGCGAGGATCTCTGGGTCGACTTCACCGGCTCCTCGCCGGCCAGCCGCCGCGGCATCAACGTGGTCATGAACTACACGGAGGCCTACACGACCTACGGGGTCAAGGTCATCGTGAGCCCCGACGTCCCCAACAACGAGGGCGCCTTCCGCGTGCTCCGCATCACCGCTCCCGAGGGCTCCATCCTGAACGTGCAGCACCCCGCCCCGGTGGCGGCCCGTCACATCATCGGGCACTTCCTACCGCACGTGGTGGCGGGCGCCCTGAAGGAGGCGGTGCCGGAGCGGGTCATGGCCGAGGGCTCGGCCAACATCTGGGGCATCCAGCTCACCGGCAAGAACCGCGACCGCTCGCCCTGGGTCTACACGTTCTTCAGCTCCGGCGGCACCGGGGCGCGTCCGGCTCAGGACGGCCTGTCGGCCACTGCCTTTCCCTCGGGAGTGCTCGGCACCCCGGTGGAGGTGGTCGAATCGCTCGCCCCGCTGCTGATCGAGCGCAAGGCGCTGCGGGACGGATCCGGCGGCGACGGGCGCTACCGGGGCGGGCTCGGGCAGGTGATCGCCTTCCGGGTGCGCTCGGACGAGCCGGCCACGTGCTCGGTCCTGTGCGACCGCACTCGCATTCCGGCCCTGGGATTCTTCGGTGGCCTGCCGGGCCTTCCGGGCCAGGTCCTGATCAATGGGCGTGCTCCCGACAACCCGAAGGGGGAGCAGACGCTCCGACCTGGTGATCTGGTCGAGGTGCTCCTTCCGGGAGGCGGCGGATACGGTCCTCCCGCGGAGCGCGACCCGGCGCTCCGGGAGCGCGACCTGCAGCAGGGCTACGTCGTCGCAACCAGCCGAGGCGCCACCGGCGGCTGACCGGGCATGACGGCCCGGGCCCGGCGGATCGGCGTCCTCGCCGTCGCGGGCGCCTGGTGGCTCATGCTCGCGGTGCCCTTCCTGCTGAACCGCGGGGAGGACGTGGGGCGGCTCCCCACCCTGCTGGCGACCAGCCTTGCCCGTCTCGTTCACGAGCCGGTGTGGGGCCGCGCGGGAATCCAGTCTCTGGTCGGTCTCCTGATCGCCGGCCTCGTCGGCCTCGCCTGGTATGGCCTTGGCGAGACGATCGTCCGCCGCGTCGACCCCGCGGAGGGTGAGTCTGACGACATCCCGGTGATGCAGGTTGCCACGCGATCGCTGGTCGGTGCCGGTGCCTGGTCGCTGGCCTGGTTCTTCCTGGGGGTCCTACCCCTCTATCGGGTCTCGGTCGCGGCGCTGGCGCTCCTGGTGGGCTTGGCCCTGGCCGGCCGGGCGCTCGCACGCGGCCGGGTCACCGCGGCCGCCATCGCGCGCTCCGCCGGGTGGGCGGCGTTGGGTCTCGTCGTCACCGGGCAGATCCTGGCGCTGGTCGCCGCCCTGGCGCCGCCGACCGCGAAGGATACCCTCCTCTACCACTACGCGCTCCCCAAGGCGTGGATCGCGGTGGGTCAGGCGATTGTGATCCCGTACAACATCGCCGGCTACTACCCGCTGGGAGTCGAGATGCATGCGGTCTGGGCGATGCTCCTGGGCGCGCCTCTCGGCGCGCGCGTCGCCGAGGCCGCGGCCGGCGCCACCCTCTTTCTCTTCGCGCCGCTCCTCGCGATGACGGTGTACGGGTGGGCGCGAGAGCGAGGTGCGGACCGGACGTGGGCGGCGGCCGCCGCGCTCGTGATCGCCTGGATCCCCACCGGCTACGAGGTGGCCGCGAGCGCCTACGTGGACCTGGCCCTGGCTGGTTACACCGCGCTGGCGGTGCGCGCGTTCGGGCGCTGGTGGACGAGCGGGCAGTCGCGTCAGCTCGCCTGGGTCGCGGCCGGGGTCGGAGGCGCCCTCTCCATCAAGCTCAGCGCCGCGTTCCTGCTGCTCCCCCTCGCACTGCTGGGGCTGCTGCACGCCCTCGGCACCGGGAGCCAGGACCGCGAGACCGCGCGGCCCAGCACCGCCCTCACGGCCGCCGGGGTCCTGGGAGCCCTGGCCCTCGGCGTGACCCTCGCCGCGCCCTGGTACGTGCGGAACTGGATCCGGACCGGGAGCCCGCTCTTCCCGTTCTATCTCGAAATCTGGCCCGCCAAGGCCCCCGGCTGGGACCTCGAGCGGTCCCGCCTCTACGAGACCCTGTTCTCGCTGTACGGGGACATCAGCGGCCCCCTCGACTACCTGTGGTCGCCGATCCGCCTCGCGGTGGCCGCCCAGCCGGATCAACCCGCCTTCTACGACGGCGTGCTCGGTATCGCCTTCATCTTCGCGCTGCCCGTGCTCGCGTGGGTCCTGTGGCGCCGCCGCCTCGACGTCGAGCTGCGCCTGGCCGTTCTCGTCTCGGCCGGCCTCTTCGTCTTCTGGCTCTTCTCCAGCCAGCAGCTCCGGTATCTGTTGCCCGCGGCGGCCGGCCTGGCGGTGGCCATCGCGGTAGCCGGCAGCGGGCTCGAGCGGGGGTTGAGCCGGCCGCTGTGCGGCCTCGTGGTCGCCGGCGCCGCCCTCGGTCTGCCGGTCGTGCTGGCCTGGTTCCTGGCGCTGGATCCCGCGCGGGTCGTGCTCGGCGGTGAGTCCCGTGAGGCCTTTCTCGCCCGGCGGCTCGACTACTATCCCTACTACCAGGTCGTGAACCGAGACCTTCCCCCGACCGCCAGGGTCTGGCTCATCGATATGCGCCGGGACACCTATCACCTGGATCGGCCGGCCTTCTCCGATTTCATCTTCGAGGACTACACCCTCACCCGGTACGTGCGCGCGGCCACCAGCGTCGACGAGATCCGGGACCGGGTCCGGGCAGACGGCATCACCCATCTCCTGGTACGTCACGACATCCTGCTCGACTACGATCGCTCCCCCATCGTGGACGAGCGGCGCCCGCGCCAGGAGAACGTGGCGAAGCTCAAGCTGATGACCGCGTTCTTCACGCAGGGCACGCGAGTGATCAAGGGCGACCAGAAATTCTGGCTCCTCGAGCTGCCCTTCGCCCGCCCCCGCTGAGCGGCGGCGCGGTGACCGGGCCGTCGATCAGCCGCCCGGACGCGGGCGAAACACCTCGGTCGGCCCGACCCGCTCCTCGACGACGTAGCGCCGCTCGATTGCGCCCAGCATCTCGTCGGTCCAGCGCTCCCGGTGGAGCGGCAGCTCGGGAACCCGGTAGATCAGGATCGCCGCGAAGGCCTGTCGCTCGATGTCAGCGAGAGGCGGCCGCTGGTCCCAGCGCCCCGCCCGAGCGAGCTGGGTCATCTCGAAGGGCTGGAAGAAGATCGGGCGGCCGTCCAGAGGGAGCAGCCCCATGTCCTCGTCGGCCAGCACGATCCCGGGCGCGCGATGGACCACCTCAAGCAGATGCCGGGCCTCCTCGCCCTGCTTGAGACGGATGTGGGTGACCGTACGGTACGGCGAGGCGAGGACCACCAGGGCCATGTCCAGCGCGAGCAGCAGCGCGATCGCGGCGTGGACTGCCCGGCGGGGCCGCTGCCAGGCGAGCAGAGCCCCGATGGCTAGGCTCACCCCCGCTCCGAGCTCGATCAGATAGTTCACGTTCGAGCCCACCTTGCCGATGGTCAACCCGGATGCGACCGCGCCCAGGGCATAGGGCGCGACCAGCCGCCAGGACGGCACGCCGAACCAGGGCGCGGTCAGCAAGAACAGACCGACCGCGGTGAGGGCGAGTGGCATCAGCGTCCACACGTCGGTCAGGTACTGGAGGAGGGATCCTGCCTGGTAGTCGTTCAGGTTGGCGGAGACCAGTCGCCAGATCGAGCCCCACGAAGAGGGCGGCGCCCGGTCCGCCGGTGAGGCCGGCCAGCGCGAAGCCCCGGCGCCACGAGACAGCCTGCCCCAGCCAGAGACAGGCCGCGAGCGGCGCGGCGAGCCCGTACGACTGGCGGGTGTAGATCGCGGCGGTGAGCAAGAGCGCCGCCACCGGTACCGCCAGCCGCCCCGCCGGACGCCGCACGGTGACGTAGACCCCGCCGAGGCTCAGCGCGAGCGCCAATGCGTCCACGCGATAGAGAGACGACCAGTACGACACCGGCGGAAAGGCGAGCAGCGAAAGGCCTCCGATTAGGGCGGCCGCCTGATCGCGCGTGAAGGCGTGCAGGATGAGGCCGACGAGAACCCCCGCAGCAACGGTGCTGAGCCACGAGAGTAGGCGCCCGTACCAGAATGCGGGGCCCCAGACACGGCCGAGAGGGCTCAGCGCCAGCGGGTACACCGGGGGGTAGTTGCTCACGGTGTATGGAGGGGAGGTCGGGTTCACGCGGTAGATGCTTTCGAGACGCCCCAGCCGCATCGTCTGATCGAGCAGCGGCCCCTCGCCGTAGTCCATCGGATACCGGAAGCGGATGACGCGGGCGCCGTCTGTCGCGAAGAGGCCGGCGGCGGCGATCAGCACCAGCAGGAGGACACCCGCGGGCAGCATGGCCGCCAGCGATCTCGGGTCAAGGCGTGGGCGCATAGTGTCGGGCCGCGCGAGCCACTTGTAGCATCGCCCCGACGGGACCCCGCTCATGTTCCAGGCCGCCGAGTGGGCGGCCGGCCAAGACCCCGATTCTCCGGAGTTTGGAAGTGCCTCGGGGCCTGCATGCTATGATGGCCGACAACGATGATCTCCAGGCTGGGCAACCCCTGGACGAGGGAGGTCGGCGCGTGGGTCTAGCCACGTTCCTCGAACGTACCTGGAGCGGTCTCACCGGGCTCGTCAAGCCTCGGTCCGCGGCGGCGATGTTCCGTCTGGCCGACCAGTACCGACACGAGGGCCGCTACGAAGAAGCGGCCGATCTGATCGCGGAGGGCCTGCGGGTCTCCCCCAATATCGCGGTCGGGCACCTGCTGGACGCGTACGTCCACGTGGTGTTCCGCGAGATGCCGGCGGCCAAGACCTCCTTCCGGCGGGTGCTCTCCCTCGATCCGTATCACCCGCGGGCCCTGTTCGGGCTCGCCCGCATCGCCCTGGAAGAGGGCGACATCGAGGGGTGCCGGCCGTTTCTGGATCGGGCGATCCAGTACTTCCCCGATTTCCCGGAAGCGAAGGCGCTCCAGGAGATGGTCGCGACCTGGTCGGCGCCGGCCGTGGCGGTACCAAGCACGATCGGGGCCATCAACACCGAGCGGCTCCGTCTGCCGCAGGGCGCGCACGATCTCATTCTCACACACGCCGACGGGACGCTCGTGTTCGCGCAGGGCAGCGAGGAGCGGCAGCGGCACCTGTCAATGCACATGACCCAGGTCTATCGCATCGCCTCCGCCACCCTCGCCCGGGCGGCCCTGGGCGCGATGCGTCGAGGCGTCATCGAGGGCTCGTCGGAGATGACATTCCTCCGAAGCGACGGCGGCGTGATCCTCGGGGTCGCGCTCCCTCGCGAGATCGAGGTCGGCGGCGGGCTCGTGCAGGTCGGCCGGCTCTGGACCGATCTCAATATCAAGGCCTGAGCCGTGGCCGACTCGCAGACCTCCGATTCGAACGCGGCCCACGATCCCGGGACCACCGTCCCGCGACCATCCTCGCGGGCCCAGGCCTTCCGCGAGACGCTCTTCGAGCTGATCCGGCTGGACGGGGTCCGGGGGGGGCTCATCGTGACCCCGGACGGGCTCGTGATCACTTCCGAGCTTCCCCCGCGCTTCCCGGTGGAAGCGCTGGCCGCCCTCGCGGCGACCCTGGGAAGAGAGCTGGAACTGGGCGCCTCCCGCCTCGAGCGCGGCGCCTTCCGGACGGCGTTGTTCTCGGCGGACGACGGAACCGTCTTCATCGGAGGCAGCCCGGTCGGCTACGTCACCCTGGTGGCGGACCGCAACGTGAACATGGAAGCGGTTCGCGGCGCGCTCGGCCGCGCGGTGGATCGCCTGCGCGGCACCTGGCGGACCGCCGGCGCCGCCTGAGCTCGACCTAGGTCCCGAGCGTCACCCGCAGGACTTCCTCCACCGTCGTCACGCCGTCGATCACCTTCTGTAGCGCGTTCTGGCGGAGGGTCTTCATGCCCTGCGAGCAGGCGGCGTCCAGGATCTCGTTGGTGGTCGCGTTACGCAAGATCAGGTCGCGGATCTCGGTGCTCACCGGCATGACCTCGTAGATGGCCACCCGGCCCTTCATCCCGGTGAAGTTGCAGGTCTGGCACCCCTTGCCCTTGTAGAAGTTCACGGTGCCGAGCCCCTGGGGCACGTGCCCGTAGGGGACCAGGCTCTCCTCGCTCGCCTCGTAGGGCTCCTTGCAGTCGCGACAGACGCGTCGCCCGAGCCGCTGGGCCAGGATCAGCTGCAGCGACGAGGAGACCAGGAAGGGCGGGATGCCCATGTCCAGGAGCCGCGCGGGGGTCGACGGGCAATCGTTGGTGTGCAGGGTGGACAACACCAGGTGGCCGGTCAGCGCGGCGCGGATGCCGATCTGGGCGGTCTCCAGGTCACGCGTCTCACCGACCAGGATCACGTCCGGGTCCTGACGGAGGAAACTCCGCAGGCACGCCGCGAAGGTGCGCCCGATCTCGTCGTTGACCTGCACCTGGTTGACGCCCTTCAGGTTGTACTCGACCGGATCCTCCGCGGTCATGATGTTGATGTCCGGGGAGTTGATGGTGTGGATCGCCGAATACAGGGTCGTGGTCTTGCCGGACCCGGTCGGCCCGGTGATCAGGATCATGCCGTAGGGACTGTGGATCGCCTTGGTGAACTGCTCCATGCTCCAGGGATCGAAGCCGAGCGCGGTCAAGTCGAGCTGCAGCGCATCCTTGTCCAGGATACGCATGACCGTCTTCTCGCCGAAGATCGTCGGTAGCGTCGAGACTCGGAAGTCGATCTCGCGCTGGTGGTAGCGCAGCTTGATGCGCCCGTCCTGGGGAAGCCGCCGCTCCGCGATGTCGAGGGTGGCCATGATCTTCACGCGCGAGGTCAGCGCGGCCTCGAGGCGCTTGGGCGGGGTCATGATCTCGTGGAGCACGCCGTCGATGCGGAACCGCACCCGGAACACCTTCTCGTACGGCTCCAGGTGGATGTCCGAGGCGCCCCGACGGATCGCGTCGGTCAGGATCATGTTGATGAGCCGGACCACCGGCGCTTCGTCGGCCGACTCCTTGAGGTCGAAGACGTCGGCCTTGGTGAAGGTCTCCTCGCCGCCCTCGACGACCTCGACGTCGGTGTCGGCCTCCTCGAGCTCGCTCATCATGTCGGTGACGCTGCCGCCGGTCTCGTAGAGGCGCTCGAACGCCTTGCGGATGGCCGCCTCCGATGCGACCACCGGCTGGATCTGCAGGCCGGTCATGAAGCCGACGTCGTCGAGCGCGAAGACGTTGGTGGGGTCGGCCATCGCGAGAGTGAGAACGTTGCCCATCCGCTTGATGGGCAGCACGCTGTGCTTCTTGGCGATCTGCTCGGGCACCAGCTTCAGCACGTCCGGATCCGGATCGACCTGCGCCACCGTGATCGCGGGGATCGAGTACTGCTTTGACAGAAAGGAGACGAGACTGTCCTCGGTGATGAAGCTGAGTCGGACCAGGATGGTCCCCAGCTTGTCCGCGCTCCCCTTCTGCTCGGCGAGGGCCCGCTGCAGCTGCTCGGTGGTGATCAGCTTCTCGGCCACGAGACGATCGCCGAGACGGGACAGGCTGCCCTGCCGTCGCTCGCTCGCCACCGCGGCGGCGCTCCGCTTGCCCGGCCCGCGCCCGAGTCCGTTGTCCCCGCCCGGCATGCCCGGTTCCAGCTCGACCGTCGCAGGCGCAAGCGGCGCCGGCGCGGCCGGGATCGGCGCGGCGGCCACCTCGGGCACCGGGGTCACGCTCGCGGAGGGGCGTCCACCGACCGTGCCGGCGAGACGCGCGACGACGCGGCCCAGGTTCTCCCGATCGCCGAGCTTTGTGTAGATCTCCTTCAGCGTCTCGAGGGCCCCGGTGTCCGAGGGATTGGCCTCCACGATCATCTCGCAGAGCCGGGCCGACTCGGCCAGGGAGCGCTTCTCTTCGGGGGACAGTGGCTTGCTCTCGATCTGGGCCATGATTGGTATCCGTCAGCTCAGACCGGGCGCTCCCGGAGAGTGGACTGCACCTCGTCCTTGTGCAGCGGTGCCGCGAGCGCCCCGGTGCGGTGCGGGCGGGTGCGAGTCTCCGCCAGGATCGCCCCGATGGCGGTCCCGGCTTCCTTGGCGAAGAGACGCACCATGCCCACCGTGGTCCGGCTGTCGAAGATGGCGAGCAGGATCGCGTGCTCGTCCACCGCCGCCACGTGGATGCTCTCCTTGACGCCCTGATGAAACAGCATCGTGAACTCGGTCTCGCCCAGCAGGCGGGCCATCGCGGCGGTCGAGCTGAAGGCGCCCGCCGCGAGAGCGGACAGCGACACCGTGTCGAGCGACCGGGATGCGCCGCCGCGGGCCAGGAGCTGCCCGCTCCGGTCGATCAGGAGGGCCTCCATCGCTCCGGACTCTCCCAGGAAGTGCAGGAGGACGCCGTTGATCCGCTGCGCGTCCTCCTCGTGGATGGCCAGGTTGTCATTTAGACTCATTGAGCGCCCCCTGTTCTTGTCCGAAACCCGCGACGAGGACCATGCGCGACACTGTGTTCAGCGTGTCGAAGACCCCTTTGCCCTCGACGGCGACCGACTCGAAGTACGGAACCCGCCGGCCCCTGCGGTTCAGCAGGTATTCGAGGTATTCCACCGGCGCCACGTTGGGCAGGTCCCGCTTGTTGTACTGGATCACGTACGGGATCTCATCCAGATTGTACCCGTACTCCTTTAGATTCTCTTCCAGGTTTCGGAAGCTCTCGACGTTCTCGCGCAGACGGTCCCACTGCGAGTCCGCGACGAACACGATGCCGTCGACACCACGCAACACCAGCTTGCGGGTCATGTTGTAGTACACCTGCCCGGGTACGGTGTAGAGCTGGAACTTCGCCACGAAGTTCCGTACCGTCACCGCGGAGACGGGCAGAAAGTCGAAGAAGAGTGTTCGGTCGTCTCCGGTCGCGAGCGACACCATGTTGCCGCGGTTCACGTCCGGCAGCCCCCGGTAGATGTACTGGAGGTTGGCCGTCTTGCCCGCGACTCCGGTGCCGTAGTACACGACCTTGAAACTGATCTCTTTTTGAGCGTAGTTGATGATGGACATCGATCGCCTCAGGCGTGGGCCAGAATCGCGGTCGCTCGCTCGACCTGGCGATAGGCCAGGCCGGGGCGGGTGACGTCCCCACCCGCGACAACCACGATGGACCGACCGTGCCCGACCTCCTCGGGCTGGATGACCACAAGCGTGTTCCCCGATCTCAGCACAGCAGTGCGGAACACGGCGCCGGACCCCGCAGCCTTCCGGATGACGGCCTGGAGATCCTGCGCGAACGCTCCCACCGCGGGCACATCGGCTCCTCGCGGCAGGAAGAAGTAGAAGACCCCTTCACCCTCGGTGTCCCGGAGCACCGACGCGGTGACCGGACCGTAGGCGGTGAAACTCGACGCGTAGCGAGTGACCTGGTCCGGCACCGCCGCCGGGACGAGGTTGCGATGCCGGTCCGGCGACGCGGGCACCGGGCCCGCTCGCCGACTCCCCTCGGCGCCGACGCGCCGGCAGAGTATCTCGAGCAAGGCCAAGGACCCGCCCCGGGGAGCCGCCGTCGCGAGCACGGACGCGGCCGAGCTCCCGCGGCTGAGCGGCGTCAGGACCAGCGCGGTCTCCGGACCCCGCAACGTGATCTGATCGAGGGGCCACGGTGCCCGCCGGTCCGTCAGCAAGGGCAGTGCGAGCCCGGTCGCCGCGACGGCGGTCTCGGGCGCCACTGCGGGCGCGGTCATCGCGAACACGGTGACGCCCTCCATCGGCTGGATGGTCACCTCGAACGAGGCGATCGGTGCCAAGAGGGTGAGGATTCGCCGCGCCTCGGCGGCCACGGTCGGGTCCGCGATCCGGGACGACGGCGTCGGCTCCACGGATGCGGCGACACGCCACTCCCGCGCCGTCGTGGCGGCGATCGACTCCGGTACCCGCTCCTTCCAGCGCGGCTCCGGCGTTGCGGATGGCGCGACGTGCAAGCCCGTCGGTTTCTCCGCCTCAAGCACGGGAGCGGGCGCCACGACCTGCGGTGCCTTGGCCTGGGTGCGGGCCGCCTCCGACTCGGGACGGATGTCGACTCGGTGGCTCACATCCAGGACGGCGGGCGTCGGCGATTCGGCGATGAGCACCGGCTCCGACGCGATCGGGAGCGCGGGCTCGGGGACGGCCGGTGTCTCGATCGCCGCGGGAATCGACGTCGCAATGACCGGCGGCAGCTCGACGACCACCGGAATGGGCGGAGCCACGACCGGTGCGAGTTCTACCTCGACGGGCTCGCTCGGGCGGGGTGGCTCGGCCGCCAACCGTGACGCTGCCTCGACCACGACCGGCGGCTCGGCCATCGGTTCCGGCTCGGGCGCCCGCTCGAACACACTCTCTGGGTTCACCGTGGGTGCCGGCTCCGGCATCGCCGAGACGTCGGGCTCGGGCTCCGGCGCCGGGTCCGAGACGAGCGGCTGGAACGGCGCGGGGAAGCTCTCGAGCCCGCTCACATCGACCGCCGGCCCACCGCTCATGAACAGGTCGGCGGAAATCTGACGGATGATCTCGTCCAGCGGGAGCTGGATGCCATTCGGGAGCCGATCGGCCATCTCGGCATCCGACATCGCCATCTGCTCACGCGGGAACTGTGACGCGACCACGTCCCAGCCCACCTGGATCAATCCCTCCCCCAGCTGCGGCAGGACCTGCGCCAAGGGAATGAGCAGCGCGCCCGGGTGCTGCATCCGCGCCCCCAGCTGATCGAGCGCCCCGCGGAACCCTTCCGCCGGAAGCTCGGCCATCACGCGACCGAAGGAAATGCGGACCGTGGGCTCGTCGATCTGGGAGATGGGTGCCGGAGCAGCCACCGGCTCCGGCTCGGGAACGTGGACCGACTCCGGCAGCGGATCCGGCTCGCGGCCGGACAGAACCGGCTCCTCGATTCGCGTCGGCGGCACGAGAACAGGAGCCGGCGCTGACTCGAGCTTCGGCTCGACCGGGAGCTCGACAACCGGTCGCGCCGCCACCGTGGGTGATGGTGCGACACGCGGCCGCTCGGTCGATGGCGCGGGACGGATCTCGGGGGCGATCTGGGCCGTCGGGGCCGGCGTCGGCTCGGACTCTTCGAGTGGATGGAACGGCACCGGGATGCGATCGAGACCCGGCAGCTCGACCTCCGGGGTGTCCGCGACGAACAGCTCGTGCGGCAACTGACCGACCACCTCGTCGAGCGGCAGCCGCAGTCCATCGCCGAGGTGCTCGCTGATCTCGGCGCGGCCGAGCCCGATGAGCCGCGGCGGGAACTGCTCGACAATGTCGCTCCACGCTACCAGGGCGATGCCTTCCGAGAGCTGGGTGACAACGAGCGGTCCGGGGATGAGCAGATACCCGGGATCGCTGAGGCTCGCCGCGACCTCGTCCTCGGGCGCGAGGAACGTGCCCGGCGGCAGCTGGCCCATGATCCGATCGAGCGCGATTCGCAGCACGACATCCGACCGGCGGGCCGGGCGCGGAACCGTCGTCTCACGCCGGCGCTCGGCGCCGGCCGCCACCCGACGGCGGCGCGCCGCATCCGCCACTTCCGGGTCGACGGGCGGCGTCACCATGATTGGAGGGGCGACCGGGGTCGCGGGAGTGGTCGTCTCCGGAGAAACCTCGATCTGAGGGGCGACCAGGGTCTCGCTCGGCGTCTGGCGGCCTTCCCTCGGAACGGGTTGCGTCGGTCGGGCCGGGAGGGTCCGGACGCGACCGGGTGACGCCGCGCGCCCGGCGGCTGACACTCGCTCCCGAGCAGAGCGCGGACGCGCTCGCAGCAGGTCGCGGAGCGGCACCAGGAGCAGGATGAGGCCCATCAGCTCGGGAAGCGGCGGGGGAAGCACCCAGGGCAGCGGCCGGCCCGCTAGGGAAGGATCGAGGAACGCGGAAACCGGACCGCGGGCCATGCCGAGCAGGAGATGGAGACCGCTCAGGAGGGCCGTACCGACGAGCCACCTCAGCGGAGACGGCCAGCGCACGCCGAGCAGCACGAGGAGACCGTAGACGAGCGGAGGGACCACCGCGATCCCCCAGTGCGGCAGCGGCACCTCGAACTGCAGTGGCAGCATCGTCAACCCGTATAGGAGGCCAACGTACGCGGCCAGCCCCAGGATGACCATCAGCCACGACGAGAGCCGCCGGGCACTAGAGACCGAGTTGTAGGACGTTCTCATGGACGAATGCCTCACACCGCCCGGACCAGGTCCGGAAGGGCCTTCTTCACGTGGTAACGGACCTTGCCGAGGACGGCCGGATCACCGAGGACCACGGCGAGCATCGCGCCCTCGCCGACCCCATTGAGCAGGACCACCCCGGCGTCATATTCGAGGATCACACTCTGCAGACGACCCTGCGCCAGGGCTTGCCCGACTCCGACTGTCGAATCGACGAGGCAGGCCGCCAGGGCACCGGCGAGCGTCGCCTCGGGGAGCAACCCACCGGCCGCCTCCATGAGCGCGCCTTCACGGTCGATCAGCGCGGTCAACGATACCCCGGGCAACTGAGCCACCCCGTCGAGGAGGGCCTTCAGGTCCACCGAGGGCGCCGCGCTCTCGAGGACGACAGGGCGGTCGACCACCGGGGCAGGGCGTTCAACCGGGGCGGCGGGACGTTCAACCGGGGCCGTGACCGTGGCCGGCGCGGCCGGCAGCGGGGACGCGGACGGAGTCCGGCTCTGCGCGTTCAGGAAGCTCTCGATCCGCTGCAGCAGCTCCTCGGCCGCGAACGGCTTCCGCATCACGTCGTCGGAGCGGACCTTGGCCGCGCGTTCGAGCACCGTGCCGTTGACGATGCCCGAGATCAGGAGCACCGGGGTATGACCGAGCGTCGGGTGTTTCTTGACGAAGTCGCAGATCTGGTAGCCGTCCATGTCCGGCATGATGACGTCGCAGACGATCAGGTCCGGCGCCTCGCGGCCGATCTGCTCGAGGGCCTCGGTACCCGAGGCTGCGGACAGCACCTCGATCCGTCGGGACTCGAGCGCTCGCTGCACCACCTTGCGGACGCTCAAGCTGTCGTCGACCACCAGTACCTTGGGCATGACCTAGGCTTCTCCCGTTCGTGTCGCGCGAGTGGCGGCCGGCTCCCGGCCCCCCCCGGCGCCTTGGCTCATCTCGTCCATCTCCTGGGCCACGCTCAGGAGCAGTTGCTCGACCGAGCGAGAGATGGTCCGGGGCCGGCCCGCCATGGCCTCGCGGTCCACCCGGTTGAAGCAGAATCGCGCCTCACCTTCGCGCTGGGAGGCGGCGACCATCGCGGCGAACGCGGGCTCGCCCGTGCGCTCCGCGAACTCGGCGTGCACCACCCGGCCCGCCTCGAACAGGATGATCCCCTCCCCCTTCGACAGTGAGAGGTGGAGCTCACCGGTCTTGACGCCGAGAGAGATCACCTGGGTCAGCTCGGTGAGATCCATCACTCCGAGCGAGCCCTGGAAGCTGCTTCGTGCCGCCTCGACCGGAGGCTTCGCCCGGGGCGGGGGCGGGACGGCGGCCGCGGCGGGCGCGGGCATCGGGACGGGGGTGACCGCGGGTGGTCGGGCCGGCATCTTGGCCGGCGCCTTCGACACGGGCGGCGGCGGCTCGGCACGAAGCTTGGCAGGCGCGGACGCCGGCACGTCGCCCAGGAGCTCCTGGACGCGGGTCATGACGGTCGCCAGCGTGAAGTCGCCGGTCACGGTCATGTCCACCCCGGCCTCCGTCGCGGCCAGCGCGATCGGCCGATCGCGCCCGGCCAGGAGGAGGAACGGGGTGTCCTTCGTGGCCGGGTCGCGGCGGACCATCGTGAACAGCTCGTAGCCGTCCATGTCCTGCACCTTGGCGTAGCTCACGATGAGGTCGGGCTGCTCCCATTCCAGCATGGTCAGCGCGAACGATCCGCTGGTGGCCACCGCGGCCTCGTAGCCGGCCTCGGTCAGGGCGTGGGCAAGAGCCGCGCGACTGTCCTGGTTGGCATCCACCACGAGCACCTTCGCGTTGGCCACCGGCTAGTCCGCCATCGTTCCGGAGCGCCCGGCCACCGCGAGGACCGCTTCCGGCACGCTCGTGACCGAGGCCACGAGCCGGATGAAGCTCTGCTCTTCCACCGGCTTGGCGACGTAGTGCCGGACCCCCAGCCGACGCGCGAGCCCGACGTGCTTGGCACCGGCCCGCGTGGTCAGCACGATGACCGGCACCTCCCGAGTGGTGGAGCGGCGGCGAAGATCCTCGATCAGCGCGTAGCCGTTCACCCGCGGCATCTCGAGGTCGGTGATCACCACGTCGACCGTCTGCTCGGTGAGCTGCTGGATCGCATCCTGGCCGTCGACGGCGGTGAGCACGTCGAAGCCGGCCTTCTCGAGCATCTGTCCGACGAACTTGCGGATGCTGACCGAGTCGTCCACCAGCAGGATCCGCGAGCGGGCCTCGTCCGCCCGCTCTTCCTCTCGGGACGTGGTCGTCGGCATCGCCGGAGAGGTCGCCGCGGCCTCACGCAGCCGGGTCGGGTCGAGGAGCAGGATGACCCGCCCTTCGCCGGAGATGGTGGCTCCCGAGAACGGGCCCACGCCCTCGAGCAGCGTCCCGAGGCTCTTGATGACGATCTCCTCCTTCCCGAGCAGCTCGTCGACGACCACCCCGAACGGTTTCCCACCACCACGCAGGACGACCACTGGCAGCCGCCTGGACGGCCGCGTGGCCTTGAGCCCCAGAACCCGGTCGAGTCGGACCAGGTCCAGCGCCTGGTCGTCCAGCCGGACCGAGTCACGGCCGCCCGCGGTCACGATCTCGGAGGGCGCGACCGGACGCATCACGCTCACCGCGGTGAGCGGGAATGCGAGAGTTTCGGGACCGCAGCGCACCATCAGGGCGTCGGCGATGGCGACGGTGAGTGGCACCTTCAGCGTGAATCTGGTCGAGCGACCCGGCTCGGTCTCGACGTGAATCTCTCCGTCGAGTCGGCTCACGTTGGTCCGCACCACGTCCAGCCCCACTCCGCGCCCGGACGTACGGGTGATCGCCGCAGCGGTGCTGAATCCGGTGACGAAGATCAGGTTGAGAGCGTCCCGATCCGAAAGCGCGGCGGCCTCCCCGGCCAGCAAGAGGCCGCGCTCCACCGCCCGCCGACGGAGGAGGTCCGCGTCGATCCCGCGGCCATCATCCTCGACCTCCACCAGGATGAAGCCACCCGCCTGGGAGGCCGAGAGTGTCAACCGACCCTGCGCGGGCTTGCCGAGACGCTCACGCTCATCGGTCGACTCGATCCCGTGCCCGATGGCGTTCTGGATCAGGTGCAGGAGCGGATCCGCGATCTGCTCGATGACGCTGTTGTCGACCTCGGCCGTCTCGCCTCGAACCGTCAGCACGACCGCCTTCCCGGTGGCGCGGGCCGCCTCCCGCACCTGCTGGGCCACCCGGGTGAAGAGACGTCCGACGGGCACCATGCGCGCCCGGGTGATCTCCTTGCGCAGCGCCGCGGTCAGGCGCTGAACCTGGGCGGTGTCCTCCCGGATGCTCCGCAGGAGGGCCGCGTGCTGGATCTGGACCTCGCCCACGTCGGCCGACATCTCGGCGACGCTCCGGGCCAGGATGTTGACGTCGTCGTACCGGTCGAACTCCAACTCCGCGAAGAGCTCGGAAAGATCGCGGAGGTCGCCGACGGCGTCACGTACCGGGCCGCCGGCCTCGGTGGCGCGCGGGGGCATTCCGAGCGCGTGGCGCCGAAACTCGAAGTCGCGCCCCACTTGCCCGAGCCGCGTTCGGCTGACGAGCAGCAGCTGGCTCACCTGATCGAGCTGGCCCAGTCTCCGGTCGAGTCGGCTTCGCGCGATCATCAGCTCGCCGACCAGGTTCATCAGGGTGTCGAGGCGCTCGACCGCCACGCGGATGCTGGGACCGGTGGGCGCACTGACCGAGCGCAAGGCCGGGCGGGGCAGCGCCTCCAGCCGGGCCAGGAACTCCGGCCGTACGAGCCCCGGCAGCACCGGTACGAGGGGAGGGGCCGGGGAAGCGGGCACGGTCTCCACCTCGGGGGCGGCCACCGACGTGAGCGGATCCTCCTGTGCCATCACCGGGCTGTCGCCGACCGCCGACGCCATCAGGGCGCGGAGGTCCTGGGTGGCCCCCTCCAGGGCGAGCGCGGTCTCCGAGGAGACCGCGGTGCCCGTCTGGAGCACCTGCTTGATCGCGGTCGTCCCCACGAAGATCGCCTCCGTCACCGCCGACGTCATCGCGAGCCGGTTCTCACGAACGGCGCCGAGCAGATCCTCGATCTGATGCGCGGCGTCGCCGATCGGCGCGCAGCCGACCGTGTAGGCGGCGCCCTTCAGCGTGTGCACGGACCGGAAGACGGTCGCCAGCGTCTCCTCATCCCGCGCGCCGCCCTCGACGGCCAGCAAAGCGGTGGTCATCGCCTCGAGGTGCTCGGTGGCCTCGGGCAGGAAATACTCCAACACCTCGTTGCCGTCGGCGAAGAAGCGGTCGAGCGCGGCGGCGATCGGCGACCGAACTGGGGCGGGCCCCGCCGCCGGAGCCGAAGGCATCGCGCCGATCGCCCGCGCGGCGGCGGGAGCGGACGCGAGAAACGCAGGGTAGCGGGCCTTGAACTCACCAACCCTGGCCGCGTCCTCCACCCCGACCGCGCTGATTCCGTCGAAGACTTCCTTCAGAAGCCCCACCAGACCGCCCAGGAACCCGGCCGTCCGCGCTCGCTCCTCCGCGGAAGCGGCGGCCGCGCGCTCGAGCAGTCGCTCGGCGGCGCCGGCGAGATCCGACACGCCCGGGAAGCCGTAGAGCGCCGCGGACCCCTTCAGACGATGCGCGAGCACCCCGAGAGGCGCCAGGGTCGCGGTCGCCGGAGCCTCGGCACCGGTCAGCTGATCCAGGCCTTCCTCGAGAGCCCCGGCAGTATCCCAGGCCTCCATGAGGAAGATCCCCAGCATCAGCTCGCGCTCACGTCGCTCCGCCATGCGGGTCCTCAGCTCCCCAGCTTGAAGCGGGAGAGCTTGACGGTGAGCTCCTCGGCCAGCCGGGCCAGCTGCTCGACGTTGCTCCGGCTCTGTTGGACCCCCTGCTCGGTCTTGACCGCCGCTCCGGCGATCGCCTGGACCGCGCCCGCCATCGCCTCCGCCCCGCGGACCTGCCGCTGGGAGGCCTGGGAAATCTCGGCCGCCAGCTCGGAAGAGGTCTGCGAGATCTTACCGATCTCCTGGAGGGCCTCCTCCGCCTTGAGGCTCACCTCGTAGCCCGACTCGACTTCGTGGGTACCGGATTCCATCGCGACCACCGCTTCCTGAGTCTCCACCTGCACGCCCTTGATCAGGGTGCCGATGTCGCGGGTGGCCTGGGTGGCTCGTTCGGCGAGCTTCCGGACCTCGTCGGCGACCACCGAGAAGCGCAGCCCCGCCTCGCCGGCTCCCGCCGCCTCGATCGAGGCGTTGAGGGCCAGCAGATGGGTCTGAGCCGCGATGTCCTGGATGGTGTTCACGATGTCGGAGATCTCGAGCGAGCGATCGCCCAGCGACTTGATCTTCTTGGAGATCGTCTGCACCTCGGCCCGGATCTGCTGCATGCTCGACAGGCTGTTACGCACCGCCTCCTCGCCCTTGCTGGCGGCCTGCAGCACCTGGCGCGCGGCCTTGGCGCTCTGGTCCGCGCTGTCGGCCACCTGGCGCACCGACACCATCACGTCGGATACCGATCGCGTCACGCTCGACGCGTCGTGGGACTGGGTCTGCGCGGCCATCGCGAGTTCGCCGGTGATCTTGATGGTGTCCTGGGAGCCGGCGGTGACCCGGAGGGCAGCCTGTCGGACGTCGCCGACGACGGTGGCGATCTCCTCGACCATCAGGTTGATGGCGTCGACCACGTTGCCGAGCACGTCCCAGGTGACCTCACCGCGTCGCGTGAGGTCGCCCTTGCCGATCTCGACGACCGTGTCGAGGAACTTGATGATGTTCTGCTGCAGGTCCTCGCGCTTCCGCCGCTCCTCGTCCCGATCGGCCTCGGTCTGCACGAGCGCCCGGAGACGCACGATGGACTCGTTGAACGTGATCGCCATCTGACCGATCTCGTCGCGGGACGTGACCGGCACCAGCTGCGACAGGTCCCCCCGCCCCACCCGCTCGGCCCCGGCCATCAGGGCGTTCACCGGTCGGGTGATACGCTGCGCGAAAATCACCCCCGCCAGGCCCGCCGCGACCGCGATCCCGCCGAACACCAGCAGAAGGAAGTTGCCGGCCTGCACCGCCGCGGCGGTGATGATCGCCTTGTCCATGCCCACCCGCACCGTGCCGAGCTGTCCGCCCAGCATGGGCACCCCGATGTCGATGATCTCCCGCTCCCGGCCGGTCCGGGGATCCGGATAGGTGATCTCCCGCACCTGCGGGCGCGCGGCGTGCCCGGGGACCACGTTCTTCTCGACGATGCCCTTGGGCACCACCGGGGCGAAGGTGTGGGCGATGAACCCGCGCTGCGGATCGTAGACCATCACGTAGGCGACACCGGTGATCTTCGCGAACTCGTCCACCTGCGCCTGGACGGTCGACGCGTCGCGGTTGACGATGAGGTCCGCGCCGGAGCTGGCCAGGCTGTTGGCGATCGCGCTGCCCTTGTCGGTGAACTCCCGGGTCAGGTTGTCCTGCAGCGACCGGTACGCCACCGTCCAGCTCACCGCGGCGAGGGGCACCAGGACCAGGACCAGGAACACCGTGATCTTGCCGAGGAGGCCGAATCGCACGCGATGCGCCGGGCCCGAGCCGACGAGATGCCCCCCACCGGGAAGACCACCCTCCGCGCCCTTTCTCATGGCACGCCTCCGCCAGACCCGCTTCGCGGCGTTCATCTCGCCCTCAGACCTTCACCGCCGCCGACCAGTCCACGATCGGCACCCAATGGTCGCTGTCCACCCGCGTGAAGTACACGCTGTCCAGGCCCTGATGACGCTCGGGCGTGAACGTCAGTGGCGCGCCGATCCCCAGATCGAGCCCGCGCAGCGACTCGAGCGCCTGGCGGAAGCCCGGGCGGCCCGCGTTGGCGCCCGCGCGCTTCAGCGCCTCGGTGATGACCCGCGCGTTGACGTAGCCCTCGAGGCTGATGAAGCTGTACTTCTGAGGCGCGTACTGGGCGTCGCGAATCGCCTCCGGCACCGGAGGGTTGTGCTTGTCCATCAGGGCCCGGTACTCGGCTACCCCGGGCAGGGTGGTGTCGTCGTAGCTCGGCACGACCTGGGAGTTGATGAGCCCTCGGGTGTAGTCGCGGCCCTTGGCGCGACCGTGCTTCACGAGCAGGGCAAGCATCGCGTCCGAGCCCACGAACGAGACGTTGGAGATCGGCACCGCGAAGCCGGCGTCGCGCGCGGAGCGCACGAAGGCGGCGCAGCCCTGGTAGGCGCCGGTGCAGAGCACCACGTCACAGCCGGCCTCACGAAGGGCGGTGACCGCGATGCCCATGTCCTCGTCGAAGGTCGCGTTTCGGACGTAGGTCGCCTCCGCGACGATCCGGGCGTTGCGGGCCGCGAGGGCGCGCGCGACCCCGTCAGTGCCGCTGCGGCCGTAGGCGTCGACCTGGTAGTAGACGCCGAAGCGGCGCGCACCCGCCTGCCAGAAGCGCTCCACCAGTGCCTGCATCTCCTGGCGATAGGAGGCCCGCACATTGAAGACCTGGTCGACGTAGGGTGCCTCGCGCTGGGGCTGCGCGCCGGTGAAGTTGCCGACCAGGACCACGTTCTGATCCGCGTACTGCTTGATCACCGGCAGGGCGCGCGTGAGTGTCGGCGTTCCCACATAGTTGGAGAGGAAGAAGACCTTCTCGCGATCGAGCAGTTGGATCGTGTTGCGAATGCACGGCTCGGGGTTGTAGCTGTCGTCGAGCGCCACCACCGAGATCGGGCGCCCGAATACGCCGCCCCGCGCGTTGATCTCGCTGTAGTAGGCCTGGGCCCCGCGATACAGCTCGGCGCCGAGTCCGGCCGCGGAGCCGCGGAACGCGGCGCTCATCCCGATCCGGATCTCGTTCGCGGAGGCGCCCTGGGCGACGGCGGATTTGGCCAGCACACCTCCCGCCACGCCGCCGGTGAGGAGACCGAGAAAGTCGCGGCGGTTCATGCCTCGCTCCTTCCCGCGGGCTCGTCCGTGCCGAGCGTAGCCCGGAGGACGGCCAGGATCCGTGGAACATCCAGCAGGGCGAGCGTCTCGCCGGCCCAGGTGATCCATCCCGAGACGAGCAGAGGGGAGGCGTGGCCTCGCGGAGCGGTGGGGCCGTCCGGCGAGAGCACGTCGTCGAACGGCTCGAGCCCGAGCACGGTCTCCACCGCGACCGCGGCGAGAAGAGGGCCGTCACGCAGGACGAGCGTGCGGACGGTCCGAGCCGGGCGAAGCTCGGGGAGATCCAGCAAGGGACCCACGTCGACGATCGGCACCACCGTGCCTCGAAGGTTGGCGACGCCGAGCAGGAGGCGTGGCGCGCGCGGCACCGCGGTGAGGTCGTCGAACACAGCCACCTCACGCGCGCTGCGCACGTCCACCGCGAATCGTGCGCCCGAGAGAGCGAACAGGCAGGCGCGGAGCGCCGGCGACGCGTCCGGAAGCGCGGACGGGAGCGCGACGGCGCCCGGAGTTTGGACCATTGGCCTACTTCACGAACTGGCGGACCACGCCGAGGAGCTGCTCGGCGGTGAACGGCTTGGCCAGGTAGTCGGCGGCGCCCTGCCGCTGACCCCACAGCCGATCGCTCTCCTGGTTCTTCGAGCTCACGAAGACGACCGGGGTGTCCTTGGTGCGGGGATCACGCCGGATGCCGCGCAGCACTTCGTAGCCGTTGCGCTTGGGCATCACGATGTCGAGGAGGAGCACGTCGGGCCGCTCCTCCACCACGCGATCCTCGAGTAGCTCGCCATCTCGGTAGGAGACCACCTGGTGGCCGGCGGCCTTGAGAATGCTCTCGATCACCTTCAGCTCCGACACCGCGTCATCCACCACCATGACCTTGCCCAAGAGCTCATCCTCCCCAGCTGAGGTTCGCACCTACTCGCCTGGAGCCCCGGCCCGCAGCACGGGCCCTCTGGGGGCTACGGAGGGGGATGCATCTACTGCAAACCCCCTACCAACCGAGGTTTTCTGCCGGCTTGGACGGCATGTGCAAGGCAAACGAGGAGACGTCATGGATTCAAGGCTTTCGGGCTGTCTGGGCCTGTTTTGGGGCTCTCGGCGCGCCTAGTGACAACGGGTGGACGTCCGCTCGGTGACGCTCACTGTCAGGACAAGTGCCCCTGACCGTCGGCTGCCCAGCCGACTGGGCAGCGATCCTCGGCACCGCGACCCGCGCGTTGACCCACTGGGGAGGCGGCGCCGGGGCTCAACTTGCGATGATCCGGGCCGTATGCTAGCGTAGCCGTGCGTTTTTTATGGAACTCTCACCCGCCGTCCTGCAGATCATCTGACGACAAGGAGACCCTCGATCCATGGCCGAGTCCACGCTCCACCTCACCGAGGCCAGCT
>Ga0099791_10000135_pt1 | contig 24144 bp, 30 predicted proteins | sample Rivendell_Oct201_7_FD_77318 | JGI IMG/M metagenome (GOLD analysis project Ga0099791, IMG submission 77318) | Vadose zone soil and rhizosphere microbial communities from the Eel River Critical Zone Observatory, Northern California to study diel... | ecosystem: Environmental > Terrestrial > Soil... | reverse complement strand
GGGCAACAACCAGGTGGGGCGCTTCCTGATCGTGAACGACCGCGCGAAGATCCGCGAGTTCGGCGCGCTCTACAAGGAAGCGTGGTGGGCCAAGCGCTGGGACGACCACAAGTGGACGAAGCCCGAGGACATCCCCCTCACCGACAAGAACCACCGCTCCGCGATGGGGCTGTCGGAGGACATGAAGGACGTCCCGTGCGTGGTCTTCGCGTTCACCGCGCCCGGCGGCGGCGCCAACTCGGTGATCCCCGCCTGCCAGAACCTGATGCTGGCCGCGCACGCCCTCGGCATCGGCTCGCTGCCGACCACGCTGCACGCCAATGTGATGGACCGCTTCCACGCGATGTTTGACATCCCCAAGGAGATGACCTTCCACTTCTGCATCCCGCTCGGTTACCCGGCGGTGAAGTACGGAGCCAACAAGCGGAAGCCGACGTCGGAGACGACCTCGCTCAATCGCTGGGGAGGAGCGGTGCCGTGGGCGTGACACGCAAGCCCGCGGTCAGCCTCGCCGCGGTGCCCGGGCGGCGCAAGGCCACCGTGGACATGGCGAAGCGCCTGGAAGAGGAGGGCTTCACCGGCATCTATTGTCCGAGCCTGGGCGATGGCCTCGGCCTCTGCGAGGCCATCGCGCTCGCGACCCGCACGATCCCCTTCGGCACCAGCATCGCCAACATTTACACGCGGCACGCCTTCGACTTCGCCCAGACCGCGGCCCTGATCCACGAGCTATCGGGCGGGCGCTTTCGCTTCGGCGTCGGCATCAGCCACGGGCCCACCCACGAGCGCCTCGGCATCAAGCCGGGCAAGCCGCTCGAGGACATCCGACGCTTCGTGCAGGACGTCAAGGCCGGCGCCAAGCTGGCGGGCGAGCTGCCGCCGATCACCCTCGCGACGCTCCGGAAGAGGATGACCGCGCTGTCGGCCGAGATCGCCCAGGGCGCGGTGTGGGCCAACGCCGCCCGCTCCCACATGCCGGAATCGCTCAAGGCCCTGCCGGACGTCGCGCGCACCGGCTCCGACTTCTTCATCGGCAACATGGTGCCGACCTGCATCGACGCCGACCGCGCCGCCGCCGCCGCGGTGAACCGCCGCACCCTGATCGGCTACGTGAAGCTGCCCAACTACCAGAACTACTGGATCGAGGCCGGCTTCGAGGAGGAGATGCAGGCGATCCGCAAGGCGATCGCGGCGGGCCAGGAGGACACGATCCCGTCGCTGATGTCGGAACGCTGGCTCTCCCAGGTCACGCTCTACGGCAGCCCGTCAGAAGTGCGCGACGGCGTCGAGGCCTGGTACGCGGCGGGCGTGAAGACGCTGATCATGGTGCCCTCCTCCGCCAAGGGCAACCAGATGGTCGCGCTGCAGGAGCTGATCGACCTCTTCCGCTGAAGCCATGCTCGACCCGCCCGACGGCTTCACGCCCCTCTTCCGCACCAGCCCGTTTCTCGACGCGCTCGGGCCCTTCTATCACCGGCGCGACGGGCGCGCCCTGATCCTGGGGGTGCGGATCGCGGAGAAGCACTGCAACGCCCGCGGCACCGCCCACGGCGGGCTGCTCATGACGCTGGCCGACATTGCGCTCGGCTACAACCTGGCCTACGCGGAGGATCCGCCCGCCTCGCTGACCACCGCGAACCTCTCGGCCGACTTCGCGGGGAGCGCAAAGCTCGGGGACTGGCTGGAAGCGCAGGTAGACATCCAGAAGCTGGGCGGCCGCCTCGCCTTCGCCAACGCCTACCTCACGGTGGGCGACGAGCGGATCGTGCGAGCCAGCGCGGTCTTCGTGCGCGGCGGCCGCCCCGAGGCCTAGGGATTCGCGGCGAGGAACGCGCGGGCCTGCGTGAGATCGGGCCGCGCGTCGCCCGCTCCGGCCATGTCGACCAGCTTGACGTAGTAGTGGCGCGCCTTCGTCCGGTCGCCGCTCTGGATCGCGGCGCGGGCGGCGCCCGCGTAGCCCCGGAAGCGCCCGGGCTCGCGGAGCTGGGCGGTCTCGAACTCCTTCAGGGCCTCCGCGGGCCGCTTCAGCTCGAGCAGCATGTCGCCGAGCAGCTCGCGCGCGGGCAGGATGCGCCCGGGCGTCACGATGTGCTTCTCGCTGCGATCCTCCGCGTCCGCCGCGCTCCGCATCAAGGCGAGCGCGTCGTCCGACTTGCCCCGCGCGAGCGCGGCCCACGCGGCCACGCCCAGGCGGCTCACCTCGACCTCGGTGGCCCAGTACTCGTTCTTGGCGGCCTTGAGCGCGTCGCGGAGCCGGGCCAGCTCCAGCCCTTCCTTCTCGGCTCCCGCCGCGTCGCCGGTGCGGGCCGCCCCGACCCCGCGCGCGAAGTGGGTCAGCGCCTCCGCGAACGGGAACGCGCTGGGGGTCGGCTCGAGCTTGGTGGCCGCCGCCCAGTCGCCCCGCTCGACCGCATAGCGGGCCGGGATGGCGGCGAGCGCGTAGGGCCCGGCGAAGCGGACGAACCGCGCCACCTGGCCTCGCTCGTCGAGCACCCGCCGCGCGTCCGTGTCGCGCGCGAGCTGCAGATAGGCGTAGACCATGTAGTCCATCGCGTGGGCCTGCTCGTCACCGTCGCCGTCGCGCCGGGCCGACGCGGCGGAGCGGGCGTTGGTCTCGGCGGACTCGGTCCAGAGCCCGACGCGAGTGAAGATGTGCGACGGCATGTGCAGGGCGTGCGGCGCCGCGGGCGCGATGGACGCGTAGCGGCGCGCGGCCGGCACTCCCTTCGCCGCGATCGGGGGCGCGTCGTAGCTGTGGATCAGGTAGTGGGCGACCCCGGGATGGTCGGGATGCTTCACGAACTGCTTCTCGAGGATGTCGGCCGCGGTCAGGTACGCCTTGTAGGTCTGATCCGTGAGGGACTGGGTGGACGCGAGGTAGAGCGCGTAGAAGATCTGCGCCTCGTCGTCGCCGGGGTAGCGGGCGGCCAGCGCCTCGAAGGCCTTCGCGCGGTTCTGCTGGCGCGTGCGCTCCGGGCGGTTGGCCCAATCTTCATAGTAGGCCGCGACCGCCTCGATGTAGTCGCGCTCCCGCGCGGTCTTCGCTCCGATCTTCCTGCCCTCGTCGATGGCGGCCTGCGCCCGGTCGGCCCACTCCTTGGGCGCTCCGATGCCGGCGAGAGGGTTGTTCATCAGGATGGCGGCGATGCCCCAGGTGGCGATGGCGCACGACGGATCCTGGGCGAGCACGTCCCGGAAGGCTCGCTCGCCGGGGCCGTAGTTGAAGGAGTGCAGCATGGCGACGGAACGCAGGAACGCCTCCTGTACCGCCGGCGCGCAGGAGTTCGGGAAGTCGACGGTCCCGAACCGCTCCGGGGCCTGCGCCCGGCCCGTGGCGGGCGCGAGCGCTGCGAGTACGAGGCCCAGCATCACGAGCCGTGTCGAGGTCTGCATTCTCATGGTGGTCTCCTGCTTGGATCCTATCCTAGTTCGTTCCGCTGAGGCGATAACGGACGGACGCGCGCTTTCCACTTGACAGCCTTCCCTGGGCGACTCGTCGGGCGGCGGTAACCCTCGGCAGGCGTTAGCCCAGCGTCTCGCAGGGACACGCTGCTTCACGGTCTGGCTGGGCCGGATCAAAAATCACTCCTCGTCCCGCGATCGCGCGGCCGGGGCGAACGCCGGCGGCGCCGGAGACAGGGTGTAGAGTCGCCCCAGCCGAAGGAGGGCTCGTCATGGCGATGCAACTGCCCACCCTGGTTCCCACACCGGCGCCCGTGGCGGCGCTCGAGCGACTCGGCGATGAGATCGCCGACCTGTCCGCGCACCTGGATGCCGCCACCGCGCGCCTGCTCGCGCTGATTCGCGACTTCGACGCCCGCGGCGGCTGGAACGCGGGCTTCCGCTCCTGCGCCCACTGGCTGAGCTGGCGCGTGGGCCTCGACCTGGGCACCGCCCGCGAGCGAGTGCGGGTCGCGCGCGCCCTCGGGGAACTGCCGCGCCTGGCCGAGGCCCTGGCTCGTGGGGAGCTGTCCTACGCCAAGGTGCGCGCCCTGACCCGCGTGGCCACGCACGAGACGGAAGCCCGCCGCTGGCGGTGGGGCGCGCGGGCACAGCCTGTCACGTGGAGCGCATCGTGCGCGGCTGGCGGCGCGTAGACCGGCAGGCCGAGGCCAGGGCGGCCGCCCAGCAGCACGCGGGGCGCGGCCTGCATGTTTACCAGGACGAGGACGGCATGATGGTCCTGCGGGGACGGCTGACGCCGGACATGGGCGCGCGACTGCTCCGGGCGCTCGACGCCGCCCGCGAAGCGCTGTATCAGCGGACGCGCGTCGCTGCGGGCAGCCCGCCAGCCGCTGATCCTGCCCTGGCGCCGCCAACCCGGGCACAGCAGCAGGCGGACGCGCTGGGACTGCTGGCCGAGACCGCGCTGCATCACGAGCTGGATCCCGGCGCTCCCGGCGAGCGGTACCAGGTGGTGGTCCACGTGGACGCCGCGGTGCTGGCGGATCCCGAGCAACCCGGCCAATCCGTGCTGGAAGAGGGAAGCCACGTTCCCGCGGAAACGTCCCGGCGGCTGGCGTGCGACGCCAGCCGCGTGGTGATGCGACACGACGAGGATGGGCGGGTGGTCGAGATCGGAGCTCGGACGCGGACGATTCCGCCCGCGCTGCGGTGGGCGCTGCAGCATCGGGACCGGACGTGTCGCTTCCCGGGCTGCCATGTGCGGGTCGGCCAGGGGCATCACGTGCGGCACTGGGCACAGGGCGGGCCCACCACGCTGACAAATCTCCTCCTCCTCTGTCGACGACATCATCGGGCGGTGCACGAGGAGGGCTATCAAGTCGCGCCAGGGCCGGATGGGGCGCTGCGGTTCCGACGGCCGGATGGTCGGCCGCTGCCCGAGGTGCCGCCGCCCGCCGCGGTGCCGGTAGATCCCGTCGAGGCGCTGCGGACGTGTCACGATGCGCAGGGCCTTCACCTGAACGGGCGGACGGCGTGCCCTCTCTGGGTCGGAGAACGCATCGACGCGGGATGGGCGATCGACATCCTGCATCCTCGGGCCGGTCGTGGTCTCCCGCCCTCCTCGCTCTGGGCTTTCTCAAGAAGAAGGGAGGAGGAGCGCCAGAGGTGTTCGTGAGCGGAGATCATCCCAGCTCGGCCAGGATTTCCTTGCGATGCTGGTCGAGCGACGGCGCCACCGCCCGTGGTGTGCCGCTGCGGAGGGGCGGCAGGCCGGGCACCTGGGGCACCGGCACGCGGCCAATCCCCGGCTGCTCGATCCAGGTCACCGCGCCGATCGCCTGCACGTGCGGATCGTCGAGGAACTCGAGGTAGGTGTTCACCCGCTGGTGCATGAGCCGGGCGCCGCGCAGCCGCGCCGAGAGGTCCGCGGTGGTGCGCCGGGCGAACGCGGGATCGAGCAGCGCGTTGAGCGCGGTCACGTGGGCGAAGCGCGAGTCGTTGGTGGCGAAGCGCGGATCGCCCTTGGCGGCCGGGATCTCGAGCGCGTCGCAGAGCACCGGGAAGTCGGCGTCGCGCAGGATCGTCAGGTTGATCCAGCCGTCGCTCGCCTTGAAGGTGCCCGACGGGGTGAGGCCCGGCTGCGGCTTGCCGCCCTCCAGATGGTGCTGGATCATCGAGACCGCCTGGAGGGTCGCTCCCCCGCGCAGCAGGCTCGACTCGATGAAGCGGCCGCGGGGCTCGTCGCGCCGGGCGTAGAGCGCGACCGCCATCGCCTGGAAGTTGCTGAGCGCGGTGGCCATGTCCATCACGATCACCGGCACCCGGTGGGGGATGCCGTCGAGCCCGCGGTTCACCGACATGAGCCCGGTGAAGGCCTGGAACACGGTGTCGACCGCGGGCCGCTCGGCGTCGGGGCCGGTCTGGCCGAAGCCCGAAACCGACAGATAGATGATGCGCAGGTTGATCGCCTCGACGTCGGGATAGCCGATGCCCAGGCGGCCCGCCACGCCCGGCCGGAAGGATTCGAGGAACACGTCGGCGCTGGACACGAGGCGGCGAAGGATCTGCCGGTCCTCGTCCGCCTTGAGGTCGAGCACGATCGAGCGCTTGCCGAGATTGGCCGCGATCGCGAAGGCGGTCATGTCGCCGTAGCGCTTGCCCAGCTCGCGCGCCCAATCTCCCTCCGGCGGCTCCACCTTGATCACGTCGGCGCCGTACTGGGCGAGCAGCATGGCCGAGTAGGGCCCGGCGATGCCCTGGCTCAGGTCCACCACCTTGAGGCCGGCGAAGGGCGCGTCGTAGCTCATCGCGTGCTTTCCTCCGGGACTGGGGCTGGGCGATAATGGCGCCCGCAGATCATACCGCGAGGGAGGGACGCCATGCTCAAGGTGGAGAAGCCGCAGGATTTGCTCCAGCACGTGGGCAAGGAGCTGGGCCCGTCGGAGTGGCTCACCGTGACCCAGGCGATGATCGACAAGTTCGCGGACGCCACCGGCGACCACCAGTGGATCCACGTGGACGTGGAGCGGGCCAAGAAGGAGATGCCGGGCGGCAAGACCATCGCCCACGGCTATCTCACGCTGTCGCTCCTCCCCCGGCTCGCTCCGACCCTGATGAAGGTCGAGAAGCGCCGCCGCGGGGTCAACTACGGATCCAATCGCGTGCGCTTCACCGCGCCGGTGCCCGCGGGGGCGCGGGTGCGGCTGCGCCAGAAGCTGGTCAAGGTGGAGCCGGTCGAGGACAACGGCTTCCGCGTGACCAGCGAGATGACCATGGAGGTGGAGGGCAACACCCGCCCCGCCATGGTGGCGGAGACGCTCGGCATCATCTACGGCTAGCCCGAGCCGACCTTCGCGCGCACGTTCGCCACCTGCTGGTGGAAGGGCGTGCCGGGCGGCGAGTTCATCGGCGTGCTCCCCGCGAGGCCGGTGATGAGCTGCGCCATGATCGGGCCCTCCTCGGAGAGCAGACCCGACAGGCGCTTCTTGAACTCGTCCAGGCTCGTGATCGTGCACGTGCTGCGGTAGCCCGCCGCCTTCGCCATCGCCGCGAAGTCCACCCCCTGCCCGCCCGGCGTCTCCTGCGAGCCGGAGGTGTGGTAGACGCCGTTCTTGAAGAGCAGGTGCGTGAAGTTTCGCGGGGCCGCGCCCGCGATGGTGGCGAGCGAGCCGAGCTGCATCAGGAGCGAGCCGTCGCCGTCGAAGACGATCACCCGGCGATCGGGCGCGCCCAGCGCGAGGCCGAGCCCCAGCGCGGAGGCGCCGCCCATGAAGCCGACGCAGCCCACCGAGAGGTCGCCGGGGGCGATCGTGCGCCACGCGGGGGAGGTGGTCATGGTGGGCACGCAGATCGCGGTCCCGCGCGCGGCCGCGACGAGGGTCAGGATCTCCTCCGGCTTCATCATCACGCGGTCTCCAGGCCGACGAGCACCGCGGCGGGCCCCTTCCGCTCGCGACTCTTCCGGTAGTATTCGGGGATCAGTTTCACGTCGTCCGGACCCTCCATGCGGGCGTGCGGGATGCTGAACACGTCGAGCAGCGGCTCCGCGAAGCGCACCATGGAGTGCCGCGAGTCCTTCGGATCCTTGTCCTTCTCGCGGCTCAGGAGCCCGATCATGTAGAAGATCGGGACCTTGCCGTCCATCGAGATGCCGCGGATCGTGTTCACGCTCGCGTAGAGGCCGGCGTGCTGGATCATCACGATCACCGGCTCGCCGGTCATGTAGAGCCCGGCCGCCACCGCGTTGGCGTCGTCCTCGGTCGAGCAGGTCAGCACCCGCAGGCTGCGCTCCTTGTCGAGGGCGGCCAGCACGCTCTTCTGGTGCGTATCGGGCACGCTGATGATCCAGCCGAGCGGGTCCTGGCGCTGGGCGCCCCGCCGCTCGGCCTGGAAGATCTCCTTGAATGCGTCGATGACGAGAGAGGACGGAACGGACTCGGGCATCGGACTCCTCCTGGGAATACGCAGCTGCTCCGCTGGACCAGCGGAGAGTCTGCCACAGGATGCGGCCCTCCCGAAAGCGGTTCATCTGGTGGCGCGTGGTACCCTGCCTTGTATTCCCGATGAGCTCCTCACCCCCACTGCCGGATCTTCTCCGGGAACAGGACGGGCGTCACCCGGTCTGGCTGCGACTGATCTTCCTGGCCGCCGCGGTCGTGTGCCTGGCCGCCGGCGTGGTCGGCTGGCTCATCCCGGTCATTACCGGCATCCCGTTCTACGCCGCGGGGCTCGTGTTCCTGGGCCTTGCGAGCGACCGGGTCCGGCGCTGGATCAATCGCCTGGAGCGCCGTCTGGCCGAGAGCACCCGGCAGCGGATCCGCCGCCTGCTCGCCAAGCTCCCGGGGGCCTGGGTGCGCCGGCTCATCCATATTCCGGACGAAGTCGCCTAAGATAGCGCCATGCTCGCTCGACTCGGCCGGGCGGCCGCCCTCGCGGGACTGCTCGTCCTGCCGGACCCTGCCTGGGCCGCCGACGCCCCGGCGTCGGAGGAAGGCCAGGCCCTCGACGTCCGCCGCCTTGCCCCGGAGCAGCGCCGCCGCCTCCTCGCCGGGGACACCATCGCGTACCAGGTGGCCGAGACCAGCGAGACCGAGCTGGGCGCGGGCGTCGCGATGTACCTGGCGGTCCCGCCCTCGCGCGCGGCCGAGGTCCTCACCAGCGCCGACGTCGTCCTGAAGGAGCCGAGCATCACCGCCTCGGGGCTCATCCCCGCGGGCGCCACCGTGGCCGCCCTCCACGGCTTCAAGCTCTCCTCCGGCGAGATCGGCGAGGCGCAAGACGCGCTCGACGCCGCGGCGGGCTCGCGGTTCAACATGACGCTGCCCGAGATCAACGTCTTTCGCGCGGCCAAGGGCACGGTGCGGCCCAACGACCGCGCCGCGGTGCTGGACGCGGCGACGGGGCAGTGGCGCGCCCTCCTGCTGGAGCGTGCGCAGGCCTTCCAGACGCGTGGCCTCGACGGCGTCACCCCCTACGCGCGCCGTAGCGGCACGAGCGATCCGGCCGCGCTGCTCCGCGTGGCCGCGGGGGACGCGCGCATCGTCTCCTCGCTGGCCCCGCGCCTCGGCGAGGTCCTGCTCCGCTATCCGGCCGAGCAGAGCCCGACCGCGATCAGCCAGGTCTACTGGGTGAAGCGTCAGGTCCAGGGGCGGCCGACTCCGATCCTGCTCCACCACCTGGTGGACGTGACCCCGGCGCTCGCGCTCTACCTGGAGCGCCAGTTCTACGTGGGCCACACGTACAACGCGAGCCAGATCCTCTGCGCCGCGGTGCCCTACGAGGACGGCGTGCTGATCCTCTCGAGCAACCGCGTGTCCACCGACCAGGTGGCGGGTCTCGGCGGCGAGTTGAAGCGCACGATCGGGCGGCGGCAGCTGCGCGGCGAGATCGTCAAGCGCTTCGACCGCATCCGCGCCGCGCTGGTGCAGCCGACCGGGCGGCCCGACCGGGTGGAGAGTCCGTAGCCTAGTCGCCGAGCACGCGCCGGCGCAGCAGACGCAGGTCGAGCGGCACCAGGATCGCCAGCATCAGCGCAGACAATCCGACCACGCCGGCCAGGTGGCCCGCCACCGGGCCGCCGATCAGGATGCCGCGGAAGACCTGGGCCAGGTGATAGAGCGGGTTGCCCGCGTTGAGCGCGACCAGCACCGGGTGCTCGAGCGGAAAGTAGGTCGACGAGAGCAGCCCCATCGGCAGCACGAGCAGGAACACCGGCAGGTTCATGTGATCGATGGTCGGCACGATCGCGGTGAAGCAGAGCCCGAGGGCCGCGAAGCCGCAGCCCGCCACGAAGGTGATCGGCCACAGCACCGGCAGCCACCGCAGGTCGAGCGCGAGCAGCCCCGCCCACTGGATGACGATCAGCACCGCCGACACGATGACCACGTACATGGTCGCGAGCAGGCCCGCCCACAGCACCTCGCCCCACACCACGTGGGTCAGCTCGACCTGCGTGGTGAGCTGGCCCTCCCACGTGCGCTGGTAGCGCATGCGGATGAAGGCCGCGAAGAGCGACTGGAAGATCGCGGTCATGAAGGTCGCGTAGGCCAGCAGGCCCGGCGCCACGTAGGTCATGTACTCGATCGGGCGACCCTGCCAGGTCAGCGTCGCCACGTAGCCGCCGAGCCCGACCCCGAACGCGACCAGCATGGTCACCGGCTCCACCGCGGGCGGCAGGAACGCGGTGTGCCAGTTGCGTATGTAGACGCGCAGGTGGCGGCCCACCACCGCGCGGCTCTGCCACTCGAGCGCCGCGGCCAGCCAGCTCATGGTGCAAGCGACAGCTTGAGGAAGAGGTCGTCGAGCGTCGGCCCGCGCACCTCGTAGCGCAGCGAGGGGAACGCGCGCGCGAACTCGGCCAGCTCCTCGCCGGAGAGCGGCAGGTGTAAGGCGCCCAGCACGCTCGCCGGCTCTCCTCGCCCGCGCGCGGCGAGCCAGGCCGCGACCGCGGGGCCCTGCCCCGCGTCCACCACCACCACGTGCTCACCGACCAGGTCGCCGAGCACCGTCTTGGCGGTGCCGCGCGCCACCACGCGGCCGCGCGCCAGCACGGTGAGCGCATCGCTCAGCCGCTCCGCCTCGTCCATGTAGTGCGTGGTGAGGATGATGCCGAGCCCCTCGGCGCGCAGACCGTCGACGAGATCCCACACCCCCATGCGCGCCTGCGGGTCGAGGCCGGTGGTGGGCTCGTCGAGGAAGAGCAGGCGCGGGCGGTGCACGAGGGCGCGGGCGATCATCAGCCGGCGCCGGTAGCCGCCGGAGAGCGTCTCCGGCTTCTCCCGCGCGTAGCTCACCAGGTCGAAGCGCTCCAGGAGCTCGGCCACGCGGCGGGCGAGATCGGTCGGCCGCGGGCGGAAGTAGCCGGCCGCGATGGTCAGGTTCTGCTCCACCGTGAAGTCGCCGTCGAAGGTATCGTCCTGCGTGCAGACGCCGATCGCGCGCTTGGCCCGCACCAGGTCGCGCCCCAGCTCCACCCCGTTGACGTGGATCTGACCCGCGTCCGGGCGCAGGAAGCCGTACAGCATCCGGAGCGTCGTGGTCTTGCCCGCGCCGTTGGGGCCGAGCAGGCCCACGATCTGCGAGGTCTCGCAGGCGAGGTCCACCCCGTCCACCACGCGGCGGCCGCCCAGGTGCTTGACCAGACTGCGGGCATCGAGGAGCGCCGGCATAGCGTCCTAGTCTACCGGACTTGACAAGCCCCGGCCGCGGGAGTCAGTGTCTCGGCGTCCCACGTCGCGCCCAGGAGACAGCACGATGAAGAGCAAGCGCCCGCGGAAGCCGGCCCGGTCCAAGCGCCTCGCGTCGAAGCGACGTCCCGCGCCCGCGCGGAGCCCGCGCGATCCACTCCTGGCCCCCATGGCCGGCGCCTCTCACCGAGTGATAGGCGGCGTCACCATCGACATCATGGAAGCGGCCAACGGGCGGGTGAAGCGCGTCTGCTACCCGGCCGGCTTCCGCTGGTCCACCCACATGAAGCCGATCGTGAAGACGGGGCTCTGCATGCACGCCCACGTGGGATTCCTCGCCCGCGGGCACGTGCGCGGCACCTACGCCGACGGCTGCGAGTTCGACGTGTCCGCCCCGCGCGCGGTCGTGCTCGACCCCGGCCACGATGCGTGGGTCGTCGGCCGGGAGCCCGCGGTGCTCATCGAGTTCGATGCGCTCGGCCAGACCGCCGAGCGCTTCGGCCTGCCCCCCAGCCACCAGCACGCCTGACCCGATCCGGAGACGACAGAGACCATGGCTTCCGAGCTCGACGACAAGTTCCAGACCCTGCACGAGATCGTCCGCGCCGCCCGCATGAACCTGGCCCCCGGGCCGTGGGACTACATGGTGGGCGGCGCCGAGACCGAGACCACGCTCCGGCGCAACCGCCTCGGCATCGACAGCCTCGCCTTCCGGCCGCGCGTGCTCCGCGACGTCTCGCGCATCGACACCGGCGCGACCTTCTTCGGGCGTCGCCTGCGCATCCCGGTGATGATGGCCCCGGTCGGATCGATCGAGACCTTTACCCCGGGCGGCGGCGCCACCGCGGCCAAGGCCTCCGCCGCCTTCGGCGTGCCCCAGATGCTGAGCTCGGCCTGCAATCCCGGCCTCGAGGCCACCGCGGCGGCCGCGGACAACTTCCGAATCTTCCAGCTCTACGTGCGCGGCGACGACGCCTTCGTGGACGATCACGTCAAGCGCGCGAAGGACCACGGCTACCCCGTCTTCTGCATGACGGTGGACACCGCGATGTACAGCCGCCGCGAGCGGGACCTGGCCCGGCGCTTCGTCAAGCCGTGGCGGCTGCGCGCCACCGGGCAGGAGTTCCAGGCCGCGCTCTCGTGGGACCAGGTGAAGCGCTTCAAGGATCGTCACGACCTCCCGCTGATCCTGAAGGGCATTGCGACCGGAGAGGACGCGGCCATCGCCTGCGATCACGGCGTGGACGGCGTCTACGTCTCCAACCACGGCGGCCGCCAGCTCGACCACGGCCGCGGCTCGATCGAGGTGCTGCCGGAGGTGGTGAAGGCGGTGGCCGGGCGCTCCACCGTCATCGTGGACGGCGGCTTCATGCGCGGCACCGACGTGCTGAAGGCCATCGCGCTCGGCGCGCAGGTGGTGGGCCTGGGGCGCCTGACCTGCCTCGGCCTCGCCGCGGCCGGAGAGGCGGGCCTGGTCCGCACCCTCGAGCTGCTCGAGGACGAGATCCGCATCGCCATGGGCCTGCTCGGGGTGCACAGCCTCGACATGCTCGACGCCTCGTATCTGCATCCGGCCACCCCGGTCACCGTCCCGCACGTCACCAGCGCGTTTCCGCTGCTGGATCTGGACGACCGGCGCTACTAGGCCCGCTCCCGTGCTCGACCTCAAGATCACGGGCGGGCAGCTCATCGACGGCACCGGCGCGCCCGCGCGCCGCGGCGACGTCGGGGTGACCGGCGACGCCATCACCGCGGTCGGGGATCTCTCCCGCGAGCCGGCCGGGCGCACCATCGACGCGAGCGGGCGCACCGTCACCCCCGGCTTCATCGACATGCACTCGCACTCCGACTGGCGCCTCTGGGACAACCGGCGCGCCGAGTCGAAGATCCGCCAGGGCGTGACGACCGAGGTGGTCGGCAATTGCGGCTTCTCCCCCGCTCCGGTCTCGGATCAGTTCCGCGCCGAGATGAAGGGCTTCGCCCTCTACCTGCCCGCGGGGATGGATTTCGCGTGGAAGTCGGTGCGCGAGTACCTCGCCCGCTACGAGGGAGAAGGCGTCGCGCTCAACGTGGCGCAGCTGATCGGCCACGGCACCCTCCGCCTGGCCGCCATGGGCTTCGCGCGCCGGCCGCCCACCGCGACCGAGCAGGCCACGATGGAGCGCATGATGGACGAGGCGATGGCCGACGGCGCCTACGGCCTCGCCACCGGTCTCATCTATGCCCCCGGCTCCTACGCGGCGACCGAGGAGATCATCGGCATCGCCCGCCGCGCGGCGGGCGGGCGCGGCTTCTACGCGAGCCACATCCGTGGCGAGGGCGCGACCCTGCTCGACGCGGTGGCCGAGGCCATCCGCGTCGGCCGCGAGGGCGGGCTGCCCGCCCAGGTGAGCCACGTGAAGGCCGCGGGCCGCCCGAACTGGGGCAAGGTCGCCGACGCGCTCGCCCTGATCGACACGGCGCGCGCGCAGGGACAGGACGTGATGGGCGACGTCTACCCCTACACCGCCTCCAGCACCACGCTGCGCACGCTGCTCCCCGACTGGGTGCTCGAGAGCGGCATCGACGCGATGCTGAAGCGCCTCGCGGACCCGGGTACGCGCGAGCGCATCCGCCGGGAGCTGACCGGCGGCGGCGAGACGCTGCTCCGCGGCCTCGACTGGTCGGACATCATGGTGGCCTATTCGCCCTCGCGCCCGGACGCGCAGGGCCGCCGCATCGCCGAGATCGCGGCCGCGCGCAACCAGGACCCGCTGGACGCGGCCATCGAGCTAATCGTGGCCGAGCAGGGCAAGGGTTACATGATCCTCTTCCAGCTCGACGAGGCCGACCTGCGCCGCGCGCTCGTGCACCCGCACGTCATGGTGGGCTCCGACGGCTCCTCTCTCGTCGCCGAGGGGCCGCTCGCGGTGGGCAAGCCGCACCCGCGCAGCTACGGGACGTTCGCCCGCGTGCTCGGCCGCTACGCGCGCGACGAGCGCGTGCTGCCGCTCGAGACCGCGGTGTGGAAGATGACCGGCCTGCCCGCCCGGCGCCTCGGCGTGACCGACCGCGGCGTGCTCGCGGTGGGGGCAAAGGCCGACGTGGTGGTCTTCGACCCCGCCACGGTGGCCGACCGCGCCACCTACGAGGACCCCCACCAGTACGCGGCCGGCGTCGGCGACGTGGTGGTGAACGGCCGCGTGGTCATCGCGGGCGGCCAGCACACCGGCGCCCTCCCCGGTCGCGTGCTGGGCCCCTAAGCCTCCCGCTTGCCAGGATATCTGCGGCCCCAGTAGGAGTCCGGCGCCCAGTAGCTACGTGCCATCAGAATGCTTTGGGCCGTTCGCAGCATCCGAGCGGCGCGCCAGTCACGATTCTGGGCCGTGTGCTGCTGGATGCGAATCAGGCTCTCCCGCACGCCCGACACTCCGAGCCAGACCCGGCTGGCCTGCTCCTCCGAGAGCCAGTCGAACATCCCACGCAACTCCGCAAATACCTCCTCCGTCTCCCGCCGCATCGTCGCCCTGTCGCTCATCGGTTCCTCCCTCGGAGTGTTATTCAGGCGGTGTACGGATCGGCGCGGTGAGACGGGTGGACAGAGACCCGCGGCCTACTCGCACTTCACGCGGTCGTTCCTTTGCGGTTATATGTGTATGGTGGCAGGCCGCGGTCCACGGAGCGTCGAGTACACCCTGCTTGGGGCTGACCGTCGGCCCTACAAGAGCTCGGCACGGGGCGCGCTCGGAGGGCACCTGCGCTCCCGCTTGTATGGCCGGCTCGATTGCCCGGCGGCGCTACGGGCCATTGCGCGTGGCGGTTACGTCAAGAACCGGGTGTTCTTTGCCGACGAGAAGACCGCTGTCTCCGCCGGCTTTCGACCATGCGCGGTATGTCTTCCGGAGGGCTATGCGCGATGGAAGGCGGCGAAAGAACGCTCAATGGACAGCCGACAGCGGCTGCTGAAACGACTTGATCAGGTCTGGTGTGTGTTCAAGGAATCGTATGCTGGATTGCCAGATTCGGAACTGCTCGAGCCCGGCGTTACCGGCGCCTGGTCGGTGAGAGACATCATCGCTCACGTCACCACCTGGGAAGAGGAGGCGTTGAAACATCTTCCGCTCGTTCTCTCGGGCAAAAGGCCACCACGATACTCGGTAACACACGGCGGCATCGACGCCTTCAATGCCCAGACGACCGAACAGAAGAAGAATCTATCGATGCGCGAGGTTTTCAGCCAGCAAGAGGACGTTCACCGTCGGCTGGTCCAGCTCGTCGAAGGCGTTCCCGAGGATCAGCTCGGTGGGGATAGCCGCTTTCGCCATCGCCTCCGCCTCGATACGTACGGCCACTATCCAAAGCACGCAGATGCGATCAAGAAATGGAGGGAGCGGCGCCCCCCGACCGGCGCTACTTTGCCAGCCACGCGTTCCAGAAGTACAGGAACGGCCCCGCCTTGAACCCGCGCAACTCCTTGCGCATGGCCTGCAGCGTGTAGTAGTCGCCGAGCTTGATGCGCCCCACGTCCTCGTAGAAAATCGCCTGCACCCGCTCGATCAGCGCGCGGCGCTTCTTCGGATCGGTCTCGCGCGTCATCTCGGCCAGCAGTCGGTCCTTCTCCTCGTGGCACCACCAGCCCGGCCAGTTGCACTGCAGCGACGAGGCCAGCGCCGGGTCCGGGCTCAGGGTGAAGCCGGTGGAGAAGACGTCGAACAGCTCCGGCTTGTTGCGGCGCTGCACGAGGGTGGCCCAGTCCACCACCTGCAGGTCGACGACGAAGCCCACCTCCTCCATCTGCTGCTTGGCCACCACCGAGGTGTTGTACATCCACTCGTACTCCTTGGTGGTGATCCAGCGCACCGGTTGCCCGGAGTACCCGGCCTCCTTCAGGAGGGCGCGCGCGCGATCCTTGTTCTTCAGGTTGTAGCCGGTAACCCCCACGGTGGAGTAGAAGGCGCCCTGCTCCGGATAGAAGAGCGCGCCGGAGATGCGGTAGAACTCCTTGTTCCCGATGCCGCCCGCCATGATCGGCTCCATGTCCAGCACCGCTTGGAGCGCCTGGCGGACCTTCTTGTTGGCCATCACGCCCTGCTTGTGGTTCGGCACCGCGGTGATCCAGCCGTAGGGCTTCACCGGCGACGCCCCGATGTCGCCGCGACTCTTGATCCCGTCGTACTTGTCCTGGTTGATGCTGTTGGCGAAGTGGTACTCGCCGGTCTCCACGCCCGCGAGACGCACCGCCACGTCGGGCACCGGGATGAAGAGGATCTCGTCGAAGTAGGCGGTGCGCCGGCCGCCGTAGCCGTTGGGCGCCTCGCTCCGCGCCGCGTACTCCTTGAAGCGCGCCACCTTGATGTGGCGGTCGGGCCGGTGCTCGACGAAGCGATACGGGCCGGTGCCGATGAACTCCTTGATCTGCCCGTCGCCGGCGGCCGCGATCACCTCCTTCGGATGGATGGAGGCGCCGTTGTTCGGGCTCGCCAGCCCGAAGAGCAGCGAGCCCGACGGCTCCTTCAGGTGGATCACCACCGTGTACGGATCCTTGGCCTCGACCGCCTCCACCGCCCGCCACACCGCCTTGCCGGTGGTGGCCACCTTGCCCCAGCGATTGAGGGAGGCCACCACGTCGGCCGAGGTCATCTCCTTGCCGTTGTGGAAGTGGACACCCTTGCGCAGGACGATGGTGTAGCGCCGGCCGTCGGGGGTCATCGTGTACGACTCGGCCAGCATCGGGATCGGCGCGTAGCCTGCGTCGTAGGTGAAGAGGCCCTCGTAGATGTGGAAGGTGATCTCCTGCGTGATGACCGCGGTGGTCCAGTGCAAGTCGAGCGTGGGCGGCTCGCCGATCATCGCCGCCTTGAGGACGCCGCCGGACTTGGGCGTCTCCTGGGCGATGAGGGGGCCAGCGAAGGACACGGTGGCGGCCAGGATCAGTGCCGATATGACGAGCGCGCGTCGAGTGGTCATGGCGGGACTATCGCCGAGATTGCGCGGGCGGTCAAACGTGGGGCCGGGTTACACTGACCGCCAATCGTCCCGAGCCAGGAGGAGCGACCATGAGCCAGACCGCCAGCCCGACCGCCAATCAAGCCGACCGCGTGCGCGGCCGCGCCGTCGTCATGCAGCCGGAGGACGGCCCCTCGTACTGGCAGCCCGTCCCCGCCAACGGGCACGCCGACCCGAAGCTCTACCCGGCGCGCACCGGCTTCGCGGGCCACTCCATGGGCTTCCAGACCATCGCGCCGGGCAGCCGCGTGCGCGAGCACTCCCACGGCGACCAGGTGGAGCTGCAGATCTGCTTCCGCGGCCGCGGGCGCGCGGTGGTCGACGGCGTCAGTCACCCGCTCGTCCCCGGCACCTCCTGCTTCCTGGGCTACGACGTCAAGCACGAGCTGATCAACGAGAGCGCAGACGAGGACCTGGTGATGCTGTGGGTGATCACCCCGCCCGGGCTCGAGGATTTCTTCGAGAGCATCGGCCGCCCGCGGCAGCCCGGCGCGCCCGCCCCCGCGCCGTTCGAACGGCCGCAGGACGTGATCGCGATCGAGCGCCGCATGGGCATGAACGACACGAAGTAGCCGGCGCGCGCCATGCCGCACGTCTCGATCGGCGACGCCGACATCTACTACGAGGAGCAGGGCCAGGGCCCGGCGCTGATGCTGGTCCCCGGCCTGGGCGGCCAGGGCGCGTTCTGGGCCCCGCAGGTGCGCGACTTCGCCCGCGACTTCCGGGTGATCGTCCACGACCACCGCGGCGCGGGCCGCAGCACGCACTCGCGCATCCGGTACTCGGTCGATCAGATGGCCGCCGACACCATCGCGCTCATGGATCGCCTGGGCATCGCGCGCGCGCACTACGTCGGCCACTCCACCGGCGGCGCCATGGGCCAGACCATCGCGCAGGACCACCCGGACCGGCTGCTCAGCCTGGTGCTGAGCGCGACCTGGCCCGGCCCCGACGCCTACTTCCGCCGCTGCTTCGAGACGCGGAAGGAGCTGCTGCTCCACCGCGGGTTCGAGAGCTACTGGCGGGCCTCGGTGGTCATGCTGCGCCCGCCGCGGTGGATCAGCGAGAACGACGCCGCCCTCACCGAGGAGATGCAGCGCCTGACCGCGGCCCCGCCGCCCGCGGAGATCCTGGCGAGCCGCATCGACGCGATCGTGGCCTTCGACCGGCGCGCCCGCCTGGGCGAGATCCGCTGCCCCACCCTGGTGGTGGTCGCGGCCGACGACGCGCTGACGCCGCCGTTCTACTCCGAGGAGCTGGCCGCGCGGATCCCCGACGCCAAACTGATGGTGCTGCCCACCGGCGGCCACTTCGTCCCGAATCTCGTGCCCGCGGAGTACAACCGGGCGGTGGGCGACTTTCTCCGCTCGCACCGCGCGCTCGGATAGTCGTCGATGGATCACGTCAATCTCGCGGCCAAGCTCGCGACGTTCGGGGACCACTGGCAGCCGCGGACCGTCGCTCGCTTCAACGACTGCGACGTCATGGTGGTGAAGGCCCAGGGCGAGTTCGTCTGGCACAAGCACGACGATACGGACGACTTCTTCCTCGTGCTGAAGGGCCATCTCACGATCGAGCTCCGCGACCGGAGCGTGCGCCTCGGCCCCGGCGAGCTCTTCGTGGTCCCCCGAGGGGTCGAGCACCGGCCGGTCGCGACCGAGGAGGTGCACCTCCTCCTCATCGAGCCCGCGGGCACCCCCAACACCGGCGACGCGGCCACCGCCGCGCCGCGGCGGGTCGTCTAGCCGAGCGTGGCGCCCGTGGAGCCGCGCGGCTCCCCGGTACGCTGTCGGAAGCGGAGCCTTGACCGTATACTGAGCCGGCCATGCTCGATCGGCCAAGGTCTCCCAGCGTCGCGAGGTGATCGAGACCATCGGGCCCGCGATGACCCGCCCACTCGCATCCCTGCTCGGCCTGCTGCTCGCGCTCGCCGCCGCCACGCCCGCCGTCGCCCAGCTGCCACCGTCGGCGGCGGAGCGCGCCCGGTACACCGGGCTCCTGGCCGCCGCCGATCGCGGTGACGCCGCCGGGATCCGGGCCCTGGCCGCCCGCGGGATCAATCCCGACGGGCACGACGCCCACGGTCGCACTCCGCTGCACGTCGCCGCGTACGGCGGTCATCACAAGGCGATGCGCGCCCTGGTGGCCGCGGGCGCCGATCCCAACGCCCTCGACCGTGATCGCTACGACGTCGTGACCATCGCGGCGGGCGCCGATGACGTGCGCACCCTGGAGACCGCGCTGGCCCTCGGCGCCAGCGCCCGGAGCGTCACCAGCCGCTACGACGGCACCGCGCTGATCGCGGCCGCCCACCTGGGCCACGCGGACGTGGTGCGCACGCTGATCCGGGCGGGCGCGCCGCTCGACCACGTCAACAACCTGGGGTGGACCGCGCTGATCGAGTCCATCGTCCTGGGTGACGGCGGTCCCCGGCATACCGACACCCTGACCGCGCTCGTCTCCGCGGGCGCCGACGTGAACCTCGCCGACCGCGACCGCCGGACTCCGCTGGCCCTGGCGCGGGCGCGTGGCCACGACGCCATGGCGCGCGTGCTCGAGCAGGCCGGCGCGCGCTGAAGGGAGACGCGGCCCATGGACAAGCTCGACGGCAAGGTCGCGGTCATCACCGGCGGGGCCAGCGGCATCGGCCACGCGGCGGTCCGGCTCTTCGTCGAGGAGGGCTGCCGCGTGGTGATCGCCGATCTCCAGGACGACAAGGGCGCGGCCCTGGCCGAGGAGCTGGGCAAGTCGGCCAGCTACCTCCACGTGGACGTGAGCCGGGAGGCCGACGTGAGCGGCGCCATCGCGCACGCGGTCGCGCGCTTCGGGCGCCTGGACTGCATCTTCAACAACGCGGGCGCCGGCGGGGTGACCGGGCCGATCGCGGAGATCCCGGCGGAGGGCTTCGATGAGACGATGGGCGTGCTCCTGCGGGGCGTCTTCCTCGGCATGAAGCACGCCGCCCCGGTCATGAAGCGGCAGGGCGGCGGCAGCATCATCAGCACCGCGAGCGTGGCCGGGCTACAGGCGGGCTTCGGGCCTCACGTCTACAGCGCGGCCAAGGCCGCGGTGGTGCACCTGACCCGCTCGGTGGCGATGGAGCTGGGCGAGAGCGGGGTGCGCGTCAACTGCATCTGCCCCGGCGGCATCGCCACGCCGATCTTCGGGGGCGCGCTGGGCCTCGCGGGCCCGGAGGCGGACCGGATCGCGGAGATGATGAAGACGCTGCTGGTCGCCCGCCAGCCGATCCAGCGCGCGGGCCTGCCGGAGGACATCGCGCGGGCGGCCCTCTGGCTGGCCAGCGACGATTCGAGCTTCGTGAACGGCCACGCCCTCATCGTCGACGGCGGGCTCACCGGCGGCCGCATGTGGTCGGTCGTCCAGGAGCAGCGCCAGCAGCTGCGCCAGGCTCTCGGCCTCGGAGAGTAGCGCCGATGGTCCTGCGTCTCGCCTTCCTGCACCTGGCCCCGATCGCGGGCGACCTCGCCCACAACCGGCGGCTGGTGGAGGACGCGGTGACCGCCGCGGCCGAGCTCGGCGCCGAGTGGGTGATCACCCCCGAGCTGTGCATCACCGGCTACACGTTCGCCGACGCGATCGGCACCGACTGGATCCACGAAGCGCCCGACGTCTGGACGGCGGACCTCTGCCTCAGCATCGCGCGGCTCCAGGTGACCGTCTTCCTCTCCCATCCCGAGCGGGACGCGCGGACCGGGGCGCTCCACAACTCGGTCTTCGTCATCTCGCCGGACGGCCGCATCGTGGGCACCCACCGGAAGGTCAACACGCTGCCGGTCGGCTCCGAGGCCTGGTCGACGCCGGGCGAGCAGGTCGCGCCGATCGCGGTGGAGCCGGTGGGCCCGGTCGGGATCCTGGTGTGCGCGGACGCCTACTCGCCGTGGATCGCCAAGAGCCTCCACGCCCAGGGCGCGCGCCTGCTCGTCTCCCTCGCCTCCTGGGCTCCCGGTCTCCACGGCCCGAACGGCGAGTGGGAGCAGTGCACCCGCGATACCGGGCTCCCGATGCTGGTCTGCAACCGGACCGGCCGGGACCGCGTGCTGGACTTCACCCCGGGCGAGAGCATCGTGGTCAAGGACGGCGAGCGGCTGCTCGCGCTGCACGCGCCGGACTCGACCATCTTCACGGTGGACTGGGACCTCGAGGCCGAGCGCCCGGTGGGTCCGCCGCTGACCCATCGCCTCGAATGCAGCCCCGGCCGCTGATGCTCTACATGGTCATCGAGTACTTCAACGCGGGCGCCGCGCTCGAGATCTATCGCCGGGCCCGGGAGCGGGGGCGGCAGCTCCCGCCGGGACTCGAGTACGTCGATAGCTGGGTCGACCTCGACTACTTCCGCTGCTTCCAGCTCATGCGCACCGACGACCGGGCGCTCTTCGACGTCTGGATGAAGGCGTGGGACGATCTCACGCACTTCGAGATCATCCCGGTGCGCACCTCGGCGGAGGCGGCCCGGCACATCGCGGAGCGGGCCGGCTGATGCCCGTCGTCGGCGTCGATCACGTGCAGCTCGCGATGCCGGCCGGGCGCGAGGCGGAGGCGCGCGCCTTCTACAGCGGGTTGCTCGGCATCCCCGAGATCGCCAAGCCGCCGGTGCTCGCCGCCCGCGGCGGCGCGTGGTTCGAGAGCGGGCGCCTCAAGATCCACCTGGGCGTCGACCGCGACTTCCGCCCGGCGCAGAAGGCGCACCCCGGGCTGCTGGTGAGCGGCCTCGAGGCACTGATCGAGCGGCTCCGCGCGGCCGGGCTCGGGATCGTCGACGACGAGCCGCTCGCGGGCTATCTCCGCGTCTTCGTCAACGACCCGTTCGGCAATCGCCTCGAGCTGATGGAGCCCCGCCCGTGACGCGGGTGACCCACGACGGCCGGCGCTACCGCAACGCGGAGGAAGACCGGGTCGAGCTGGTGGCCTACGACCCGGGCTGGCCCGCGCTCTTCGAGGTGGAGGCCGTCCGGCTCCGCGCGATCCTCGCCGGCCTCGATCTCGGCCCGTTCCGCCTCGAGCACTTCGGCAGCACCGCGATCCCCGGGATCGCGGCCAAGCCGATCATCGACATCATGCTGGTCTCGGCCGACCAGTCCCGCTGGCCGGGCCTGATCGAGCCCATCGAGAGCCTCGACTACGTCTACTGGGCGGAGAACCCGCGGAGCGACCGCATGTTCTTCGTGAAGGGCATGCCCCCGTTCGGCACGCGTCGCACCCACCACATCCACGTCCGCACGCCCGACGACGCGCGCCCCGCCCTCGTCTTCCGCGACTACCTCTGCGATCACCCCGACGCGGTCGCCCGCTACGCGCGGCTGAAGCGCGAGCTCGAGGCCCGCCATCCGACCGATCGCGACGCCTACACCGCGGGCAAGGAGGCCTTCGTCGCCGAGATCGTGCGCCGGGCCGAGAGTACGCCCTCCTGAAGGCGGTGGTTCGGTGGATCGCCGCGGCCGTGCTGCTAGGTGCGGTCGCCCTCGCGGCAGGCTCGTGGTGGATGGGAAGCCGGCTTACGGCGGCGGCGCACCGGCCGGTACCCGTGCCGGCCGACCTCGCGGTCGAGGCGATCAAGATTCCCGATCCCGGATCGGCCGGCCTCGCCGCGTGGTGGGCCCAAGCAAGTCCCGAGCGCGGAGCCGTGCTGCTCCTGCATTCCATTCGGGCCGATCGGCGCAGTATGGTGCCACGCGCTCGACTGCTCCTGCGGGAGGGCTTCTCGGTCCTCCTCGTGGACCTGCAGGCGCATGGTGAGAGCCCGGGGGAGACGATCACCCTGGGGCTGCGCGAATCCGGCAACGCGCGTTCGGCGCTCGCGTGGCTACGGAGCCGGGTGCCGCGCGGCCGCATCGGCGTGATCGGTACCTCGCTCGGCGGCGCCGCGGTGCTGCTGGGTCCTCAGCCGAGCGGCTTCGACGCGATCGTGCTGGAAGCAGTCTATCCGGACGTCCGCACCGCGGTGCAGAATCGCATTCGCATCCGGCTCGGGCCCCTCGCGCCGATCGTGGCCCCGCTCCTGCTGGCGCAACTCCACCCAAGGCTCGGAGTCAGTCCCGACGATCTGCGCCCGATCACCGGCATCCCCCGCCTGGGAGCACCGGTGCTGGTGGTCGCGGGACAACTCGACCGTCACACCACCATCGCGGAATCGGAATCCCTGTATGCGGAGGCCGTCCCACCCAAGGATCTATGGGTCGTCGCCGGCGCACGGCACCAGGACTTTCTCTCGAAGGACCCGGATGGTTACCGTGAGCACGTCGTCGGCTTCCTGAGGCGACACCTGCTCCTATGAGGACACCACCCGCTTCTCGTAGATCGCGCTCAGGATCTCGTCGATCCCCGCGCTCGCCCACAGGTCGAAGAAGGGCGAGGCCTGCATCGCGGCGAACTCCTTCATGCCGCGATCCCTGGCCTGCTCGGGGCTCTCCCCGGCCCGCGCCGCCTGCTGATGGCCACGCACGCGGTCCTTGTGGTAGATCGCGGGGTACTCGAGGTAGCGCCACAGCTCCTGGAAGTCCTTGGTGTAGACCCCCACCGCGGGCACCGAGGCCCACTCCGCGCCGTCCTTGGCGTTCATGAGCTCCAGCATCAGGTCGTGGTTGCCGTCCGGGTAGGCGGCCGGGTCGGGCCGGCGCTGACCGAGGATCTTCTGACCGTCGCGGTTGAAGATGCGCAGCGCGAGCCCGCCCGCCTCGGCGAGCCGGGCCAGCGCCGGGACGTCGCGTCGGCAGTCCGACGACCAGTCCTCGGAGATCACCAGGATGTTGGCGGGGCCTCCGGGCTGGGCCGCGAGCCACTTGATGGCCGCGACCTGGTAGTCGGCCAGGCGGGTCCGGGCGTACCGCTCGCGCAACACCGCGCTGTTGTCCTTGCGCGCGATCCCCATGGCCCCGCCGTCGGGGTAGTAGCTCCCGAAGGCCTCGCGCGCGAGGTTCTGGGGGCTGCCCGCGTACGTCACGTACTCGTCGAACGTCATGCCCTTGGCGAATCGCTCCGCCGTCACCGCGCTCTTGGCCATGGTCTCCTCCTCGGGTTCCAGATGATACTCTGTTGCCCACCGAGGAGGGAG
>Ga0099791_10000134_pt1 | contig 24305 bp, 22 predicted proteins | sample Rivendell_Oct201_7_FD_77318 | JGI IMG/M metagenome (GOLD analysis project Ga0099791, IMG submission 77318) | Vadose zone soil and rhizosphere microbial communities from the Eel River Critical Zone Observatory, Northern California to study diel... | ecosystem: Environmental > Terrestrial > Soil... | reverse complement strand
TGGCCCTGGATGTCCATCGTCTCGTTCACCGACGCCTTGGCGAGCTTGAGGGCGAAGGGATCCTGCAGGGCGATGCGGCCCGCCAGCTCGAGCGTGGCGTCGGCCAGCTCGGCGCGTGGCACCACCCGGTTGACGAGGCCGAGATCGAGCGCCGTGGGCGCGTCGATGTAGTCGCCGGTGAAGAGGTACTCCTTGGCCTTCCGCGGCCCGAGATCCCACGGCATGCTGAAGTACTGCACGTGCGAGCCGCCCCAGCGCACCATCCGGTCGGCGAACAGCGCGTCGTCGGCGGCGATGATGAGGTCGCAGCACGAGGCCAGCATGAGCCCGCCCATGATGCAGTAGCCCTGCACCTGGGCGATGGTCGGCTTCGGCACCTCGCGCCAGCGCAGGCAGGTCTCGAGGTACAGCTCGGACAGCCGCTTGAGGTTCTCGGGCAGGCCCGGGCCGACCGGGTGTGCCTTCTGGTCCTCGAGCTCGTCCGGGCTGCCGAGGTCGTGGCCCGCCGAGAAGTGCGCCCCGGCGCCCGCCACGATGATGACGCGCGTCGCGTCGTCCTCCGACGCCGAGCGGAATGCCTCGTCGAGCTCCAGTATCATCACGCGGCTCTGGGCGTTGAGCACCTCGGGCCGGTTCGCCGTGATGCGGACCACGGCTCCGAGCTGTTCGTAGCGGATGGTGCGGAAGTCCATGGTGTCACTCCTCCTGCATCAGATGATCGCGCTGCGTCGTCCCGACGTAGTCTCGGCGGTAGCGACCGCGCCGCTGCAGCTCCGGCACAACCAGATCGACGAACTCCTCGATGGCCCCCGGCGAATAGATCGGCGACAGCATGAACCCGTCCCCGCCCACCTGGTCGAAGTAGTCTTCCATCTGGTCGGCCACCTGCGAAGGAGTGCCCACCAGCTGGACCAGCCCCACGCTCTGTCCGTGGCGCTGCGCGACCTCGCGCAGCGTGAGGAGCTCCCCCGTCAAGGTCCGGTACCGCGTCTGCATGCGCTGCAGCTGCGGCTCGGTGCGGCCGGCCATCGCCTCGTCGAGCGGCAGGGTCGACAGATCGAAGTCGAGGTGGCCCGAGAGAATCGCCATGCCGCCCTCGAGCGGGACGAGGCGGTTGTGCCGCGCCTGCTTCTCGCGCGCCTCGTCTTCCGTCGCCCCGAGGATCGGCTGGATGCCGAACAGGATCTTGCACGCTTCGGGCGCGCGCCCTTCGTTCACGGTGCCGCTCTTGATGTCGTTGTAGTACGCCTTGGCGCCCGCGATGTTCGGCTGGATCGCGAAGATCGCGTCCGCGTACCGCGCCGCGAACGTCCGCCCCTTGGGCGACGTTCCCGCCTGCAAGATCGCCGGTCCGCCCTGCGGGGAGCGCACCACGTTGAGCGGCCCACGGGACCGGAAGAACCGGCCCTCGTGCTCGATCCGGTGCACCTTGGAAGGATCGGCGAACACGCCCGCCGCGCGGTCCATCACGACCGCGTCCGGATCCCAGCTGTCCCAGAGCTTCCGGCAGACCTCGATGAACTCGTGGGCGCGGTCGTAGCGCTCGTCAGTCGGCCGGCGCTCCTCTCCGTAGTTCGCGGACTGGTTGTGGTTCAGCGACGTCACCACGTTCCAGGCGGCGCGGCCGCGGGTCAGGTGATCCAGCGTCGCCCACAGGCGCGCGGCATAGAACGGGTGCGAGTGGCTGATCGAGAACGTCGCCCCGAGGCCGATGTGCGTGGTGACCGCGGCCATGAACGACAGCAGCGGGATCGGGTCGTGCTCGGGCGCCTGGGTCGCATGGCGGATCGCCGGGTCCATCGTCCCGCGATACGTGTCGGAGATGTAGTTCAGGTCAGCGAAGAAGACCATGTCGAACTTGCCGCGCTCGCAGACCCGCGCGATGTGCTGATAGAGCTCCGGCCTCGCCCAGTCGAACCCGGCCTCCGCGGTGCGGGGATGCCGCCACATGGCGAGGCTGTGATAGGTCGGGCCATGGCAGAGGAACTGCGCCAGGTGCATCTTTCGCTTGCGCACGCCGCAGCCCTCTAGCCCACGCTACCGGCGCCGGTTCAGCACGTAGAACGGCTCGGCCGCGTCCGGCGTGAGCCAGGCGTTGTACCAGGCCTGGTAGTGGGGCTTGAGCCGCTGGAGCATCTCCGCGTGGCGACGCTGCCGGGGTGGAATGTGGCGCGCCGCCTTGCGGATCTCACGGTAGAGTGCGTCGACGTCGAGCGTCGTCATCCGCCGGTCCTCCATCACCACCCGGCCGCCGACGATCGCGGTGGAGACGTCCTGGCCCATCGCCCGGTGGATGAATGCCTCCGCGATGGGCAGCTCCTCGGTGAGCCACGGGTCGCGCAGGACCCGATCGAGGTCGACGAGGATCATGTCCGCCTTCATCCCGGGCACCAGCGCGCCGATCTCTCCGCCGAATCCCAGGGCACGCGCGCCGTTGACGGTTCCCATCCGCAGCACCTCGTGGGCGGTGAGGGCCGGGGTGCGCAGGTCGTAGTCCGGCACGCGGTGGAGCTTGTGCAGCATGCGCAGCTCCATCACCGCGTCCTCGTCGTCGTTGATCGTCTTGTCGTCGAGCCCCATCGCCACGTTGACGCCCCGCCGGTGCATCGCGTAGATCGGCGCCAGGCCGTTGCGCATGCCGAGGTTGCAGCTCGGGTGGCTCGTGATCGACGCCCGGCGGGTCGCGAGCCGGTCGATGTCGTCCTCGCTGACCCAGATGGCGTGGCCCAGCGCGAGGTTCTCGTCCACCAGGCCCAGCTCGTCGAGCCAGGCAACGGCGCTCTTGCCGTACTTTCGGAAAGAGAACGCCCGCTGGATCGGCGTCTGCACGCAGTGCATGTGGATGGGCACCTTGCCGAGCCGGTCCGCCGTCGCCTTGGCGCGGAGGAGGAAGCTCTCGGTGCACGCCTGCGCCCAGCTCGGAGAGAGCAGCACGCGCGTGTCTTCGGACGCGAAGCGCCCGTGCAGGTGCGCGAACAGCGCGAAATACTCCTCCTCCATCCGCCTGGCGTCGACGTTGACCAGGGGACCGGCGAAGGCCTGGAGGTCCGGCGGCAGCGTCTCGAGGAAGGCTGCCGCGTCCAGCACCAGCTTGTCCACGTTCCGGACCCCCGGCGCGAAGGCGAGCCGGATTCCGCTGCGCAGGTAGGTGCGGATGGCCTTCTCCGACCGGCCGCGCGCCTGCGGGCCCTCCGTGTCGAACCCCATGTGGTGGATCGTCGTGCACCCGCTCCGCAGGTGACGCCAGGCGGCGAGGGCGGCCATGAGCTCCGGGTCGAAGACCGGCATGAAGGCCCAGTCGAGCAGGTTGTTCTCCAGGTAGTCGTTGAGGACGCCCTTCTGGATCGGGCTCAGCGCCCGCCCGTGACTGTGGGCGTCGACCAGCCCCGGCATCAGCAGCTGCCGGCCGTTGCCCACCACCCGGGCGCGCGGGTGTTGCCGGCGGAGCGCGGTCCAGGCCCCGACCGCGGCGATCCGGGAGCCCGAGACCAGGACCGCCCCGTCATCGAGCACGCCCGGGTCCCCGACGGCGGGGTCCGTGATCACGTGCCGTCCACGCACCAGCATGTCCATGCGCACACCTCCGTGGGGGACGCTCCCGGCCGCGCGGCCGGCTTCGACCGGGCTATCCTACTCGTCAGCCCGTTCCAGAAGAAGCCCCGGCGTGAGCACGTGGCCTCTTGCGCAATGCGCCCCACGGCGGTACAAAAGCCGGGCCTGGCCATCCCAGAGGAGGATCCGATCCGATGACCGTACGGGTAGCGCTCGCTCAGTTCAGTGGACACATCGACAAGAACATCAATATCGAGAAAGCCGAGAGCCTCGCCCGGCAGGCCGCTGGCAATGGGGCCAAGGTGGTGTGCTTCCCGGAGCTCTGCACGACCATCTACTTCTGCTTCGACCGCGACAAGAAGTGGTTCGAGACCGCCGAGCCCGTCCCCGGCCCCGCCGTCGACCGCCTGCGCCGGGTGGCGAAGGAGACGGGGACGGTCATCGTCTACCCGCTCTACGAGAACGACGGCGGCGTCCTGTACAACACGGCCGTGGTGATCGGTCCCGATGGCGAGCTCATCGGCAAGTACCGCAAGATGTCCATCCCCCAGATTCTCCGCACCGTGAAGGCGGGAGAGACGCCCGGCGACGAGCGCTTCTTCTTCGAGCCCGGCAACCTCGGCTTCCCGGTCTTCGATACGCCGTTCGGCCTCAAGATCGGCATCCTCATCTGCTACGACCGCCACTTCCCGGAGGCCGCCCGGATGCTCGGCCTGCGGGGCGCGCACCTGCTCCTGGTGCCGACCGCGACCTATCGCGAGTGGATCCGCGACGTCTGGGAAGTCGAGCTGCGCGGCCACGCAATCGCCAACATGTTCTACGTGGGCGGCGTCAACAAGGTGGGCAAGGACGTCGGCGGCCCTCCCGATCGTCACTACTTCGGCTCGGCGCTCTTCATCGATCCGAAGGGCGGGGTGATGGCCCGCGCGGGCGACAAGGAGGACGAGATCCTCTACGCCGACATCGACCCCAAGGTGTGCGACGACGTGCGCGATCTGTGGGGCTTCCTGAAGTTCCGTCGCCCGGACGCCTACGGCGACGTGGTACAGAGCACGCGCTGAGCCGATGGACGCCGACCTGTTCGTCCGGGACTGCCGCGTCGTCAAGCCCGACGGCGTCGTCGACTGCGGGCTCGCCATCCGCGGCGGGTCGATCGCGGCCGTGCTCCGCCCCGGAGAGACCGTCACTGCCCGCCGCACCATCGACGCGGGCGGTCGCTTCGTCGTTCCCGGGCTCCTCGACACGCACCTGCACCTCGGCAACGCCGCCCAGGCCTTCGCCTCGGACTGCGCGACGGAGAGCCGGCACGCCGTCACCGGCGGCGTGACCACGCTGATGCCCTTCGTGATCACGCGGGGCTCCTATCTGGACGCGCTCGGCGAGATGCGGCGCGCGGTGGCGGAGCAGAGCGCGGTCGACATGCTGTTTCACGCCATCATCGTCCGCGAGGCCCAGATCGACGAGATCCCGCGTATGGCCTCGGAGTTCGGCGTCCGCTCCTTCAAGGCGTTCATGGCCTACAAGGGGCGCGAGATCTCGCCGAGCGGGATCCAGGGCATGGGCGACGACCAGATCTTCTCGATGTTCCAGCGCGTGAAGGACGTGCCCGGCGGCGTGGCCATCGTGCACTGCGAGAACATGGAGATCATCGAGCTGCACCAGAAGCCGCTCATGGCCGCCGGTCGCCAGGACACCGCGGCATGGTCCGACGGCCGGCCGGCGTGGGGCGAGCTCGAGGCGATCCGGCGCATGTGCCAGTTCGCCGAGGCCGCCGCCGTCCAGCTCCTCGTCCCCCACATGGGCGTCGGCCTCGGCTCGGAGTTCCTTCGCCAGAAGGCGTGGGGGCCCGGCCGCGTCGCCACCGAGAGCTGCCCGCACTACCTGGCCTTCGACAAGGACACCGACCGTGGCGTGCAGGGCAAGGTGAACCCGCCGCTGCGCGGCCGCGACCACATCGACGCGCTGTGGCAGCGGCTCACCGACGGCACCGTCGACGTGATGGGCTCCGATCACTGCCCTTACACGAAGGCGGTGAAGGGCGACGAGCTCTGGGGAGCGCGCGCCGGCATCACCGCGGGAAGCGCCATGATCCTCCCGGTGCTGCTGACCGAGGGGGTCAACCGCGGGCGGCTCACCATGCCGGACGTCGTGCGCCTCACCTCGTTCAACGCGGCGCGGCTCTTCGGGCTCTACCCGAGGAAGGGCGCGCTCGAGGCGGGGTCGGACGCCGACCTCGTCATCGTCGACAGCGATCGCGAGGTCAAGGTGGATCTCCCCGCGCTCAACTCCGCGGTCGACTTCAGCCCCTACGAGGGATACGTGGCGCGAGGCTGGGCGGCCACCACCATCGCCGGTGGCCGGATCGCCTACGACGCGGGAGAGGTCGTCTCCGACGGCGCCCGCGGGTGCTACCTCGCCCGAAGCTAGCGACCCGGAGCCCATTCGACCATGCTCAGGTTCGGCGTCATGCTGCGCCCCGGCCACTTCCCCTTCTCGCACATGCTCACCTGCATGCGGGTGGCGGAGGACGCGGGATTCGAGTTCATGTGGTTCGGCGACTCGCACCTCATCTGGCAGGAGGTCAGCCCCTATCTGGCCGCCGCCGCCGCGGGCAGCCGCCGCCTGACCGTCGGCCCGCTCGTCTCCAACCCGGTGACCCGTCACCCGACGGTGATGGCGAGCATGATCGCGACCATCGCGCAGCTTTACGAGGGCCGCGCCGTCCTGGGCGTGGGCCGCGGCGACAGCGCGGTGCGCACCCTCGGACTGCCGCCGATGCCGGTCAAGCAGTTCCGCGAGACCCTGCGGACGATCCGCGCGCTCTGCCGCGGCGACGAGGTGGACTACGGGGGCACGGCGATCCACTTTCCGTGGCTCACCCACAAGGTCCCGGTGTGGGTGGCCGCGTACGGCCCCCGGGTGCTCGAGCTCGCCGGCGCCGAAGGGGACGGCGTCATCCTCCAGCTCGCCTCGCCCAGCGTGGTGGAGTGGTCGGTGGGCCACGTCCGGCGCGGACGCGAGCAGGCCGGCCTGCCCTGGGCGGGCTTCGAGGTGCTCGCGGGCGCTCCGACCTACGTCTCCGACGATCGCGAGCACGCCCTTTCGCGAGTGCGCGGCTTTCCCGCCACGGTGTCGAACCACGTCCGGGACCTGCTGCGCCACCACGCGCCCTCGGAGCTGCCCGCCGACCTCGTGGAGGGTATGGAGCAGGTCGCCGGGTACGACTACCAGCAGCACGGGCAGCCCGACGCGCCCCACGTCCGCGCGGTCACCGACGCGATGGCCGAGCGGCTCACCCTCATCGGGACGGCCGCCGAGGTGCGCGACAAGATCAAGAAGCTCGAGGCCGCGGGCGTGACGCAAGTGTGCCTCTACCTGTCGATCGTGGAGCCCGACCGGCACTTCTCGACGCTGGAGACCTACGGCCGCGAGATTATCCCGGCGTTCCGCTGATGGCCGCCGCTCGATCCGCCACCCCGCACTCAGGAGGAGCTGTCATGACTCTCCGGCTGCTCGCGCTGCTCGCCGTCGCCGTCATCTCCGCCGTCCTTCCGACGGCGGCGCCGGCCCAGGACAACGTGCTCAACGTCGGCAAGTACGGCCAGCTCGCCACCTACGATCCTCACGCGGGCGGGCTCGACAGCATGTGGTGGACCCTCAACAACTTCTACGAGTCGCTCGTCGACCTGAACGACGATATCAACGGCCTCCGGCCGGTGCTGGCGACGGCGTGGCAGATGTCGCCCGATGGCAAGACCTGGACGTTCACGCTCCGGAGCGGCGTGAAGTTCAACGACGGAACCCCGTTCGACGCCGCCGCGGTCAAGTTCTCGGTGGAGCGGGCCCAGGCCTTGAAGAAGGCGGCCTCGCTCTACGCCAAGCCGATCGCCAAGGTGGAGACGCCCAAGTCGACGACGGTCGTCTTCCACCTGGACAAGCCCAACAACGCCTTCCTTGCCGGCCTCCGTTTCCTCCTGATTGTCAGTCCCACCGCCGTGCGCACCAACGACAAGGGCGGGGACAGCGCCGAGGGCTGGCTGCGCGAGCACACGGCGGGCACGGGCCCGTACACGCTCGAGCGGTGGGAGCCCAATATCATCCACGTGGCCAAGAAGAACCCCCAGTACTGGCGCGGCTGGCCGGCGGGCAAGTTCACCACGCTGAACCTCCGGCACATCTACGAGCCGGAGACCCAGCGGCTGATGATCGAGAAGGGCGAGCTCGACATCGCGGAGAACGTGACCAAGGATACGCTGCCCGCGCTCAAGCGCAATACCGACCTCACCGTGTACGAGAAGGCCGGCACGACGCTGATGGTGACGTTCCTCAACACCCAGGGCGGCCCCACGAAGGATCTCCGCGTGCGCCAGGCTCTCCACCACCTCTGGAACCAGGAAGCGTTCAACGCCATCACGGGCAACGCCGCCAACCCCGGTCCGCTCTATGCGCCGCTGCTCGGACGGGACTGGAAGATGGAGAACCCCTACCCGTACAACCCGGCGCGGGCCAAGCAACTCCTCGCCGAGGCGGGATTCCCGAACGGGGGCTTTCAGCTCCGGTACCAGTCGCAGAAGGGCGACGCCGACAAGCGGGCGATCTTCGAGATCTTCCAGGCGGAGCTGTCCAAGCTCAACATCGGGCTCGAGCTCTTCGACGACACGTGGCCGGCGCTCGTCAAGCGCGCCACCGACTGGGGGGCGACGCGCGACGCCGGCACCGCCGTGCACATGTTCGGATACTTCCGGCCGATGTTCATCCCGACGCCCTACGACTTCCTGTTCTCCATGTACCACTCCGACGCGTACCCCACCAAGGGCGGCCGCAACTTCACCTACTACACGAACCCTGAGTACGACCGGCTCGTCAACGAGTCGATGGTGTCCCTCGACCCGGCGCGCGAGCAGCGCCAGCTGCGCCAGGCCGCGGAGCTCCTCTGGAAGGACGCCGCCGTGGTGGTCAACGGCCGCATCGTCGACAAGATCGTCACCCGGAAGGACGTGAAGGGCTTCATCTACGAGGGCGACCGCATCTCCTATCGCTACTGGGACATGTCCCGAGAGCGCTGAGCGCCTCCGGGCGGCGCCTCCTCGCCGGGGGGCGTCGCCGGCTCCCATGCGCCTGCCCCGTGTCCTTCGCGGCGGCCCCTTCGCCGTCGGCTCGGTCGCCGTCCTGCTCCTTCTCGCGGCCATGATGGCCGTCCCCAGCGCGTTCACCCGACGGGATCCCAACGCCATCGACTTTCTCGCGCGGCTCAAGCCGCCGAGCCTCGCCCATCCCTTCGGCACCGACGAGAACGGGCGCGACCTCTGGGCGCGGGTGGTCCACGGCGCGCGCCCGACCCTCGCCGCCGCGGTCCTGCTCATCGCCGTCGCCGCCGCGATCGGAAGCGTCGCGGGGCTCCTGATTGGCGCCGCGGGCCGGCGCGCCGACGAGTGGCTGATGCGGGTGACCGAGTTCTTCCTGGCGTTTCCCCAGATCGTCTGGGCGCTGGCCTTCGCCACCGTGATGGGCCGCGGGATGGTCAACTGCGCGATCGCCCTCGCCATCACCTGGTGGGCGCAGTACGCGCGGCTCATGCGCGGCCAGGTCCTCGTGCAGCGCGAGAAGGAGTTCATCCTCACCGCCCGGGCCCTGGGCCAGCGGCAGTGGCGCATCCTCCTCTTCCACCTGCTGCCGAACTGCCTGTCGCCCGTGCTCGTCAAGGCCACCATCGACGTGAGCCTCGCCATCCTGCTCCTCGCCGCGCTGTCCTTCCTGGGAGTGGGCGCGCAGCCGCCGCTGCCCGAGTGGGGCGCCATGGTGACGATCGGCCGCAAGTACCTCCTCGACTATCCCTGGTACGCGACGTTCCCCGGTCTCGCCATCTTCATCACCGTGCTCGCCTTCAACGTGCTGGGCGAGCGGGTGCGCGACGTCCTCGATCCGCAGAGCCGCGCGGCCGGGCGCCCCTGACGTGCTGCTCGTCCTCCGACGCCTGCCGCTCTTGGTGGCGCTGCTCGCTGCCATCTCCGCCGCGGTGTTCGCGCTCACCCAGTACCTGCCCGGCGACCCGGCGTTCGTGGCCGCCGGGGGCGGAGACGCGACCCCCGAGATGGTCGCCGCCGCCCGGGCACGCCTCGGCCTCGACCGGCCGCTGTGGGTCCGCTACCTCTACTACATGCGCAACGTCGCCGGCGGCGACTTCGGCAACTCCATCGTCAACCGGCGGCCCGTGATCGACGACCTCAAGAAGTTCTGGCCGGCGTCGATGGAGCTGGCGCTGGCCGCCATCGCGATCAGCGCCCTCGTCGGCATCCCGCTCGGTGTCGTCTCGGCGGCGTGGGGCGGCCGCTGGCCGGACCGGCTCATCACGCCCGCCTCGGTGTTCCTCGGCTCCATGCCGGTCTTCTGGCTCGGGCTGATGGCCGTGTTCGTCTTCTACCGGCAGCTCGACCTCCTGCCCGCCGGCGGACGTCTCACCGTCGGGCTGACGCCGCCGCCCGTGGCCACCGGCATGCTCGTCGTGGACGCGGCCATCGCGGGCGAGTGGCGCGTGTTCGCCGACGCCCTGCGCCACCTGATCCTCCCCTCGGTGATCCTCAGCGTGATCTCGCTGGCCATGATCACGCGCGTGACCCGCGCCGCTCTCCTCGACGTGCTCCACGAGGACTACCTGCGCACCGCGCGCGCCAAGGGCCTCGGCGAGGCCCGCATCCTCCTGAAGCACGCCCTGCGCAACGCCTCCGTCCCCATCCTGACCATCGTCGGGCTCCAGCTCGGCCAGCTCATCGGCGGCGTGGTGGTGACCGAGACGATCTTCTCCTGGCCGGGGCTCGGGCTCTACGCGGTGACCGCGGTGGAGAACCAGGACTACCCGGCGCTTCTGGCCTTCACACTCATCACGACGGCGGTGTACGTCACCATCAACATGGCCGTCGACCTCCTCTATCCCCTGCTGAGCCCCCAGACCCGCCACTGAGTCGCCGAGGTGAGCCGATGGACCTGATCATCCGGAACGCGCGGCTTCGCCACCGCGATGACCTCACCGACATCGGCATCGCCGGTGGCCGCATCGCCGCGATCGCCCCCCGCATCACCGCCGGGGCCGCCGAGGAGCTCGACGCCGCCGGCCGCCTGACCACGCCGTCGTTCGTCGAGCCCCACATCCATCTCGACAAGGCCCTCACCGCGGAGCGGGCGCGAGAAAATCCGACCAACGTCTTCGAGGAAGCCATCGCCATCATGCGCGAGGTCAAGCGTGCCTACACCGTGGAGGACGTGGCCGACCGGGCCACGCGGGTGATCCACGGGCTGGTGGGGCACGGGGTGACGCTGATCCGCTCGTACGTCGACGTCGACACCATCGTCGAGCTCCGGGCGCTCGACGGGGTCCTGGCCGCCCGGGAGCGCTGCCGGCATCTCGCCCGGATCGAGCTGATCGCCTTCCCCCAGGAGGGCATCTGGTGCGACCCGGGCACCGACGAGCTGATGCGGAGCGCCATCGAGCGCGGGGCCGACGTCGTGGGCGGCATGCCGTACGCGGAGATGATCGAGCGAGACTCCGATCGCCACATCGATTTCGCCTTCGAGCTGGCCCGTCGCTTCGATCGCGACGTGCAGATGCACGTCGACGAGACCGACGACCCCGGGGCGCGCACCCTCCACGCCTACGCCGTCAAGGCCATCCAGGCGGGCTGGCACGGGCGCGTGACCGCCGACCACGCGACGGCGCTCGCCGCCTACGACGACAGCTACGCGGCGAAGGTGATCGCGCTGGTGGCCCGCGCCCGGATGAGCGTCGTGACGCTTCCCACCAAGCTCATGCGCGGCGGCGTCCGCGACAAGGAGCCGCGCCGCCGGGGCCTCACGCGCGTGCGCGAGCTGCTCGCCGCGGGGGTCAACGTCGCCTACGGGCAGGACGTGATCCAGGACGGGTTCCTCCCCGTGTTCGGCACCGGCGATCCGCTCCAGGTGGGCTTCCTGCTGGCCTTCGGCGCGCAGTTCTCGTCGCGGGCCAGCATCGAGACGCTCTACGACATGGCGACGGTGCACGGCGCGCGGATCATGCGGCGCCCCGACTACGGCCTCGAGGTGGGCGCGCCCGCCGACCTCGTGGTCGTGGAGGCGCCGTCGGTACACGAGGCGTATCGTACCCAGCCCCCGCGCCTCGCGGTGGTTCACGACGGGCGCGTGGTGGCCCGCCACGGCCGCGTCGTCGTCTAGCGCCCGACTTCAAGACGCTCCCTCTCCCCTTTGGGGAGAGGGTTGGGGTGAGGGGAACACGAGCGCGCCAGCACCGCCCCTCACCCTGCCCTCTCCCCAGAGGGGAGAGGGAGAAATGACGAGCTCTCGCGGTCGGCTATCTCAGCGTGCTGCGCCGGGCGGGCTACGGCCGGATCGATGCGGCCCGACGGCTCCTCGACGACGGGCGCGTATTTGTCGGGGCGGCGATCCCGGTAGTAGCCCCAGAGCTTGCGCAGCGACGGCAGCGTCGCCAGATCTAGGTCGGCCAGCGCGATGTCGTCCTCGGTGGCGCTGGCCTCGGCCATCACTTCGCCCTTCGGGCTCAGGATCATGCTGTTGCCGTGGTGATCGCGCCGGGAGCCGCCGACGTCGACGCCGACCTTGTTGACCCCGCAGACGTAGAAGACGTTGGCGATGGCGTGAGCCCGGAGCTCCACGTCCCAGAGGTACCGGGTCATGCGCGTGGTGGCGGTGGGCACGAACAGGATCTCCGCTCCGCCGAGGCCCAGCACCCGCGCCGCCTCGGGAAAGTGGCGGTCGTAGCAGATGAGGATGCCGATGCGGGCGAACGGCGTCTCGAACGTGGGGAAGCCGAGATCTCCCGGGGTGAAGTAGAACTTCTCGTTGCCGCGCGGCTCCGAGCTCTGCGCCGCGTCCATGAAGGGAATGCTCGACTTCCGGTACTTGCCGATCATCTGGCCATCGGGTCCCAGCACCGCCGCGGTGTTGAAGTAGCGCCCGTCGGGCGCCCGCTCGAACACCGGCGCAATCAGGACGATCCCCAGCTCCCGGGCCAGCGCGCCCATGCGATCGGTGGTCGGGCCGGGCACCGGCTCCGCCCAGTCGAAGTACTCCGGCTTCGTCTCCACACAGAAGTACATCGTGTTGAAGAGCTCGGGCAGACACGCGATCTTGGCTCCCCGCGCGGCCGCCTGGCGCACCATCCGCTCGGCGGTCTCGATGTTGACGGCCTTGTCGGCGTGCCCGACGAACTGCACTCCTGCGATTCGCAGCATGGCGGAAGCCTCCGTTAGCGAAAGGCGGGAATGACCCGCTCCGCGAAGTCGCGGATCAGGCGAAACTTATCATCGAAGTGAATGCTCATCCAGAACTGGCGGGCCCCCGCCGCGATCGCGCCCTCGAGCTTCTTCACGCAGTCGGCCGGGGTCCCCACGATGGCGAAGCGGTCGGCGAGGTAGTCGACCAACCCGAGCTCGGTGATGAGCCGGCAGTTGGCACTACCCGGCCGCGCGTGCTCGCCGAACACGTAGCGCTCGGCCAGCACCGTCATCTTCGGCAGGAGGTCGGGCGGCACGTGCTTGCCTTCCGCGGTGAAGCGCGTCAGGTGGTTGCCGGCCATGGCAAGCGAGGTCTTGATCTCCTCGACCGCCTCCGCATAGCTCGCCCCCACGTTGACGTCCGGCCACCACCAGAGATCGAGCTCGGCGGGATCGCGCCCCGCCTCCCGCGCCCCGGCCTGCACCTGGGCGATCGAGTCCCGCACGATCTCCGGCGTGAGCCCGGTGCGAATCACCGCGCCGTCGGCGATCTGCCCGGCCAGCCGCAGCGTCTTCGGGCCGGATGCCGCGAGGTAGATGGGCACTCGCGTGCGCGACCAGGTGAAGCTCGCCATCCGTCCGTGATACTCGGCCCGCCCGGTGGTCATCAGGCTGCGGATCGTCACCGCATACTCCCGGAGCTCCGCGAGCGACACGGCCTTGGCGCCGATGTTGTAAGCCGCGCTGTCCCCGGAGCCGATGCCGATCAGCGTGCGCCCGGGCGCCAGCTCCTCGAGCGTCGCCGCCGCGGACGCCGCAACGGCCGGGTGGCGCGTCACCGGGGTGATGACCCGCGAGCCGAACCGGATGCGCCGCGTGGCGGTGGCGCAGTGCGCGAGCGTCACGTACACGTCGCGGCTCACCGATTGCGAGTCGGAGATGCCGAGCAGGTCGTAGCCGTGGCGCTCGACCGCCCTGGCCCACTCCACCACCTCGAGCACGGGCGCGCTGGGCATGAAGTTGACCCCGAACCCGATTCGCATCACGATCGCCGGCCGGCCGCGCCGCCCCGCGGAAGGTAACGCCCCCACCCCGGTTTCCCGACAGTCTCGAACTCGTCCATCATCACGCGGCCCCGCACGATCGTGGTGCGGGCCATTCCGCGGAAGCGATAGCCGTCGTAGACGCTCGTCTCGCACCGGCAGTGGTAGAAGTGGTCGTCCACGACGGCCTCGCGGTCGGGATCGACGATGACAACATCCGCGTCGGCGCCGGGCGCGAGGGCCCCCTTCCACGGGTAGAGGCCGAACACCTTCGCCGTGTTCAGGGCGCCGACGCGCGCGACGTCCTCGATGGACATGCGCCCGGCGTGGACCCCGAATGTCATCAGGACCGGCAGGAAGTGCTCCAGTCCGCCGCGGTTGCCCGAGCGCGCCCTCCAGATGTTCCCGTGCTTGGGGCCGCCCTTGGCCTTGGTGGCGTGCGTGCGGCCGCCAGTGCCGTGATCCGATCCCAGACAGGTGATGCCGCCATCGTGAAACGCCCGCCAGAGCCTGTCGCAATCGGCGGCCGCCCGGAGCGGGGGGTTCACCTTGCCCCAGCAGCCTACTTCGTCCTCCATGGCTCCGGTATGGGTGAGGTGATGCGGCGTCACCTCCGCCCAGACCGGCCAGCCTTCCCGGCGAGCGGCGGCGACCCGGTCCGCACCCTCGCGCGTCGACATGTGGGCGATGTAGATCGACGCGCCCGCCGACCGGGCCAGATCGATGGCCGCCGCGATGCGCGAGTATTCGGCCACGTTCGGGCGCGCCTCGCTCCAGGCGCCGAGATCCGTGCGCCCGGCTGCCGTGAGCTCGTCCTCGAGCACCGCGATGATGTCGATGTCCTCGCAGTGGACGATGCAGATGCCCGGCGCCCCGCGCTCCGCGCAGAACCGCAGTGAGCGCAGCAGCATCCCCGCATCGGATGGCCCCCCGAGCCAGGCAAGCCCTTCGGTCGGCCGGGGCTTGTACGCGTTGAAGAAGTGCTTGAACGAGGTGACACCCCGATCCCACACCGCCGGCAGCTCGGCGTAGTGCGCGTCCGTCGACACGATGGCGTGGAAGAAGTAGTCCGTGCGCGACCACCGATTGCCTTCGCGAATGGTCGTCTCGATGTTCGGCACCAGCGGCTCGTTCCGCTGGCCGACGAAGTGCGCGAAGGTGGTCACCCCGCCGTGCAGCGCGCCATCCGTCTCCCCCGGCATGTTCTGGGCCAGCCCCTCCGCGATGGACGTGTCCTCCTCGCTGCCCATGTGGACGTGGGCATCGATGAGGCCGGGGAGCACGTATTGCTCGCGCGCGTCGATCGTACGGCGAGCCGGCGGCAGCGTGGCGTCGGCGCCGACGGCCACGATCCGCTCGCCGTCGATGGCGACGCCGCCCCCGATCACCCCCGCCGGCGTCACGACGCGGCCGTTCCGGATCACCAGATCCGCCGTCATGGGTGCCCGCGGTCCTCAACAACGTGCGCGGCGGCGGCGAACACCCGCATGCGCCCCATTGTCATCCCGGGCTGGCGAGCGCCGACGGGCGCCTCATCGTTGCTGTGCACCGCCAGCGTCGTCATCGCCCTGGAGCGTACCCGGCCGGAGGCATCCGGACAAGAGCGTCACGCCTCTCGAGTGGGCGTTCAGACGACGCCCAGATACGCTCGCTGCACGTGCGCGCTCGCGGCCACGTCCGCCGACGACCCCTCCAGCACCACGCGGCCCGCCTCCATGACGTAAACGCGCTGGGCCAGCTTGAAGGCCAGCCGCGCGTTCTGCTCGACGAGGAGGATCGTCACGCCGCGCCGGTTGACCCCGAGCAGCTGCCGATACACCTCCTGCACGATCACGGGCGCCAGCCCCTGCGACATCTCGTCTGCCAGAATGAGCTGCGGCGCGGCCATCAGCGCCCGCCCGATGGCCAGCATCTGCTGCTCGCCGCCCGAAAGGCTGCCGGCGCGCTGGCCCTGCCGCTCGCGCAGGCGCGGAAACGCCTCGAACACGCTCTCGAAGGCCTGCGCGACCTCGGCGCGGTCGGAGCGCAGATACGCGCCCAGCTGCAGATTCTCGCGGACGGTCATCTTGGCGAACACGCGCCGGCCCTCCCGGATGTGGGCGATGCCGCGCGCGGTGACCTCGCGATCGGCCAGGGCGTCGATCCGCTCACCCCGGAAGCGGATCTGCCCGGCCCGGATCGGCTGGAGTCCCGAGACCGCCTTGAGCAGGCTCGTCTTGCCCGCCCCGTTCGGCCCGACGATGGCGGTGATGGAGCCGGGCGCCACCCGCACCGTGGCGCCGTTGACCGCGCGCGCCTTCCCGTACGCGACCTCGATCTGCTCCACGTCGAGCAAGGATGTCGAGGCGCTCACGCCAGCTCCGCCACGCCCAGGTAGGCGTCGACCACGCGCCGATCGGCGGTGAGCCCGCCGGGCTCACCGTCGTAGATCTTCCGCCCGAAGTGGAGCACGACGGCGCGATCGCAATAGCGGCTGACGATGCGCATGTTGTGCTCGACCAGCACGATCGTGCAGCGCCGGCGGATCACGGTGGAGACCAGATCCATCATGCGGGTCGATTCCTCGTGCGAGAGGCCGGCTCCGGGCTCGTCGAGGAGCAGCACGGTGGGCTCGGTGGCCAAGGCCACTGCCACGGTCACGAGCTTCTGGATGCCGAGGGGCTGCTCGCTGACCACCTCGCCGCGGTGCGTGCCGATGCCGAGGAGGTCGAGGAGCCGCTCGGCCCGCGTCTCGAGTTCGCGCTGCTCGGCGCGATAGCCCGGCGTGCCCACCAGCCCGGCCAGAACCCGCGAGGGCGCGTGGCGGTGGAGGCCCTGCAGCACGTTGTCGCGCGCGGTCAGCTCGCCGAAGAGCGTGACCTGCTGGAAGGTGCGGGCGATGCCGTGGCGCGCGAGATCGTGGCTGGCGAGCCGGGTGACGTTCCGCCCCTCGAGCAGCACCTGGCCGCCCGTGGGCGGGATGGCGCCGGCGATGATGTTGAAGAGCGTGCTCTTGCCGGCCCCGTTTGGCCCGACGAGGCCGACCAGCTCACCCTCCCCCACCGTGACGTCCACGCCGGCGAGCGCGGTGAGACCGCCGAACTGCTTGGTGATCCCGCGAATCTCGAGGACCGCGCTCATCGCTCGGTGGTAACGACCGGCTGCTTGGCCCAGCGCAGGCGGCGGGCGGCCCACGCCTCGCGCAGCCGCGGGAGCTGGATCAGCCCGCCCGGGAGGGCCAGGATCACGACCAGCAGGACGACCGCGTAGACGAGGCTCTTGTAGTAGCCGGCGGCGAACAGCTGCTCGCCGAGCGCGGTCAGCAGCACCGCGCCGGCCAGGGGCCCCCAGAAGCTGCCGAGCCCGCCGACCATGTTGAAGATGACGAGATCGGTGGAGAAGAAGAACGTGAAGACGAAGGGGCTCACGAAGCGCAGGTAGTGGCCGTGGATCGCCCCCATCAGGCCGCAAAAGAAGCAGGAGACGACGAAGGCCAGCGTCTTGTATCGCGCGGCGTCGATGCCCACGCTCTCGGCGAGTCCTTCCGTGTCGCGCGTGCGCAGCGCCAGCAGGGTGAACCCGAAGCGGGTGGCGGCCAGCCGATACAGGAACCCGAGGGAAATCACCGCGGCGCCCAGCACCACGTAGTAGAAGCCGAGATGCGTGTTGAGCCGGGCGCCGAAGAACATCGGCCGCGGCACGCCGGCGATGCCCGCGGGACCGCCGAAGAAGTCGAACGCGCGGAAGACCGCGTTCACCACCTCGGCGAACGCGAACACGCTCAGGCTGAAGTAGATGCCGCGCAGCTTGAGCGTGACCATCCCGAGCAGCCAGGCCAGCAGCGCGGCTGCTGTCCCGCCGGCCAGGAAGCCGAGCCACACCGACACCCCGAGCTTCGTGGCGAGCAGCGCCGAGGTGTAGGCGCCCACCGCGATGTAGCCCGCGTGCCCGAACGAGAGGTAGCCCATGCGCATGATGACGTAGAGCGCTTCCGCGTAAACCGCGTTCATCAGCACGACGATCGCCACGTGGAGCATGTACGGCTCGGCCAGCGGCGGCAGCGCCACCAGCGCCAGCAGCAGGAGGACGAGCGCCGCCGTCTTCACGCGCTAGACCCGGCCGAGGAGACCCGCCGGTCGCGCAACGAGCACCGCGATCATCACCACGAAAACGAGACCATACGCGGCCTCGGACCCGAACAGGATGGCGCCGACCGACTGGATCACGCCTACCAGGAGCCCGGCGAGCACGGTCCCGGTGATGCTGCCCAGCCCGCCGACGATGATGATGAGAAACGACATGAGGATGGGCTCGAGCCCCATGCCCGGGTTCAGCGAGTAGACCGGCGCCACGAAGGCGCCGGCCACCGCGGCCAGCACGAAGCCCAGGGCCACGCTGAGCGAGGCCACCCGGTTGGCGTTCACGCCGAGCATGCGGGCGGTCTCCTCGTCCTCCTCGATGGCCCGCATGGCCAGGCCCACCCGGGTGCGATAGACCAGCCAGTAGAGCGCGGCGACCAGGACCACGGCCACGCCGGCGGCCAGGAGGCGCTCGCGGGGCAGCCGGATTCCGAACAGGTCGACGATTCCGGGGAGATAGGACGGCACGCTCTTCTCCTGGATGCCGAAGGCGATCCAGCCGATGGACTGGATCACCAGCGAGATGCCGACGGAGGCCACCACGAGCTGGAGCCACTGGCCGCGCAGCACCCGGAAGATGCCGCGCTCGATGGCCAGGCCGAGCAGCAGCGCGAGCACGACGATGACGGCCAGGGTGGGCACGAGCGGCAGGCCGGCCACCACGTGGAGGTAGAGCACCGCCATCGCACCCAGCATGTAGATCTCGCCGTGCGCGAAGTTCACGATGTGGAGGATGCCGTAGATCAGCGTGAGGCCGAGGGCCACGAGGACGTAGAGGATCCCCGTGAGCACGCCGATGGCCAGCCCCTGGGCCAGCAGGGGCAGGTACACCTCCACGTCAGTCGAACTTGCCGGTACGCACGTCGAACGGCTCCCACTTGCCGTCCTTCAGGATGGCGGCGGGAATGGGCAGGATGATCTGCCGCTTCGCGCCGTAGGTCTTCTCGCCGCCCCACGAGGCCGGCCCGAAGGGATGGTCGGGATACGTGGACTGGGCGAGCGCGTCGGCCACCTTCTTGGTGTCGAACGTGCCGGTCTTCTGGATCACGTCCGCGACCCACTTCGTGGCCGCGTAGGCTTCCCACATCGTCCCGGGCGCCGCCTCGCCGTACTTCTTCTGGTGCCGGTCGGCGAGCTGCGCGTAGAGCTGGGTCGGCGGCTTGGCCCAGATGCGGAGCGCGATGATGTTGTCGCCCGCCTTGCCCGCGATGTCCGAGATGGCCTTGGCCTCGAGCACCGCGGTGGAGTTGAGGAAGTAGCCGGTGAAGCCCAGCTCGCGGGCCTGCTTGGCGATGAGGGCGATGGACCCGGTGGGTGAGCCGTCGGTCTCGATGAAGTCGGGCTTGTGGGCGATCAAGCGGAGCAGCGCGGGCCCGAAGTCCTTGGCGCCTCGCTCGTAGTACTCCTCGGCCACGAGCTGCACGCCCTTGGCCTTCATCGCTTCGACCTGGACTCGGACGACCTTCGCGTCGTTCTTGCCCAGCTCGTCGTTGGGTCCGAGGGTGGCCACGCGCTTGACGTTGAGCCGCTCGATGATGGGCTGGAGATGCGTCTGGTAGAGCTGGTCCGACGAGGCCATGATGCGGAACACCGTCGGGTTCTCGCCGTTGGTGATCTGCCGGCCGGCCGCCGCGAAGGCCAGGTCGAGGAAGCCGGTCTCGCGGATGATCGGCAGGATGGGCGGATGCACGCCCGCGCCGATGATGACGCCGTACTTCACGCCGTCGTTGTAGACCGCGCGGTTCATGGCCGCCACCGTCTTGCCCGGATCGTAGACGGTGTCGTAGGTCACCACCTCGAGCTTGTACTTGTCGCTCCCCACCGTGAAGACCCCGATGTCCTCGGCCGCGAACTCCATGCCCCGCTGCACGCCGAGGCCGAAGGCGGCGGCCGGGCCGGACACCGGAACGATCGCCCCCATCTTGAGGGGCTTCTGGGCGTGGGCCGACGGCGGCAACCCGAGGACCACACTCAGGGCGACGACCGCGAACAGGGTCAGGATGCGGTGGGGGCGGGTCATGGCATTCTCCTTACGGATTCGGAAGCCTCGGTCTGACCGGTCGTGAGCATGGACGGCCTCCTGGGGACCTCAGTCTGGCGCGGATCATACTCCCGATCCGCCACCTTTTGCGCCCTTGAGGGGCATCTCAGGGCTCCGCGCCCGCGGCGAGGTTGAGCTTTGGGAAGACGGGGATGGTCCGGCCTCCGTCCAGGATGATCGCGCGGCCGGTGACGAAGTCGAAGGCGGGCGAGCACATGAGCACGACCATGTGCGCGATCTCGGGCTGGGTGACGAGGCGCTCGAGGGGCGTGGCCCCGATGGCGGCTGCCTTGTAGGCGGGCATCCTGTCGGTGCGCGCGCTCGCGATCTGACTCGGCACCACCGCGTTGACCGTCACGTGAGGCGCGAACTCGACCGCCATGCTTTCCGTCAGGTGCAGCAGCGCGGCCTTGGCGAGCCCGTAGACAGAGTGCGACCGGACGAACCCCGACGTCGCGCCCACGTTGACGATGCGACCCCAGCCGAGTTTCTCCATACCGGGCAGCACGCGCTGGGACGCGAGGAACACCGACTTGAGGTTCGCGCTCATCACGTAGTCCCAATCGCGCTCGGTGAGCGTGCGGAAGGCGGTGTCGGCGAAGGGACCTGCGTTGTTCACGAGGACGCTCACCGGCCCCAGTGCGGCCTCCACCTCGCCCACGAGACGGCGCACGTCGTCGGCCACCGCCACATCGGCCTGAAAAGCCTGAGCCTCCGCGCCGGCCGCGCGGATCGCCGCCACCACCCCCTCGGCCCCGGTCCGCGAGCTCCGGTAGTGCACCGCCACGCGGGCGCCACGGCGGGCGAGCGCCTGTGCGATGTCCACGCCGGAGCCGGACGAGGCGCCGGTGACCAGGGCGATCTTCCGCTCCAGGAACCTTTCCTCGGTCATCCGATTCTCCTTCACGGCTCCACCAGCTCCGACCAGATCGAGGTGGTGTAGCTCCGGTCCAGGTATTTCGCGTAGAGCTCCTCGATCAGGCCCTTGCCCGCCGCCGCCAGCTCCTTCTCGTAGGCGGCGCGGTCGGTGATCTCGATCCGCTCGATGTAGTCCCACGGCCCGCCCGCGAGCCGGGCATCAGTCGCCGTGATCCGGTGCGTGCGGTAGCTCACGATGGTCCGGAGCCTCCCGGCCACGACGTAGTCGACCTCGCGCTCGAACTTCTCGTACTCCGCCGCGCTGATGCCGGGCTTCAGCTTCGCAAGCACGTACCGTACGATGGCCATCGCTTCATCTCCGTGGGCAGACATGGGTGAATGGCGCGCCCGGGATCAGACGAGATGGCACGCCACGGTGTGGCCCGGGGCGACCTCGCGCACGGGCACGGGCTCCGCGCAGACCGGCTGGGCGAGCGGGCAGCGGCCGCGCAACCGGCAGCCCGCCGGGATGTCGATCGGGCTCGGCACCTCGCCGGCCAGCGTGAGGCGCTCCTGCGCGATGTCGGGATCCGGAATGGGGATACAGGACAGGAGCGCGCGGGTATACGGATGCGTCGGATGGTCGAACAGCGCGGCGGCCGGCGCCTCCTCGACGACCACTCCCAGATACATCACGGCCACGCGGTCGCAGAGGTAGCGCACCGTCGACAGGTCGTGGGAGATGAAGAGATAGGTCATGCCGAGGCGCCGCTTGAGCTCGCCGAGGAGCAGGATCACCCGGGCCCGGAGCGACACATCGAGCGCCGAGGTCGGCTCGTCGAGCACGACGAGGCGCGGGTGCGTCGCGATGGCCCGGGCGATGTTCACCCGCTGGCGCTGCCCGCCCGAGAGCTGGTGCGGATACCGGTCCCGCAGCCCGGCTTCGAGGCCGACCTCCGCCAGGACCTCGTCCACTCGCGCTCGCCGTGCGTTGCCGGTCAGCGGCGTATGCAGCGCCAGCGGCTCGTCCACCGTGGCCGCCACGGTGAGGCGCGGATTGAGCGAGGCGGTCGGGTCCTGGAAGACCATCTGGATGTCGCGGCGGCGACGCCGGAGCTCCTCGTCGCCGAGCGCGGTGAGGTCGACACCCTCGAAAAGGACGCGCCCCCTCGTCGGCTCGATGAGGCGCAGCACGCAGCGCGCCAGCGTGGACTTCCCGCAGCCGGACTCGCCGACGAGGCCGAGCGTCTCCCCGGCCGCGACCTGAAGCGAGACGCCGTCCACCGCGCGAACGAGACGGGGCGCCCGCCACGGGATGAGCGAGCGCAGGGCGAAATGCATCTGCAGGCGCTCGATCGCGAGCAAGGCGCCCACTAGGCGCTCGCCACCGCGACGCAGGCCACCGCGTGCCCTTCGCCGATGGTCCGCACCGGGACGTGCGTCGCGCATTCCGCCCGCACCAGGGGGCAGCGCAGGGCGAAGCGGCAGCCGGGAGGGGGCGCCAGGAGCGAGGGCACCGAGCCGGGGATGGGCTCCATGGCGACCTCGCGGTCGACGCGGGGGATGGCGTGAATCAGGGCGCGTGTGTACGGATGCGCGGGCGCGTGGAAGAGGTCGCGGACCGCGGCCCACTCCACCGTCTGGCCCGCGTGCATCACCACCACCCGATCGCAGAGCCGCGCGACCACGCCGAGGTCGTGGGTGATCAGGAGAATGGCTGCGCCCGTGCGCCGGCCCAGATCGCGCAGCAGCTCGAGGATCTGCGCGGCGATGGACACGTCGAGCCCGGTGGTCGGCTCGTCGGCGATGAGCAGCCGCGGATTCGTGGCCAGCGCCATCGCGATCATCACCCGCTGGCACATGCCGCCCGAGAGCTGGTGGGCGTATTGCCCGGCCCGGCGCTCGGGCTCGGCAATGCCGGCCTCGCGGAGCATGGCCACCGCCCGCTCGCGCGCCCGGCCCGGCGCGGCACCGCCGTGCCGCACGAGCAGCCGCTCGATCTGCCGCCCGACGGGCAGCACCGGGTTCAGCGACGTGCGCGGGCTCTGGAACACCATGGAGATCTGAGCGCCGCGCATCGAGCGCATCTCCTCCTCGGACAGGGCGAGGAGATCGCGCCCGGCGAAGTGGACCCGTCCGCTCACCACGCGCGCGGGCGGGCGCAGCAGGCGCAGGATGGCGAGGGCGGTCACCGACTTGCCCGAGCCCGACTCGCCCACCAGGCCAACGACCTCGCCCGGCCCGATGGTGAGGGCGGCGCGGTCGACCGCCTGCACCACCCCCTCGTCGGTCTCGAAATGGACGGTGAGGTCCTCGAGGGCGAGGAGGTCCGTCACACGCCCTTCATCCGCGGGTCCAGGACGTCCCGCAGGGCATCGCCCACCAGGTTGAACGAGAGGACCGTGGCCATGATGGCCATGCCGGGAAAGACGAAGATCCACCACTCGCCGGAGACGATGTACCCCGCACCCTCCGCGGTCATCGCCCCCCACTCGCTCGTAGGCGGCCGGATGCCGAGGCCGATATACGAGAGCGCCGCCACCGTGAGGATCGCGAAGCCCATGGCCAGCGTGGCCTGGACGATGACGGGCGGGAAGCAATTGGGGAGGAGGTGGTGGAAGATGATCCGGCGCTGTCGGTTCCCCACGGTGCGCGCCGCCTCGGCATATTCCATCTCGCGGATGCGCAGCATCTCGCCGCGGATGAGGCGCCCGTAGATGGGCACGTGAGTGATGGCGATGGCGATCACGATGTTGGTCACGCTGTTGCCGAGGGCCGCGGCGATGCCCATGGCGAGGATGAACGACGGGAAGGCCTGGATGGTATCGATCCCCCGCATGAGGACCTGGTCGATCCATCCCCCGCGATACCCCGACACCGCGCCGAGGACGGTCCCGATGGAGAGCGCGATTACCGTCGCCGCGAGCGCCACGAGCAGGTCGATCCGGCCGGCGTAGACGATGCGCGTGAGCTGATCCCGGCCGTAGAGGTCGGTGCCCAGCCCGTGCCGCCAGCTCGGCGCCTCGAGGGCGTGCTCGGCGTCGGTGGCGTCCGGATCATCGGGCATGATCACCGGCGCGGCCACCGCGCCGAGGGCCACCGCCGCGAGGACGCCGAAGGCCACCAGCGACATGACGTTGCGGGACAGGCGTCGCCAGAGCCGCGCCGCCGCCGAACGCCGGACGGGCGCCGCGTCAGCCGAGGCGTATTCGAGGGTCGACAACGCCGTACACCAGGTCGACGGCGAGATTGACGAAGACGTAGACGACGCCCACGAAGAGCACGAAGCTCTGGATGGGGCCGGAGTCCTTCGACATCATGGCCGCGACGGCATAGTTGCCGATACCCGGCCAGGAGAACACCGATTCCACCACGACGTTGCCGGCCATGAGGAAGCCAAACACCACGCCGAGGAGCGTGATGACGGGAATCATGCAGTTCCGGCGCGCGTCGCCGTACACGATGGTGCGGC
>Ga0099791_10000132_pt1 | contig 24538 bp, 25 predicted proteins | sample Rivendell_Oct201_7_FD_77318 | JGI IMG/M metagenome (GOLD analysis project Ga0099791, IMG submission 77318) | Vadose zone soil and rhizosphere microbial communities from the Eel River Critical Zone Observatory, Northern California to study diel... | ecosystem: Environmental > Terrestrial > Soil... | reverse complement strand
TCCGCTCATGCGCGGGCTCTCGCTCTGCACTTCATCCTCGGCGCCCGCCACCGCGACCGATTTCATCAACTTCGTCACCAGCGTGGACGGCCAGCGGGTCGTCTTGCGTCATGGCTACACCCCGGTGATTCCCGTGCGCGTCGTGCGCACCGCAGAGGAGGCACAGTGAATCTCGTGTTCCGTCGCATCCTTCCGCTCTTCCTGGGCGGGATGCTTCTCGCCGTCACGGCGGCGTATGCCCTGCAGTCGGGGGACATCATCAAGCAGGGGGTGGAGGCCTACCGCGCGGGGAACTACACGCGCGCGCTGGAGCTCTTCACGCAGGCGCAGCGCCTGGATCCGGGCGGCGCCAAGCCCCACTACTACATCGGAAGCGCGCTGGAGAAGCAGGACAAGCCGGACAGCGCCCGGGTCGAGTACGAGACCGCGATCCGGATCGATCCCAAGTACGTCGATGCGCTCACAGGGCTGGGGAAGCTGCTCCGCAAGCAGGGGAAGAAAGAGGAAGGGACCCAGAAGCTCGAGGAGGCGGTGAAAAACGGCCCCAAGGAGCCGAGCGCTCTCTACGCGCTGGGCCTGGCGTACCTCCAGGACAAGCGCTGGGATGACGCCTACAAGATCTTCACCAAGGGCACGCTCCTGAAACAGGGACGTGGAGCCTTCCTCGCCGGCCAGGCGCTGGCGCTGGAAGGCAGGGGGGAGACGAAGAAGGCGGAGGAGATCTTCATCCGGGCGCGCGAGACCGATCCCAACAATCTTCGCATCCGGCTGGACATGGGCGGATTCTACGAGCGGCGGAAGATCCCGGTGCTGGCCGCGCCCGAATACGTGAAGGCGGCGGAGCTGGATCCCAAGAACCCGGAGACGCACTTCCTCGCGGGCCGCGCGCTTGTCGGCATGAACGAGTTCAACGCGGGACTCTCTTCGTTCATGCGCGCGATCGAGGTGGACTCGTCGTACGCGCCCGCGCACCTCGAGGCCGGCCGTCTCTACTTCCGAGCCAAGCGTTATGCCGACGCGGCGGACCAGCTCCAGCAATACGTGAATCTCAAATCGGACGATCCGGAGGGATATCTGGAGCTGGGCCGGGCGCTGGCGCTGAGCCAAAACCCGGACGACCGCGCGAAGGCCATTCCCATCCTCGAGAAGGCACACGAGCAGAATCCCCAGTCCTGCGACGTGGCGGGAGCCCTGGGCAAGCTCTACTTCGAGCGAAATCCGCCCGATACGGAAAACGCGCTGAAATACTATGACCAGTACGCGCAGTGCGCGGACACCCTCATGACCGCGGAGGACCGTCTGCGTCTCGGCACGATGTACGTGGCCGCCAAGGACTCCGCCAAGGCCGTGACGCAGCTCATGAGGGCTGTCGCCATGGACTCGACGAAGACCAAGGACGCCAACTTCCAGCTGGGATTCCTGTACTTCGCTCGCAAGGACTACGCGGGCGCAATTCCCTACTTCGAGGCGGCGCTCCGCGCGGACTCGGCTTTCATTCCGGCGCTCATGAACATCGGCCTCGCGAAGCTGGCGGTGAAACAGCCGAATGAGGGCATCATGTATCTCCGCCGCGCCCTGGAGGTGAGTCCGAAGGACAATCGGCCGAGGATCTGGATCGCGCAGACCCTGACGTCGCTCGATTCGCTTCCGGAAGCGCTCGAGATGTACCAGCAGGCGATCGCGGCGGAGCCCGAGAACCCGGAGGCCCAGCGCGGGGCCGGCGTGGTGCTCCTGCTCCAGAAGAACTGGGCCGACGCGATTCCCTATCTCGAGAAGGCCGTGAAGATCGATCCGGAGAACATCCAGGGACACATCTGGCTCGCCCAGGCCTACTCGAACAGCGGCGACCTGAACCGGGCGAAGGATGAATTCAACCGGGTCTTCGAGATCGATCCCAACAACAAGGAAGCCGCGAAGGGCCTGGACTACATCAGGAAATACGAGGCGGCAAAAGCCGCGAAGGCGAGCGGGGCGGCGAAACCTGCCGCGGCCCCCAAGGGTGAAGCAGCGAGCAAGAGCGGGGCGGCCAAGAAGTAAGGGCACGCCCTGACGGCGGCGAGGAGCCGCGGAGAGGGAGGGAAACGATGAGTCTGGATGTCCGAACGGTGGGAGACGTCACGGTGCTCGCCCCCAGGGGGATGCTGCTGGGGGGGAAGGAAACGGACGAGCTCCAGTCCAAGATTCGCGAGCTGTCGGAGGCGGGAAACAAGAAGCTCCTCATCAATCTCGGCAACACCACCTTCATGAACAGCGTCTCGCTGGGCGTGCTGATCGGCGGCCATACCAGCTACGCCAAGCGTGGGGCGAAGATGAAGCTCGCCGCGGTGGACAAGAAAATTCAGAACATCTTCGTGGTGACCAAGCTCTCGCTGGTCTTCGACGTGTATGAAACGGAGAAGGAGGCTCTGAAGAGCTTCGAATAGGCAGTCTTGCCGGGTAGGAAAGCCTGTAGCATACTAAGAGTCTGGCCCCAATCCGGGGCCGGCATGGAGCTTATGCGGTCCCCCTCGAGTCGTGTCGAGTCGATCCCGACCGGGTGATCGGCTCCAACCACTGGATCGAAGGAGGTTTCGGTGAAACAGGGTTTGTTCATGACGATCGTGGCGTTCACCGCGCTCGCAATTGCCATCGTGGTCTACATGTTCCTGCCGGATTACATCCGGAAGGGCGGGCCGCTCGTCGCGCTCCTCATCATGCTCTCGATCATGTCGGTCACGCTCACGTTCGAGCGGCTCTTCACGCTCAACCGTGCGCGCGGGAAGATGCCGGTCCCGGCGTTCATGCGTGAGATCCGGAAACGGCTGGATTCGGGCGACATCGAGGGCGCGGCCGAGCTGTGCGCCAAGCAGCGGGGATCGCTGGCGAACGTGCTCCGGGCAGGCCTCGACCGCTACCTGGTCGTGCGCAACGTGAACCTGGATCTGAAGACGCGGATGGACGAAGTGCAGAAGGCGATGGAAGAGGCGAACATGCTCGAAGTGCCGCTCCTCGAGCGCAACCTGATCGCGCTCGCGACGATCGCTTCGATCGCGACGATGGTCGGGCTTCTGGGCACGGTCATCGGGATGATTCGCTCCTTCGCCGCGCTCGGACAGACCGGCTCGGTCGACGCCGTGAAGCTGGCGCTCGGGATTTCCGAGGCGCTCATCAACACGGCAGGCGGTCTCTTCGTCGCGATCTTCTCGATCGTCCTCTACAACGTGTTCGTGACGATGATCGACAACTTCAACTACATGATGGACGAGGCGACCGTCGAGGTCGTCGAGGTCCTCTCGATGAAAGAGGCGACGAAGTAAATGGCAGCGAAGAAGATGCGCCGCATCGGAATCAAGATCGACATGACGCCCATGGTGGACGTGGCGTTCCTCCTCCTGATCTTCTTCATGTCGACCTCGCAGTTCGATCCTCCCCAGAAAGTGCCGATCACGATCCCGGACAGCCACTCCAACTTGAAAGTGCCGGAATCCGACGTGATTACGATCGGCGTGGGGAAGGACAACCAGATCCTGTACCAGATCGGAAAGCAGCCCCAGCAGTACACGGACATCGCGAATCTGGAAGAGATCGTGACGAAGCAGCGCCGGCGCAATATCCAGACGCGCGTCGCCATCAAGGCCGACAAGCTGTCGGACTACGGCACGATGGAAGACATCATGGCCGTGATGCAGAAAACGAACACGATCTCGTTCGTCCTGGTGACGGAGCTCATCGCGAGCAAGAAGAGCGCTCTGAGCCACTAGGCTCGGAGCCGGTCTGATAAGGAGAGCGTTCTCATGGGTGCTGTAGACACCCCCGATACCGGCGCAAAACACAAAAAAGGTAAGAGACGGAAGCCCAAGCGCATCGGGATCAAGATCGACATGACCCCGATGGTGGACGTGGCCTTCCTGCTCCTGATTTTCTTCATGTGCACCACGGTGTTCCGCAAGCCGCAGGCGCTCGAGATCAACCTGCCGCCGGACCCGAACCAGAAGGTGGAGATCGCGGAATCGAACGTGATGACGCTCCGGGTCGTGGCGCCTCAGGACAGCACGCGCGGCGACGTTCGCGCCTTCTGGAGGATCGCCAAGGATCCGTTCCAGGAAGTGGACGTCGAGAAGCTGCAGCCTATCTTCGCGACCGAGGCCAAGAGGAACTCGAAGCTCGTCGTGCTCGTGAAGATCGACCGCAAGGCAAAGTATCGCTACATGGTCGACATCATCGACCAGCTCCAGTTCGCCGAGTTGAACCGCTTCTCCCTGGCGCCGCTCTTGCCTGAGGAGAAGAAGGAGGTCGAATCGCTGTGACGGCGACGCGAGCAGTGGCCACCGACTTCAGGGACACGAGCGAGCGCATTCCGATCGGCGCGGCCGATCTCAAGGCAAACGCGCAGCGGATGCTCAAGAAGGCGCTCATCATCTCCGCGGCGATCCATCTGGGGCTGATCGGAATCTACGTGGGCACGACGCTCTGGAAGCCCAGGGACGAGACCGCGTACACGGGCCGCGTGATCCGGATGCAGACGCTGCCTCCTCCTCCGCCGATGACCAACGCGCCTCCTCCGCCCGTGATCCCGAATCAGCCCATCGTGAAGCCCACGATCGGAACGCCGGTGCCCGTGGCGGACGCGCTGGCGCCCGAGCAGACGATCATGACGCAGCAGGAGATCTCCGCGCTCAACTCGCCGGTAGGCGTGAGCGGCACGGGGAGGGACAGTCTCGTGATCGCCTCTTCCGACGAGCCCAACGAAGGGGAGTTCGTCTACTACGAGGACGAGCCCGTTCCGGTGACGCGCGTCGAGCCCGCCTACCCGGAATTCGCGCGTGAGGCGCAGATCCAGGGCAAGGTGACGCTGCACGTGCTCGTGGGGAAGGACGGACGCGTGAAGAACGTGAAGGTGATCAAGGGCGTCACGGGCCTCAACGAGGCCGCGGTGGAGGCCATCAAGAAGTGGGTGTTCAAGCCGGCGCTCAGCAACAACAAGCCGGTCGCGGTCTGGGTCGAAGTCCCCATGGATTTCCACTTCTAGCGGCGCGTGCGGCGTGTTGCGCCGCGCCGGATTCGGCTCCTCGGAGGCCTGCCCCCCTCGGGCAGGCCTTTTTGGTTCGCGCGCATCCGCCGGGATGGAGCCCACGCCATGACTTCCGCGTACGCATCACCTCCGCCGTTTCGCTTCGGTCCCGCCGATCTCAAGGCCAACGCGCGCCGATTTCTCGAACGCGCGCTCGTGATCTCGGCGCTGGTGCATCTCACGGCCGCGGGGGTGTTCCGCGCCGCGCAGGAGCGCGCACGGGATGTACTGGACTTGAGGCGAATCCCGGGAAGAGTCGTCATTGTCGACCGAGGCTTTCCTCCCCCGCGTGTCTGGACTCCTCCCTCCTCCAAAACGGGCGCGAAGGGCATTTTCGAACCCGTAAACAAGAACGTGCCGTTCCCTGAGATCGATTCGCGCGACATCTTCAACCCGAACACCTCTGCGATTCCGAGAGAACGCGACAGCGGCCCACCCAAGATTCCCGGCAGGGACCTTCCGCCGCCCGACGTGGTCGAGCCCGCACCCCGAGTCGATAAGCTGCCCGTCGTGATCGATGCTCCCAAGCCCGCCTATCCGGATTGGGCGAGGGAAGCGGGGATCGAGGGCAAGGTCATCCTTCGCGTGCTGGTGGGAACCGACGGATTCCCCAAGCAGGTCGTCGTGGCGAGCGGTTCCAAGGCCCTGGCGGACGCGGCCAGGGACGCCGTACGGCGCTGGAAGTTCGAGCCCGGGCTGGTGGGGAAGGAACCTGTCGAAGTCTGGGTCGAAGTGCCTGTTACATTCCGCCTTTCCGGCAACTGAGAAGCGCTCCCATCCTCCCCGAGGGCCCGCCTCCCCGCGGGCCCTTTTCCTTTGACACCCTCCGGGCCCGGGGCTAGTGTCCCCGGACATGGCCGCACGCCTCAAGCTCCGATTCCCCAAGCGGTTCCGGACTGCGCTCGTGCCCGTCGCCGTGCTCCTCATCGCCGCCGCAGCCTGGGCCAAGACCGGTCCCGACGGCCGGATTCCGAACGAGAGCGGACTGATCGAGCTCTACGTCACGGGCGGCGTCTTCATGCATCCCATCCTGCTCTGCTCGGTGCTCGGGCTCGCCATCATCCTCGAGCGGCTCTACTACTTCGCGAAGGCCCGCACCGACACCCGGCGGCTCATGGGAGAGCTGCTCCACGTGCTTCAGGACCAGGGATTCGAGGCCGCCCAGCGGATGCTGCACGCCAAGCGCGGGCCGATCGCGGCGGTGCTCCACTCGGGTCTCCTCCGGGCCAAGAAGGGTCCCGAGGCGGTCGAGAAGGCGATCGAGACGGCAGCCTCCATCCAGACGGCCGGCCTGGAGCGTGGTCTCATCTGGCTCGCGACGGTGGCGAACATCGCGCCACTCCTGGGATTCCTGGGAACGGTGTCCGGAATGATCCACGCCTTCGAGGCGATCGCCGCGGCGGAAGAGGTTTCCGCCAAGCTGGTCGCGACCGGAATCTACGAGGCACTGATCACCACGGCGGCGGGACTGATCGTGGCGATCCCGGTCCAGACGGCGCACAACTATTTCGTCTCCCGCATCGACAAGTTCGTGATCGACATGGAGGAATCGGGGGCCGAGCTGAGCGACGCCCTCTCCACCTATTCACGCCAGTGGGAGACCTTTCTGTCGACGCTGAAGCCGCCCAGCGCCCCGATTCCGCGATGAAGATCCTCAAACGGCGGCACCCTCACCCCGAGATTCCGCTCGTCTCCACCGCGGACGTGTCGTTCCTGCTCCTGATCTTCTTCCTGTCCACGACCATCTTCGCGACGCAGCGCGGCATCTCCCTCGAGCTGCCGGGACCGGCCGCGCGCGCGCTCCCGTTTCCCGATTCGAAGACCGCCCACGCCTTCGTGGCCGCCAATGAATCCGTCACGCTCGACGGCGTCGTCGTGCCGCTCGACGCCCTGGCCGGCGCGATCCGACTCAAGCTCCGGGGCACGCCGGACCTCCTGCTCGCGCTCCGTATCGATCCCGCCGCCCCGTACGCCGCCCTCGTGTCGGCGCTCGACCAGGTCAAGCTCGCGGGCGTGCGCCAGGTCTCGATCGAGACGGGAGCGGGCTCGTGAGGATCCGGCGCCGTGCGCATCACCACAACGTGATCCCGACCGCGTCGATGGCCGACATCGCGATGCTCCTGCTCATCTTCTTCTTCAGCACCACGATCTTCAAGGCGCGCGAGACGCTTCCGATTCAGCTGCCCGGAGCCACGGCCGGGGAGCGCTTCCGCAAGGAAGAGGCCATCCGTGTGTGGGTCGGACCGCGCGGCGAGGTCGCGTTAAACGACGCCTCGGTTCCGATGAATCTCGTGGGATCGGTCCTCGCGGAAAAGCTGGCGGCGAATCCGGGACTCAACATCGCGCTCTATGCCGACGCGCGCGTCCCCTATGCCACGGTGGCCCGCGTGCTGGACGAAGTGGAGCGCGCGCACGCGCCGCGCGTGACGTTGACGACCGAATCGCGGGGAAGCCGGTGAGCGCTCCGGCGCTGGATGCCGCGGGACGGGAGGAGAGCCGCTACTACCGCCGCATGGAGCTGGCCTTCGTGCTCGCGCTCGCCGTCCACGCCGCCGTGATGCTGCTCGCTCCCGCGTACGTTCCGCGTCCCTACAAGCTCGACGCGACGCCGCTCCGGCTCGTGGCCGCGGGCGCCGCCTCGTCGGGCCGCGCTCGTGCGGGCACGGCCGGGCCGGCCGCGGTGGAGACGCAAGAGCCCAGCCCCCGGGCCATGACGGCCGGGATCCGGCGCGCGGCACCGATTCTCACGGAGCAGCTCCACCCCGCGGCTCCGCCCTCTGCTTCGTTGCCCTCGAGGGACGCGGTCACTCGCGGGGGAGGCGCCGGTGGCGCCGCGGGGCTCAATGGAACCGAGGACGGCGCGCCCCCTCTCTTCTATGCGTTCGACGTGCCTCCAAGAGTTCTCGGCCGCGTCGTCCCGGACTACCCGGCGCACGTGAAAGCGGCGGGCGGGCAGGGCTCGGTCGTCTTGAACGCGAACGTGGACGAGCGTGGGCGCGTCATCCGGGTCTGGGTCGCACAGGCGACCGCGCCCGAGGCGTTGGTGGAAGCCGCCGTCGACGCTCTGTATCGCTTTCAGTTCGCGCCTGGATCGCAGCAGGGAATTCCGGTGAAGTGCACCGTGGCCGTGCCGTTCAACTTCAACCTGAATGTTCACCTCTAAGCGACTGGAGGAGACGATGAACGCAGATACGGCTCAGATCGAAGGATCGGCACCGGCGGGGACCCTTCCGGAAGCGCCGCAGATGTCCGCGCCGGAGACCCTGGTGGGAATCTTCACGAAACCCAAGCAGACCTTCCAGGCGCTCGAGCACAAACCGCGTATCCTCGCGCCGTTCCTCGTGGTCCTGGTATTCCAGATCGTGTTCGGATTCGTGGCGATGCAGTCGGGGATCCAGAAGGCAGATACCCTCCACAAACTCGAGCAGAAGAACGCGCCTCCCGAACAGATCGAGGCCGTGACCAACGTGATGGATAGCCCTGCAAGGTTTCTCTTCATTCTTGGGGGACCGATTGTGCTGTCCCTTTTCTGGCTCGTAACGTCGGCAATCCTCTACTTCATCGCAAACCTCATGCTCGGGGCCCGCCTCCGCTTCACACACTATCTGTGTATTGTGGCGTATGGCTGGGTAGTTGGAATTTTGGATCAGACTGCCCAGATGGGAGTTGCCCTGAGCCGCGGTACCTTGTTCGTTTCACTGGGAATTGGAGCCTTCATGGGGGATGAGCTCAATGGCCTCATGCGGATTCTCGATGCTGCCACCGATCCACTTCTCCTTTGGGTTGGGGCCATCGAAGCCCTGGGGATCGCGGTCATGGCTCGAAAGAGTTTCGGGTTCGGCATCCTTGCCGTAGCCCCCGTCTACGTCCTTGCGGCGGTGGCTCGCGGACTTCTTCGTTGAACCGAGCGTCTCGGAAACTCCGCGACGGCGCGCGACGTAGAGGAGGAGTGACCGAACCAGGGGAGGTGTCGTGATGACGCAGCGTTTTGGAGTGTCGCGCGCGCGCGTGGCGCTCACGTCGTTGTGGGTACTGTGGATGACGGTTCCGGCAGGACACGCGCTGGCGCAGGCTTCGCGCGACACTCTTTTCGACGGCGCCGGCGCGGATACCGGAGTCGCGGAGCCCGCGGGCCCTCCGGGTGAGCGGTGGAGCCTGGCGCGCGCGGTGGCCGCGGCGCTGGAGGGAAGCGTGGATGCGCGCTCGGCGCACGCCAGGACGCTTCAGGCGCGCGGCTCGGCCCTCTCGGCCTGGAGCGGGATTCTGCCATCCCTGACCGGGAATTTGTCGTACAATCACTCCATTCCCGACCAGCGAAGGTCCACGTACATCGTGCAGGATTCGTCCGGGGCACAGACGACCTTCCTGGTCAAGCGATCCCAGGCGAAGGTAGCGTCCGCGACGGTCCAGTCCAACCTGCTCAGCGTCCCCGCATGGAGCGAAAAGCGCCGTCAGGATTTCCTGAGCCGGAGCGCCCGCGAGTCGGAGGCGGAGGCCCGGAACGGGGTCGTCTACTCCGTGAAGCAGCAGTACTTCACGCTGGTGAAGGCGGTGCGTCTGGCGGAGGTCTCGCGCGAGTCGGAACGGCTGGCCCGGGACGAAGAGACGCGCGCCCAGGCGCTCTTCGACGTGGGTACGGTCGCGCGCGGCGACGTGCTGAAGGCCAAAGCCCGGCGCGCGACGACGCAGCTCGATCGGATCCGCGCCGAGAACCAGGTCGAGATCCAGCGGTCGAGGCTGAAGCAGGTGATCGGCGTGAAGCCCGACACGCCGCTCGCGATCGATACGCGCCTGGACGAGGCGGTGGCGGTTCCGGACTCGGCGTCCTCGGTGCGGGAAGCGCTCGGCTCGCGCCCCGACCTTTCGAGGGCTGCCGCGGCGGAGCGGGCGGCACACGCGGGTCTCTTCGGGGCCCGGGCGGGCCGGCTCCCTTCCGTGATCGGCTCGCTGGAAGTCGACCGCTCCAAGAACAGCACGCGCGTGGAGGAGCAGGGACTCGGGCAGTTCGACGACAGCTACTACTCCACGGAATGGTTCGGAACGGTGAGGCTCTCCCTTCCCATCTTCAACGGCTTCGCCACCGAAGGTCGGACGAAGTCCGCGAAGGGATTGCTGATCGAAGCGGAGGCGGAGCGGCGCCAGCGCGAGGTGGACGTGGCCGTCGAGGTGCAGCAGGCCTGGCTCCAGCTCCGCGAGGCGGCGCAGCGGATCGACGTGGCCAAGGACGGTCAGGCCTCGGCGGAAGAGGATTACAGCTTCTCCAAGGGGCGCTACGAGCTGGGGGCGGGGACCTTCCTGGACCTCCTCAACGCCCAGGTAAGTCTCGCCCAGGCCAAGCAAAGCTACGTCGAGGCGGTCGCGGACGCCCATGTGGCGGAAGCGGCCCTGGAACGCGCGGTGGGCTCGCGGCGTTATTAAGGGGTAGAAAGGGGCACGTCTGGGCATGAAGCCGGGTCTGAAACGCGGTCTTTTCATCGGGGGCGGGGTCATCCTGCTCGGCGCGATCGTGGTCGCGAACATGGCGAAGGGGCAGGGGGGCCGCCAGGGCGTCCAGGTGAACGACGTCGTCCAGGGGGACATCTCCTCCACGGTGCGCGCGCCCGCGAAGGTGCAGCCCGAGACCCACGTGAAGCTCAGCGCCAACGTCCCCGGCGAGGTCGTCCGGATCGCGGTCAAGGAAGGGGACTCGGTGAACAAGGGACAGTTCCTGCTCGAGCTCGACGGGACCCAGTACCGCGCTCAATTGCGGCAGAGCCAGGCCGCGCTCGACGCGGCCAAGTCCAGCCTCAGGCTTTCGGAGGTCGCGCTCGAGCAGGCGGAGTCCGATCTGCGGCGCAAGGAGCAGCTCTTCGAGCGGAAGCTCGTTTCGCCGCAGGAGATCGAGACGTCGCGCACCCAGCGGAACACCGAGAAGGCGCGCGCGGACGTGAATCGCGAGGAAGTGGCGCGCTCGAGCGCGACGATCCTGAGCGCCCAGGACAATCTGAGAAAGACGGTGTTCACCGCCCCCATCGCCGGCACGGTCACGCAGCTCAACGTGGAGCGCGGCGAGATCGTGATGGTCGGGACCATGAACAATCCGGGCACCGTGATCCTGAGCATCGCCGACTTGCGGCGCATGAAGGTCGAGGCGGATGTGGACGAGACGGACGTCGCCCAGATCCGCTTCGGACAGACCGCCACCGTGAAGGTGGACGCGCTTCCCGACACCACGCTGACCGGGAGCGTCGTGGAGATCGCCAACTCGCCCAAGGTGGCGGAGCTGGGAACCCAGGAGCAGCAGACGAATTTCGTCGTGGACGTGATGATCGACAATCCCCCCTCCACGCTCCGTCCGGGAATGACCGCGGACGTGGAGATCAAGACCGGAACGAGGAGCGGTGTGCTCCACGTCCCGATCCAGGCGGTGGTGGTGCGAACGACGGAGGAGCTCGCGAAGGCCAGGGCGAAGTCGGGGGGTCGCAAGAGCGGCGAAGCCACGGCGACGGCCGCGGAGCCCGACCCTGCGAAGCCGGCTCCCAAGAGCGAGGAGATCAAGGGCGTGTTCGTGATGGTGGACGGTGAGGCGCAGTTCCGGAAGGTGCGCACCGGCATCTCCAGCGACACGGACCTCGAGGTCTCGGGGGACGTGAAGGCGAAGGAGAAGGTCATCACGGGGCCCAACAAGGTGCTGCGCCAGCTCAAGCCGGGCAGCAAGGTGAAGATCGAGGTGCCCAAGATGAAGAAAGGGGAGTCGAAGTGACCGCGCCGCAACAGGTCGGATCCCTGATCGAGCTGGTCGACATCCGCAAGGTCTACCAGATGGGCGCTTCCGAGGTGAACGCTCTGGACGGCGTGTCGCTTCGGATCGAGCGCGGGGAGTACGTCGCGGTCATGGGTCCGTCGGGCTCGGGCAAGTCGACGCTGATGAACATCGTGGGCTGCCTGGACACGCCCACCAGCGGTTCCTACAAGCTTCGCGGGACCGAGATCCGGGACCGGGACGACGACGAGCTGGCCCGGATCCGAAATCAGGAAGTGGGATTCATCTTCCAGACCTTCAACCTGCTCTCCCGCGCGGACGCCCTCCACAACGTGGAGCTTCCGATGATCTACGCGGGACGCTCCAAGAACGACCGCAAGGCGCGCGCCCGCGAGATGCTCGACCTGGTCGGGCTGGGCGATCGCATGCACCACCGGCCGAACGAGCTCTCGGGCGGCCAGCGGCAGCGCGTCGCCATCGCGCGCGCGCTCGTGAACGAGCCTTCGATCGTGCTCGCGGACGAGCCGACGGGAAACCTCGACTCCAAGACCGGGATGGAGATCATGGGTCTCCTGGACGAGGTGCACATGAGCGGCAACACCGTCATCCTCGTGACCCACGAAGAGGAGGTGGCCGAGCACGCGGAGCGAATCGTTCGGCTCCGGGACGGAAGGATCGAAAGCGACCTCAAGACCTCGCGCACGTCCGGTAACGGCGGCGTCCGTTCGGCCGCCCGCCCGGCACCCGCCCCGCCGCCCGCGTGATGGCCCCGCTCCCGCGCCCACGCCGGGAGTTCTGGGCCGCTCAGAGAGAAAACCTCCGCATCGCCCTCGAGGCGCTCCGCGCCAACAAGCTCCGCTCCGTCCTCACCGTTATCGGAAACGTGGTCGCGGTCATGTCGGTGATCGCGGTCGTCGCGGTGATCGACGGCATGAACACGTATGTCAGCGAGAAGGTGCTGGAGCAGGGCCTCAAGGTCATCTACATCGACAAGTTCGGTCTCATCACCAACGAGGACGCCTGGCGCGATGCCATGAAGCGGCGGGATCTGACCCTGCTCGACGCCGAGGCGCTGAAGCGGCAGTCGCGCCTCGCGAGCGAGGTGGTGGGGCAGCTCGAGACGAACAAGCGGGTGCGCGCCGGGAAGATCGAGCTCCAGAACGTGCGCATCCTGGGCACGACGGAGGGATACGAGGCGGTGGGCACCTACGACGTCGACCAGGGCCGCGCCCTCGAAGACGACGAGATCTCGAAACGCCGCGGCGTCTGTCTCATCGGCTCCGAGCTGGCCCAGCAGCTCTTTCCGGTCCTGGATCCCATCGGACAGTCGATCCGGGTCGCCGGCTACGAGGTCAAGGTAGTGGGCACCGTGGCGCCGCGCGGGAACGTGCTGGGGCAGAGTCAGGACAACTTCGTGCTCCTACCCTTCGGCCAGTACCAGAAGATGTTCGGCCCCCACGAGTCGCTCCTGATCCTCATGCGGGCACGTCCCGGAGCCGACATGGAGCGCGCCCAGGACGAGGCCCGCGTCATCTTACGTTCGCGGCGGCACGTCCCCCTGGGGAAGCCCGACGATTTCGCGATCACCACCTCCGAGACCTACATGGCGCTCTACCAGAAGCTCACGGCGGGGATCTTCGCCGGCACGATCGGCCTGGTCGCGATCTCGCTCCTGGTGGGAGGGATCGTGATCATGAACATCATGCTGGTGGCGGTGACGGAGCGGACGCGCGAGATCGGCATCCGGAAGGCGATCGGCGCGCGCCGGTCGGACCTCCTCTCCCAGTTCCTGAGCGAGACCGTGGTGCTCTCGCTCTTCGGCGGGGTGATCGGCGTCCTGATCGGCGTGGCGGTCGCGACGGTCATCCGGCTCGTGACGCCTCTGCCCGCGTCCATCCAGCCCTGGTCGGTTGCGATGAGCCTGATCGTGGCCTCCTCGGTGGGGCTCTTCTTCGGAGTCTATCCCGCGACCCGCGCCGCGAAGCTGGACCCCATCGTGGCGCTACGGCAGGAGTAGGCCCGTGGCGATCGACGTACGCGAGGGAATGGGCATCGCCTTCCTGGCGATCCGGACCAACAAGCTCCGGTCCTTCCTCACCGTGCTGGGCGTCATCATCGGCATCACCAGCATCATGGCCATCGTGTCGGTGATCGAGGGGCTGAACCAGAGCATGAAGGCGCAGATCGCCTCGATCGGCTCCGACGTGCTCTATATCCGCCCCTTCCGTCCCGGAGCGTTCGTGGGAGGATTTCCGGACAGCCTGAGGCGGAGGAAGTGGTTCACGGTCGAGGACGCCGAGGCGATCCGGCGCACGTGCCCCGCGGTTCAGGCGGTCGCGCCGCTCAATTTCGTGGAGGCGCGGCTTCGCTACCGCGACGCGGAGAGCCGGTTCACGAACGTGATCGGCACGACCCCCGATTTCCTGGTCACGAACTCCTGGGCCATTGCGAATGGGCGCTTCTTCACCGAGACCGAGGTGGAGCACCGCTCCACGGTTTGCGTGCTGGGCAAGGACCAGATCGAGGCGCTCTTCCCGCACTCCAATCCGATCGGGAAGAGCATCTACATCGGCGGCTATCCCTACACAGTCGTGGGCCAGGTTGAGGAGCGCGGCAAGTTCATCGGGATGAGCTTGGACGACATCGTCATCGTGCCGCACACCACGCTCGAGAAGACGCTGGGCCCCAATCTCCGGATGGTGCTGAACGCCAAGCCCAGGACGCCGGAGCTGATCGACACCGCGATCGATCAGATGACGGAGACCTTGCGGCACCAGCGGAAGCTGGGATCCCGGCAAGGGGACAACTTCGCCATCTTCACCGACCAATCGCTGATGGACATCTACAACCAGGTCACGACCGGCTTCTACATCGTCATGGTCGTGATCGCGTCGATCGGCCTCATGGTGGGCGGGATCGGGGTCATGAACATCATGCTGGTCTCGGTGACGGAGCGAACGCGGGAGATCGGCGTGCGGAAGGCCCTCGGCGCCCGACGGCGCGACATCCTGTGGCAGTTCCTGGTCGAGGCGATGACCCTGACCGGGACGGGAGGGGTCGTCGGAATCGCGTTCGGGATCGCGGCGGGGTATCTGGTGCACGTCCTCGCGAAGTTCGCGTTCGCGGTTCCTCTCTGGGGCATGGCGCTCGGGTTCTTCTCCTCGACCGCGATCGGGCTCTTTTTCGGGATTTATCCGGCCGTCAAGGCAGCGCAGCTGGATCCGGTGGACTCGCTGCGGTACGAGTAGCGTTGGCGATCGAGTATCGGGTTCGGGAGAAGGTGTCACCGAGCAACCTAACCGCGCTCCTGCGCGAGTCGTGGGAGAGCGGCGATCATGCCGAGATCGCGCTCGACCACAGCCTGACCTGGGTCACGGCCCACGAAGCCGACCGGTTGGTGGGGTTCGTGAACGTGGCCTGGGACGGTAAGGCCCACGCCTTCCTTCTCGATACTACCGTGCATCCTTCCGTTCGCCTGCGCGGGATCGGTACCGCGCTCGTGCGGCTGGCCGCCGATGAGGCACGCCGTGCCGGGGTAGAATGGCTCCATGTAGATTTCGAGGAGCCTTTGAGCCGCTTCTACGAATGTTGTGGCTTCAAGCCGACGCACGCGGGTCTCCAGCGGCTCCGCTAGCCGCCTCCGCCTTGACATGGGGCGCTTCGACGCCTAGGGTTCCCCCTCTCATGCGCACCCCGGCCCTCCTCGCGATTTCCCTCGTCCTGCTCTCGGGCTGCGGCGGTCCCTCGCAAAGCACGACCCGCCCCTCGACCCTCGACCGGATCCTCTCCACGAAGGTCCTCCGCGTGGGCATGAATCCCGGCTACGCCCCCTTCGAGATGGTGGACACCGGCGGGAACCTGATCGGGTTCGACGTGGACGTGGCCCACTACCTGGCGGGTCAGATGGGGAACGGCGTGCGGGTCGAGGTCCAGAAGAGCGACTGGGATCCGATCGTCGCCAACCTCAACGCGGGAAAGTTCGACCTCATCCTCTCCGGCATGACGCGCACGCCACAGCGGGCGCTCCGGTGCGAGTTCACGGACCCCTATTTCGAGACCGGGCAAGCGCTCCTCGTGAACCGCGCCAAGTGGAAGCCCTCGCCCAAGCTCACGGTGCGCGATTTCGACAAGCCCGGCGTCGTGGTGGCGACGAAGCTCGGGACGACGGGTGAGATCGCCGCGCGGAAGACCTTCCAGAAGGCCACCATCAAGACCATGGAGTCCGAATCGGACGCGGCGCTCGAGGTGGACGCGGGGCGCGCGGACGTCATGGTCTACGACAAGCCCTACATCGCGATCCGCGCGCAGGAGTCTCGAGAGCGCACGTTCGCCATGCTGGATCCTTTCACGAAGGAGTATCTGGCGATCGCCGTGCGGAAGGGGGACACCGAGCTCCGGGATTGGCTGAACCTCACCCTCTTCGAGCTCAAGGCGAGCGGCACCTGGGACTCGCTCTATCAGACCTGGTTCGTGCGCATGCCCTGGCTCGAACGGGTGAAGCGCCCGGCTTCTTCGTAGCGGCGCGTGTACACCTGGCACTGGGAGCAGATTCCACAGTACTTCCCGCTGATCGGCGCGGCGACGCTGCGCACCCTCCAGATCTCCGTCGTCTCGATCGTGCTCGGAAGCTTCCTCGGGGCGCTGGCGGGCCTGATGCGCGTCCAGCCGTTGCGGCCGGTACGGTTCCTGGCCGCATCCTATGTCGAGCTCCTGCGCAACATCCCGCTCATGCTGGTGCTGTATCTCATCTACTTCGGGCTCGGCGCGTTCTTCCCGGTGAGCCCCTTCTGGGCCGCGGTCATCGGGCTCTCGGTGTTCGAGGGGGCGTACGTCGCGGAGATCGTGCGCGCGGGAATCGAATCGGTGGATCGCGGCCAGATGGAGGCGGCCCGCTCCCTGGGCATGAGCTGGTTCCAGAGCATGCGCCACGTCATCGTGCCGCAGGCGGTGCGCCGGTCGCTTCCGCCCCTCACGGGGCAGTTCGTCTCGCTGGTGAAGGACAGCTCGCTCGCGTCGCTCGTCTCCTACGAGGAGCTGATGCTGGTGGGGAGGCAGATCAACTCGCGGATCTTCTCGCCCTTCGAGGTCTTCCTGACCATCGGGGCCATCTATTTCGTGATCTGCCTTACCCTCTCCCTCCTCTCGCGCTGGCAGGAAGCGAAGCTGGTCCGGCCGTGAGTCCGGAGCCGATGGTCTCGATCCGGGGTGCCTCGCGTCGCTTCTCCGGGGGCCATTACGGTGTCCGGGGCATCACCCTGGACGTCGAGCGGGGCGAGACCCTGGTCATCATGGGGCCGAGCGGCTCGGGCAAGAGCACCCTCCTCCGATGCGTGAACGGGCTCGAAACCCTTGACGAGGGTGAGATCATCATCGATGGGATCCGCGTGAACCACGAAACCACGGACTGGAACAAGGTGCGCGAGGAAGTCGGCATGGTCTTTCAGGGATTCCATCTCTTCCCGAACCGGACGGCGCTGGAGAATCTGACGCTGCCCCAGACGGTCGTGCGCCGCCGTCCCGCGGGGGAGGCGAAGGCCGTCGCCAAAGGGCTCCTGGACCGCGTGGGACTCGGCGGCAAGGAGTCCCGCTTTCCGGCCGAGCTGAGCGGCGGGGAGAAGCAGCGGGTCGCGATCGCCCGTGCGCTGGCGATGAATCCCAAGATCATGCTCTTCGACGAGCCCACCTCCGCGCTCGATCCCGAGATGATCCTCGAAGTGCTGGAAGTGATGCGCGACCTGGCGCGCGAGGGAATGACGATGCTGGTGGTGACGCACGAGATCGGGTTCGCCCGCGAGGTGGCGCAGCGGGCCGTGTTCCTGGACGAGGGGCTCCTGGTGGAGGCGGGAACGGCGCTCGATCTGATCGACCGCCCCGAGACCGCCCGGTGCCGCGCGTTCATGCAGCGAATCTTACGTAGGCCGGGCGCCGGGGGAGAATCGGTCGGGCCCGCAGGCGCATCGGAGAACAGATGGACCTGATCAAGATCCGCGGCGCCCGGGAGCATAATCTGAAAAATCTGAGCCTCGACATCCCGAGGAACTCGCTCGTGGTGCTCACGGGCGTTTCCGGCTCGGGGAAATCCTCGCTCGCCTTCGACACGCTCTATGCCGAGGGACAGCGGCGTTACGTGGAGTCGCTCTCCGCCTACGCGAGGCAGTTCCTGGGGCAGATGGAGAAGCCGGACGTGGACCAGATCGAGGGGCTCTCGCCCGCCATCTCCATCGAGCAGCGCGCCGCCGGCTCGAACCCGCGCTCCACCGTCGCGACCGTCACCGAGATCTACGACTACCTCAGGCTCCTCTTCGCGCGCATCGGGGTCCAGCACTGCCTGACGTGCGGGCGGCCCATCCGCGGGCAGACCGTGCAGGAGATGGTGGACCACATCCTCGAAGCGCACGCCGGAGACCGGCTCCAGATCCTCGCTCCCGTCATCCGCGGGAGGAAAGGGGAATACAAGAAGGAGCTCGCGCAGTTCCGGAAGCTGGGCTTCGTGCGCGCGCGCGTCGACGGCGAATGGCACGAGCTCGAGGAGGAGATCCCGCTCGACAAGAAGCGGAAGCACACGATCGAGATCCTGGTGGACCGCCTTCCGGCGGAGCCCGCGAGGAAGAGCCGCCTCCACGAATCGATCGAGACCGCGACCCGGATCGCGTCGGGGCTGGTCACGATCCTGCCCTCGAAGGGGGAGGAGACGGTGCTCTCCACGGCCGCGGCCTGCCCGGTGTGCGGCGTCTCCTACGAGCCCCCGGAGCCGCGATATTTCTCGTTCAACAGCCCCTACGGCGCCTGCAAGACATGCGACGGGCTGGGCACCGCCTTCGAGGTGGACCCCGACCTCGTGGTTCCGGATCGATCCAAATCGCTTCGCGACGGCGCGGTCGTGACGTGGGGCGATGCCGAGGGCACCTGGATCAAGGGAATCATCCAGGCCTTCGCCAAGCGGATGAAGATCTCGATGGACGCGCCCTTCCAGAAGCTGCCGCCGGCCGCGCAGAAGGCGCTCCTCTTCGGCCTCGGGGACGAGAAGCTCCAGTACAAGTTCAAGATGAAGAGCGGGAAGGTCTGGTCGCACAAGGGGCGCTTCCGCGGCGTGATCCCGGAGCTGATGCGCCGCTACCGCGAGACCACGTCGGATCAGGTGCGCGCGCACATCGAGCAGAGCATGAGCAAGAAGCCCTGCCCGGCCTGCGGGGGTGCGCGCCTCAAGCCGGAGTCGCTCGCGGTCAAGGTCCAGGACCGGTCCATCGCGGACTGGTCGGGGATGTCCGTCTCGAGCGGGCTCGCGTTCGTGGGCGGGCTCACGCTCGGCGCGCGCGAGAGCGTCATCGCCGCTCCCATCGTGAAGGAGCTTCGCCAGAGGCTTCAGTTCCTGGAAGACGTGGGGGTGGGCTATCTCACCCTGGACCGCGCGGCTTCGACGCTCGCGGGAGGCGAGGCCCAGAGGATCCGGCTCGCCACCCAGATCGGCTCGCGCCTCACCGGCGTGCTCTACATCTTGGACGAGCCCAGCGTGGGCCTGCACCCGCGCGATAATCGAAAGCTCCTGAACACGCTTCTCGCGCTCCGGGATCTCGGCAACTCGGTCCTGGTCGTCGAGCACGACCGGGAGACCATGGAGGCCGCGGACCACATCGTGGATCTGGGGCCGGGCGCCGGCCGCCACGGCGGGCACATCGTGGCGCAGGGAACGCTCGAGGACATACGCTCCACGCCGGAATCGCTCACGGGCCAATACCTCTCCGGGGAGCGCGAGGTGGAAATTCCGGAATCCCGGCGCCAGGGAAACGGCGAGCACCTCACGGTCGTGGGCGCCCGGGAGAACAATCTCAAGAACCTGCGCGTCCGCTTCCCGCTGGGTGCCCTCGTATGCGTCACCGGAGTCTCCGGATCGGGGAAGAGCACACTGGTGCAGGACATCCTCTACCGGGCCCTCGCGCGGCACTTCTATCTCACCAAGAGCGCGCCGGGCGCCCACGACAGGATCGAAGGGCTGAAGCACATCGACAAGGTGGTGGCGATCGACCAGTCGCCGATCGGGCGAACGCCCCGGAGCAATCCCGCCACGTACACCGGGGTATTTGGATTCATCCGCGACCTCTTCGCGACGCTCCCGGAAGCGAAGGTGCGCGGGTACAAGCCCGGGCGCTTCAGCTTCAACGTTGCCGGAGGACGGTGCGAGGCCTGCGGAGGGGACGGTCTCTGCAAGATCGAGATGCATTTCCTGCCCGACGTCTACGTGACGTGCGACGTCTGCCGCGGGAAGCGCTACAACCGCGAGACCCTCGAGGTGACGTTCAAGGGGAAATCGATCGCGGACGTGCTGGAGATGACGGTGGACGAGGCCCTGGAATTCCTGGGCGCCATCCCTCAAGTAAAGCGGAAGCTCGAGACCCTGAGCGGCGTGGGGCTGGGATACATCCATCTCGGACAGGCCGCGACCACGCTTTCGGGCGGCGAGGCGCAGCGGGTGAAGCTCGCGACGGAGCTCTCCCGGGTGGAGACCGGACGCACGCTCTACCTTCTCGACGAGCCGACGACGGGGCTTCACTTCGAGGACGTGCGCGCGCTGCTCCACGTCCTGAACCGCCTCGTGGACAAGGGAAACACCGTCATCGTGATCGAGCACAATCTCGAGGTGATCCAGTCCGCCGACTGGATCATCGACCTGGGTCCGGAGGGCGGGGACCAGGGAGGGCGCCTGGTCGCGGAAGGTCCGCCGGAGCGGATCGCAGGGGTGTCGGGCTCCCACACCGGCGAGGCGCTCCGCCACGCGCTGCCTCAACCAAAGCCCAGCCGGGCCCGCGCGCGCGAGGCGGTGGTTTGAATCCACGCTCCGTTGTGATACCGTAGCGCTTCTCGAATCCACCTTAACCTCAGGCACGAATTGAGGATGCTCGATACCACATCCACGCTGAAACGAACGCCGTTTTACGCCCGCCACCTGGCCCTAGGCGCCAAAATGGTTCCCTTCGCCGGCTTCGAGATGCCCATTCAGTACGAGGGCATCGTGGCGGAGCACCGGACGGTGCGCGGCGGGGTGGGCGTCTTCGACGTCTCGCACATGGGAGAGATCCGGCTGCGCGGCCCGGGCGCCAAGGCCTACGCCAATCGCCTGGTGACGAATCAGGTCGACGCCATCCCGGACGGCAAGGCCGTGTACACGCCGATGTGCCTCGAGTCGGGGGGCATCGTCGACGATCTCCTGGTCTACGCCACGGGCTCGGACCGGCTCCTGGTCGTGAACGCCGCGAATTTCGAGAAGGACCTCGCGTGGATCCACAGCCACGCTCCCTCCGACGTGACCGTCGTGGACGAGAACGAGGAGACGGCGCAGCTGGCCGTCCAGGGCCCTCGCGCCGAGGACGTCGTGGCCCGGATCTACGGAGACCGCGTCCGCGACCTCGAGTTCTACACCTTCTTCGAGGAGGGGAAGGGCGAGGACTGGACGCTGGTCTCGCGCACGGGCTACACGGGCGAGGACGGCTTCGAGATCTACGTGAAGGCATCCCGCGCGCTCCCGACCTGGGATCGCGTCTTCGAGGCGGGCGCCCCCGCGCTGATCCGCGCCATCGGGCTCGGCGCGCGCGACACGCTGCGCCTCGAGATGGGCTACTGCCTCTACGGAAACGACATCGACGAGACCACGAACCCGCTCGAGGCCGGCCTGGGCTGGACGGTGCGACTCAACAAGGACGCGTTCATCGGGAAAGAGTCCCTCGTCGAGAAACAGCGCGCGGGGCTCGCCCGGAAGCTGGTGGGGCTGGTGCTCGACGGAGAGCGGATCGCGAGGCAGGGATCCGAGGTCACGTCGCAGGGAGAGCCGGTCGGAACGGTCACCAGCGGCTCCATGGGGATCAGTATCGGAAAGCCGGTCGCCATGGCCTACGCACGGATCGACAACGCGGCCGAGGGCACCAAGCTCGAGGTGCGCACGCGCGGGCTGGAGACGCCCGCGTCGGTGGTGGGCCGGCCCATGTATGCGGGAGGAAGTGTTCGTGCCCCCAAGCCGAGGAGAGCGACATGAAGGTGCCGCCGGACTTGAAGTACACGAAGGAGCACGAGTGGGTGCGCGTGCGCGGACAGGAAGCGGAAGTGGGAATCACCGACTTCGCGCAAGGGGAGCTGGGAGACGTGGTCTTCGTGGAGCTTCCGGCGGTGGGTCAGAAGCTCACGCAGATGAAGAGCTTCGGGACGATCGATGCCGTGAAGACGGTCAGCGATCTCTTCGCGCCCGTCTCGGGTGAGGTGACGGCGATCAACGCCGATCTCAAGAACAACCCCGCGCTCATCAACCAGTCCCCGTACGAGAAGGGCTGGATGGTGCGCGTGAAGATCCAAAGCCCGGACGAGCTCGGGAAGCTCCTGAGCGCCGCGGACTACGAGAAGGCGCTGGGGGCCCACGCGTGAGCTTCGTCGGACGGAGCGATGCCGAGCGCAAGATCATGTTGCAGAAGATCGGCGCTCCCGATGCGGAGGCGCTGTGGGAGGCGATCCCTCCGGAGTTCCGCGTTCGCGGGCCGCTCCCGGTGGATCCGCCGCTCGCCGAATACGAGATCGCACGCAGGTTCGGGCGATGGGCGGAGGAGAACGCCGACGCCCAGCACTACGCCTGCTTCCTTGGCGCCGGAATCTACGACCACTTCATTCCCGCGGCGGTTCGCTCGCTTCTCTCCCGATCCGAGTTCGCGACCGCATACACGCCCTACCAGCCCGAAGTCTCCCAGGGGACGCTCCAGACCATCTTCGAGTATCAGTCCATGATCTGCGAGCTGACCGGCATGGAGGTCGCGAACGCCAGCATGTACGACGGCGCGACCGCGTGCGCGGAGGCGGCGCACCTCGCCGTGGGAGCGACGGGCCGGCGCGTCCTGCTCGTGTCCTCGGGCGTGCATCCGCATTACCGCGAGGTGATCCGCACCTACGCCTCGGCCGGCTCCTTCGAGGTGCGTGAGGTTCCGCTCGAGCGTGGCGCCACGGCCATGGCGGCGCTCCAGCGGGCCCTCTCGCCCGAGGTGGCCGCGTTCCTCTGGGCGCAGCCGAACTTCGAGGGGGTCGTGGAGGACGGGGCCGCGCTCACGAAGGCCGCCCAGGCCGCCGGAGGGTATTCCATCGCCTCGGCCGACCCGGTCGCGCTGGCGGTGCTGAAGCCTCCCGGCGAGGACGGCGCGGACATCGTCGTCGGAGAAGGGCAGCCGCTCGGCGTGCCGATGGGCTACGGCGGCCCGCTCGTGGGATTCTTCTCGATTCGCAAGAAGGACGTCCGGCGGTTGCCGGGCCGTCTCGTGGGCGTCACCGCGGACCTCGAGGGGCGGCGCGGCTACGTGCTCACCCTCCAGACCCGCGAGCAGCACATCCGCCGCGAGCGGGCGACCTCGAACATCTGCACGAACCAGGGGCTCATGGCCCTGGCGAACACGATCCACATGGCGCTGCTGGGGTCGCAGGGACTCCGCGAGGCAGCGCTCCAGTCTATGGAGAAGGCGCACTATCTGGCGTCGCGCGCGGCGCAGGTTCCGGGCGTGACCCTCGCGAACGGCGAGACGCCGTATTTCCGTGAGTTCGTGCTTCGCCTTCCGGGACCCGCCGCTGATTTCCTGAAGTCGGCCGAGAAGCGGCGCATCCTGGCGGGTGTCCCGCTCGAGCGCTTCGACCGGACGCGCACGAAGGACCTCCTGGTCGCGGCGACGGAGAAGCGGACGCGCGACGAGATGGACCGCTACATCGAGGCGCTCACGGACTGGGCGCGGGCCTGTTCGCGAGCGACGGTGAAGGAGGCCGCGTGGCAGAGCTGACCCTGCGCGAGCGCTCCGTGAAGGGGCACCGCGGACCCAGGCTCCAGCCGCTCGACGTTCCGGCCGAGGGCGCGGAGCGTCTGCTTCCGCGCGAGCGGCTGCGTGCGGAAGCGCCCGGCCTGCCCGAGATCTCCGAGCCCTCCGTGGTCCGCCACTTCGTGAACCTCTCCGTGCTCAATCATCACATCGACAAGGCCATCTACCCGCTGGGCTCCTGCACCATGAAGTACAACCCGAAGCTGAACGACGAAATGGCTCAATTGCCGGGACTTCAGGCCCTTCACCCGTTCCAGTCGGAGGACCTCTCCCAGGGGGCTCTGGCGGTGATCGGGGAGCTTCACGAGTGGCTGAAGGCGATCATGGGGATGCCCGCGATCACCACGCAGCCCGCAGCCGGGGCGCAGTGCGAGCTGACGGCGATCCTCATGACCCGGGCCTATCACGCCTCGCGCGGGAACCCCCGCGAAGAGGTGATCGTGCCGGATTCGGCGCACGGCACGAACCCTTCCACGGTGAACCAGGTCGGCTACCGCGCGGTCACGGTGCCCTCGGGGCCGGACGGATGCGTCGACCTGGAAGCGCTCAAGAGGGAAGTGTCCGACAAGACGGCGGCGCTCATGCTCACGAACCCGAACACGCTCGGGATCTTCGAGCGCCAGGTCGGGGAGATCGCGCGCATCGTGCACGACGCGGGCGCGCTTCTCTACCTGGACGGCGCCAACCTGAACGCCCTCGTCGGGCTGGCGAGCCCGGGCGCCATGGGGTTCGATTTCGCGCACATCAACCTGCACAAGACCTTCTCCACGCCGCACGGCGGCGGCGGACCCGGAGGGGGCGTGCTCTGCGTTCGCGAGGACCTGGCGCCGTTTCTCCCGACGCCCGTGCTGGAGCGCTCCGGGGAGCGCTTTTTCTGGAGCTACGACCGGCCGCGATCCATCGGCCGCGTCCATTCCT
>Ga0099791_10000125_pt1 | contig 25375 bp, 21 predicted proteins | sample Rivendell_Oct201_7_FD_77318 | JGI IMG/M metagenome (GOLD analysis project Ga0099791, IMG submission 77318) | Vadose zone soil and rhizosphere microbial communities from the Eel River Critical Zone Observatory, Northern California to study diel... | ecosystem: Environmental > Terrestrial > Soil... | reverse complement strand
TGATCCGCTGGTGGCGCGGCTACATGAAGGACGCCCCGACCCACAAGCCCCGGGAGGTCAATGGCGGGCCGCTGTTGGAAAACGTCAGCGCGGGCAAAGCGGTCGACATCGGCAAGATTCCGACCCCGGTCTGGCACGAGCACGACGGCGGCGCCTTCATCGGCACTGCCTGCATGGCGGTGATGAAGGACCCGGACACCGGCTGGATCAACTACGGCGCCTATCGTATCCAGAGCCAGGGGCCGGACGTAGCGACCGTGATGATGTCGCCCGGCAAGCACGGCCGCATCATCATGACGCGGTATCACGAGCGCAAACAGCCCTGCCCGGTCGCCGTGGTGGCGGGCATGCATCCGGCGCTGTTCATGCTGGCGGGGCTTGAGATCCCCTACGGCAAGAGCGAGTTCGAGGCGGCCGGCGGCATCCTGGGCGAGCCCGTCGAAGTCTTGCATATGCCCAAGACGGGCCTGCCGGTGCCGGCCAATGCGGAGATCGCATTCGAGGGATTCATCCATCCCGGCGACATGATCCAGGAGGGTCCGCTCGGCGAGTGGACCGGCTACTACGCGGGCGGCTCGCGGCCCGAGCCCGCGATCCGCATCGCGACGCTGATGCATCGCGACGACCCGATCCTGCTCGGCGCCATCCCGGCGGTGCCGCCCAACGACAACACCTTCTATCTCGGCACCTACCGCTGCGGCGCGGTGTGGAACCAGCTCGAAGCCGCGGGCGTGCCGGAGATCAAGGGCGTGTGGGCGCACGAGGCGGGCGGCAGCCGGTTCTGGCTCACGGTGTCGATCAAGCAGCTCTACGGCGGCCACGCCAAGCAGGCCGGCTTCGTCGCCTCGCAGTGCCACGCCGGCGCCTACTCCAACCGCTGGACCATCGTGGTCGACGACGACATCGATCCAACCAACATCAACGACGTGATCTGGGCGATGTGCACGCGCTGCGACCCGCGCGAGGACGTCGACATCGTGCGCGGCTGCTGGTCGACCCACCTCGACCCCATGTGCTACGACGGCGACACCGACCGCCGCAACGCGCGCGTCGTCATCGACGCCTGCAAGCCGTTCGCCCGCCGCGACAGCTTCCCGGTAGTGGCGCGCTCAAGCCGCGAGCTCGATGCGCGCATCAAGGCGAAATGGGCGGCGGATTTGCCGGAGGGGTTTTGAGGAGGCTGGGAGCGCGGGCGTCTCGCCCGCTTTTTGGCTTTGCCGTTGCGGAAAGTTCGCCGCATTCAAGGCGCTTATCGCCAGGAGATTCGGGCGCCGCCCGGCCCCCTCCGCAAGGCACTGATTTCGCTTGCGTAAAAAGGGGTATTTCGTTTTGCTCGTTTTGCCAAAAATCGCCGCAGCAAGGCGTTGTCCCCGGGGCGATGCGGGCACCGCGCATGACGCCCTCCGGTCAGCCTGCCATATCCAAAACTTGCGGTTCGGCCGGCGCCAGCGCCTCGGCGAGGAGAGCATCGAGTAGGCGGCGGCGGGTGGTAGCAACGGGGTCGAGGCTCGCCTCCAGCCGGTCGCACAAAGCCATCAGCGCATCGACCTTGGCGACGATGCGGTGTTGTTCGGCGAGGGGTGGGAGGGGAATGGGAAGCGAAACAAGCGTCGTTTGATTGATCTTAGGCATGGTCGCTTGGGCGCCGGATGCGTTCGCCGACAAGTAAGCGCGGGCGGGAGGAGAAATCGCGGCTAAATGAATAAATCGAAGGCTCACAAGGTCGGATACCCTCACCTTCATGATCAGATCGGGGAACAGAAACGTTCTCGATGGTCCTTTATAAACCGCTGCAATGCCGACATATTCCCGCGTATTCCCTCTTTGAAAGAGCAGGTCGCCCTCTCTAAGCCAAAAATCCGAGTCCTCGGGGACATTTGCCTCGACACGCTTGAAGTAGGCCGGGTTGAAAACGCCACTCGTTGTGGCGGTCAACGTTATGGCCATAGGAGCATCTTCGCGATTTGTCGGCTTGGGAGAGATGCCGTTCTGCGGTCCGATCGTGATTAATTCATCGAGAGCGGTCCATTTCCAAGAAGCCGGAACGGAGTAAGGCTCGGCTTCGCCATCAACACTGATACTCGTGTGCCGTGAACAGCCTTTGGCACCCACGATCCGCTTCAGAAGTTCCGACGCCGGTTCGTCCTGCGGGTCCTGCGGCACGAATTTGCCGCGCACGGCGAGGTTGAGGATGGTCTGGCGGAGTTGCTTGATCTGGTCAGGGCGCGTCGCGAGGGCAGGAAGCGTGTCGAGCGCAAAGCGGCCATCGTCCTTGAAGGTGCCGGGATCGGGCGCGTTGAGACGGGCGAGGCTCGCCGCCGCCAGCCGGTCACGCGCCGCCTCCCGCTTCGCACGCGCCATCTCAAGCTGGTCGCACAGGGCCATCAACTCATCGACCTTGGCGACGATGCGGCGTTGTTCGGCGAGTGGTGGAAGGGGAAAGGGCGAATGCGCGAAATACTCGGGCGGCACGCGCTTCTGACCGGCGGTGCCCGTCATCCTTGGGACGCCGGTTTCGATGAAATGCGGGCTCTTGAAGAAAATCAGGATGTAGTTTTGATCGACGAACAGCGGACGCACGACGTGCAGCTCGGTTGTCCCGCTGCCGATCCCGCCTGTCAAATTCCAAAAGACGGTAGATTTGCCATTCTCGAAGCACGGCGTGATCTTGGCCAAGCCCACGTCGCCGTCAGCAAAGTGTGTGTAACCCTTCTTTATCTCGCCCCAAGGCCGAACTTCATACTTGTTCGCGACGCCATACTCGGCTGCGATCAACGGCATCGGCACGAAGGACGCTTCCGTGGCGTCCGGCGCTTCGTTCCGCGGGTTCAGCACGCCGATTTCGGCGATCTGCGACCACCGCCAGTTCGACGGGATCGAAAACGGTGGCTCCGAAAGCGCCTGGATCGGCTTTGGGTTTCTAATTTCCCCCGCCTTCACCAGCTGCGCCTTCTCCGCCGCGATCCGCTTGAGCAATTCCGCCGCCGGTTCGTCCATCGAGTCCTGCGGCGCCAGCTTGCCGCGCACGGCGAGGTCGAGAATGAATCGGCGCAGGCGAGCAATCGCGTCGGGCGCGTCGGCGATGCGCTCATAATGCTTGAGCAGGCGTTCGGCGTTCATGGGTCGGGCGGACCCAATTCGGCCAACAAGGCGGAAACCGCTTTGCGGAGGCCCGGGAGCGATGTTTCTGCGATTTGCCAGACGCGGGCGTTATCGATCGTCGCATAGCCGTGGATCAGAACGTTGCGAAATCCGACGATTTCGCGAAGCTCAGGCACTCGTCGCGCGAGGTCCGGAGATATTTTCGAAAGCCGATTCAGCGCTTCGCCGATGATTTCGAACTGCCGTTCGACGGCTGCGCGAACCAAAGCGCTTTGGGCGTAGCCCGCCGCATCCAGGCCGGCGACGAACTGTTCGATCGCATCGGCGGCCTGCTGCACGTCCCATAAATAGGCCCGCGGATCACGCTCCATAGAGGACCTCTCGGGAGCGATTGATTCCGGCGCGGATAAATGGATTTTTGACCGCGGACGGCTCGACCAGATCGACCGGCCGGCCAAGAAGGTCCTCCATGGCATTAGCGAGACCGAAGAATTGCTCCAATGGCGGCAGCGCACTCCCGGCCTTGAACTCGACCAGGAAATCGGCATCGCTCACGGCAGGATCGAAGTCCACGCCGCGCGCGGCCGAACCGAACACTTCGAGCCGCGCGACATCATAGCGCTTGCACAGCGCTATCAGCGCGTCGCGCTTATCGGCGATCTCGGCGTGCATGGCGGCCTCCGGCTTTGTTCAATGAGAGCGAAATTCGCTTGATGGAATCAAACCAATGACTGTCGTCCCCGCGAAAGCGGGGACCCAGTACTCCGCAGCAGTTACTGGATCCCCGCTTTCGAGCGTGTGAAACAATTCGGACCTCATCCTGAGGAGCGCGCTCTTGCGCGCGTCTCGAAGGATGGATGCACGGCACGGACTCGCTTCCATCCTTCGAGACGCGCGCTGAAGGGCGCTCCTCAGGATGAGGTCTTTTATTTCTTCACACGCTCTTTCGCGGGGATGACGCCTGAGAGTGGGCGAAGTACCGAACCGGCTCCGCTTCCTGGAATCAGCCCTCGCATCGATCATATCACTCATCTTTCCAGCGCCTCAGCCAGGATGGCCTTCAATTGATCGCGCAACCAGGCCGTCTCGGCCTCGGCGGCGTTCAGGGCAGCGAGCAATTCTTCCGGGTCGCCGTGGTCGTCGGCCACCGTATGCGGGTTCTTGATGTCGAGGTTGTAGCCGCGCGCCTTGACGTCCGCGGCCGTCACTTTCCAGGCTTGCGGGCCTTCCTCGCGGCCCTTGCGCCGCGCCCCGCCCCACCAGTCGATGCAGCCTTGCAGGTGCTCGAAACGGATCGGCTTGGTCATGTTGTAGGCCTTTTGGCCCTCCGGTACGCGGTGCTCGTAGAACCAGATGTCCTTAGTCGGCGTGCCCTTCTCGAAGAACAGGAGATTGGTGCCGATCGAGGCGTAGGGCTTGAACACCGAATTGGGCAGCCGGACGATGGTGTGGAGGTTGCACTCCTCCATCAGGTGTTCCTTGAGGCGCGTCTTCACGCCTTCACCGAACAGCGAGCCGTCCGGCAGCACCACGGCGGCGCGTCCGCCCGTTTTTAGCAGCCGGATGATGAGGGCGAGAAACAGGTCAGCCGTCTCGCGCGTTCGAAAATGCGCTGGGAAATTCGACTCGATGCCGTCCTCTTCCCGCCCGCCAAACGGCGGGTTGGTGAGCACGATGTCCACGCGGTCGGACTGCGTGTAGCTGATGTAGGGCCGCGCCAGGGTGTTGTCGTGGCGCACGAAGCCCGGGTCCTCGATGCCGTGAAGCAGCATGTTGGTGACGCAGAGCATGTGCGGGAGTTGCTTCTTCTCGACGGCGCGGAGCGCGGCCTGCAGCTTTTGTTCGTCTTGAACCTTCTTCACGTAGCGGTCGCGCATATGCCGGACCGAACAGGTCAAGAAGCCGCCGGTGCCGCAGGCCGGGTCAAACAGAATTTCTCCTGGCCTGGGGTCAATACGGTTCACCATGAACGCCGTTACGGCGCGCGGGGTGTAGAACTCGCCTGCATTGCCGGCGCTTTGCAGGTCGTTGAGAAGCTGTTCGTAGATGTCTCCGAAATGCTGGCGCTGGCTGAGATCGTTGAAGTCGATTTGATTGATCCTGTTGATCACTTGCCGCATCAACTGGCCGGATTTCATGTAGTTGTAGGCATCTTCGAAAACGTCGCGAACGATGCGGCGACGATCGCCCGGCTTGGCCACTGCGGGGAGGTCCTTCAGTCTCGGAAAAAGTTCGGTGTTGACGAATTCCAAGAGGTCGTCGCCGGTTATGCCTTCCGGATCGGCGGCCCAGGTGCGCCAACGAAGCGGAACCGGGATTGGCGAGCGATAGCCGGGTCTCAGAAGCTCAAGCTCCTTGTCCTGATCGTCGATGATTTTCAGGAAGAACATCCAGCAAAGTTGGGACAGCCGCTGCGCGTCACCATCGACACCGGCGTCCTTCCACATGATGTCCTGAATCGATTTAACTGTATTGCGGACGGACATGGATTACGCGGTCTCCTGATAGAGGGCCGATTGCAACTCGTGAACGGCGCGCTCGAAGTCGGTTCGGTCGCCGAACGCCTTGATAAGCTGCACGGGCGTGCCCATGCGGTCGAACGGCGAAATCTGGAGCACGCGGGGGTCGTCAAGATTGAACACGCCTTCGTCTTGATACTTGGCAAGCAGCGCATCCAGTACCGCTCGGGCCTGGGAACCGTATTTGGTGAACATGTCGCGCTTCTTCACGTTTTCGGCGCGCTCACGGCGCGTGAGCGGCTTCCTGTCGAAGGCGATATGGCAGATGAGGTCGAAGGCGTCGAGGTCCTTGCCCAATTCCTCCGCGATCCGGTCAAGCGGCAATCCTTCGGCCTCCAACTCCTCGACGATCGCCTGCTTGCGCTCGGCCGATTTCCAGCGCTTGAGGAAATCGTCGAGGCTGGCGAAGTGTCGTTTCAGCGCCTTCCTGGTGAAGTCACGCAAAGACTCGGTGATCAGCCTGCCGTTTTCGTCAAGATACTCAATGCGCTCGGTAATGATCGACGCGCCGACGCCATCAACATAGATTTTCTGCTGCCCTTCCCCGAACCCGGGGATTGCAATGTCCCGCGGCCCGTCGACAATGTATTCATCGGGGCCCGGAGCCGGCGGGATTGGACTGTCCTCATCGCTTGCGGGCGGCGCGGCATCGGGCGGCGTCATCAGGGCATCCGGGCCCGGCTCATAGATTTGCACCGGCTCGCCGTCGAAATCCGGATCGGCGAAATGGCTGGTCGCACCGCGGAAGTCGATCAGGGTGAAATAGAATTTCTTGGTGTCCTCATGGATGCGGGTGCCGCGCCCGACGATCTGCTTGAACTCCGTCATCGAACCCACCTCGCGGTCGAGCACGATCAGCCGGCAGGTCTGCGCGTCGACACCGGTGGACAACAAGCGCGAGGTGGTGACGAGAACGGGGTATTTTGATTCGGGATCAATGAAATTTCCGAGCTGCGCTTGCCCTTCCGCGTCGGCGCCAGTGATACGCATGACGTAGCGATGGTTCTCGGTAACGAGAGCGGCGTTCTCGTTGATGAGCGCCTGCCGCATCCGCGCCGCGTGCTCCTGATCGACGCAAAACACGATGGTCTTCTGGAAGCGGTCGCCGCTTTCCTTCAGAAACGCGGTGACCTTGCGGGCGACCAGCTTGGTGCGATCGTCCAGCACCAGCGTACGGTCGAAATCCCTGGTGTTGTAGATACGGTCCTCGACCTCCTCGCCCTCGCGGTCGACCTGCCCCCTCTCGGGTCGGTATCCTTCGACATCGCGATCAATATGAACCTTGATCACCTTGTAAGGCGCAAGAAAGCCGTCACGGATGCCCTGTTTCAAGGAATACGAGTAAAGCGGCTCGCCGAAATAATCGATGTTGGAAACATATGCGGTCTCTTTCGGCGTAGCAGTGAGGCCGATCTGCGTTGCCGTCGAAAAATGCTTGAGAATCTCGCGCCAGGCCGAATCCTCCGCAGCGCTGCCGCGATGGCACTCGTCGATCACGATCAGGTCGAAGAAGCCGGGCGAAAACTCGCGGAACAGCTTTTGCCGCTCCTCCGGGCCGGTGATCGCCTGATAGAGGCCGAGATATATTTCGTAAGCAGTGTCGATTCGACGGTGTCTATCAATCGCGGTCGTCAATTCTTCGACCGTGCCGTCACTGCGCTCGATAGTCCCGGCAGAGGCCGAAAGCTTCGCCATCGCGGCGCCGAAGGGACGAAAATCGTTCACCATCGTCTGGTCGATCAGCACGTTGCGGTCGGCCAGGAACAGGATGCGCTTCTTGCGGCCCGCCTTCCACAGCCGCCAGATGATCTGGAAGGCCGTGTAGGTCTTGCCCGTGCCGGTCGCCATCACCAGCAGAATGCGGTCGCGGCCCTTGGCGATGGCCTCAATGGCCGCGTTGACGGCATTCATTTGGTAATAGCGCGGGCCCTTGCCGCTGCCGTCGTCGAAATAGTCCTGAAGGACGATCTGCTCGGCCTCGGGCGTCAGACCCTTCCAGGCGCGATAGCGCGCCCACAGATCGGCTGGGGACGGGAACGCATCAAGGGAGAGGTTCGTTTCGGTCGCGCCACCGGCGCCAGTGCGGTCATGGAACACGAAGCCGTCGCCATTCGAGGAAAACACGAAGGGAATTTCGAGCGTTGTGGCGTAGTCGAGGGCCTGCTGCATGCCGTCGCCGACGCTGTGATTGTTGTCCTTCGCCTCGATGACCGCGATGGGGATGTTAGGCTTGTAATAGAGAACGAAGTCAGCCTTTTTGGCCTTGCCGCGGCTGACCAGCTTTCCGCGAACGATAATGCGCCCCTTGGTGAAATACACCTCCTCACGAATCTGCAGCATCTCGTCCCAGCCGGAGCTTTTCACGGCAGGCAGGACGAACTTGGTGCAGATGTCGCGCTCGCTCAACGCTCCCTTATCCATGATGGTCAGCCGTTCGCCGTTTCCCGCCGTACAATTATGTTCGCCGCAGCCGCGTCAAGGTAATAACTGCGGGAGTTTGCGGTCCACGTAGGTAGGGTCGCGCCGGTTCAGTCGAGACACGGCGTTGATTGTTGCGCCGCACATAAATTTGCTGCCGCAAAAAAACGTCAGTCGCCATTCCGATTGCTGCGCAAAACAAGGAGCGCTTAATTTTTAGACGACGCTGCTAAAATCTTCATCTTAACCGTTATTTTTCAGCCATTTGCCGCAAAATCTTACAGTCGCGCATTATTTCGACACGCTGCCCAAAATCGACCCACCAACGCCCCTCACGCCGACGACGCATCTGCCAAAAAGTGCAAGCATTTCGCAGCTGCGAGCCCTGGCATGCCAGTTGCAAAGCTCTGATTCGGTCACTCAGCCGGAGCATTTGTGAATGAAAAAGGGGTTCCTTTCCGTTGGTCACCTGCCCACGCTTTTTGCATCGTTCTTCTACTTCGACATGAGCTTCATGGTCTGGGTCCTAATCCCCCTCGCCGTCGCGCTCGCGGTCTTTAGCGTGCTGGCGCGCAACAGCCCCAAGGCGCCCGCGCCGCAGAAGCGCGCCGATTATTTGCGCGTGCTCAAGATCAGCGATGCCTGGTGGTTCATGTTTCTCTACAGCGTGACCTTCGGCGGTTTCGTCGGCCTTTCCTCATCGCTGACGATCTACTTCAACGATCAGTACGGATTGAGCCCGGTCGTTGCCGGTTACTTCACCGCGGCCTGCGTGTTCGTGGGCTCTTTCATGCGGCCGGTCGGCGGCGCCTTCGCGGACCGGGTCGGCGGCGTGTTCTCGCTGTCGATCATGTACACGATCGCGGCTGGCGCGCTCGTGCTCATCAGTCTTGGGGTCTGGTCCGCGCCGGTGGCGCTTCTCGTCTTCATGGTCGCCATGCTGGCCCTCGGCATGGGCAACGGCGCGGTGTTTCAGCTCATTCCGCAAAGCTTCAGCAGCGAGATCGGCGTCATCACCGGGCTCGTCGGCATGGCGGGCGGCATCGGCGGCTTTTACCTCGCTTCCAGCCTCGGCATCGCAAAGCAGCTCACCGGTTCCTACCATCCGGGCTTCCTGGTGTTCGGCTTGCTCGCCGCCGGCGCGCTGCTCGCGCTCACCGGTGTCAAGAGCCACTGGAGGCGCACGTGGGGGGCAGCGGCCGCACTTGGCTCGGCGCGCATCTGAGGAGGCAGCTTGGCGCCGCGCCAGAGACAGCGTCTCCTCCTCGTCGGCAACGGCATGGCCGGGATGCGCACGATCGATGAAATTCTTGCGCGCGATCGCGAGAGCTTCGACATCGAAGTGATCGGCGCCGAGCCGCATCCCAACTACAACCGCATCTTGTTGTCTTCGGTACTCGCGGGAGAGAAGGAGATCGATGACATCGTTCTTCACTCCCGCGAATGGTATGCGAGAAACAGCGTCAAACTCAGTCTCGGCGACGCCGCCGTAAAGCTCGACGCCGGCGCGAAGACCGTCATGACGGCGTCCGGCCGCGCGGCAGGCTATGACAAGCTCGTGTTGGCGACGGGCTCGCGCCCCGTGGTGCCGCCGGTGGCGGGGCTCGAGCTTCCCGGCGTCTGCGCCTTTCGCAATATCGCGGATCTCGAACTCATGCGCGAGGCGAGCCGCCGTGGCGGTCGCGCCATCGTGGTCGGCGGCGGGCTGCTCGGGCTCGAGGCGGCCTTCGGCCTGATGAAACGCGGCATGACGGTCACCGTGCTCCATCTCATGCAAAGCCTGATGGAGCGCCAGCTCGACGAAGCGGCCGGCCTGCTCCTTCAGCGCGATCTCGAACGCGGCGGCATAACGGTGCTGACAAAGGCGCAAACCGAGGCCATCGTCGGCGACACGCACGTTAAGGCCGTGCAACTCGCCGACGGAAGCGAGCTTGCGGCCGATCTCGTCGTCTTCGCCGTCGGCGTGCGGCCCAACATCGATCTCGCGCGCGCCGCAGGGCTCGATGTCAATCGCGGCATCATCGTCGACGATTTCATGGCGACGAGCGAGCGCAGCATTTTCGCCGTGGGCGAATGCATCGAGCATCACGGGCAGACGTTCGGCCTGGTCGGTCCGTTGTGGGAGCAGGCGCGCATTTGTGCGGTCGCTCTCTGCGGCGACAGCTCGGAGCCTTATGTCGCGCCCGTTCTCCATACCAGCCTGAAGGTCACCGGCGTCGACGTTTTTTCCGCCGGCGTGCTTGAAGCGCGCGACGACGGCGACGAGGAGCTCACCCTGCGCGACGCCGGGTGCGGCCAATACAAGAAGCTCGTTCTGCGTGAGGGCCGTCTGGCCGGCGTCGCGCAGGGTGAGCTCCTCGTCGCCGTCGTCGCACTCATGGAGTCCAAACGCGACATCGCGCCGCTTCGTGACAGCCTGATCTTCGGGCGCGCCTTGGCAATGGCGGCATAAGAAAGCGCAACCGATGTTCATTGCTCCGATTACCGCAGAAGTTCGCACCACCTGCCCTTATTGCGGCGTCGGTTGCGGGGTCGTTGTCGGGAGTCAGGGATCAGGAGTCAGGAGTCAGGAAGCTTCCCGCCCCGCCTTCCTGACTCCTGACTCCTGGCTCCTGACTCCTGAAGTGAAAGGCGACCCGGCGCATCCCGCCAATGCGGGCCGCCTCTGTTCGAAGGGCTCGGCGCTTGGCGAGACGCTGGGCACCGAACGGCGCCTGCTGGTCCCCGAGATCTCCGGCCGCCGCGCCAGCTGGGACGAAGCACTCGATCTTGCAGCGGCAAAGTTTTCCGGGACAATCGAACAGCACGGGCCGGAGTCGGTTGCGATGTACGTCTCCGGGCAATTCCTGACCGAGGACTATTACGTCGCCAACAAGCTCATGAAAGGCTTTTTCGGCGCGGCGAACATCGACACCAATTCGCGGCTTTGCATGGCCTCCTCCGTCGCCGGGCACATCCGCGCCTTCGGGGAAGACGTGGTGCCGGGCTGCTACGCCGATATCGACGAGGCCGATCTCGCCGTGCTCGTCGGCAGCAATGCGGCCTGGTGTCATCCGGTCCTCTATCGCCGGCTGATGGCGGCGCGCGATAAGCGCGGGACGCGCATCGTCGTCATCGACCCGCGCCGCACCGCCACCTGCAACGATGCGGACCTGCATATGCCGCTGCGGCTCGGCAGCGATGTCGCGCTGTTCGACGGCCTGCTCGTGCATCTCGCTGCGAGCGAAGCGATCGACCGCAAATTCATCGCCGACCATAGCCGAGGTTTCGATGCCGCGGTTGCGGCGGCGTGCGCCTCTGCGCCTTCCATTCCCGCGGTCGCGGAACTCACCGGGGTCGATCCCGCACGGATTGCGGAATTCTACGCGCTGTTCACGCAAACCGCCCGCGTCATCACGCTTTATTCGCAGGGCGTCAATCAATCGTCAGCCGGAACCGACAAGGTCAACGCCATCATCAACTGCCACCTGGCGACGGGCCGCATCGGCCGTCCCGGCATGGGGCCGTTCTCGTTGACGGGGCAGCCCAACGCCATGGGCGGGCGGGAGGTTGGCGGCCTCGCCAACCAGCTCGCCGCCCATATGCGCTTCGATCAGGCAGACCATGTCGACCGCGTGCGCCGCTTCTGGAACGCGGCGAACATGGCGACGCGGCCCGGCCTGAAAGCCGTCCAGCTGTTCGACGCCGTCCATGACGGAACCATCAAGGCGCTGTGGATCGCCGGCACCAACCCGGCGGTCAGCTTGCCGCAATCGAACCGCGTGCGCGAAGCGCTGCGCCGATGCCCGTTTGTGGTGGTGGCCGACGTCCGCCACAACGACACCACCGAATTCGCCCATGTCGGCCTGCCTGCCATGGCGTGGTCCGAAAAGGACGGCACGGTGACGAATTCCGAGCGGTGCATTTCGCGCCAGCGCGCGTTTCGCCCCGCGCCCGGCGAAGCAAGGCCGGATTGGTGGATGTTGACGCAGCTCGCGCGCCGCATGGGCTTTGCGGCGGCATTCGACTATCGCGGTCCGGCGCAGATTTTTCGCGAGCATGCCGCCCTGTCGGCATTCGAAAATGACGGCGAACGCGCCTTCGATATCGGCGGCCTCGCGGCGCTCGACGATCGCGCCTATGACGCGCTCGAACCCGTGCAATGGCCGGTGCGCCACGATGGCGCCGCAAGCGCACGGCTGTTCGGCGATGGCCGGTTTGCCCATGCGGATGGCCGTGCCCGCTTGGTGGCAACGCCATTCCGGGCCCCGGTCGAGACCCGCGACGATGCGCGCGGGCTGATGCTCAATACCGGTCGCGTTCGCGACCAGTGGCACACCATGACGCGCACCGGGGATGTGCCGAGCCTGGCGCAACACACGCCCGAACCCTTCCTCGACATGCACCCGGATGATGCCGCCCGGGCCCAACTCGTTGACGGCGGCTTCGCGCGGATCGAGAGCCGGCATGGCGCCGCGATCATGCGGGTACGCGTGACCGCGACTCAAGCGAGCGGCGAGGTCTTCGCCGCCATGCACTGGAGCGAAAGCAATGCCTCTACCGGCCCGGCCGACAGGCTGGTGGGCGGGGCGTGCGATCCGGTCTCCGGCCAACCCGAATTGAAGGCCACCGCCGTGATGGCCCTGCCGCAACCGATGGCCTGGCATGGCCTCTTGCTGCGGCGCGCCAGCCTTCGGTTGCAATCGGCCGATTATTGGTGCCGCATCGCCATCGACGGCGGTTTTGGCTACACGCTCTCAGGCATCGAGAAGCTTGCGGCGGACGATGAGACGCCCGATGCGGCGCGCATCCTTGCGTGGCTCGGCGCTGCCGCGAGGTCCGATCTCGCGGTCTATGCCGACCCCGCACGCGGCGTGTTTCGTTATGCGAGCTTCGTTGACGGCGCACTCGAAGCCTGTCTCTTCATCGCGCGCGATCCTGCGAGCCTGCCCGATCGCGCCGCCGCTGTCATGATGTTCGCCGAGCCGGCGCCGGACCATAACCGTGCACGGGTCCTTGCCGGCGTGTCGCTGGCGGGCGTTCCGTCTCCTGGCCCCACGGTCTGCGCCTGTTTCGCCGTGGGCCGCACGACCATCCTGGCGGCGGTCCAGTCGGGAAAGCTTGCCAGCGTCGCCGCGATCGGCGAGGCTCTGCGCGCCGGAACGAACTGCGGCTCCTGCCTGCCGGAGCTGGCGACGATTCTGCGCGAGGCGGAAGGGGCTGTGTCTCTCACATTGCAGGAAGAGACGCTGGGGGCTGGATAATCCGTAGCCCGGATGGAGCGCAGCGTAATCGGACAGGCTGCCACGCAATGTCGACAGGTAGGGAGGGGCGACCCGCGGGCCAAGACCCGCGGGTGAAGACCCGCGGGTGAAGAATGGTTGCCTGCTATTATTCTACGCGCTCTGAAGCCGGCGACGCTTCGGCCGGGATGGCCTTCGGCTCCGGCGTGGCCAGATCGGTTTCCTTCTGGGCGGCTGGCGCGGCTTCTTCATCCTTTGCCGGGCGCTCCGCCGTGACGATGGTCTCCGGTTTGGCGTTCGCCGCGATGAGGGTCTCGGCGGGTTCGCTCGCCGGCGGCGCGGTTGCCTCGGCGGGGAGCGGCGCAGCGGCTTCGCTGCTTGTTGCCGCCGATTGGCCCGCCGTCGGTTCCGCCGCGGACGGCATGACGGCCGCTACCTCAGGCATGGCTTCGGCGGTTTCCCCGACGCTGCTCTCCTCCGCTTGCGAGGGAGGGACCGTGGCGGCTGACGCCTCGATCGCAGGCGGCATTTCGGGCGGCACCACGGCCGCGACTGCGTCGCCCGGAGCGGGCTTGTCGGTGGATGCAGTCTGTTCGGTCATGCCAGGTTCGGTCGCGGCCGGCGCCTGACCCAGTTGAGCCGCCCCCCTCAGCAGGGCGTCGAGCTGTGCCTTGGTGATGCATGTCTGGGCGCCGCTGCCATCGGCGACGCAGAGCTCCTGCGTGACGATGCGTTTGGTGGTGAATGAATCCGCGAAGGCCGCCATGGACGCTTCGAGATTGGCGACCTGCCGCTCGAGTCCCGATACAATTTTCTCGAGCACGGTGCTTTGCAACGTCGAAGGGTCGCCGGCACGGACCGCCGAACCGCCGGCCGTGGCCGACAGCGCGAGCAAGGCCAAGCCGACGACATTGCAACCGCCAACCATCAGAGAATTCCATCTGCTCTTCATGTTCTGCTCCAGGTTACAAGCGCGCGAGACTGGTGCGGAGAACGGTGCCGATGTCGGCATCGCCAACCCCCGCCGGCATGGTGGAACCGGCTGGTTAACAAACGGTTGCAGTGCAAGATAATTTTTCGGCCGGCGTGCTCATCCGAAATGTGCGTGCAGGCCCGCATCTGGCTCACTACACTTGCGATATGATGTCGCGTAAATCTGACGCCGCATAAGCGACACCATAACTTCAAGAATGGCGGCGCGGCGCAGCCGAAGGGGAAATGCTATGATCACACGTCGCCGCCTGATCGAAGCGGCAGGCACGGGCGCGGTACTCGCGGTTGCGGGCCGCGAACTGTCGCGGACTTTCGTAACCGAGGCTTTCGTAACCCAGGCTTTCGTAACTCCTGCGGAGGCTCAGGCCGCCGGCTTGAATCTGCCGGCGCAATTGCCGCAGGGCACCCGGCAGGAAGCCGTGCTTGAGGCGTTGCCAAGCAAGCAGCCTCTCATCAAGCTCTCCTATCGGCCGCCGAATTATGAGACGCCGATTGAGCTTCTGCGCACCGCGATTACGCCCAACGACGCCTTCTTCGTGCGCTATCATCTTTCCGACATTCCGGAGGTGAATGCCGACACTTGGCGGCTATCGATCGGCGGCGAGGGCGCGAACGGCGAAGCGAGCCTCGCCTTCGACGAGCTGCGACGATTGCCGGCCGTCGAGGTCGCCGCGGTGTGCCAATGCTCGGGCAACCGCCGCGGGCTGTTCGAACCCCATGTGCCGGGCGTCGAATGGGGCTATGGCGCCATGGGCTGTGCGCGCTGGAAGGGCGTGCGGCTCAAAGACGTGCTCGATCGCGTGGGCCTCAAGACCGACGCGCTCGAGATCGTGGTCGCCGGCACCGACAAGGGCGCCGTGGACAAGACGCCCGCGTTCATCAAGAGCATTCCGGTATGGAAGGCGATCGAGGACACCACGATTGTCGCCTATGAGATGAACGGCCGGCCGCTGCCCCATTGGAACGGCTTTCCGGCGCGCGTCGTCGTGCCCGGATGGACGGCGACCTACTGGATGAAACATGTCTCCCGAATCAACGTGGTCACCAAGCCATTCGACGGCTTCTGGATGAAATCCGCCTATCGGATTCCGCTCGGCAAGTTCCCGATCGTGGCGCGCTTTGCGTCCCAGGAGACCGCAGTCAACACGCCGATCACCGAAATGGTGGTGAACTCGCTCCTGACGAGCCACGCCGACGGCGCCACCGTGAAGGCCGGCGGCAATGTCACGATCGGCGGTCTGGCGTGGGATGCGGGCTATGGCATCCACGCGGTCGAAATATCGACCGACGGCGGCACCAACTGGACCGCCGCGGCACTCGGTGAGGACATCGGCCGATTCGCCTTCCGTACCTTCAGCCACGCCGTCGCCATGCCGATGAAGGGAAGCTACAAGATCATGGCGCGCGCCACCAACAAGATCGGCCAGAGCCAGGCCACGGCGTTGATCGCCAATCCGGCGGGCTACCATCACAACGTCATTCAAACCCTCAATCTCGTCGCGGCATAAGGAGCGCTACCCATGCGATCGATCGCCATCGCGGTATTTTCCGCTGCCTTTTGCGGCGCTGTTGCGACCGCAGCCCTGGCCGGCGAAGAGCCCGTACAACTCAAGAAGGCCGCCGGGGTCGACAAGGTCGAGAGCAACTGTGCCATCTGCCACAGCCTCGACTACATCGAGATGAATTCGCCATTTCTCAACGCCGCCGGATGGGATGCCGAGGTGACCAAGATGATCAACGCCTTCGGGGCGCCGATCAATCCCGACGACGCGAAGATCATCGGCGATTACCTGAAGGCCAATTACGGGCAGTGACGCCTGCAGGCCGAATCGCCAAGCGGATGTAGGGCGCAATAAGCGTAAGCGCATTGCGCCGTCCTCGTGCGAGAGGCGGGTCGATGTCTCCACGCGGCCGTGTTTGAGAGGAAGCGGCGCATGCGCTTACGCTTATTGCGCCCTACAAGCTGCCGGTGATTGATCTATGGCGGGAGCGACCGGGCTCGAACCGGCGACCTCTAGCGTGACAGGCTAGCGCTCTAACCAACTGAGCTACGCCCCCTTAAATGTCGGCGACATAACCGCCAACCGTCGGGTTCGGTTCGATACGACCGGGCCTGATCGAAGTCAAGCAGCCCCCTCCTACCCTCCCCTGCTTGCGGGGAAGGGTAGGAGGGGGCTGCGTGACGGCAGAATCGGGGCGCGTCTGGCCAAGATCGTTGCCAAAATAGCCCCAGAATGCGGGCAAAAGTTGCGATTACGACCCACGTGACTCCCGTAAGCCCCCTTGAATCGGCCATTTCTACCCCTCCATCTGCAGAATCCTCACATTTTTCAGGGTTTTTGCTAAATGGGGCATGGTCAAACGCCGCAAGAATCGTTTATGTGTCCGCCGCGTCTCGCCCGATATCGGCGTTGTTCGCCATAAAGAAGGAGGTTTCGATGGCAAAGGCAGCCGCAGCACAAGCAACCGTTACCTTGAAGCATCTCGCCGCCACTCTGGCCGGCAGCCATGAAATGGCGAAGAAGCAGTCGGAAACGATTCTCGGCGACTTCGTCGGCCTCGTGGTCAAGCACCTGAAGAAAGGCGACCGCATTCGCATCGGCGGCCTCGGCATCCTTCAGGTTCGCAAGCGCGCCGCCCGCATGGGGCGCAACCCGGCCACCGGCGAGCCGATCAAGATCAAGGCGAGCAAGAAGGTCGCGTTCCGGGCCGCCAAGGAACTCAAGGAAGCGGTCTAAGTCTTTTAGTTGGTGGGGGGAGTGCGGTATGGGTTGCCTGGACACCGGTTCAGGCAGCCCATGCTGTTTTTTGGGGACATTCGTAGGATGGGTTGAGCGCAGCGAAACCCTCCGTCGGCCTCGCCGCTTGATGGCCTAGATGGGCTTCGCTATCGCTCACCCTACCCGCTACATCCCCCTCTCCCGCACGCCCATCCGTTCCAAGCGCGGTATCACCTCGCCGCAGAAGAACGGCAACTCGTCCGCATAGTTGACGAAGGATACGCCGACGCCGCGCAGGCCGGCGTGGCTCAGATCGGCGAGTTGGCGGGCGACGCAGTCGGGATCGCCGACGATCGGAACGCCGCCCATGCCGTTGGCGTAGTTGGCCCGCTGTTCGTTGAACATGGCGTCGCCGACCGTCGCGCGGCTGATGTTCTTCTTGGCCAGAATGAGGTCGACCGCCGACCAGTCGGCATTGTCGACGATGCAGTGGCGATAGTACTCCTCGGCCTCCTTGCGGGTCGGCCGGCAAGTGATGACGCCCACGGTGTAGACGTCGATCTCGCGTCCGTACCTCGCTGCTTCGGTCTTGACGTCGCGCACGCGCTGCGCCGTCTCCTCGGCCGACCGCCGCGACGCCTGGGTGAAGAACGCATCGCAGTTGCGCAGCGCGAACGCCCGCCCGGTCGGCGAGGCTCCGGCATTCATGATCAGCGGCCGGGTGCCGCCGTAGGGCTTCGGCTTGGCGCGGATGTTGGCGAGCTTGATATATGCGCCGTCGAAGTCGAAGTCCTCCTGCGGGCCCCAGGCGAGCTTTACGGCATCGAGCCATTCCTGAGCGTATTCGTAGCGCCTCTCATGATCGCGCTGCTTGACGCCGAACATCTCGAACTCGTCCTCGTTCCAGCCGACCACGAGATTGAGCCCGAACCGGCCTTCGCCGATGTGGTCGGCAGTGACGAACTCCTTGGCGGCGATCAGCGGATTGAACAGCGGCGCATGCACGGTGCCGAACACGGTGATGCGCCGGGTCGAGGCCAAGAGCCCGCACGCCCACGTCACGGTCTCGAAAGTCGCGCCCTGATAATCGGTGTCGCCGCCATAACCTTTCCAGCGCGCGATCGGCAGCAGAAAATCGATGCCGGCCTCGTCCGCCATGCGGGCGAGGCTGACATTGTCGGGCCAGCTTCCGGACCAGCGTTCCGCCACCATGGTGACGGCGCGGCCGGACGAACAGTTGGCCCCGAACAGGCCGATCTTGAGCGCGTTGCCGTTGTACATGGCGGTGCGCTCATGCATGGAGGCGGTGGGTGCGAGCACGGATCCTTCCCATCATCAAGAGTTCATAACGTTGGAGGCCCGCGCACAAGTTGCGTCATCCAACATTGCCTGCTGCAGGGGCAACCCTTGTGGTCGCCATTCCAGGAATCAGAGGTCAGTAATCAGGACGAAAGAAGGTCTGCGGTGATCTGATTACTGATTCCTGATCACTGATTCCTGGAATGGCGACCACAAGGGTCGCCCCTACATTATCCCCAGGTCGGCGCGAATCCACCGCTATCGCAAAGACCGGCGGCCGAAAACAATATCCCAAACGAAATCGCTTTGGCCGCAACGCATAGGCGTGGTAGGAAATGGGTGCGTTTTCTGCCGCATCGTTCTTCGCAGGCCGCCGGCGTACAGATGAGAACACATTATGATCTGCTCGGTGTTCGTTCCGATGCTGACGATGAGGCCCTGATCAAGGCGTATCGCAAGGCCGCGAAGGCGCACCATCCTGACCTCAACGCGGGCGATCCGGATGCCGCGCGTCGGTTCAGCCAGATCGCAACGGCTATTGAAATCCTTCGCAATCCGCAGCAGCGAACAGCCTACGACCGATCGCTGGACCGCCAACGTCGGCAGCGTCGGTTGCGGCGGGCCCGCATCATCATTGTGGTTGCCAACGCGATCGCGGCTGCCGTTCTCATCGTCGTGCTGGCGGGCGGACATGCACCGGTCGGGCCCACTCCTTCGACATCCACGATGGCGGGCAAAGTCGAACATAATGGGGTGCCACGACGGGCCGTGATGGTAGGAGAACAACGACCTCGGCCAACCGAACCGACAGGCGAAGACGAACCGCGCCGCGCGCCCGAGCAAAGCCTTCCACTCGGCGCCGTAGGCAAGCAGTTGGAAGCGGTCGAGCGCGCGGTCGCTCCGAGGCGTGAGCAAGACGAACGCCCGCGTACTGCCGAGTCCGAACCACAGACGGCCGAGCGCGAGGCCGCCCCGAGGCGCGAACGAGACGAGCGCCGGCAGGAACGCAAAGCAAGGCGGTTGGCCGCAAAGTCCGCTACGCCAACGTCCGCCACATCAATGTCCGCTACGCCGACGCCATCCCGAGCTGTCCAGGGAACCCAGACAGCGTCGTCTGCCGCATCGCCGCGAAGCTTCGGGCCGGTGGAAATCGCCGCAACGCGCGCATTTGCGCGATTCTAAAACCGATACCGCATGCCGACTTTCCCGCCCACGCTCCAGAGATCTTCTCCAAATCGCGTATCCACACGAGCGAAACCGGACAGGCCGGTTCGCAGGTCAAGGACATTCACCAAGCCTTGAACTTCGCCACGGGTGCGACCTACGTCGGATGGCATGGATATGCTGGTGCCATTGACGAGGAGCGCGTTGTTCGTCGCCTCCGCGATCTCGTAGACCTGCCCCAGCAGGCTGGGCTCCACGCGAACGTGACCGATGACCCATTCGGTCCCGACACGAGCCCCCGCGCGGGCCCGAACCGCATCACCGTTATTGAGAGCCACCGTCGTTGCAGTGAGTGCGGTTGCGTGATCGAAATTGGTGCGGACGTATTCCAACCCCGCCGTCGGCTCGATGTAATAACCGTTCGGAAGATCGAACTTATAGCCGACGTTCGTTGCCAGATTGTAGTTGGTGGGATTGGCGGATTGCGACAGCCCGGGGCTGCTTATGTCAAGCGACAGCAAATCGACCTTGAAGAGCGCGTCGAAGAACCAATTTCCCAAGAGGTAAGTTCCGTATGCTCCGACCGACGGTCCAGAAAACACCTGGGTGGTCGGCGAATCCCGCAACTCAACCCGCGAGTCTGTATAACCGCCCAGGAGACCAAGGACGAGGCCATCCGTCGCGGTGGCGAGGCCGCTCCAAACAGCGTCAATTCCCGCCATGACGCCGCCGGTTCCCTGACGATAGCCGAGATTGGAGGTAAAACTGGAGCCCGCAAAACTAAAGCTCGCCTGTCCGTCGCGCTGCTCGTAATCCCCATATCCCTTGATCCAGGCCGCAGGCTTCGGACCTCCGAAGCTTGCAGGGGTGGCAGCACCGGCTCGCACATAGGGGCTGATCGGATCGTCCCTGGCGAATTCCTGAGCGTATGCGGTCGCAGCACCCGCGGCGCCCGGGGACGAACCTCCGCGGATGGAATTGTGCAACGACGACATTCGATCGAATACCGCGTCATTTGAGATGTGGCTCGCTGTCTGCGCGGCGGTCGTTGCGACCGACCCCGAGAGCCCCGTACTCGAAGCGATCGTGGCAGGAGCAAAACTCAGCCCTGTTCCGTTCGGCAAGGCCACCAGCACCTCCAACAGCGTGCCGAGATTGAGCACATTGCCGAGGACGAAAGCGTTTAGCGAGGTCGCTCCTTGTACGACAACGAGATTGGGACCGATCGTAAAGGGGTTGCCTAGCGCCAAGCCGGCGACGTTCAGCGTCGTGGAACCGGTCGCGCTGCCGTTGATGACAATCTGGTCGGCAATGCCCGTTCGAGCGTTGATGTCGAGCGCAATCGTGCTGCCAGGCGACCCTGTGAAGCTGCCGGTAACCGTGAGCCTGTCTCCCGCAACGCTGTTCTGCAAATTGATGAGGCCGGAATTGGTCAGCGCGCCATTGATGGTCGAAAGACCGCTGGCGTTCAGGGTGCCGGCATTGACGGTCGTGATGGCGCCGATCGTCCCGCCCGCCAGGTTGACGATTCCACCCGCACTGTTGGTGAGAGTACCGATGTCGTTGAAGATGCTGGCGCCGACGTTCAGAACTGCCCCGCTGCCGTTGAGGAAGTTGCCGCCGCCCGCCGACAATGGACCCGTCACCGTGAAGTTCCAAGGCCGATGTTCGCGATGTTGCCCCTGATCAAGCCTTGCGCATCGACGATGCCGGTGTTGATCAGGCCGCCTCGTGCTGCATTGAGCGTGCCGGTCGTGATCAGCGTGCCGGAGTTCGTGAAGCCGTTAGCTGTCGTATTCCAAATGCCTGAATTGACGACGGTGCTCGCATTGTTGGCATCGCCGTTCCAGGTGCCGATGTTCTTGACCGTGGCACCGCCGATATTGCTTAGAAGGTCTCCGATCCAGGTGCCGATCGCGGAATTGGTGACGACCCCGGCAGCCCCGGTGTTGTTGAGCGCGCCAATATGGATGCAGTTGTTCGTCACCGTCCCGGAGTTGTTCAACAGGCCGTCCAAGAGCCCGCAGTGGACAATTCCTCCGCCGTGATCATGATCATGATCATGCGCTGTTGCCGGGCCCGCCGCAACGCTCGCCAACGCCAGCCCGCCGGCGAGTGCCGTGCCCGTCCTCAGGCGTCGCGAACAAATCTTATCATTGGAAATTGTACGCGCGGATTCACCAGTACAATGACTCTGACTAATCCAAGCGCCTACAGTGGCGCGACCGACAATACTCATAGCCCCCCCCAGACCCGGGCGCTGCAACTCACCGCAGGCTATCCGCCGCTTCGTGCTTCGTCAACCAAGCTTGCATTTTTTCCGTCCGCAACCATGATCTTTTAGCGGCGATGACCGACGCCGGATGACGCGCGTGTCATAGCAGGCAATGCACCGTGGCCGCCGTGTTGCCCCGCCGTCGCGCGGGAGCGCGCCATGCGCTATCATTTCACCCCATTTACGGGATGCTGAAACGGGGACGCGGGACTTGATCCGCCGCGGCGTCTCACATGATCGCCTCAAGACCTTTGCTGCGGATGAGGCACAATAGCTTCAAGGTGGCGCCACGCGGCCGCTTTGCGCCGCGCTCAAGCTGACTCACGTAGTTTGTCGTGACGTTCAAGCACTTCGCCATGACCGATTGGCTCACACCGGCGCGCTCGCGCAAAGCCTGAATGTCCTCAGCCGACAAATCGTCAACTGCGGTGAAGCAGCGCACGTCGAATTCGCGCATGGTCTTCTTATCGACGAGGCCAAGCCGGTGCATGCCGCGTACGCCCTCATGCACAGCCTTCGCAACCTCGCTGCGGTACTTACGTTTCGTCGCCATAGTTCAGCTCCGTCAACTCCTGTCCGGCGAGCATCTTGCCGATGCCGCCGGCGTCGAGCGCCAGCAGCAGCGCTCCGTAATCTTTCAGATCTCGCTCGTCGTCCCGACTGAGGTTCGCCTGATCTTTTTTGGCGAAACCGAACAGGAACACCGCACGATCGCCGACGCGATAGGCAATCACGGTACGAAATCCACCACGTCGGCCCTCGCCCGGCCGCGACACCCGCTGCTTGATGAGCCCACCACCGAGATCTGTATCAACCAAGCCACGCGCTGCGCGGCGAACCGCCTCACATAATGCAGCATCCGCGATCCGTTCCTTGCGCTGAAAACGCCGGAAGCCTTTCGTCATGAATACCCGCACACAGCGTCCCCCCGCACTTAGGCATATAGTACTAGGTCATATGGCCTTCAATCCGGTGCCGTGCCGGATTCGCTGGTGGGACCGTCGCGCGCCGTGCGCTATCATTTCACCCCATTTACCCAAGCTTGCTGGCGCCATATGAAAAGACTGATCGCCGTTCTCACCCTTGTAGCCCTTGGGCCTATCGCCGCCGCCGAGGTCGCCGCTGCCCAGACCTACCCCACCCGCCCCATCACCATGAACGTGCCGTTCGCCGCGGGCGGACCGACCGATACCATCGCGCGCATCATCGCCCAGCGCATGTCCGCGATGCTCGGCCAGAGCATCATCATCGAGAATGTGACCGGGGCGGACGGCACCATCGGGGTCGGCCGCGTCGCGCGCGCGGCGCCCGACGGTTACCTGCTGAGCGTCGGGCAATGGTCGACCCACGTGCTCAACGGCGCGGCCTACGCTCTGCCGTACGATCTCCTGAAGGATCGAGCCGGTGGCGCTCATGGCGACCAATCCGCTGGTGATCGTTACTCATAAGGGCGTGCCCGCCACGAACCTGAAAGAACTGATCGACTGGCTCAAGGCGAACTCCGACCGCGCCGCGGTTGGCATCGGCTCGATGTCGCACCGGGTCAGCGCCGTCTATTTCCAGAACCTCACCGGGGCGAGGTTTACGCTCGTACCTTATCGCGGCGCCGCGCCCGCCATGCAGGACATGATGGCGGGCCAGATCACGATGATGTTCGACCAAGCCGCCACGTCGCTGCCGCTGGTGCGCGCCGGCAGCACCAGGCCCTATGCGGTCACGGCCGCGACGCGGCTTGACGCGGCGCCCGAGCTGCCGACGGTCGACGAGGCCGGATTGCCGGGATTCCATATTGCGGTTTGGACGGCACTGTGGGCGCCGCGCGCGACGCCGAGAGCCATTATCGACAAGCTGAATGCCGCCGTCGTCGAGGCCGTGGCCGATCCGGCCGTTCGCAAGCGGCTGACCGCGGAGCTGGGCCAGGACATCCCGCCGCGCGCGCAACAGACGCCGGAGGCGCTCTACTCCTACCAGAAGGCCGAGATCGAGAAGTGGTGGCCGCTGATAAAGTCGGCGAACATAAGGCCTGAGTAGGATGGGTTGAGCAAAACTCGCGGCGCCATCGCCGGGCTTGTCCCGGCGATCCCGATCAGGATAGCACAGTGCCTGACTATCGGGATGGCCGGGACAAGCCCGGCCGTGACCAAGCGGGCTGCAACCCTTTACGGCACGACCATAGTGCTTCTACAAATCAAATCATGATCGCCAAGCCCTCGCCATCAATTCGGTCGCAGCAGGCTGGGACTGCCTCGCCAGGTGCTTTTGACGGCTTGAGGCTCGTCGCTGCGCTCGCGGTATTGTTTACTCATTGCTACCCGCTGCTGGGTCGCGAGCAACTCGAACCCTTGGCCCGTCTCTCGAACGGCTCGACGACGTTCTCGGAGTTGGGCTTGCTCACCTTCTTCGCGATCAGCGGTCATCTTGTCACGCAAAGCTGGCTCCGCGATCCGTCAATATGGCGGTTCTTCATGCGGCGGTCGCTACGCATCATTCCCGGTCTGGCGTTCGTCATCTTTTTCAGTTTCGCGATTATCGGCCCGCTTTTGACCACCCTCGATGTTGCCGACTATTTTTCCCGACGCGAAGCTTGGGGCTACCTCGCCAAAGTCCTGGTGTTTCCATCGCAATATGGCCTGCCCGGGATATTCGCAGACAATCCATTTCCGACCGTCGTCAATGGATCGCTGTGGTCGCTGCGAGTCGAGGTCATCCTTTATGTCGCGGTCAGCGTTCTCGGCATGGTTCGATTGGTCGGGTCCCCGTGGACGGTGCTCGCAGTCGCGGCCTGTTGCCTCGCCGTATATGTCCTACTGACCGGGACCGACAGCGCACGTCACGCTTGGTTTTTTCATCAGGCCGTTGCGCTGTTCGCGAACGCTGTTCCGTTCTTCGTAGGCGCGACGCTCGCCCTTACCACTCTTGCGTCCGGGCGCTTATGGTTGGTCGCAGCAACGCTCGCAGGTCTGACACTTGCCCTCGCGTCTACTCCCGCGTTCAAACCGTTGCTGTTGCTTGCGTTACCTGTCGTCGTTATTCAGATCGGCCGAGAGGGTCGATGCGACCTAAGCCGATTCGGAGATTACTCTTACGGGCTTTACCTGTGGGGCTTCGTGGTGGAGCAAACGATCGTGAATTATGTGCCTGCCCTCGCACCGACCACATTATTCTTCGCGGCAGTCGGGCCGGCGTTGGTGATGGCGGCCGTTTCCTGGCACCTCGTCGAGAAGCGCGCACTCCGCTGCAAGCCGTCACGGGCGCGTTGGTACATCAAGGAACCGTCAACCGTTCGTCCGGCGTGAGGAGCATCTCGTAGGATGGGCAAAGCCAACGGGCCTGGCCGGAGCCTGCCATCGGGCCGGCCAAAGGCCGGACCCGTTGGGCCGGCCGGGATGACAGGCTCCGCGTGCCCACCGCAGCAGACCATGCGCGCTGAAGTTCGCGACCCGGTGGGCACGGCGCGCACCAAAGTCGGGCTTGCCCGACTTTGGCACATTCAAAGTTTGTCGAAATCGGCAACAGCCGATTTCGATGAGCGCGCCTTTGCCCACCCTACTTCTACGCCCCAACCCGCCCACCCAGCTCATCCTCGATATGCGCGCGGATGATGTCATCGAACGACGTCTCGGCGCGAAAGCCCAGCGCCGTTGCGCGGCGTGCGTCGAAATT
>Ga0099791_10000123_pt1 | contig 25760 bp, 27 predicted proteins | sample Rivendell_Oct201_7_FD_77318 | JGI IMG/M metagenome (GOLD analysis project Ga0099791, IMG submission 77318) | Vadose zone soil and rhizosphere microbial communities from the Eel River Critical Zone Observatory, Northern California to study diel... | ecosystem: Environmental > Terrestrial > Soil... | reverse complement strand
GGGGCATACCGTCGACCGGAATGGTCCCGCAGGATCACCTGAGCGGCGACGAGGTCCGGGCGGTGATCGCTTTCGTGAAGAGCCTGTCGCCACGCTTCGCCGACGGCAGGGCACCCAGGGTGCTGGCGATCCCGGCGGCGCCGCCGGCGACACCCGCGGCGGTCGCGCGAGGGGCACGGGTCTACGTGAAGGGCGAGTGCGCCGAGTGCCACGGCAAGGAAGCTCGCGGCGACGGGCCCTCCGCCAAGGACCTATCCGTTCGACCGTCCGATCTGACGCGACGGCCGTTCAAGAGCGGCCCCACCACCGCAGACATCGTCCGCACGCTCTTGACCGGGCTCGATGGCACGCCCATGCCCTCGTACTATCAGGTCCTGGAGGACGACGAGCTGTGGGACCTCGCCTACTGGCTCGACTCGCGCGCCGGGCCGCCCGAGACGACCGACGACGAGCGCGCCGGCTGGCACGTCGAGCGGATGCATCAGCGTCGCGCCCGCTAGCGCCGGGCGTACGTCAGCGAATGGTGAGTCAATAGCCTGCCGCTACCACTGACGCTCTCGGCGACGCCGTACACGAGCCGTCGGCCGAGCTTCACGACGCGCGCCGTGCAGCGAAAAGGCTCGTGGCGGGCGGCGTCCAGGAACGCGCTCGTCATGGTCGCCGTCACCGACCCGTCGCTCGACCCCAGGCGGGTCATGATCGCCAGCCACATCGCCACATCCGCGGCCGCCATGAACACCTGACCGCCCACGATGCCGCCGGGGCGCTCGAAGAGCGGCTGAAACGGCACGTCGAGCGTGCACTGTCCCGGAGCGATCGCGTGCAGGCGGAAGCCGTAGGCGCGCGTGAACGGCACCTCCGCGAGCAAGTGTCGGAGCTCCGCTTCGGTGGCGGCGAGATCGATCGGCGTCGTCACGACAGGGCCGCCAGCACTCGCCGGGCCTGCTTCAGGTGATCGATCACGTGCAGCCGCCAGGTGATCGAATAGGCCTTCCAGTCGAGCTCCTCGACCCAGTGCACCGGGACGACCTTCCCCCGCTCGTCGGCGACATTGACGACCATCACGATCGGAGCGCGGGCCTCGGTGGCGAAGTCCGACGGCACCGCACCGAGCGTGCGGAGGATCTCGCCGTGAACGCGCGCGAGCTCGCCGCGGAGCCAGGGCCAGGGTCGGACGAGCGGAGCCTTCGACTGCAACCCCGCTGGAATCGCCTCGCCCGGTGGGCGTCGCCCCGCGAGCAGGCACCACAGCTCGTCCAGGCCGGGCCGGTGGGTCTCGACGAGGTGATCGACGATCTCGTGAATCGTCCACTCCCTGACGGTGGCGGTCCGTGCGGCCGTCGCCGCCGGAACCGTGTCCAGGAAAGCCTCGAGCGACTCGAACGCCTCCGCGATCCGCTCGCGCAGCGCGGCGGCCGGCGCCTGCGTGCCCCTCGCGGCGAAATACTCGCGGGCCTTCGTCTTGGCGCCTTCGATCGTGTCGGGGTTCATGCGATCTCCTTCGCCAGGTAGCGCGTCACGGCCTCTGCGCAGAATCGCGACGCTTCGGCGACGCCGAACGCGGCGGGATCGAACGCCAGCTGGAGGGAGACGCCATCCACCAGCCCGAGGATCACCGCGGCCGCCCGCAGCGCGTCGGTGCGGCGGAAGCGCCCGGCCCGCACCCCCTGCGCCACCACGGCGCCGATCATTCGCCGCATTCGATCGTAAAGGGCCGCGTTGATCTCGCGAAGCCGGCGGTCGTGCATCATCTCGCCCCAGAACTCGACGAACACGATCCAGAAGGCACGCTCCTCGACCGCGAGCCGCAGGCACGCCTCGACGAGCGCCCGGAGCCGCGCCCGCGCGTCCCGTGGCCCGCGGGCCTGGGCGGCGGCGACCCGGCGATCGAGATCGGCCGTGACCGACTCGAGCGCGGCGACGAGGATCGCCCGCTTGTCGGCGAAGTAGTAGTGGAGAATGCCCTGGCTCAGGCCGGTCTCGCGCGCCACCTTCTTCATGGTGAGACCGGAGTAGCCGTCGCGGGCGAGACATCGGATGGTGGCCCGCACGATCTCGGCGCGCCGCAGCGGCGCGACCCCGCGTCTGGGACTCACGCGCGTGATCCTCCTTTTTTGATTGGACGACCAATTATCTTCGGGCACCGGCCCGGCGTCAACCGGGCGGGCTACGCGCGAGCCTAGCGGCGGCCGCTGTCTCCGCTCGCGCCGGGGATCTGGACGAACGGCACGGCGTTGCCGCCGAACGCGTATTGCGGCAGCCGGCCGTCCCAGCGGGCGAGGTACTGCTGCTGGATCAGAACGGGTGTCAGTGCGCGCCGAGCCCGACGACCAGCACGAACAACGCGAAGATCAGCTTGCCCATCGGGCGTCCTCCATCGTCAGGACGGAGAAGCAGCGCGCCGGCGCTCGGCGGCGCGCTCGGCTTGCAGCCGCTCGAGCTCGACCACCGAGTGATCGGCGAAGGTCATCGCCTCGGCGATAGCCGGATGGCGCTCGCCGATGAGCCGATGCATCAGCTGGCAGATGCGGCGATAGGCGGGATGTCCCTGGGGCGCCGTCCGCAGCTCGATGACGTGCATCGCCTCGCGGGCGTTCATCTCCATGTAGAAGCGCACGCGATACGCCATCGCCACCGCGTACGACGCGACCTCCGGGAGACCGGCCGCCTCGATCGCGTCGTGCAGCTTCGCCGATTCGTCCATCACGCGGCTCCAGTCGCCGGCCGCGCCCGCGGCGGCGATCGCGTCGGGCACGGCGTGGCCGTGGTGCGGTGTCAGCCGCTGCCACTCGAGCGTGAGCAGCCGGTGGCGCTGCAGGTCGCGAAACGCGCCGTAGTCGCCGAGCACGTCGAAGCGATACGACGTCCGCTCGAATGCCCGACCCGGCCGGTGGCGCCGATTGAGCCGCTTGCCGACGTAGGCCGCCAGCACCGTCGCGAGCTCGTCCCGTGTCATCCGGCGCGCCGCCTCCAGGAGCTCGGCGTCGCCGCGGCTCGAGACCGCGTACAGCGCCGCGGCGACGACCTTCAGCTCGCCGTCGGGATCGAAGTCGGTGAGCGTGACCTCCTCGGCCTCGCCGGCGACCGCGCCCGCCGTCCGCGGCGCGGCCGCGCTCGCCGGCTCCACCAGCCGCCGCGCGATCTCGCGCGTCTCGCGGCGCGTCTCCTCGAGGTAGGCGCTCCAGGCGCCGCCGCGCTCCGCGACGTCGACCCGCTTGAGGAACGCGGGAATGACCTTTCGCAGCTCGACCAGCATCAGGTCGGCGTAGTCCCTCATCTCGCGTAGCGGATGGGCCCGCATCCGGAGCAGGAGCTGCTCGTAGCCCTGGCCGGTCCCGTAGATGCCCACGTTCGATGTCGTCGCCGCGGGCAAGAGGCCGCGGAGGGTGTCGAGGGCCTTGGCGCGGATGGTCATCCGGTAGACGCCCTCGGCCTCGGCCGGATCGCGCGGGAACTTCCGCTCGAAGAACGCGCGAAGCTGCGGGAGCCAGACCCGGTAGATGTCGAAGCTGCGGTCGAGCGTCGCGACGTAGCGCTCGCGCAGCGCCCCGGTGAGCTCGGCCGGGACGTGGTAGCGATAGGCTCCCTGGGGCTGGTCGTCGTAGGGAATGTAGCGCGTCGATTGCTCGAGATAGGACATGAGACGGCCCCACTCGAGGATCTTGGTCAGGAGGTTCGAGGCGCCCTCGCACGCCAGGTGCACGCCGCCCAGCTGAGCCACCGAGTCGTCGCCGTACTCGACGAACACGCGCTCGTAGAGCTGCTCGGCCCGTCGCGTGCCGGCGTCGGTGTCCGGCGCGCCGCCGCTCGCGGCCGACGCGAGGCCGCCGACGCCGAGGAATTCGTCGATGAAGAGGCGGCGGAGCGACTTCGGCGAGCGCGAGTAGCGCGCGAACAGCGCGCCTTTCACGACCTCGGGCAGGTTGACGAGCGCGAAGACGGGGCCGTCGAGGTTGGTGACGTACGGCGCGAGAGCGGCCCGCTCCTCCGGGGTGAACTCTTCGGCCATCCCAGGCCGATGGTATCAGATCGGCCGGCGCCCCGCGGCATGCCCGGGGCGCCGGCCGCCACGAGACGCGCTATGCGATCGCCACCGAATTGCCGGGTGACCCGGTCGCGCCCTTGATGGGCACCGGGTTGAACGACCAGGCGAACTCGTACGCCTTGTCCGCCGCCAGCTCCTCCAGATTGAGGTTCTCGTTGATGAAGATGCCGTTCATCGTGATCCAGATCGCGTGACAGGCGAACGGGATGTCGGCGTCCTCGCCGGGCACCGCTTCGACGGGCCACGTGTCGCCGCCGACGACCGCAACCTTCCGCTCGGCGAGCCACCGGCCGACCGTCGCTCCCGGCCCTGGACAGCCCTTGTTGAACTCGGCGTTGTCCTTCTTCCACAGCTTCGCGTGGCCGGTGCGGAAGAGCACCGCGTCACCCTCGCCGGGCTCGCGGATCCCCTGCCGCTGAAGCGTCGCGCGCACGTCGTTCATCGTGATCACGTAGCCGATCGGCAGTCGCTCGCCGCCCTTCACCGCCAGAACGTCCAGCAGGATGCCGCGGGTGAAGAAAGGCTTCAGGTGCTCGATGCCGAGCTTCTTCAGGCCGTAGGCGCCGCCGACCTCTTCCTGCGGAAGGCCGTTGTAGTAGCGGATCTTGCCGTCGCCCGCGACCATTCCGATGTGGCCCAGGCCGTCGAACTGGGATCCGATCTGCCCGATCTCGCCCACGAAGAGCTCGTCGTGATAGTAGAGGTGGTGCTTGCCGAACGGCCCGCCCGTCGGCGTGCCGGGCAGCACCACGTGGGCTCCGAGGCGTTCGCCGAAGAGCGGGATGCCCTTTTCCAGCACGAAGCCGAGCTGGTAGACCTTGCCGGTCTTGATGAGCTTGGCCGCCTCGAGCGCCTTCACCGGGGTCATCCGGTTGTTCGCGCCACGCTGGTCCTGCGGCCCCCACGGGGAGGGCCACCACTGGTTGCCCAGCGGGTTCGCGGTCTGCGCCTCGGCCCCGACCACGTTGCCCGTGACGCTTCCGGCCGCCATGCCCGCGGCGACCCCCGCGACGAACCCCGACTTGACGAAGTCCCGTCGGGAGACGTCACCGGCTGGGGCTGTCTCGTCCTGACGCTCGCCGGCCTCGCCGTCGACGCCGTCTTGAGGCTTGAAGTACTGCTCGAGCCAACCGGGCTGCATCGCTCGCCTCCTCGTCCTGGTGTTCTCTGCTCTCGCGCGCCCTCCGGGATACCGACCCGCTCACCCCTTTCGCATGTACGCCGGGATCTCCGGCGTCATGGGCCAGCCTCCTTCTGCGTCAGATGGCTCACGATGTAGTCGCCCGCGCTCGGCCTGTCAAGTGACTCCCCCGGAGGCCCGTGCTAGGCTCTCGCCCCATGGCGCGGCTCAAGATCGGCTTCATCCCCATCGAAGGCGGTCACTACTACGGCGAGGCGCTCGAGGAGGTTACGCGGGCCGAGGAGCTCGGCTTCGACTCGGTGTGGATGGAAGAGCATCACTCCGTGGCGAATCACTACTGGCCCTCGCCCCTGGTGGTGCTCGCCGGCTTCGCCACGCGAACGTCGCGGCTCACGCTCGGTACCGACATCCTCGTGGCGGCGTTTCACAATCCGGTACGCCTCGCCGAGGACGCGGCGCTGCTCGACGTCATGTCGGGCGGGCGCTTTACGATGGGGATCGCCATCGGCTACAAGCCCGACGAGTTCGGCCTTTACGGGGTCCCGCTGGAGAAGCGCGGCGCGCGGTTCGAGGAGCAGCTCGCGATCGTCAAGGCGCTTTGGACCCAGGAACGGGTCAGCTTCAACGGCGCGTACTACACGGTCGACGGACGCCTCGAGCCCAAGCCCGTCGCGAAGCCCCACCCGCCCATCTGGATCGGGGGCTGGGGGGACATCACCCTCAGGCGCGCCGCGACGCTCGCCGACAACTGGATCCCGGGTCCGACGGCGGACCTCAAGCGCCTGCTCGACGGCAAGAAGCGCTTCCTCGAGAATCGGTGGAGAGCCGGCCGGAGCGAGCCGATCACGGAGTGGCCGCTGACCCGCGATCTGATCATCGCCGACACCGACCGCAAGGCCCGGGAGCTCGCCGAGCAGCACATCATGATCGCGTATCGCCGGGAGTACGCCGGGGGCTGGCGCCATCCCTTCATCGACGCCTCGGTCGCGACCGACCTGGACGGGCTGATGAAGGACCGGTTCATCATCGGCGGCCCCGATCAGTGCATCCGGGCGATCCGACGCTTCGTCGAGGAGTACGGGATGACGCACCTCATCTGCCGCACCTTCTTCCCGGGCCTGCCGCACGCCCACATCATGCGAGAGCTCGAGCTGCTCGCGCAGGAAGTGATGCCCGCCTTTTCGTGAGGCATAATCTGTAAGTATGTGATAAACTAGGCGCTTACCTGGGGCTTCCAGGGGAAAGGGAGTGTGATTCCGATTCCCAACAGCGCCTATCGACTCGACAGGTCATACCAGTGGAACTATGCGCATGCTCCCGTGCTCCCGCGGATCCGGCGCCTGCCCTCGGGGCCTGGCGGCCGGCTCTTCGGCCACCTCCTCAGCTCGAGCCTGGGCATCGCCGCGGGCCCTTTGATGAACTCGAAGTGGGTGGAGAGCTACGCGCGGCTCGGTTTCGACGTCCTGACCTACGCGACGGTCCGTTCGGCGTTCAGGACGGCCCTCGGTCTCCCCAACATTCGGAATGTGGATAACCGCGAAGCGGCCGCCGTCGTCGCGCGCCGGCCCGCCGGCAACGGCGACACCACGATCGCCGTCTCGCTGGGCGAGCCCTCGATGGAGCCCGACGTGTGGCGCAAGGACGTCCGCCGCGCCAAGGAGCGCATCGGCCCCGGCCAGGTCCTGATCGTGAGCGTCATCGGCACCCCGCGTCCGGGCGGCGACCCGGAGACACTCGTCGCCGACTATGCGCGGTGTGCCGCGTGGGCGGCCGAGAGCGGCGCCGATGCGGTCGAGGTGCATCTGGCGACGCCGGATCCGTTCGCCGAGCGCGCCCGGATGATCTACGAGAACGTGCCCCTCGCCGCGCAGATCCTCCACCGCGTGCGCACGACGATCGCCGCGCCGGTGCTCGCGAAGCTCGGCGCGTTCAGGACGCCGCGCCTGCTCCACGAAACCGCAACCAGGCTCGCGCCGTGGACCAACGGCTTCGTCCTGGTCAACAGCATCAGCCGTCGCGTGCTGGACGACGAGGGTGGGCCGCTCTTCGAGGGACCCGGGCGCGAGCGCGCCGACGTCGTGGGCGCGCAGACCTTTGAAGTCGCGTCGCGGCAGGTCGTGGAGATGCTCGCCTGGCGAAAGGCGGGCGCCTGGGACCGCGCCGTTCTCGCCGTCGGCGGAATCTCCACCGCCGAGCGGGCGCACGATCTGCTTCGCGAGGGCGCCGACGCCGCGCTGGTGGCGACCGCCGCCCTCTTCGATCCGCTGCTCGCGGTCCGATTCCGCCAGACCCGCGCGACGGCCGTCGCCTGACCGGCGCGCAGGCGCCCCCCAGGGCCCCGACGCGTGTGCTACCCTACGGCCCGTGCGCTGGCTCGTTGTCCTTCCCTTCGAGCGGCCCGGGCTCACGGGGATGGACTTCGCCGACGAGCTGCGCCAGCTCGGTCACGAGGTCCGGACGTTCGAGTACCGCAAGGACAATCCGCTCTACAAGAACCGAGGGACGAAGGCCGCCTATCAGAGCTACATCCTGCGCTCGCTCGAGCGCACGTGCGTCGCGTGGCGCCCGACCCTCGTCCTCGTCGTCAAGGGCACCCCCATCACGCCCGAGCTGATCACGCGCGTGAAGCGGAAGTGCGATCTCCTCTTCATCAACTTCTTCCCCGACAACCCGCTCTGGATGATGCCCCTCGCGGCGATCGAGGCGTACGACGTCTTCTTCACCAAGGAGCGCTACGCGATGCGCAGCCTCCAGCAGGCCGGGATCCGGAACCTGGCGTACCTGCCCATGTATTGCGTGCCGTCGGAGCACTACCCCGTGACGCCGACGGCGGCCGAGGCGCGCCGCTACGGCGGGCCGATCTCGTTCGTCGGTAACCGCTACCCCTACCGGGAGCGCTTCGTCAAGGCGCTGCGCGACTACCCCCTGCGGCTGTGGGGCCGCGGCTGGGCCGCCGCCGAGGATCCGGCCATCAGCTCGGTCGCGGGACCGGCAGTGTTCGGCCACGAGAAGCTCCTCGTGTACGCCGCCTCCGCGCTCTCACTCAACCACCACCATCCGATGAACGATATCGTCGGCGTGAACACGCGCGCCTTCGAGCTGGCGGCGGCCGCCGCCTGCCAGATCGTGGATCTCAAGGAGGATCTTCAGCACCTCTTCAAGCCGGGTGACGAGATCGTGGGCTACCGAGACCTCGACGAGCTCCGGCGCCAGCTCGACTTCTATCTGGCGCATCCCGACGAGGCGCGCGCGATCGGCGAGAACGCCCGCCGGCGCGCGCTCGCCGAGCACACGCTCCGTCACCGGATCGACGAGATGCTCGCCACCGTGAACGACCGCTTCGGCAACTTCGCCCGGACGTCGGGGGCGGAGGCGCCGCGACCGCAGGCATGACGTCCGACTCGCTGGCCGAAAGCCTCACGTGCATCGAGTGCGGCGCGGCCTATCCGCTCACCTATCGCCTGGAGTGCGCGCGATGCCGGGGTCTCCTCGAGCTGCGCTACGACGTCGCGCGCCTGCGGGCGCTCGGCCCAGGGCTCCTGTCAGGCTCGGGCCTCTGGCGCTACGCGCCCGTCCTGCCCATCGCCGATCCGGCCCACCGGCTGACCCTCGGCGAGGGGGGTACGCCCCTGCTCGATTGCCCGCGGCTCGCCCAGGAGATGGGAGTACGCCGGCTGCTCCTCAAGTTCGACGGCCCGAACCCCACCGGGACGGTCAAGGATCGGTCCTCGGCGACGGCCGTCGCCGCCGCGCTTCGCTTCGGCTACCGCGCGACGTCGGTGGTCAGCTCCGGCAACGCGGGCTCGTCGATCGCCGCCTACTCGGCGCGCGCCGGGCTTCCCTCTCTGATCTTCGCGTACGAGCGCGCGTCGGCGCCGAAGCTCCTGCACATGGCGGCGACGACGGCGAACCTCATCATCTACAAGGGGGTCTACGACGACCTCATCACGATCTGGGACCGGCTCGTCGAGGAGCACCGGTTCTTCGACTGCGGCGCCTCGCGCAACGCGTACAAGCAGGAGGGCAAGAAGACTCTCGCGTACGAGATCGCCGAGCAGACGGGCTGGGCCCCGCCCGACGTCGTCGTGGCCCCGGTGGCGGTGGGCGAGACCTTCATCGCCGCGGCGCGCGGCTTTCGCGAGATGCGCGAGGCGGGCTGGATCGAGCGCGTACCGCTGATGGTCGCCGCCCAGGCGACGCGGGCCAACGCCGTCGCGCGCGCGTTTCGCGAGGGCACGGCCATCACGCCGCTCAAGATCGGCTACACGGTCGCGGAGGGGCTGGCGGCCGGCGATCCGGGCAAGAAGGGCGCATGGGTTCTGCGGCTACTCCGCGAGAACAAGGGCCTCGCCGGCGACGCCGAGGACGATGAGATCCTCCGGATGCAGCACCGGCTCGCGCGCGTCGAGGGAATCTGGGCCGGGCCCACCGGCGTCGCAACGCTGGCCGTCCTCGCTCGTCTCCTCGCGGACAAGCGGCTCGATCCGGCGCAGGATTTCTGCGCGATCATCAGCGAGACCGGCCTCAAGACCGAGGCTGAGCCGCCCAGCCGGGTCGGGGTCGCCTTCGACTACGACTCGCTCAAGCGCCTCGTCGCCGAGCGACTCGCCTAGGTGCCGCTGCCCCGCCGCTTCTACCGGCGGACGGCGCGCCTCGTCGCGCGCAACCTGCTCGGCTGTGTCCTCGTCACCCGTCGCGGGCGGGTCGTCACGGCGGGACGGGTCGTCGAGACCGAGGCCTACCTCGGGCCGGAGGACGCGGCCTCCCACGCCGCGTTCAGGCCCGGCAGCCGCGCGCTCTTCTACGGCGACGGCGGCTTCGCGTACGTCTATCTGAACTACGGAATCCATCGCTGCCTCAACGCGATCGCCGGCGCGGCCGGCCGGCCGGGGTGCGTGCTCATCCGTGCAGTGGAGCCGATCCTCGGCCTGCCGGCGATGGCGAGGCGACGCGGCGTCCCGCCGGATCGGGCGCGACTGGCCAGCGGCCCCGGCAATCTCACGCGCGCGTTTGGCATCACCCTGCGCGACAACGGCGCCGACCTCACGCGCGGGCGGCTCACCGTCGAGCCCTCGGACGCGCCGCGCGCGTTTCGCGTCGCGGCGGGCCCGCGCATCGGCATCACGCGGGCCCGCGACCTTCGCCTGCGCTTCTGGATAGCCGGGAACCGCTTCGTCTCACGATAGCTCCGCCGCGTCAGAGCGGATAGGGCACGAGCTCGCGGCCGATCTCGACCTCACCCGCAAACCGCCGGCGGGCCTCCTCGGCGAGCGCGTCGACCGCATCGTGATACTCCGCGCCGATGTGCGTGAGGATCAGCCGGCGTACGCCGGCGCGGGCGGCGACTTCTCCGGCCTCGGCGGCCGTCGAGTGCGCGTGTCCGCCGGCGCGCCCGGGGTCACGCTCCGAGTAGGTCGCCTCGTGGACGAGCGTGTCGACGCCGCGGGCGAGCGCGACCACGGTTTCGCAGGGCCGCGTGTCCGACGAGTAGACGAAGCTCCCGCGCCCGGCGACGTCCACACGCACGGCAAAGTTGGGCATGGCGCCGTGGTCGTTCGGCGAGGTCCGTACGCCGAGCGGTCCCAGGTCGAAGAGGGGCGCGTTGTCCGCCAGCTCGATCGCGCGAACCGCGAGCTTGAACATCCCCGGACGCTCGAGCGTGTTGAAGAGGCTCAGCAGGCTCCGCAACGGCTCGACGTGCTCCGGCCGGCAATAGACGGTCAGGGGCGTCCCGCGCCCGAGAACGGCCAGGTTCCTGACGAGCGCCGGCAGCCCGTAGGAGTGGTCGGGATGGATGTGGGTGACCACGACCGCGACGAGCGCCAGCGGGTCGACGCCGGCGCGCCGGAGCTTCTGGACCGGGCTTCCGCCGCAGTCGAGCAGCACGGCACCCTCGGGCGCGGCGACGACGATCGACGTCGTGTCGCGGACGGCCGACGGAATCGAGCCCGAGGTGCCGAGAAAGGCGAAATGCATCAGCGCGCCCTCAGGCTCGCGGGCTCGAAGAGGGCGTCGGCCGGATTGGTGTTGGTCGCGATCGAGCGCACGGTGTATAGCATGAGGAGCTTGCCGTCGACGAACACCTCCTGGCGGTACGGGAAATAGAGTCGCCCCGACAGCGGCCGGTGCTCGGAGAGCGCGAGGTCGACCAGCTTGGTCCCGTTCGGAAGCCGCTCGCGCGTCACGAGCCGGACGACACCGTAGTCCGGGTCGAGCCACACCGCGGGGACGTCGCGGTCGCCCGGCCGGGCGCCGATCACCGTCACCGTCCGCGAGCCCACGCGCACCACATGGCTGACGTCGTCCCGCACGCCCCGTGCCCGCCACTCGGCGAGCAGCTCCTCGGCCCGCCGCTTCACCGGGATCAGGATGTTCGGGAGGGCTCGCAGCGGTTCGACGGCCGGGAGCTCGACCACCCTCCCGTCGGCCCGTCGTACCCAGACCCGATTGCCGACGGTGATCTGGATCTCGCGCTGACCGTCCAGGGTCTGCTCGACGCGCTGGCGCTGCGGGACCTTGAAGAACATGCGCTGCTCGCCGGACAGATAGGGACGCTGCCCATCGGGTAGGTAGAGGGCGAGGTTCTGATCGATGACCACGTCGCTGATCCGGACGTCGGAGAAGCGGGCCACGAAAGCTTCGACGGCGGCCCGGCTGTCCTGGGCGACCGTGACGGGCACGCCCATGCCGATCGAGGCCAGGAGGAGCGGGAGGACGACGGCGCGCCCCACGGATGTGGTTATAATGCCGTAGATGCGCTGAACGCAAACTTAAGGAGTGCCCGTGCCCAGTGATTCGCTGAGCTCCGGGATTCTGGCTCTCGTCTGGAACTCCGGCCCGATCGCGAAGTTCGTTCTCCTCGTGCTGATGATCTTCTCGATCGTCAGCTGGGCGCTCATCGTCGAGAAGGCGTTCCAGTTCCGGCGGGTTCGCCGGCAGACGTTCGAGTTTCTCAGGGTTTTCCGCGAGGCCCGACGCACCTCGGTCGTGCACACCGCGGCGCGGCGGCTCCGCCAGAGCCCGCTCGCGCAGCTCTACTTCGCGGCCTATCAGGAGGTCTCGGGAATTCCCGAAGTCCTCGACAAGGTGCTCGACGACTTCGACGAGGGACTCGGGTCCGACCGCCTCGAGGCGGTCCACCGCGCCCTGCGACGCGCATCCGCGCTCGAGGTCGCCCGGCTCGAGCACTACCTGCCGTTCCTCGCGACCACCGCCAGCTCGACCCCGTTCATCGGCCTCTTCGGCACGGTGTGGGGTGTCATGGCGGCGTTCCACGGAATCGGCGCGCAGGGCTCGGCGAGCCTCGCCGTCGTCGCGCCCGGAATCTCCGAGGCGCTGGTCGCGACGGCCGCGGGGCTCGGCGCTGCCATCCCGGCGGTCATCGGCTACAACTACTTCGTCAACCGCGTGAAGCACTGGGCCGTCGAGATGGAAGGCTTCACGATGGATCTCCTGAACGTCCTGAGCCGGCCCGCTGCCAAGGCGGGACGCACGGCCAAAGATGGCGTTTAGCACCGAGTCGTCGGACACGCGCCGGATCGGCACCAACCTCGCCGAGATCAACATCATTCCGCTCGTCGACGTCGTCCTGGTCCTGCTCCTGATCTTCATGCTGACGGCCCCGATGATGTACCGCGGCATCGACGTCAACCTGCCCAAGGCCGCGTCGAAGCCGACCGCCGTCGAGGAGCGCCTGGTCCTCACCGTCACCAAGGACCAATCGCTCTTCCTGAACGACCGGCGCGTGCCCGCCAACGGCCTCGAGGGGGCGCTGCGTCAGGCGTTCGCCAACCGAACCGACAAGACCCTGTACCTCAAGGCCGACGCCGGGCTCTCATATGGCGCGGTCGTGGAGACGATGGACCGCGTCCGTCGCGCGGGCATCGAGCGACTCGGCATGGTGACCGAGCCGGCTCGGGAGCGCTGAGACCCCGGCGCTTGCCGTGGCTCTTCCCGCCAGCTTTCACATCGGGCCAGCGCTGGGGCGGCTACGGCTTCCGCTGGCCCCGGCCGTGGTGTCGGCGATCGCCCACGTGGCGTTCTTCGCCGTTGTCATCCTGGGCGCATCGATGTGGACCGACACCCGGACCAAGCCCGTGTTCGTCGTGCTGACGCCCAGCGTCGCGGCCGTCGGCTCCCCGCGCGGCGAGCCGGCGCCGCCGCGCGTCGAGGAGGCGCCGCTCAGGCCGCCTCCGACCGAGCTGCCCCGCCGCGAGGCCGCCCGCGATCTGCCGGCACGGGATCTGCCCTCGCGCGAGCTGCCGCAGCGAGACTCGGTCGGGCTGCCCGATCGGAGTCTTCCGACCCGCTCGCCCGCCCCGCCGCGACCGGCCGACAAGGAGCTGCCGGCCACCGCGCGCACGACGCCGACGACGGCTCCGCAGACGCCGATCCGGCGCGAGGCCGCAGCCGCGCCGCCGCCCCCGCCGCTCGGCGCTGCGTCGGGAACGTCGACGGGATCGGGTCCGCTCACGCTCAGCGTCTCTGACTTCCCGTACGCCTGGTACATCCGGCAGATACAGGGAAAGATCCAGGAAAGGTGGCTGGGGCGCGCTATTCCCGGTCAGCAGCCGGCCGTGGTCTTCGAGATCCGACGCGACGGCCGGCTCAACGTGCTCACGATCGACCGGAGCTCGGGCAACGCCTACTACGACCAGGTCGCGCTCCGCGCGATCAACGACGCCAGCCCGTTCCCGCCGCTTCCCGCCGACTTCAAGAAAGACGTACTGAGGATCGGACTGCAGTTCGTCTTCGATCCGACAGGGGGATAATTGGTGCGACGTCTCACCGCCGCCGCTCTGCTGCTCACGCTCGCCGCAGTCACGTCGCTCGCGCTCTGGGCACCGCCGCCCGCGGCGCGCGCCCAGGCCGTCGACGTCTACATCAACGTCACCGGCGGTGAAAAGAGCAAGAAGCTCAACATCGCGGTTCCCGATTTCACGCTCCTCACCGGGACCGACACGGCGCTCGCCAAGCTTCTCGCCTCGGTGGTCGGCAACGACCTCACTCTCTCCGGGTTCTTCAGCGTCGTCGCGGCGACGGGCTCCATTCCCGCCAACAACCCCGCGGCGCTCGCGCAGACGTGGAGCGCGTTCGCGACCGCCGGCGCCCACGCGGGGGTGCACGGGCTCCTGTCCATCCGCGGCGATCGCCTCGAGGCCGAGATGCGCCTCTACGATCTCACGACGCCGGAGCACCGCCTGATCGCGTCGCGGAAATTCGAGTCGACGGCGCCGCAGTCGCGGCGCCTCGCGCACAAGATCGCCGACGAGATCGTGCTCCAGTTCACCGGCGAGCAGGGGGTCGCCGACACGAAGCTCGCGTACGTGGTGGGGCCGCCCGGCTCCAAGGAGATCGTCGTCGCCGACTACGACGGGGCGGCCGCCGCCAACGTGACCCGGAACGCCTCGATCAATCTCTCGCCCGTCTGGAGCCCTGACGCGCGCTCGATCGCGTTCACCTCGTTCATGAACGGCTATCCCGACCTCTTTCGCCTCTTTCCCTTCGAGCGGCAGCGGCCCGTGCAGACGCTCGCCTCGTTCGTGGGCATCAACTCCTCTCCCGGCTGGAGCCCCGACGGGCGTTACCTGGCGCTCACGCTCTCGAAGGACGGTAACCCGGAGGTCTACGTGCTCACGCTGGCGACCGGCGTGCTGCAACGTCTCACGCGACACGCGGGGATCGACACGGAGCCGACCTGGTCGCCGAGCGGCCAGCAGATCGCGTTCGTCTCCGACCGCGCGGGACAGCCGCGCATCTTCATCATGGACAAGGACGGCAGCAACGTACGCCAGCTCACCTCCAGCGGCTTTCACACGCAGCCGCGCTGGTCGCCGAAGGGCGATCCCATCATCTACACGCAGCGGTCGGGCACGCACGACCTCTGGGCGATCAGCCCCGGCGGCTCGAGCCCGCGCCAGCTCACGAGCGGCCAGGGAGACAATCAAAGCGCGACCTGGGCGCCCGACGGACGGCATCTCGCGTTCCAGTCGAACCGTACCGGCCGCTGGCAATTGTTCTTCATGTCGGTCGACGATCTGACGACGACACAGGTCACGCAAGGGACCAACGAGGCCACAAGTCCCTCTTGGTCGCCTCGCCTGCCGTGATAGGATTGGGACCCGAAAGTCGACCTCAAAGCGGAGTCCAAGGGGGGCGTCATGCTGACTCGCGCTGCGCACGCGACGTTGTCGTCAGTGCTACTGGTAGGACTGATCATCAGCGGTTGCGCGAAGAAGCCCGCAACCACGGCTTCGGCGGCCGCGCCGGCGCCCGCACCGGCGCCCGCACCGGCGCCACGCGCCACGGCGCCGTCGACGCCCGCCGCGCCGAGCACCGCCGCACCGGCCCCGGCGCCGGCCGCGCCGCTCGCCGGCCCCGCGGCGCCGAGGCCTTCGCCGAAGGAGTTCGCGGCCATCGACGCCTTGAAGGACGTCTTCTTCGAGTTCGACAAGTACGACATCCGGCCCGAGGACGCGAAGACGCTCGACGCCAACGCGTCCTGGCTGAAGTCGAACGCCGAGAACCTGGTGCTGATCGAGGGACACTGCGACGAGCGTGGAACCAACGAGTACAACCTGGCTCTCGGCGAGCGTCGCGCGAAGGCGACCATGAACTACCTCGTCTCGCAGGGGGTCCAGGCTAACCGCATCACCATCATCAGCTACGGTGAGGAGCGGCCGCTGTGCAACGAGAAGACCGAATCGTGCTGGGCCAAGAATCGCCGCGCGCACTTTCTCGTCAAGCCGCGCTGAGCCCGCGTGAGGCTCCGGGGAGGAGGCTCGCGCTCCTCCTCGGCGTCGTCCTGTCGCTCGCCGGTTGCGCCGAGGTCCAGGAAGCCACCGGCGTCGCGACCCAGCAGGATCTCTTCCAGATTCGCCAGGACGTAGCGGCGGCGCAGCAGACGGCCCAGCGTGCCAAGGCCGACGCCGACGCCGTCTCGGCGCAGGTCAAGGGCCGTTCGTCCGGGGAGGGCGACAAGAGCCTCAGCCGTCAGGTGGACAGCCTGAGCGAGACGCTGACGACGCTCACGGGGCGCGTGGACGAGCTCTCGACGCGGCTCGATACGCTGACCCGTCAGCTTCGCGGGACGGGCCAGGCGCCCGCGACGTCGGGATCGGCGGCTCCCCGCTCCTCGTCGGCGGCTCCGTCGGGGTCCGGCCCGGCGTCTCCCGGAGTTGCGCCGGGCCCCGTCGCGGCAGTACCGCCGCGCCCTTCGGCCGCCTCGCTTCAGCCACAGGACATCTATCAGGCGGCGTACATCGATTTCAGCAAGGGCAGCTACTCGCTGGCGATCGCGGGCTTTCGCGAGTTCCTGCGCCGCTACCCCGATCACGAGCTGGCGGGCAGCGCCCAGTACTGGATCGGTGAGGCCTACTTCTCGCTGGCCCGCGGATTCAGCGATTCCGCGCAGGGCGACAAGGCGACTGAGTCGCTGGAGCAGGCCGTGCAGGAGTTCAAGAAGGTCCTCGCGAACTACCCGAGAGCCGACAAGGTACCGACGGCGCTATACAAGGAAGCACTGGCTTTGATCGACCTGAAGCAGCCCAGCCAGGCTCAGGCCCGCCTGCAGTATCTCGTCGACAACTTCCCGCGCTCCGAAGAAACCACCCTGGCCCGCGAGCGCCTGGCCGCCCTCAAAAACCGCTAACCCCCCCCCAAGCAGTTCGCTCCCACCGAGCCGCCGTTTCCCGCACGGTAATCACGCAAGAACCGCGACGCCGCCGGGTGGCGAGGGTGGGGGCGCGGGCAGGCTCCCGGGACCCGTGTAGTCAGGGTCGCCAGAGCCGCACACGAAGATCGACATCGCGAGCGCGGTAGGCTAGCGGGTCCCGGGAGCCTGCCCACGCCCCCACCCTCGCCGCCCGGCGACAGCTAGTCGGATGACTCCTCGAGACCGAGCACCCACACGACCGTCACGCCCTTTCCATGACCCGAATAGACCATGACGGTGCCGTTGGGATCGTCCGTGTGGGCCGAGCTGACGACGACGGGGGGATCGGAGGCGAGGAAATCAGGCATCGCTTGCCAGAGGGTGAACGACAGGATGGCGACGGCTACCGCCGCGCCGCCGAGCGCCCATCGGGGATTCCACCACCTCCGCGCAACCCGGACGGGTGGCGGATTCTTGCCTCTGGCGTCTTCGATACCCCGGACGATTCCTGGCCAGAAGCCGGCCCAGTCGGGCTCAACCCTGCGCGGGCCGGGGCTCAAAGTCCGCTGAAGCATCGCCCTGAGGCTCCGGAGCGTATCGGCCTCGCGCTGACAGGTCGTACACCCGCTCAGGTGTCTGGCGGTGGCCCGTGCCACACCACCCTCGAGGGCTCCGTCAAGGTAGGCGCCGATACGGCGGCGGGTCCGGAAACAAGTCAACACGACTGTTGGACGGCCCCGCCCACCACCCGTATTCTCATGGCCGGATGATACCCGAACAGCCCCTGAGCCTGGCCGTCGGGGCCGACCTGAGCCTCGAGGCCCTGCTGGCGATTCCGGATGCCCCGAGCGCCGGCGTCGTGATCTGCCATCCTCATCCACTGTACGGCGGCGACATGGATAATCCCGTCGTCGTGCGCGTGCAGGAGGTGTGCGCCGACCTCGGCGTGGCCACCCTGCGCTTCAACTTTCGCGGAGTCGGCGGCTCGGGCGGCGCCCACGGCGACGGCGTTGGAGAGCAGGACGACGCGCGGGCGGCGCTCGAGGCCCTCGCCCGGGCGACAGGCGGAGCGCCGAGCGCGATCGCCGGTTATTCGTTCGGCGCCCGGATCGCCGCGCTCGTCGCGTGCGGCGACCCTCGAGTCGGGGGCCTGGCCATGATCGCTCCGCCCCTCGGGATGTACGACTTCGCCTGCATCGAGGGCGTGCGCGCGCCGACGCTCATGGTGGCGGGCACCGCCGATTCCTACTGCCCCGTGCCGGATTTCGCGCGGCTCAGCGCACGCCTGCCGTCCGCCACCGCGGTCTCCATCGAGGGCGCGGATCATTTCTTCTTCGGCAAGCTCTTCCCGCTGGGTGAAGCGGTCGCGAAGTGGGCGCGGGGGCTTCGCCGGGAGCGCCCGGCTCCCTAGAGGCGCGGAAGCTGGCGGGGCGTCGCGTTGCCGGCCGAGAGGATGACGCGCACGCCCTCCTCGACGGACAACCCGGTCGGCAGTACCTCGTCGCGCGGGACGAGCACGACGTCGCCGAGGTAGAGGTTGTTCGTCGGAATGAACAGCGTGACCATCTCGCGCTTACCGTGCGGCGTGTCGACCAGCACGTGGCTCGTGACAAAAGCGAATGCGTACTCGCCCTGGCGCGGATGCTCGACGAGCACGACCGCCCCGAACGCGCTCCGGCGCTCGGGCGAGAAGGAATCGATCAGCATCTTGACCGACGGATAGAGCCGGCGGTAGATGGGCACCCGGAGCAGGAGCTTGTCGCCCCAGGCAAGCACGCGACGGCCCACGACGTTGCGCGCGATCGTGCCCACGACCAGGATGATGGCGACGGCGGTCAGGAACCCCAGCCCCGGAAGGGGCCGGCCCAGCATCTTCTCGTACATGGGGGCGAAGACGTCGTCGATCCGGCTCCAGAAAATCCACAGGAGCCACGCCGTGAGGAAGACGGGAACCGTGACGAAAAAGCCGGCGATAAAACGAACCTTGAGCCAGTTCCGCATGGTTTCTCCGAGAATAACACCCCGTGCCAGCGGCGCCGGCAGAGTGCGTCGGCGCGCGCTGGTCACCGGCGGCGCCATCCGAGTCGGGCAAGCGATCGCCCTGTCGCTGGCGCGGGCGGGGATGGACGTGGCCATCGGATGTCACCGCTCGGGGCGCGCCGCCCGGCGCGCGGCCGCGGAGATCGGGGCGCTGGGCGGGCGGGTCACGACGATCCACGCAAACCTTGCCGACCCCGCGGAGGCTCGACGGCTGGTCCAGCGGGCGGCGCGGGCGCTCGGCGGACTCGATGTGCTCGTCAACAGCGCCGCGATCTTCGAGCGCACGCCGTTCGCCACCACCACGGCCGCGCGCGACGATCGGCTGCTGGGGCTGAATCTGCGCGCCGCTTTTTTCTGCTCTCAGGCGGCCGCCGCGGTGATGCGGCGTCGCGGCGGCCACATCGTCAACATCGGCGACGCCGGCGCTGCGGGGCCGCGGCCGAACTACATCCCGTACACGCTGGCCAAGGTTGGGACGAGAGCCTGACCCGCGGGCTGGCGGTGGCGCTCCGGTCACGGCGCATCGCGGCGAACTGCGTCGCCCCCGACGCGGTGCTCCGGCCGCCTCGATTCTCCCGGGCGCGCTGGCGGAAGGTGACCCGAGGTCACGCCGGCAGCGTCGCCGACGTCGCCGCGACGGTTCTCTTCTTCGCCACCTGTCCCCGCTACATCACCGGCCAGGTGCTGAAGGTGACGGCGGCGAGGGCGGGACGCGCTGAACGGCGATCGCGGACTACGGGCGGACGATCCGGCCGCCGCCCATCGTGCGCAGGAAATCGCCCAGCGACGCGAAGCGCATGAACGGATTACCGCGCTTCTCGTCGCCGATCGTCGACGACGGACCCCCGTAGTTGTGACCGGGGAAGAGAAGCGTGGAGTCCGGCAGCGCGCCGAGGCGCTGCGTGAGCGAGTGGTACATCTGAGCCGGATCGCTGCCCGGCAGGTCGGTGCGCCCGCATGAGCCGATGAAGAGCGTGTCGCCCGACACGAGCCGGCCGTCGATCAGGAAGCACTGGGAGCCCGGCGTGTGCCCGGGCGTGTGCATGAAGGTCAGCGTCAGACGTCCGATCGCCAGCGTCGAGTGGTTGTCGACCGCCACCAGGTCCGAGCCGAAGCCCCGGAGGAACTCGCTCTCGGCCTTGTGGACGTAGACCTTCGCCTTCACGCGCCCCAGCAGATCCTCGACGCCCGGGATGCGCCCGGGCATTCCCCACGACTCGAGGCTGCCGCCGACATGGTCCTGGTGGGTGTGCGTGACGAGCGCGCCCGTGATCGTCATGCCCCGCGCCTGGGCGGTCTCGACGATCGTATCGATCTCCCACGCCGGATCGACGACCACGCACTCGCGCGCCACCGGATCACCGATGAGATAGACGAAGTTCTGCATCGGCCCGAGCTCCATCTGCTCGAGATAGATCGTGTCGTCGGCCATGTCCCCCATCCTACCCCCGCTCGCGGCGGTCGGGGTAGAATACCGCCTCGACCGATCAGTCCGCTGGGGAGACCGCATGACGACGGCGCATTCCACTGCAGCACGGCGAGTGACCTATCAGCTCGAGACCCTCTGGGACTACGACTACGTGCCGACGCACGACGAGCTGGCGATCCTGTACGAGACGGCCAAGAAGAACCAGTGGAACGGCTCCACGGCAATCGACTGGAGCCGGCCGGTCGGCACCGAGGGCCCGGTGCTCAACGTGCAGATGGCGTTTCAGGGAACCGAGTTCTACGGAAAGCTCACGGACGAGGAGAAGAAGGAGGTCGAGATCCGTGTCTCGGCCTGGCGTCTCTCCCAGTTTCTCCACGGCGAGCAGGGCGCGCTCGTCGTGTGCGGGCAGCTGGTCAACTCGATCCCGGAGCTGGACGCGAAGCTCTACGCCTCGACCCAGGTCGTCGACGAAGGGCGGCACGTCGAGGTGTTCGAGCGGTACGTCAAGAAGCTCCACAAGATCTACCCGGTCGACCCGCTCCTGAAGGGCCTGCTCGACGAGATTCTCGCGACCAATATCTGGGAGCTGAAGCTCCTGGGCATGCAGATGATCGTCGAAGGGCTCGCCATCGCCGCCTTCAACCTGATGCGCAAGCAGACCGGGGATCCGACCCTGGCGGACCTCCTGGACTACGTCCTGCAGGACGAGGGCCGCCACGTGAACTTCGGCTACTTCGCGCTGCGGCGCTCGATCCCGACAATGGAGCCGTCGAGGCGCGAGCTGCTCGAGGACTTCACCTTCCGGGCGTGCGACCAGATGTACGCCCGGGACGAGCGGACCGGATTCCAGTCGGTGAAGAGCGTCTGGAAGGAGATGGGCTGGGACGGCGATGCGGTCTGGCGCGACGCGGTCGCCAATTCCCCGACGACCAAGGCGTTCAACAGCTTCCTGTTCCGCGACAATCTCATGCCGCGCCTGGAGCGGCTCGGGCTCATCTCCGAGCGGATCGCGCCGCGCTACCGGGAGCTCGGGCTCCTCACCTGATCAGCCCTTGAAGTCGTCGGGCACCTTCAGGGGCTCGCCGAGCTGCTTGGCGTCGACGGAATAGATCGCCGGCGCCGTCTTCAGCTTGACCCAGGCCTGCTCGCCCTCGCGCTTGCCGACGAGCAGCACCGCGGCCTCGCTGCCGTCCGCCTTGAGGAGCGTGACCTCGAGCGTCGGCGCGTCGAGACCGTACTTGGCCGGGTCGGCGCCGGTCGGCGCGGCGATCGTCTTCCACTTGAGGGCGCGGAGCGCGTAGAGCAGATTGTCTACGGTCGCCGCCTTCGCCGCGCCGCGCGGGCCCTCGACCACCTTCCAATCGGCGTCGCCGCTCCGCTCGACGACGACCGTCTGGTTACCGGCCCGCACGCGCATGCGCTTGATGTCCCGCGGCTGGAGCCCCGGAAACAGGGTGCGGTCGCGCAGCTCGTCGACCGAGCGGCCGATCTCCTCGAGCGCCTTGCCCTCGACGAGCACCACCGGTCCGCGGCCGACCACGCCCGCGTACGCGCTCGCCGCGCCCGCACGGCGCTCCGGCGATGGCGCCAGCAGGAGCGTTCGCGCCGCGGGCGTGCCCGGATCGCCGATGCTCACGCGCACCGTGGGCTTCGCCAGGTAGCGGGGGATGCCGGTGGCGTCGTCGGTGAGGAAGGCCTGCGCCCTGAGCCCGAGTAGCTTGAACAGCACCGCGCCCGCCTCGACCTGGTCGGCCGGCAGCGCCTCCGGCGCGGTGATCTTCCAGCGCCCGTTCTCCTGCGCCAGGGTCACGGCGCCCTTCGGGCTCTCGATCTCGATCCGCGCCACCTTGTCCCGGTCGACCTCGACCACCGCCTTGTCGCGGAGCACGGCCACGTTCTTCGGCACGGCGGCCCACGTCTCGTCGGGGATCAGCACCACCGCCGACTCCCCCGCCCGCATGGCGTAGACACCCTTCTTGGCGGTATCGGCACGACCGAGGAGCAGCGTCTGCGTCGCGCGGTCCTTGTCGCGGCCCGTGTGGATCGCGACCCGCAGCGGCCGGTCGAGCCCGAACGGCGCCAGCGAGGGCGGCGCCTCGGCCACGAACTCCTTCACGCGAGCCCCGTGGAGCTTGTCCACGAAGTCTCGGAGGATGCCGGAGTCCGCCGGCAGCGCCCGCGGGCGGATCAGTTGCCAGCGCCCGTCGGCCTGCTCCGCGGCGATCGTGTCGTCGGCCGTGACGATCTCGAGCCCGGTGACGTCCTTCGGGTCGAACGCGAGCACGGCCTTGTCGCGAAAATCGGCGACCGGCCGCGTCGTGTCGCGCAGGACCGATTCGCCGACCACGAAGACCGCGGGCTTGTCGGCCTCACGCGCGTACACCCACACGCCGGTCGGGCTCTTCGCCCCGAGGACCAGCCCGAGCGACTTTCCGTCCTTGAGCTTCGCCGTGATCTCGGCCACCGGCTTGTCGAGACCGAAATCGCCGAGCGCCTTCGGGGCCGCCTCGATCTCGCGGTCCATCCGCGCGGTGACGACCGAGGTGACCGTTTCGTCGATCGGGCCGCGGTCGCCGCGCGCCTTGACAGGCTCGAGGATCCGCCAGCCGTCGGCGTCGCGCTTGAGCTTGACGACCCCGTCGGGGCGCTTGATCTCCATCTCCGTGACGTCGGCCGGCTCGACGGTGAAGACGCGCCCCTTGCGGCCTTCCGTCTTCTCCCGCTCGGGGCCCAGGCGGACCTCGTAGACGTAGTAGAAGGCGCCGAGCGCGATCAGAATGACGGCCAGGACCGCGGTCGACTGCCAGCGCATCGGCCGCGCTAGTTCGCCGCGCGGCGGCGAACGACCGCGGCGATGCCGCCGGCGAGCACGAGCGCCGGCAGGACCACCACCGGCAGGAAGAAGACGGCCTTCGCCTGGTTCTCGCTCATGAACACCGGCGTTTGCTTCACGTCCTTGGGCCGGATCGAGATCTGGTCTTCCTCTTCGGCGAGCCAGCTCACGGTATTGAGGAAGAAGTCGCGGTTGCCCTGGATGTTCAGGAACTGGTTGGCGGCGATGTTCGAGGTGCCGTACACGACGATGCGGGCCTTCTCGATCGTCGCGACCGCGGCGACGGCGAGCGGCCCCTTGAGGTCCTGGGGATCCGGCTTCGCCACGCCGCGCTCGAGGTCCGCGCGGTTGGTTTCGCCCCAGCTCTCCGGGCTGGTGCGGGCGAGCAGCTGGACGTTGACGCCCTTGGGAGGGGTCTTGAGCGCGGCGACCGACCGGGTGAGCGGAAAGAGCGTGGTGACTCCACCCATGTCGCGGGTGATCGGATGGGACTCGTACTGCTGGACGATCGGCACCTCCGGCCCGATGCCGAAGAGCCGCCCGATCGGGTTCGTCTCGATGACGAGGTCGTCGTCGAGCTGGAACCCGTACTTCACCAGGTACTTCTTGAACCCCTCGTTCTGGAAGGGGTTCACCATCGCGAGCACCTTGCCGCCACGGCCGATGTACGTGTCGAGAGCCTCGAGCTCGGGCGGGAACAGGTCGTTGCGCGGCCCGGGGAGAATGACGACCACGGCGTCGGCCGGCACCTTGCCCTCGCGCGCCAGGACCAGGGGTTTCACCTCGTAGTTCGACTTCTCCATCGCGGACTTCGCTTCGCTGAAGCCCGGGCGCTCGGTGTTCGAGACCTCGGCCTCGCCGTGGCCCTGCACCACGTAGACGACGCGCTTGCCTTCCCGCGTGACCTTGACGAGCCCGTTCGTGAGCTTTTCTTCCTCCGCGTCGAGCACCTTCTCCGACTTCGCCTTGGTCTCGAGCACGATCGTGCCGTACGACTCGACCCCGTAGCGGCGGGCGAGGCCCGGCTCACGGTCGGGGTCGACGCTCTTCCACGTGAGCTTCCCGTTCGAGTACCGGGCGTACTGCTTGAGCAGGTCCTCGGCCACGGGCTTGCCGGGCTGATCGCCGCGATAGAAGGCGACCGCGTTCACATCGGTCTTGAGGCCGCGCAGCAGCTGGATGGTCTGGGGCGAGAGGCTGAACCGCTTGTTCTCGGTGAGGTCCTTGCGCGCGCTGTGCTGGAACGACAGCGCCTGCACGACCACGGTGACCCCGAGCACCAGCGCGATCGCCACGGCCGTGTTCGCGCCGTATTTCGTCGTCCGGTGCCCGAAGAGGCCGCGGAAGTCCTCGACCCTGGCGAGCAACGACGCCAGGACCAGCAGCACGCCCGCGGCCAGGAGCGTCCACCAGCGGGGCCGCGTCATCCACGCCGGATACAGGAACGTCAGAATCGCCGTGGCCAGCAGCACCCCGAGGCCGAGGTAGCCGCCCCAGTCGAGGAGTCGCCGGATCATCCCTTCCACCGCCGCGCTTCGACCGAGCGATAAGCGAGAAACAGCGCGAGGAGCGTCAGGTTCACGTAGTAGAGGACGTCCTTCGTGTCGATGACGCCCTTGGCGAAGTTGTCGTTGTGCTCCATGGTCGACAGGTGCTGCAGCACCTTGCCCCAGGTGCCGCCGAGCGTATCGGCGCCCCAGCCGATCACCCAGAGCAGCAGCAGGATACCGAACGTCCACGCAGCGGCCACGATCTGGCTCACGGTCAGCGACGACGCGAACAGGCCGAGCGCCAGGAACGAGGAGCCCATCAGCAGGAGACCGAGGTAGCCGCTGAGCACCGTGCCCCACTCGAGGCGCGCGAAATAGGCGAGCATCAGCGGGTAGAGCAGCGTGAGCGCGATGAGCACCGTGTAGAGCGCAAAGACGGCCAGATACTTGCCGAGCAGGACTTCCCAGTCACGCACCGGGTACGTCAGGAGCAGCTCGATGGTGCCGGTCTGGCGCTCCTCGGCGAGAAGCCGCATGGTGAGGAACGGCATCAGCGCGAGGACGAGGATGACCGAGATGTTCCCGAAGAGCGGTCGCATGACGCTCTCGGTGACGTTGAGATCGCGGCCCATCGACGGGTTCATCGCGGAGCGCATCGACGCCATCGCGAAGTAGTTGAGGATCTGCGAGAAGAACCAGCCCATGACCACCAGGAAAATGAAGAACACGACGTAGGCGATGGGCGAGGTGGCGTAGAGACGCATCTCCTTCTTGAAGATCGGCCAGATCTTCACGCCCCGGCCTCCGCCGCGGCCGCGCCGGCCGCGCCGCCTTCCTCGCCCGCCACGATCCGGATGAACACTTCCTCGAGCGTCATGCCCACCCGCCTGAGCTCCAGCAGATCCCATTGCTGCTGCGCGGCCAGCTTGAAGATCTCGGCGCGCACGTCGCGGCCGCGCGCGGCTTCCACGACGTAGCGGGCGGCGCCGTTCGCGACCATCTGGTCCTCGACCGACAAGACGCCGGAGATCCCACGGATGCGATCGCGGACGGCGGGCGGCGGACCGACGATCTCGACCTCGACGCGCGCCGTGGGGAAGAACTGGTCGACCAGGCTGTCGATCGGCCC
>Ga0099791_10000121_pt1 | contig 25820 bp, 14 predicted proteins | sample Rivendell_Oct201_7_FD_77318 | JGI IMG/M metagenome (GOLD analysis project Ga0099791, IMG submission 77318) | Vadose zone soil and rhizosphere microbial communities from the Eel River Critical Zone Observatory, Northern California to study diel... | ecosystem: Environmental > Terrestrial > Soil... | reverse complement strand
CGCCGCCTCCGGCGCATTCCCCGAGCCTCTCTTCGAAGCCGCCCGATCGTTCACGACGGAACTGGCCGCATTTTCCTTTTCCGTCGTCACGGGCGATCTGAATTCCGATGGAACGAGCGACCTCGTGGTCCTGAACACCGTGACCAACGACGTGACCGTGCTCCTGGGAAAGGGGGATGGAACCTTTCAGGAGGCCGCGAGCTACCCCGTCGGCGCCTTTCCGAACCAGGTCGCGCTGGGATTCCTGGACGACAATGGCACCATCGACATCATCACCGCGAACCAGGGGAGCATCTCCGTGGTCCTGGGCGAGGGGGACGGCACGTTCAAGCCAGGGGCCGGATTCGACGAAGGCGGCGGGTCCAGCGTCGCCGTGGGCGATTTCGACGCGGACGGGAAGCAGGACCTGGTCACCGTGGATCCCGAGTCCAACACCCTTTCCGTGCTCCACAACGACGGTGACGGGATCCTATCGCTGGAGGCGCGCATTCCGACCGGCTCGAAACCGATCGATGTCGCGACCGGCGACCTGAACGGCGACGGAGCTTCCGACGTCGTGGTCACGAACGGGCAATCGTCCTCGATCTCGGTCTTCCTGACCGAGAAAGGCCTTCCCCGGAAGCGGGCCGACTACGCGGCCGGCGCCGAGCCCAGCGCCGTGGCGATCGCGGACGTGAACGGCGACAGGAGGCTCGACGTCGCGGTCGCGAACCGCTCCTCCAACACCGCCTCGGTGCTCCTGGGTGACGGCGACGGAACGCTCCGGCCCGCCGACACGTACGCCACGGATGCCCTGCCCTGGTCGGTGGCCCTCTCGGATGTGAACGGCGACGGGAATCCCGATCTCATCACGGCGAGCGATTTCCCCACCAACGCCATCTCGGTCCTTCCCGGGACGGGTACGGGCACGTTCGGCGCCAAGATCACATGCGAGGTCGGGGATTTTCCCCATGGGATCGCCATCGCGGATTGGAATCGAGACGGGAAGGTGGACCTGGCCACCGCGATCGCGCCGAACGACGCCGTTCTGGTGTTGTTCGGCAAGGGCGACGGGACCTTCGCCACGAGGAGGGACACGGCGGTCGGGCTGACCCCTCGCGCGGTGGCCATCGCGGATGTGGACATGGACTCGAAACCCGACCTGGTGACCGCCAACGAGTCCTCCAATAGCATCACGGTTCTGCGCGGGTCCGGCGACGGAACGTTCTCGTCGCGCTCGGACTTCGCAGTGGGGGAGGGCCCGAGGAGCATCGCGGTCGGCGATCTCACGGGAGACGGCAAGCCGGAGATCGTGACCGCGAACCTGAATGCGGGCACGGTGTCGGTCTTCGCGCCGGACAACCAGAAGCGCACCGACTGGGGAACCATCTACCGGCCCTGGGACGTGGCCATCGGGGACGTGAACGGGGATGGAGCGGCCGATCTCGTGGCCGCCGCCCAGGCCAATGAGACCTTCATCGGTGCCATCTCCATTCTGCTTGGCCATGGGGATGGCACGTTCGAGCCGGCCTTCGTGCGTTCGGCGGAGGGCCTGCCGTACGGAGTGGCCATCGGCGACCTCAATAACGACGCGAAGGCGGACATCGTCACGGCGAATTATCAGGGCAGCGTCGCCGTGTTTCTCGGAAACGGAAACGGAACCTTCCGGAAGCTCCCCAACATCCCGGTGCCCGGGCGTCCTCAGGGGATCGCGATCCGGGACCTGAACGGCGACGGCGCGCAGGACCTCGTCACCGCCAATGCGGAGGGGAACAGCGTCACCGTGCTCCTGGGGAATGGCAGGGGAGGATTCCCGACGACCGCCACCTATGACGCCGGCTACGGAGCCAGCTCGGTCGTTATCGCGGATGTCACGGGCGATGGCAGGGACGACCTGGTCGTGGCGAACCTGCTCATGTCCGCGATCTCGGTGCTGCCGGGCAACGGGAAGGGCACGTTCGGACTCAAGATGGACTACCAGGCCTCCGCGAACACCAGCTCGATCGCGATCGGCGATCTGGATCAGGATGGCCAGACCGATATCATCGTCTCGGACGCGGGCGCGAATCGAGTCTCGTTCTTGCGCGGCCGGGTCGGAGCCCAAACGATCACGGCGGTGCCGGACAGCAGGCGGCCTCTTCCCACGAGCCCGACCTCGTGGGTCGCTCCGAACCCCCTCCATCCGAACGGGATCCTGACCTATCGAACAGAGCGGTCGGGAGCGGTCACGGCGGACCTGTTCGATCTCCAGGGGAGGCTCGTGCGGAGACTCGCACGCATTCCTTATCTCGGCTCCGGCGTTCATGAGCTGAAGATCGACGGCAGGAACAGCCAAGGGGCGCCTCTGGCGTCAGGTGTGTACTTCTACTCGCTCCAGGCCCCCGAGGGAGTGAAACGCGGCCATGTCGTGGTCCTGAAATAGGCTCATGCGCCTTCTCCTTCCGCACCGGCTCGCTCCGCATCGGCTCGCGCAGGCCGCGGCCCTCCTCGTGTTGTTCCTTGCGGGCTCCGCGCGCGCGCAGGACTTCGTGCCCCCGGACCTGACCCGCTTCACGGGGACCTGGCTCTGGATCGAAAGCCAGGGGCTGGTGGTCACCTCGACCCCGCAGGTGAAGGGTGCGTCGAGGACGCTCTTCCTCCATCCGGATCTGACCTACGAGTTCCACCAGCGCACGGGAACGCGTGACAGCACGCTGTGTAGGGGGATCTTCTCCGTCGGCGAATCCTCCGAGGTGGGGGCAAACGAGACCGTGACCACGTTCGATCTCGATGGGTGGTACGAGCCCTACGAGAAGCGCATGGTCGTGGATTTCGACGGTCCGGATACGCTGATCATGACCGGCGTTGCCTGCCCGAGCTGCCCGCAGCACGTCTTCGTCCGCGGCCAGTCGGCTTTGTTCCACGCCGAAGTGAGACGCGGCCAGGCCTACCGTCGCGAGCTCTGGGGCGGTCTCGTGTTCGAGCTCCGCCCCAAGGATCTGGGATGGGAGATGGCGGTCGTGGACAGCCTCCGGCCCACGGAGAACCGGGTCGAGATCACGACGTCGGCCGCCACCGGACCGGACCCAAGAGTGCTCGACGGCGCACAGCTCCGCGACGCGTTCGCGCGGAAGGGGAAGGGGAAGACCGGTGGAGGCGATTCTGAGGCGTGGCGGAAGACGCGCCGCTTCCAGTTCTACCGCCAACCCGCGCGCCAGGACACCATGAAAGACGAAGAGGATCGCGATCCAGCGCCTGGGAGAGGCGTCCTCACCGTCGAGCGCGTGAAGCTGGGGCCGGCCAAGGGGGGGAAGCCGGGGGCGATCGAATCCATGGGGTTCACGGCCCTCATCGAGGAGGAGCGCCGCGGCGAGTCGGGAGCGAAGGAGTCGCGGCCGTGAAGCCGCGCTAGGGCCGGCCCAGGTGATTCGACACGACCCACGCGAACGTGTGAAGGGAAGCCGTGAGGATCAGCGCCGTGATGATGGCGCTCTTCACGGGAGCGCGAGGGAGCCCGGAAAGGCTCCGTGCGACGAGAATCGCCCCGGGAACCATTCCGGGCGCGTAGAGATTCCAGTCCTCGAAGATACCGAGCTGAGCCTTCCAGGTGAATGTGAAGACGACCATCGAAAGTGCCGCGAGCTCCAGAAACCGTGACATCGGATCGGCGCCGAGACGGTTGAAGTAGATCAGCGCTGGCAGCATGACGATCGAGGGCCAGAGAAGCAGCAGAACGTTCAGCATTCCCAGGTGGTAGGCAACATTCATCGGCGCGAGCTCCCGAGCGTAGTTCCCTCCAAGCCCTCCAACGTGGCTCGATTCCCAAAGTCGCTCGATCGGGAGCCCGTGGAAATGGAAGAACACGAACAGAGCAGAGATCGGCAGAACGAGCGCGGCGAGTCCGATTGCCGTGTCCCTTCGTCTCCCGTGTCGCCAGGAGAAGACGAACAGGTATGCGAGGGCCGGCAGAAGCCATCCGCACAGAAGGTGAAAGCCCAACGCCAGCGAAAGAGCCCCCGCCGGCGTCCAGAGAGGAATGCGACCCTCCAGGAATAAGTGGGCCATCGCGATGAAGAGAAGGATCATCACGGTCACCATGGTGTAGTTTTCAACGTCTCCGAAAAAGAGCTGGATGAACCCACACGAGAGGACCAACCCCACGAATGCGATGCGGGATCGCGGCGCCATCGACGGGGCCAGGAACAACAAGACAAGGACGAAGGCAGCGCCCGACAGGGCGGAGGCCACCTGGTAGGTCCGCCCCACCGACCATCCCCACGAGTGATTCGCGTAGTCGTAGAGGCGGGAATGAACGTACAGCTCCAGCATCTCATCGTGAGTAACATGGGCACCGTGGGCGGCAACGTCGTTCACGATCTTGTCGAACAGAGCGAGTCCGTCTCGATTGATGAAATGGTTGCTGAGAGAAAGGAACATCCAGCCGAAGGCGCAAGCCACAACCAGGGCAAGAGCCATCGCCCCGGGGCTTCGAATACTCCGAGGGAGCGTCCAAGGAATGCGGGAATGAAGAGCGGACACGCCGAAGGCGATCACCCAGACGATGCCGAGAAGAATGATGGCGCCGGGGAGCCCGAGGTGTCGAAGCTGATGGATCCCAATATTGTCGTTCGGGTAGGTGACGGCCCCAAACACGTAGGCGAGCTGCAGGAGGAGAACGGAGGCCAGGTAGGCGGATGCCTCCGAAGGGTGAAGGGGGTTGCGTGATCCAGTCCACTCGTCCGCGGAGGCGGACCCCGGAATGAGCTCATGGACCGGCGGCATCGGTACGGTCGGACGGCGTGTGCTGGAGCTGGCCGTCCTGGTCCTCCTCCTGGCCATTGCGATCGCGACGGTCCGGTTATCCCTGAACCGGCCGTGGGACACGGAAACCTACTGGTACGCGGCGGTCGCCCAGAGTCAGGGACTGAATCCCTATGACAAGCAGGACCTCTCGCTCCTCGCTCACCGGGACGTCGGCATGGGGTTTCTATACCCCCCGATCACGCTGCCGCTCTTCAAGACGCTCACCTTGTGGCCCGTTCTCGAGGCGGCCGAGATCTGGGCTATCGCCAAGGTCGCGCTTTTGTTCGTGCTTGTCCAGCTATGGCGATCGCGCTTCACGGTGCGGACGAATCCCTTCCTTCTCGAGATGGCGGCCGTGTTCGGTTACAACGCCGCGGCGCTCTGGGATATCAAGACTGGAAATATCGCGATTCTCGAGCAGCTCCTCCTCTGGGCCGGACTGGCGGCGTTCCTGGGAGGGCACCGGCGCCGATTCGCCGCATGGGTGGTGGCTGCCTCCCTATTCAAGCTGACCCCGATCGTGTTCCTGGCTCTTCTGCTGATCCCCACCCAAACGGGCCGGCGTGACTGGAAGCTGGCTCTCGGGGCGCTCGGTGTATGGGCGGCCCTGGTGTTTCTCCCGGCGCTCGTGGGACCGGCATGGTGCCGCGCGTACCTCCACAGCCTTCCCGCGGAGCGTCCCTGGGGTACCGCAAGCCCCTCCGCGCTCGGATTGATCGACATGCTTCTGGCGGAGCATACGAAGCCCCTTGCCGCGCCTTCCTGGAGAGCCTTGGCCATCTGGCTCTCCTACGCGGTACTCTTGCTTGCCTTCAGCGCGCAACACATCAAGCGGCTGTGGAAAGGCCAGAACCCTCTCGAATGTGTTTCGGTCGCGGCGATCCTCTACGCTCTCCTTGCCCCGCGGATGATGGCGTACTCCTATCTACTCGTGGTCGTGCCCAGCCTGGTGCTGTTCTCTCCAATTCTGAGCCGCCTCGGCGGGACAATTGCGATGACCGGGATTCTCACGTCCCAGGCCGTGCTCGCGCCCGTGCTCCGGCTGGATTATGCCGATCCCTGGCTGGCCAACCTTCCCTTCCTGCTTCTGCTTGGTCTCTGGGTTGCTTACATCGTAGGTTCCTGGCGCTTGGCTCCAATCCCTGCCGTGAGGCGTGGCTCCGTGCTCCGGGAGTTGAAGGAGGCTCGATCATGAAACGCGTTCTCATCCGGCACTGTCCGGTCTGACTCGTCAAATCCGCGATCGCGGCCCGGGTGGCCGGAGAGATGAAGAAGGAAGGGGCGGAGGTGACCCTGGAGCGCGGGGGCATGGGGGAGCTGACCGTGTGGGTGGATGGTCGGGAGGTCGTCCGCTCCCATCGCATGTGGTATCCGAATCCCTGGAGCGTGATGAAGCGCGTCCGCGAGGCCGTCCGGAGCTAGGCAGGCACCAACCCGCCACCCTTTCTCGTTGAATACCATGCTCCGGATATGGTATCCTCGCGGCCTCTTCCCCCGAACCATCCCGATCTGGTTCAGTCTGCATTCAGGAGGTACCCGCCCACCCAGCTTTCTGATCGAGCGCCCGCGTCCCCAGGGAAACACGCTTCGCGATCCTAGTCCGGTCCCACTGCGAGACCGGAAATCCCGGAGGCCCTGCATGCACTCCCCCCGTCCGCGAATCGTTCCAGCGCTTGTTCTGTTCCTCCTCTCGCTCTTCGCAACGTCCGCACTCGCCGCACCTCCACCTCGTGTCATCCCAGGCCAGGTCATCGTGAAGTGGAAGAAAACCGCTTCGCGAGCCGCGAAGGCAGCGGCCCGCGCGAACGTGCACGGGAAACTGAAGCGCGATTTCCGCTTCATCGGCGTGGAGGTGCAGAACCTGATCGGCATGACCACCGAGCAGGCCATCGCGAGCCTCAAGAAGAACCCGAACGTGGAGTACGCGGAGCCGAACTACGAGATCCACATCGACGTGGTCCCGAACGATCCGCGGTTCCCGGAGCTGTACGGAATGCGGAACACGGGGCAGACGGGGGGGACCGCGGGCGCGGACATCAAGGCGACGCAGGCCTGGGATCTCTTCACCGGCGATCCGAACCTCAAGGTGGGGGTGATCGATACCGGGGTGGACTACAATCATCCTGACCTCGCCGCGAACATCTGGACGAATCCCGGCGAGATTCCCGATAACAACATCGATGACGACGGGAACGGGTACATCGACGACGTCCACGGCTACGACTTCGCGAACAACGACGGGGATCCCTTCGACGACAACGGGCACGGGACGCACTGCTCCGGGACCATTGCCGGGGTAGGGAACAACAACGTCGGCGTCGCGGGCGTGAACTGGAACGCCAAGATCGTCGCCATCAAGTTCCTCAACGCGGGCGGAAGCGGATCCACCGAAGGAGCGATCGCCGGCGTGCAGTACGCGATCGCAGTCGGCGTGCGGCTCACGAGCAATTCCTGGGGCGGCGGCGGCCCCTCCCAGGCCTTGCTCGACGCGATCAACGCCGCGGGCGCCGCGGGACAGCTTTTCGTGGCGGCGGCGGGGAACTCCTCGGTGAACACCGACGTCACGCCGCAATATCCAGCGGCGTACAACTCGCCCTACATCATCTCCGTTGCCGCGACCGATCATAACGACAACCTGGCTTCCTTCTCGAATTACGGCGCCACCACGGTGGATATCGGCGCGCCCGGCGTGAACATCCTCTCCTGTCAGCCCGGAGGCGGCTACCAGATGCTCTCCGGCACCTCGATGGCGACGCCGCACGTCTCGGGGGTGGTCGCGCTCACCATGGGACGCTTTCCGCTCATCTCGAACCTGCAAGCGAAGACACTCATCCTGAACGCAGCCGATCCCAAGGCTTCGCTGGCTGGAAAATGCGTCACGGGCGGGCGGCTGAACGCCTTCATGTCGATCGCGGAGCCGGACGACACGCCGCCGGGGATGATCAGCGACCTGAGCACCCAGAATCCGGGCTCGAACACGATGGGCCTGCGCTGGACGGCGACGGGGGACGACGGCTCGACCGGCCGGGCGACCCACTACGAGATCCGGTACTCCACCTCTCCGATCACGGAGGCGAACTGGAGCTCGGCGACGCTCCTCCTCGGTCCGGATCCGAAGATCGCGGGCTCTGCGGAAGCCTTCGAGGCTTCCGGGCTGGCCTTCTCGACGAACTACTACTTCGCCATCAAGGCGTTCGACGAGTTCAGCAACGCAGGCCCGATTTCGAACAACGCGTCGGGCATGACGCTGGGCGCTCCTGACATCACAGCGTTTCCTACCAGCTTCACCTCGGAACTACTGACCGGGGCGACCGAGACGCAAACCCTGACCTTGCGTAACGACGGCTTCGGCACGCTCGATTTCACGATCCCGACGCCCAACCTCTTCTTCCTGACGCCGGCGAATCCGTACCAGCCCTATGCGGAGGGGGAGGCGGACACGCGCGTAGGTCCGCCGGTCGCGGATTCCAAGGGCGGCCCGGACGCCTTCGGGTACCGCTGGGCGGACAGCGACGAGCCAGGCGGGCCGACGTTCTCATGGATCGATATCACCTCGGTCGGGAATTCCGTACCGATCACGAGTGATGACCAGTGGTCCGCCCCGATCGCCATGGGGATGAGCTTCCCCTTCTACGGATCGACCTTCTCCTCGGTTCGCGTCAACACAAACGGGTTCCTCTCGTTCACCGAGTCCACCGGCGACTACTTCGCCAACCAGATGCTGCCCAACTCCGGTGCCCCCGCGAACCTCATCGCTCCGATGTGGGACGATTTGAATTTCCAGGGTGCCCAGCACGCGTACACCTACTACGACGGCAGTCGGTACATCGTCTCGTGGGTAAATGTGTTCCACTATGCGCCGGCGGGCACCCCGCCGGACGGCCCGTACACGTTCCAGGCGATCCTGTATCCGACGGGTGAGATTCGTTATCAGTACACGAACCTTGGAACCGGGACCAACAGTGCGACGGTCGGGATCCAGAACGGGACCAAGTCGGTCGGGCTGAATGTCGCGTTCAACACGGCGTATCTCAAGAACAACCTTGCGGTCCGGATCGCGCCTGTGCCGCAGTGGCTGTCGGTGAATCCCTCGAGCGGGCGGCTCCTGGCGGGCCAGAGTCAGGCGGTCCAGGTGCGGTTCAACGCGCTGGGGCTGGCGGGCGGAACATTCGACGGCACGATCCACGTGACGAGCAACGACCCCGACGAGAGCGACGTCTCGCTGCCGGCGCACCTCCACGTGATCGGCGCGCCCGACATCGCCGTGAGCCCGGCGTCGATTGATTTCGGGTCGATCTTCGTCGGCGCGTCGCCGACGCAGACGCTACATGTGACGAACCCCGGGACCGATAACCTCGTCGTCACCGGGATCACGAGCAACGATCCCTACGTGACCGCGACACCGGCGTCCTTCACGCTCGCGCCGCTCGTGGGCCAAGTGGTAACCGTGACCTACCATCCCACGGCTCCCGCGACGACGAATGCGACGCTCTCGATCGCGAGCAACGATCCCGACACGCCCACAAAGACGGTGTCCGTGACCGGTGTCGCTACCCCGGCACCGAGCTTTAACGTCAGCCCCGGATCCCTCGACGTGGCGCTGCTCGGCAACACCGCCACCTCGCGGACGCTCACGGTCTCGAACACGGGCGGGAGCAACTATGTATTCACCGCGGAGGCGCTGGCCCTGAGTCAATCGGGCACCGTCACGGTAGGCACCGACGCCGACAACGTTTTCCTTGAGAAAGGCCAGCCCGACGTGCAGTCCGGTCCGGCCCCGCTGCGGGCTGGAGGGCCCGACGTCTTCGGGTACACCTACCAGGACTCGGACGAGCCGGGCGGCCCCACGTTCAGCTGGGTGGACATCCGTCCCATGGGAACGCAGCTCGCGATCACGGGAGATGACGTCACATCCGCGGCGATCCCGATCGGGTTTGCCTTCCCCTATTACGGAAATACCTTTACGTCGCTGCGCGTTTGCACGAACGGATGGATCTCCTTTTCGAGCAGTTCCACTCGTTGGATCAACTCGACCCTTCCCAACAACGGCAACGATCCGCCCCAGCCCGTCCCCGAAAACATGCTTGCCGCGTTCTGGGACGACCTCCACTTCGATTCGACTCGGCGCGCGTACATTTGGAATGACGGCAATAACCGGTTCATCATTCAATGGCAGGACGTGCGGCGGGTGGGCGAATCGGCCACGAACAATCCGAACACCTTCCAGATCGTCCTATTCCCGACGGGGCAGATAACGTATCAGTACCTTTCGCTGAACGCAGCGACGAAGAACAGCTGCACGATCGGGATGCAGAACCAAGCCAGAAACGACGGGTTACAAGTGGTCTTCAACGCGGACTACGTGAAGAACAATCTCGCGATCCGGTTCCGTCCGCCTCCGCGGTTCCTCACCGTGACGCCGACCTCAGGGACCGTGACGCCCGGCGGGAGCACCAACCTCACCGTGGGCTTCAACGCCGCGGATCTCTTCGGCGGGGTTTACAACGGAGCGGTCCGGATCCGTGGCAACGATCCAATCCTTCCGCAGCGTGATGTGGACTGCCGTCTCACGGTGACGGGCGTGCCGGACATCCTGGCGACGCCCTCGTCGCTGGCCTACGGAAACGTCTTCGTCGGGTTCCCCAGCATCCGCCAGCTCACGGTTCGCAACGTGGGGACGGACGTCTTACAGGTATCCAGCATCACCTCGAGCCATCCGGCGTACGGGGTGGATCAATCAACCTTCAGCATTCCACCCCTCGGACAGGCGGTGGTCACCGTCAGCTTCAATCCTCCGACCTCGACCTCCTTCCCGGCGACGCTCACGATCCAGAGCAACGATCCCGATACGCCCACGCTCAGCGTGGGCCTGACCGGGGCCGGGCTCGTGCCGCCGGACATCGGCGTGACCCCCACGTCCCTTTCCGCCTCGCTCCCGATCCCGTCGTCCCAGACCTCGATGATGCACATCGCGAACACGGGCGGAAGCGATCTGACCTTCGTTCTGGGCAGCGTGCTCACCGCGGAATCGGTTCCGGTGTACGAGGCGCTGGCTCTCGGAAAGGGAGAGGTCGACCCGCGCCAGGGCGTCCTCGGGAACGGCGGTCCGGACGTCTTCGGCTACACATGGCGTGACAGCGACGACCCGAGCGGTCCGGCGTTCGACTGGGTGGACATCTCCACGATCGGAACCGTGCTTCCGCTCTCGGGAGATGACACCACGCTCCCGAATGTACCAATCGGGTTCGGCTTCCCCTTCTACGGGAGTACCTTCAACTCGGTGAACGTCTGCACGAACGGCTGGCTCTCCTTCACGAGCACGTCGCACGAGTGGACGAACCAACCTCTGCCGAGCACAGGCTCAACGACTCCCGAGAACCTCCTCGCCGCTTTCTGGGACGACCTGAATCCCACAACGATCCAGCGTATTTACTCCTATCGCGACGGTACGCGCTTCATCGTGAGCTATCAACTCATGCCGCGCATCGGATCAACCCTTCCGAATACATTCCAGGTCATCCTGTATCCCACAGGGCGGATCGTGTACCAGTACCTCGACATGCAGAGTGACATCCTCAATTCCGCGACCATCGGAATCCAGAACGCCGCCCGGAACGACGGGCTCACGGTGGTCTTCAACAACAATTACGTTCACAACAACCTGGCCATCGAGCTCCGGACCACGCCCGAATGGCTCACGGCCACACCGACCTCGGGCACGGTGCCGGCCGGCGGAACCTTTGACGTCCAGGTCACGATGAATTCGAATGAGCTCTTCGGCGGGGACTATCACGGCGAGCTCCGGCTCACGACGAACGATCCCGATGAGGGGGTTGTCGTGGTGCCTGCCACGCTGACGGCGGTCGGCACGCCGGACATCGCGGCGTCTCCGGCCAGTCTCGACTTCGGAACGCTCTATCTCAGCCAGCACCGCGATCTCACGGTGCTCATCAAGAACGACGGGAACGACGTGCTGGACATCGCGTCGGCATCCCTGACCCACCCGGGGTATCAGCTGGTGGGCGCGTCCTTCCCGATCTCGCTCGGCAATCGAGGCTCCGCCACGCTGACCGTCCGCTTTGCTCCGGCAACCGCGTGCGCACCGCCGAACGCCTGCGCGGGGGATCTGGTCCTGAATTCCAACGATCCGGACGAGGCGGCGTTCCATGTCGCGCTCACCGGATTCGCTCTGGTTCCGCCCGAGGCGGGAATCACGCCGGCGTCGCTCCGCGCGGCGCTGGCCACGAACCTCGGACCCGCCGCGACCACACGGACCAAGACGCTCCGCCTCAGCAATACCGGGGGAAGCGATCTGGTATGGACAGCGGAGGGATTGAGCACGCTCCCGGCGGCGCTCAATGTGACCCCTTCGGCCGAGACCGGAAAGGATCAGGCAGGCACGCCTGGCGTCGCGGCACTCGCTGCAGGTGGGCCGGATGCATTCGGATATCGCTACGCGGACGGCGACGATCCGGTGCAGGGGACTCCGTTCAGCTGGATCGACATCACCGGAGTGGGGACCTCCGTCCCGCTCAACGGTGACGATCAGAATCTGGGACCGTTCCCGCTACCGTTCTCCTTCTCTTTCTACGGAAACGCGTTCAACCAGTTCCGCGTCTGCACGAACGGATGGATCTCCTTCACCAGCACCAAGACGACGTTCACGAACACGGGTCTGCCGAGCGCGGCTACGGATACCCCGGAGAATCTGATCGCACCCTTCTGGGACGATCTGGATTTCCGTACGAGCGGCCACGTGTACTACCACCATGACGGCAGCAAGCTCATCATCGAGTACGCGGCCGTCCCTCGCCTCACGAGCGGCGGCCCGTATACCTTCGAGATCATTCTGTATCCGAGCGGAACCATCGACTTCCAGTATCTGGACATGCAAGGGACGCGCCTGAACGAGGCCACGGTCGGAATTCAGAACGCGGCACGCGACATCGGGCTCCAAGTGGCGTTCAACACGGCCTACGTGAAGAACAACCTGCGCATCCGGTTCACGCGCGCGTCGGGATGGCTCTCAGTGGCGCCGGCCAGTGGAACCGTCGCAGCCGGAGCGTACTCGGATCTCAACGTGACCTTCGACGCGACGGGACTTCCCGACGGTGACCGGTCCGGGGTGGTTCGCGTCCACAGCAACGACCTCACCGACCCGACCCTCTCGGCGGGATGCGATCTCCACGTCGGCTCGATCTCGGCGGAGCTGGACGTGAACCCGAACGACCTGAACCGTTCCTCGAACGGCAACTGGGTCATGGGTACGGTGGAGCCGGGCGCCAACGATCCGCACAACATCCGGACGTCGTCGGTGCTGCTCCAGAGGAGCATTCCGGTCGGCGCGAACACCGACATCTCCTACCCGGACAAGGACGGAGACGGAAACCTGGAGGCCAAGTACAAGTTCTCGCGGCAGGCGCTCCTGAATGAGCTTCCCTCGGGAGCGTCCGTACCCGTCGAGATCATCGGCGAGGTGGAGGACGTCACGTGGTTCTCCGGGACCGCGATGGTGCGCGCTCTGAAGCCCACGGTGACCGAGATCACCGGAACGAGCGGGATCAACAACCAGACCGGACAACCCGTGTACTACGCGGGAAGCGCGCATCAGTTCTCGTGGGATGCGCCGGACGGATTCTCACCGAACTATTACGATTTCTGGTTCTCGGCTGACGGCGGGCAGTCCTGGTCGCTGGTGACCGGAAATCTGACTACGCGAACGGCGGTCTGGCAGGTCCCCGCCACCGCGACCCAGTCGGGACTCCTGGAGCTTGCCTCGATGGACAACCAGGGGCTGATGGGCTCGTGGCTATCGCCTTCGTTCGACATCATCACGAACCCGACGGGAGTGGCGGATAACGAGACCATCCTTCCCAAGGAATATGCGCTGCGCATGAGGGGCGCGAATCCGCTCATCCAGGGCGCGACCCGGTTCGAGCTGGCGTTGCCCAAGCCGACGGCGGTGAGCGTCCGCGTGTACGACGTGAACGGGCGTCTCATTCGGGATCTGGTGGGGCGCACCTTGACGGCTGGGTATCACCCGCTCGGCTGGGATGGCCGGAACAGCGCGGGGCTCCAGGTGAGCTCGGGCGTCTATTTCGTCAGAGCCGAGGCCGGCGGAAAGCGGATGGATCTGAGACTGGCGGTCGTGCGCTGAGCGATCGGTAGCGCCGGGCGTCTACCTGCCCGCCGCCTGCCTCGCCGCTTCCAGCATCCGCCGCGCGTCCCCGTGGGCCGGGTTGATCGCGAGCGATTTCTCGAAGGCCTGGATCGATTCCGGAACCCGATTCAGCCCGAGAAGAACGGATCCGCGCTTGTAGTAGAGATCCGCCTCCTCGATCGGATCCACTTCTCCCTTCTTCGCGTGCATCGCGAAGGCTTTGTCGTTCATCTCGAGCGCCTCCGGGTATCGGCTCGTCTTGTAGTAGACCACCGTGAGCCCGTCCCAGGATGTGACGTTCGGCTGCCGTGCCCCAAGCTTGAAGAGGCGCTCCGCGTCCTCCCAGCGATTCTGCTCCATGCGCACGCGCGCGAGATTGTTGAAGGCGCGGAAATCAGCGCTGGCCTGGATGGTGTAGGACCAGAGGCTCTCGGAGTTGGCCCAGACCTGGTTGTATCGCACCGTGCGCATCGCGAAAAAGGAGGCGACGGCCGCGGTGACGAGCGCCACGGCTGCCGCGCGCAGCTTCGGCTGCGGGATCCGGGCGCCCGCGCCCAGCACCCCGGCGGCGAGCAGCCAGCAGAAACCGAGGCTCGCGTGGTAGAGGTAGCGGTCCGCGACGTAGGTGGGCACCGGGAAGAACATCGCGGGAAGGAGCATCACGAACATCCAGCCCGCGCCCAAGGCGAGCACCCGGTTGCGCACGCGGAATCCCCACCACACCATCGCCGGGAGCAGAAGAAGGCCCAGCAAACGGACGGCCACCGAGATCGGGTCCAGGTGGATCGGCGGCGTGTCGTAGATCGGGTTCTGCCGGTGGATTCCCACCAGGATGCCGAGGTAGTCCCACGTGGCGTGGCCTTTGAGCACCAGATAGCGCAGGGGTTCGCGCGCGTACTCCTTGTTGGTTTTCACCTCCACGATCCAATTGACCACCATGACCGCGAGGCCGATCCCTCCGTAGGGAATCTTCGTTCCAAGGACCTGCAGCCACCAGCGCGTGCCCCCGCGAGGGAGGCGGAGCGCGGTCCAATCCACGAGCAGGAGGAACACCGGCATCACCACGACGTTGACCTTGGACAGCACGGCCAGCGTGAAGAACGCGATCGAGGCCAGATAGGGGCCGGTCCGGAGCGAGCGATCCCCGCGCGCGAGGAGATAGAAGATCACCGAGGGGAAGAGGAACGCGGCGGAGAGGACGTCCTTCCGGGCGGAAACCCACGCGACCGACTCGACGTGCGAAGGATGGACCGCGAAGAGTACCCCCGCGATGAAGGCAACCCAGAAGCGCCCGAAGAGGCGGCGCACCAGCACGAACGCGAGCACGGAGCTCAGGGCGTGAAGCAGGATCTGCTGGAGGTGATACCCGAAGGGCCGGAGGCCCCAGAGACTGTAGTCCAGCACGTAGGAGACGAGCTGGAGCGGCATGTAGCTCACGAAGTACGGCTTCGTGAAGATGTGATGCAGGTTCTGCCAGGACCAGCCCCGGATCCAGGGGTTCTCGGTCACATACCGGGAATCGTCCCAGCTCACGAATCCGAATCGGAGGGTGGCCCCGTTGACGAGGAGTGCCGCCGCCGCGATGGCCGCGCACGCGATCAGGAGCCACACGCGGGGGACCTGCTCGATCCGGACCGGGGCAGTGGTGCCCCGAGCCGGCGGAGTCGTGCCTTGCGGCGGAGTCGTTCCCTTCGGGCGGCTCTTCTTCCGATTCGCGGAGGCCACTCGCTAGCGCTTACCCGGTTCCGGGGATGCAAAGATTTGTTGACGGAACGTTGAAAAAGGCGCACACCTTACCCTAAGCGCCATCGCAACACCCGCGCACGATGCTCCCCGCCATGCGCGGTCGGCGCAAAGGACAGGCTCTGCAGCCTGACATCGGCCACGCGCACCAAGCTCGTCACGAATCGCGAAATGACGGGTTCGGCCTGCTCCGGAGGGATTCATGCATTCACCTCGCCTGGTCTCCGTTTTCTCAGCGATTCTCGGTGTCCTGAGTACGATGCTCGTTTCCTCCGCCGCGTCCGCGAGCCCGGACCTCGAGGCGCGCGTCTCCGCGCAGCTCGGCGCCCGCGCGGCGGCGGTGAGCGGTCCGGTCATCTCGGTCACGCCCTCCTCGAGGGACTTCGGACGCGTGAACGTCGGCGAGACGTCCGCCGCGTTCGACTTCACGATCGAGAACGTCGGCGACGCCACGCTCACCCTTTCCGGCGTGACGCACAGCGCGCCCGGATTCTCCGCGACGCTCGCATCGCTCTCGATCCCGGTGGGCGGGTCCACGACGCTCTCGGCCGCGTACACGCCCTCGGGGAGCGGCACGCAGTCGGACAACGTAACGATCTCGAGCGACGCCAGCAACGGCAACTACGTGCTCCTTCTTCGCGGCACGGCCAACCTGGCACCGGTCTTCGAGCCGGCGCTCGCCGCCTTGTACGCTCTGGCCGCGTTCAACTCCTTCACTCTGGTCGCGACGGCGAGCGACGCAGAGGGGGATTATCTGACGTGGTCGATGTCGAGCATCCCGTCCCTTCCGGTGGGCGCCACGTTCGACAACACGAGCGGCACGCTGGATTGGACGCCTCTCCCGGGCGCCGGCGGCGACTACGCGGTCACCATCACCGTCTCGGACGGGTTCGCGAGCACGCAGGGTCACACCACGCTCCGGGTATCGGACAGCAACCATCCGCCCACGGCCAACGCGGCGGGGCCCTATCGCGGCGCCGTGGGACTTCCACTCATCATGAACGGCTCCGCGTCCAGAGACCCGGACGCGGGCCAGATTCTGACCTATTCCTGGGACTTTGGGGACGGTGTGACGGGCTCGGGCGTGACTCCCAGTCATGCATACGCGCACGCGAGGGACTATATCGTGTCCCTCTGGGTCACCGACAACGGCTCGCCTCCCCTGAGCGCCAACGCGCTGACCTCCGCGGCCATCGTGGACTTCGTCCCGGTCACGATCGTCCAGCCGCTCGACCAGCCGCCGGTCATCAAGGCGGGGAAGAGGTTCAAGTTCGGAGTGGAGTCCTATTTCCGGCCCCTGACCGAGATCGACTTGAAGACGATGCGGCTCAGCACCACGTACCCGAACGCCGGGCCCGTGAAGGAGGTCGTCGTCACGACTCCAACGAAGGGCATCCGGATCGGCGACATGAACGCGAATCTCTTCTACGACCTGTTTCTCGAGGCGAATACGGAGGGGCTGCTCTCCAACGTTCCAAACCGCACGATCGTCACCATCGTCTTCGACGCGAGGACGACCGAGTTCGACCTTCCGTTCCCGGTTCACGGCACGGTGGATCTCAAGGTCATGAAGGGCGGCGGGCGGGGTGCCGCTCCGCTCGAGCTCGACGCCACGCCGAACCCCTTCAAGCCGGCGACCACCATCCGGTACACGGTTCAAGAGGCGGGGCCGGTCTCGATCCGGATTTTTTCGGTTCAGGGACGGCTGGTGCGCACGCTGAGGAACCAGGAATACACCGAGCCCGGAATCCACGAAACGCGCTGGGACGGCTTGAGCGATCAGGGGAGGGCGGTCGTCTCGGGGGTCTACCTCGTGAGGACGACGGCCGGAGATGAGGTCAGCACACTCAAGCTCGCCGTCATGAAGTAGGGACTAAGCCCCTCACTCCTTCCGGAGCGCTCCGCGGTCGACTTTGCCCAGGTGCGTCCGCGGCAGCGCGTCCACGAACACCACCTCGCGCGGGTGCTTGTAGGGCTCGAGGCGATCGCGCACGAACGCCTTCAGCTCCTCCTCCAGCCCCTCGCTCTGCTTCCGGCACACCACGTACGCGCGCGGCTTCACGAGGCCGCTCCGGTCCTTGATCCCCACGACGCACGCCTCCGCCACGGCCGGGTGCTGGAGCAGGCACCCTTCGACCTCCTGGGGCGCGAGCCACTTTCCCGAGACTTTGAGCATCTCGTCTCCGCGGCCGCAGTAGGTGATGGTTCCCTCCGCGTCCTTCGTGATCATGTCCCCCGAGACATACCAGTCGCCCCGGAAGGCCTGCATCGTCTTCTCCATGTGCTGCCAGTAACCGATCGCGCGGGAGTCGCCGCGCACCCAGAGCCACCCGGTCTCGCCGTGGGGCAGCTCGCGCCCCTCCTCGTCGCAGACCTTCACCTCGAAGCCGGGAACCACCGTGCCCAACGTGCCGGGGCGCGCGCTCCCGATCCGGTTCGACACGAAGATGTGCCACATCTCCGCGGTGCCAAGCCCGTCCAGGAGCTCCACCCCGAACGTGTCCATCCATTTCCGGTGGAGCTCCTCGGGGAGGGCTTCCCCCGCGGAGGTGCACACGCGAATCGAGGAGAGATCCTGCTCGCGGGCCCGCGGGTGCGACACCATCTTGTTGATCATGGTGGGCACGTTGATGAGCACGGTGGGGCGGAAACGGCGGATCTTCTCGAAGAGCGCGTCGGCTGTGGCGGGCTCGGGAAAGAGCACGGACCTGGCACCCGCCGCGAACGGAAAGAAGAGGTTCGAGCCCGTCGCGTACCCGAAGTAGAGCTTGGGAACGGAGAGCGTCGTGTCCTTGTCCGTGTAGCCAATTACATGTGAGGCGTAGCACTCGGTCGTGTTGGCGAAGGAGCGGTGCGTCTGGACCACCGCCTTGGGACGGCCGGTCGTCCCTCCGGAAAAGAGCCAGATCGCGGGATCGTCCTTGTGTGAGGGGAACGCATCGAGCGCCGGGGATGCGGCCCGGAGGCGGCGCTCCGTATCTTCCTCCCCGACCGTCAGCACCGCCTTCACGAAGCGGGAGCCCTGGGCGGCCGCCCGGAAGGGCGCCGCCGAGTCGCGGTGCGCGACGACCGCGCGCGCGCGTGTGTAGGACAGCAAATATTCGATCTCGGCCTGGGGAAGCCCGGGATTCGCCATCACGGCCACGGCGCCCAGCTTGAGCGTTCCGAAGAGCGCGCCCACGAATTCGGGCACGTCTGGAAGCGCGATCAGAACCCGGTGCTCGGGCTCCACCCCGGAGTCTTGAAGGAGCTGGCCGAACCGGTTCGCCAGCTCCTGGACCTCGGCGTAGGTGAGGCTCCCCGAGTCCGTGAGGAGCGCCGGACGCGCCCCCAATCCCTCCCGGACGCGCGCGTCCAGGAAGTACTCGGCGATGTTCAGGCGTTCCGTAGGCACTTGGGTCATGGTAACTTGGCTCGACACCGCCCCATCATGGATGCCCGCCGGGCGAGTGGCAACCCCTGACGTGAGGGGGACTCACGGGGTTTCGACCGATGGCGATCCGCGACATGGCGGACATGACTTGGGAGGAGGTGCGCGATCTGGACCGGGCGCGCACCGTGGCGGTCCTGCCTGTCGGGGCCATCGAGGCGCACGGCCCCCATCTGCCCCTGGGGACCGATGGCATCATCGCGCGCGCCATGGCCCGGGAGGGGGCGGAGCGCCTGGAGGCGGGCGGACGGTTCGCCCTCATCCTCCCGGCTTTGCCCTACACGGCGGCGTCCTTCGCGGAAGGATTTCCGGGCACGGTCTCGATGCGGGCCGCCACCGTCACCTCGCTCCTCGTGGATCTCGCCCGCGATCTGACGCGGCAGGGATTCCAGGCGCTCGCCGTGGCGAACGCGCACCTGGACCCCGCGCACCTGGGAGCGATCGAGGAGGCGGAGCGCCGCGCGCGGGAGGAGGGCCTCTTGCCGATCGTCTGCCCGGACATCACGCGGAAGCCCTGGATCACACGACTGACCGAGGAATTCCGGAGCGGGGCGTGCCACGCGGGGCGCTACGAGGGCTCGATGGTGCTTGCGGAGCGCGCCGATCTCGTGCGCGAGGATATCCGGAAGGAGCTTCCGCCGAACCCCGCCTCGATCTCGAAGGCGATCCGCTCGGGAGCGAAGACCTTCGAGGAAGCCGACGGCAAGCGCGCCTATTTCGGATGGCCCGCCGACGCGACGGCCGAGGAGGGGCGGGCCACGATCGAGGTGCTGGGCTCGATCCTGGCCGAGGCGGTCGCGGAGGCCCTTCCGGGCGGGAAGCGCGCGTGACGCCCGCGACGCTCAGGGGAAGGGGTGCCGTCGTGACGGGCGGAGGCCGTGGGATCGGAGCCGCCGTGGCGCGCGCTCTCTCCGCCGAGGGCGCCCGCGTCGTGGTCTCGGCGCGCACGAAGAAGGAGATCGAGGGCGTCGCCTCCGAGCTTCGGGGGCGGGGCGGCGAGGCGTGGGCCGTGCCCTGCGACGTGACGGACGAGGCCAGCGTGGCCCGCCTGGGCAAGGACGCGCGGCGCGCACTGGGCCAGGTCGAGATCTTGGTCAACAACGCGGGCGATTCCGCTTCCGCGCCGCTCCGGAAGATCGAGCTCTCGGACTGGCAGCGCATGCTGGCGGTGAACGCCACCGGAACCTTCCTCTGCACCCGGGAGCTGGCTCCGGAAATGGCGGAGCGCGGGTGGGGAAGGATCGTGAACGTGGCCTCCATCGTGGGCCTACAGGGAGCCAAATACGTGGCGCACTACAGCGCGGCCAAGCACGCGGTCGTGGGATTCACGAGATCGGTCGCGCTGGAATTCGAGGGAACGGGGGTGACCGTGAACGCGATCTGTCCCGGGTACGTGGACACGCCGATGACCCATCGCACGCTCGAGAACGTCGGGGCGCGCTCGGGAGTCCCGCGCGCCGAAGCGCTGGCGCTCATCCTCGGCACGTCGGGGCAGGACCGTCTCGTGAGCGCCGAGGAGGTGGCCGCCGTGGTGGTGGAGCTGTGCAGGGACGAGAGCGGACGAACCGGTGAAGCGGTTCTCATGAACGCGGGAGCGCGCACGCGATGAGGTTCGAGGTCATCAATCCCGAAGCGCTGGGCGTGCCGAAGGGCTGGAACAACGGCCTTCTCGCGCCGAAAGAGGGGCGGCTTCTCTTCATCGCCGGCCAGGCGGGCTGGGAGGAAGGCGCCTCGGGCAAGCCGCCCGGGTTCGCGGGGCAGTTCGCCCGCGCCATGGACAAGGTGCTATCCGTGCTGCGCGCGGCGGGAGGCGCACCGACCGACCTCGCGCGCGTCACGATGTACGTCACCGATCTCGAAGCCTATCGCCAAAGCCGGAAGGCGATCGGGGAGGCGTGGCGCGAGCGGCTGGGGAAGCACTTTCCCGCCGTCGCGCTGGTGGAGGTGAGCGGGCTCGTGGACCCGGGAGCGGTCGTGGAGATCGAGGCCACGGCGGTCCTGGACGGAAGCCGATGACATGCGCCTAGCGCCGCCGAAATCCTTCCTCCTCGAGACGCGCGAGGAGACCGGCGTCGCGACCATCACGCTGAACCGGCCCGAGCGTCTGAACGCGCTCACCTTCGAGGTGTACGCCGAGCTGCGCGATCTTTTTCCCGCGCTCGATCGCGAGGCGGCCGTGCGCGCCGTCGTCCTGACCGGGGCGGGAAGGGCCTTCTGCTCCGGCGGGGACGTCGAGGACATCATCGGCGCGCTCTTCACGGAGGACGCGGCGGGACTCCGCCGCTTCACCGACATGACCTGCGACCTGATCCGGAACATCCGGCGCTGCCGGAAGCCCGTGATCGGCGCGCTGAACGGCACCGTCGCGGGCGCCGGCGCGGTGATCGCGTCGGCCTGCGACATCCGCGTTGCCTCGGAGACGGCGAAGATCGCGTTCCTCTTCGTGCGCGTCGGCCTCTCCGGCGCGGACATGGGCGCCTCCTGGCTCCTGCCGCGGCTCGTGGGGATGGGCCAGGCAGCGGAGCTCCTCATGACCGGAGAGTTCATCGACGCGCGCCGCGCCCTCGAGATCGGGCTCTACCAGAGGGTCGTGGCTCAGGATCGCGTGCTCCCGGAAGCCACCGAGCTCGCGGAGCGTCTCGCCAGAGGGCCCTCGGATGCGCTTGCCGTGACGAAGCAGGCGCTCGAGGCGGAGTGGAGCATGAGCCTGGATCAGGCGCTGGCGCACGAATCGGAAGCGCAAGCCCGTCTCATGGAGCACCCCAATTTCCGGGAGGCGTACGAGGCGTTCCGCTCGAAGCGCGACCCCAGATTCCGGTGATGTCCACTCCCGACCCAGAGCCCGTTCGAGCCTTCCTCGAGGACCGGCACGTCTCGCTTTCGAAGGACGTCGCCGCCTACGCCGCGCGCGAGCTCAAGCCACGCCCCGAGCCCCGGGACGACGACGCCGCCCGCAAGGAGGCGCGAACGCTTCTCACAGAAGTGGGGCGCGCGGGGTACTTCCGTCCCATCCAGGACCAGGACTGGCGCGCGTGCTGCCTCGTGCGCGAGGCGCTTGCCTCGGCGTCGCCGCTCGGGGACGCGGTCTTCGCGCTCCAGGGGCTTGGCACCTTGCCAATCCTGCTATCGGGAAATGCGGCCATGCGCGAGCGCTGGGTAGAGGCGGCAATCGCCGGGCGAGCCATGGCGGCCTTCGCGATGACGGAAGCGGACGCGGGCTCGGACGTGGCGGCGATGAAGACGGCCGCGCTGCGGGACGGCGATTCCTACCGGCTGAGCGGCACGAAGACCTTCATCTCGAACGCCGGGATCGCGGACTTCTACACCGTCTTCGCCACCACCGATCCCGCCGCGGGAGGGAAGGGGATCTCCTGCTTCGTGGTCCCCGCGGACGCGCCGGGGCTCCGGTTCACCCGTCCCCAGATCCTCTCGTCGCCGCATCCCCTGGGCGAGATCGCATTTCAAGATTGTAAGGTCCCCGCCGCGAATCGCCTGGGCGAGGAGGGGCGCGGGATGGCGCTCGGCCTCAAGACGCTCGATCGCATGCGCGCTACCGTGGGCGCCGCGGCGTGCGGCATGGCGGCGCGCGCTCTCGAGGAGGCGTTCTCGCACGCGCGCACGCGGAAGCAGTTCGGGACGCCGCTCGCCGAATTCCAGCTCATCCAGGAAAAGCTGGCGCGGATGGCGACCGATCTCACCGCCGCGCGCCTTCTCGTGTACCGCGCGGCATGGACCGCCGACCGCGGCGCGGAGCGGGTGACCCTCGAGGCCGCCATGGCCAAGGCCTATGCCACGGAAGCGGCGCAGCGCGTCGTGGACGACGCCGTGCAGATTCTCGGGGGCTCGGGAGTCCTGGCCGCGCACCCCGTCGACCGCCTCTACCGCTCCGTGCGCGCGCTCCGGATCTACGAGGGCACGACCGAGATCCAGCATCTCGTGATCGCGGGACAGCTCATGAAGGGCGGCGCCGGGTGAAGGTCCGGGTCATCGGTGGGGGCCCGGCCGGGCTCTTCGCGGCACTTCTCCTCAAGAGACAGGATCCGAAGCACGACGTGCACGTCTACGAGCGGAACCGTCTCGAGGAGACGTTCGGCTTTGGCGTGGTCTTCTCCGACGCCGCCGAGCAGGCGCTGGCGGCGCGGGATCCCGAGATCACGGAGGCGATGGCGACGCTCAGCCACCGCTGGGATTCGATCGAGATCCACCACGCCGGCACCCGGTTCACCTCCACGGGGCACGCCTTCTCCGGCCTCTCTCGTAAGACGCTCCTTCGCGTGCTGGCGGACCGTTGCGGCGCGCTGGGGGTCGGGCTCTGCTTCCAGCGCGACGTGCAGGATCCCGCCGCGGTGATCGCGGAGGCCGATCTGGTGATCGCCGCGGACGGCGCGAACTCCGTCGTTCGCGAGCGCTACCGGGAGGAGTTCCGCCCCTCGGTGGAGGTGCGTCCCAACAAGTTCGTCTGGCTCGGCACCTCGAAGCCCTTCCCGGCGTTCACCTTCTATTTCAAGACCGACCGTCACGGCCTCTGGCGCGTGCACGCCTATCAGTACGAACCGGGCTTCTCCACCTTCATCGTGGAGGCGCGGGAAGAGACCTGGCGCGGGGCGGGAATGGATCGCGCCGGCGAAGCGCAAACGATCGCCTTCTGCGAGCGGCTCTTCCAGGAGGAGCTCCAGGGCCACCGCCTCGTCTCGAACCGCTCCATCTGGCGGAGCTTTCCCACGATCCGGAACGAGCGCTGGCATCACGGCAACATCGTCCTGGTCGGCGACGCGGCGCACACGGCGCATTTCTCCGTGGGCTCCGGGACCAAGCTGGCCATGGAGGACGCCGTGGCGCTGACGGAGGCGTTGTCACGGGACCACGGCCTCGAGACCGCGCTTCAGGCCTATGAGGAAGCGCGGCGTCCGCCCGTGGAGAGCCTTCAGCGCGCGGCGCAGGCCTCCCTCCAGTGGTTCGAGGACACCGAGCGCTACGTCAAGCTGCCGCCGATCCAGTTCGCGTTCGCGCTCCTGACCCGGAGCCTGCGCGTGACGCACGAGAATCTCAAGGCGCGCGATCCCGCGTTCGTCGCGAAGGTGGATACCTGGTTCGCGGAGGAGGCGGCCAAGCGGTCGGGGGTGCGCTTGAGCCTCAGCCCGCCGCCCCCGCCCATGTTCACCCCGTTCCGGCTGCGTGACCTCACGCTCATGAATCGCGTGGTGGTCTCTCCCATGTGCCAGTACTCGGCGGGGGACGGCACCCCGGGAGATTGGCACCTGGTCCACCTGGGCGCGCGCGCCATGGGAGGTGCCGGGCTCGTCTTCGCCGAGATGACCAATGTGAGCGCGGAGGCACGGATCTCCCCGGGCTGCACCGGCCTCTACAAGCCCGAGCACGCGGCGGCCTGGAAGCGCATCGTGGAGTTCGTGCACGGGAACACGGCCGCCAAGATCGCGATCCAGCTGGGGCACGCGGGCCGGAAGGGCTCCACGCGCCTCTCCTGGGACGGGGACAGCGAGCCATTGCCGTCGGGGAACTGGCCGATCCTCGGACCCTCCGCGATCCCGTATTATCCTCACAGCCAGGTTCCCAAGGAGATGACGCGGGTCGACATGGACGCCGCGATCCGGGACTACGTGCGCGCCGCGAAGCTTGCGCTCGAGGCGGGGTTCGACCTCCTCGAGATCCACATGGCGCACGGGTACCTCCTCGCGAGCTTCATCTCGCCGGTCACGAACACGCGCCGGGACGAGTACGGAGGCGCGCTCGAGAACCGGATGCGCTTTCCGCTCGAGGTGTTCGACGCGGTGCGGGCGGCCTGGCCCAGGGAAAAGCCCATGTCGGTGCGCATCTCGGCCACGGACTGGGTTCCGGGCGGGATGGAACCCGCCGACTCGGTCGAGGTGGCGCGCATGCTGAAGGCGCATCAGTGCGATATCGTGGACGTTTCCGCGGGGCAGACGGTGCCGGATCAGAAGCCGGTCTACGGGCGCCTCTTCCAGACGCCTTTCGCGGATCGGATCCGGCACGAGGTGGGGATCGCCACCATGGCGGTGGGGAACATCTCCTCCTACGCGGACGTGAACACGATCCTGGCCTCGGGGCGCGCGGATCTCTGCCTCCTGGCACGGGCGCACCTCTGGGACCCGTACTGGACGCGGCACGCCGCGCACGAGCTGGGCTACAAGCTGGAATGGCCCGACCCCTATGAGTCGCTCGATACCTACAAGCCGCGGTTCACGTGATGAAACGGAGCGCCTGAATGCCCGTCACCTATCAGAGCTACCTCAAGCTGGAGGAGCTTCTCTCCCTCCAGCAGCCGCTCTCCGACGGCCCGGAGCACGACGAGACGCTCTTCATCATCGTGCACCAGGTGTACGAGCTCTGGTTCAAGGAGCTGATCCACGAGACGGACTACCTCAAGTCCCTCTTCGCGAAGCAGGACACGCCGCGTGCGCTCCACACGCTGAAGCGAATCCTGACCATCCTCAAGGTGGTCGTGGCGCAGATCGACGTGCTCGAGACGATGACGCCGCTGGAATTCCTCTCCTTCCGGGCGCGGCTGGAGTCGGGAAGCGGCTTTCAGTCGGCCCAGTTCCGGGAGCTGGAGTTCGCGCTCGGCCAGAAGAACCCGGCGGCCCTGGAGCGCTACGAGAAGGGGAGCAGGGAGCGCAAGGCGCTGGACCGGCGGCTGAACGAGCCCACGCTCTGGGACGCGTTCCTCCGCTTCCTCGCGGCGAAAGG
>Ga0099791_10000120_pt1 | contig 25846 bp, 20 predicted proteins | sample Rivendell_Oct201_7_FD_77318 | JGI IMG/M metagenome (GOLD analysis project Ga0099791, IMG submission 77318) | Vadose zone soil and rhizosphere microbial communities from the Eel River Critical Zone Observatory, Northern California to study diel... | ecosystem: Environmental > Terrestrial > Soil... | reverse complement strand
TCAGTTGCTCCAGGGCCGCCAGCGCGGCGGCGGCCACCGGCGGGGCCATGCCCACGCTGTAGAGAAAGCCGGGCGCGGAGAACTTTAGATACTCCACGAGCGCCGGTTCTCCGGCGACATACCCTCCGCAGCTCGCCAGGGTCTTGCTGAGCGTACCCATCCAGATGTCGACGGCGCGCGGGTCGACCCCGAAATGCTCTCCGATGCCGAAACCGCGCGCGCCCAGCACCCCAATGGAGTGGGCTTCGTCCACCATCAGGAATGTGCCGTGGCGGCGCTTGATCTCGATGAAGCGGTCGAGATCCGGAAAGTCGCCGTCCATGCTGTAGATTCCTTCGATGACGACGACGGCGCGCTCGTGCTTCGCGCGTTCCCGGCGCAGGATGCCATCGAGCGCCTGCCAGTCGTTGTGCGGGAATGAAATGCGGCGCGCTCCCGAGAGCAAGGCACCCTGGAGCACGCTGTTATGGATGCCGGCATCGTGCAGGATCAGATCCTTGCCCCGGAACAAATGCCCCAGCGTGGTGACATTGGTCGCCCACCCGCTCACGAACACCGCGCAGTCTTCCACCCCATGCATCTCGGCCAGCGCTCGTTCGAGCTCGCGCTGGTAGGGGCGCTCGCCAGAGACCGGCCGGCTGGCCGAGGCCGACGTGCCGTAGCGGTCAACTGCCTCCTTGGCCGCCCTCGAGACGGCCTCGTGGCCGCAGAGATCGAGATAGTTGTAGCTCGCGAAGTTGATGTATTCGCGATCACCGATGAGGGCCGTGTTGCGGGCCACGCGTTGGTGGAGCCTGAAGTAGGGCAGGTCGATACCGAGGTGCGCGGCCGCCGCCCTTTGAAGGTGCAGCTCCTGATACCCTGGAAGCTGATCGAAGCGAAGGAAGGCTGACGGGACCGTACTGCCGGCCCCCGGCCCCGGCGCGGCCATTGGCGCATCTTCATCAGCGGTACCGGCCGATCCGGAAGGACGTGTGGCCCGGCGGTCGATCATCCGCTGGATGAGCTTTCCCTTGGCCTCCGGCGATAGCCCAAACAGGTGCTTGCCGGTCCCCGGCTCCGTCACGGCCCCCTCAATCTTCCTCGGAGAGATGTTGTAAGAACTCGGCGACGTCCTTCGGGCTGGGTGTCTCGCCATGGCGAGAGACCAACGTATTCAGGGCTTCCCGCTGGTCGTCGCGTTCCGGGGGCTCGGCTCCCTCTTCGCCCCCGCAGAGCTGGGTGGCGATACGGCCGGCAATCTGCGCGATTGTCGCTCCCCCCGTCACCGCGGTGGGGGGGACACTGATCCCGAAACGGCTCTCGATTGCCGTAACCAGCTCGACCGCCATCAGCGAATCCATGCCCAGATCGTAGATCGTCGCATTGCTGGCGATTTTCTCGACCGGCATCCGCAGCACATTGGCCATCTGCTCGAAGAGCAGCTCGGTCACTGTCTGGAGCACCTCGTCACTGGATAGATTGGCGATCAGCGCGTGGATATCGGCATCCATCGCCCCATCACCGATCTCCTCGGCGGCTCGACCGCCGAGAGCCCTGAACCTCGGCGACTGCATCCCGGGCATCGTCTTCTGCAGCCTCCGCCAGTCGAGATCGGCTACCGCCACTCCGGTGCGATCGGCCCTGAGCAGCTCTTCCAGTTGGCTCAACGCTTGCGCCGAGCTCAGCAACTGACCGCCGATGCGCGCCACCAGCGCGTCGCGAACTCTCTCGTTTCGAGCCAGAAATCCGACATCGCCGATCGGGCCCCAGCCCACGGTGAGCGCCGGCAAGCCGAGGCGACGGCGGCACTCCGCCAGGCTCTCGAGGTACATGTTGGCCGCGACGTAACTCCCCTGACCCGGGTTGCCCAAGGTAGTGGTCGCCGACGAGTACAGGACAAAGAAATCGAGACGCCGGTCGCGGGTCAGCTCGTGCAAATGCCACGCGCCGAGCATCTTGGGGGCCAGAACCCGCTGCAGGCTGTCCCGGCTCAGGTTGCGCACCAGGGCATCCTCCAGGACCATGGCCGCATGGACGACCCCTTTCAGCGGTGGGAGGTCCTGAGCCATTTGCTGAAACACCTTCTGCAGGTCATCGAACCGGGCGACATCGGCGCGGCACACCAGGACTCGGGCACCGGCCGCCTCGAGCTCGGCTACCCCGGCTTGGGCTTCCGGGGAAGCGGCGCCGCGGCGGCCCACCAGGACGAGATTGCGCGCGCCCTTGGCGAATAGCCAGCGCGCCGTCGCAAGGCCGAAGCCACCCAAGCCGCCGGAGATCAGGTAGCTGGCGTCAGGATCCAGCTCGAATTCACCGATGGGCGGAGCGACTACCTGGATCGCCTCGATGGGATTGTCGTAGGACACGACGACCTTTCCGATCTGGAGCGACTGCTGCATGTATCGGAACGCGTCGGCGACCCTCGTGCTGGGAAATGTCCGGTACGGCAAGGGGCGGAACGCGCCCTTGTCGAACAGCTCCATCATCTCTCGGAAGACTCGACCAGCCAGATCACTGCGCTCCTTCATCAGCTGGTCGGCGTCGATCCCGAAATAGGTGATGTTGTTGCGGAAGGGGCGCAATCCGATCTTGGCATTTTCGTAGTAGTCTCGCTTGCCGAGCTCCAGGAACCGTCCGAACGGTTTCAGCACCGTCAAGTTCTTGGACACTGCCTCACCGGAGAGAAAGTTCAGCACGACGTCCACACCGGAGCCGCCGGTAATCTCCAGGATCTCATCGGCAAAGGCGAGACTCCGGGAATCCAGGTCGTGGTCGACGCCGAGAAGGCGCAGAAAGTCCCGCTTCTCCTCGGAACCGGCAGTGGCGAAGATCTCCGCCCCGCAGAACCTCGCATACTGGATTGCCGCCATCCCGACCCCGCCAGCGGCGCCGTGGATGAGCAGCTTCTCACCGCGTCCGAGCCTGGCCAAATGGTTCAGCGCATAGTACACGGTGAAGAAGACGCCCGGAACGGTGGCCGCTTCCTCGTAGGTCCAGTCCCTCGGCACGAGCGCGACGGCCGTCGTCCGAGTGGTCACATGGGAAGCGAAGCAAGCCCTGCCGAAGCAGACGACCGAGTTGCCCACCTCGAGGTCCGTGACGTCGGAACCCACCCTGACCACGTCCCCGGCGCACTCCATGCCCAGCGTCGCCCCGGCAAAGCCGTTCTCCACCGCCTCGTCGGAGAGCATGCCCATGGCATACATCAAGTCACGAAAATTGAGGCCGGTCGCCCGCACGCGGATCTCGATCTCGCCGCTCTGCGGCGGCTGGCGCGGTTCCGCGTACCACCGCAGGTTGTTGAGGGACCCCGGATTCGCAAAGTCCAGGCGGGCCCGTCCGGACGGGTCGGTCTGCGTGAGGACCTCCGGAGCATCCAGCTCGACCCGATCGAGGCGCATCCCGTACCGGGCGTCGGCGGTCACCAGCACCTCGGTTTCCTCGTCGGGCTCCCGCAACTCCGCCATGACGAGCCGCCCCGCGAGGTTGGCCTGACCTTTCGCGTAAAGGTCGATCAACCGGCACTGGAGCTCCGGGTGCTCGTTCATGAGGACTCGTCCCAGTCCCCACAGGGGGGCCTGGGACGGGATCGGGGAATCGACGCCGAGCGCCCCGGAAGCCGAAACGGCACCGGCCGTCACCAGCCACAATCGCGGCGGTCTGTCTGCCTCTCCACGACAGAGAGACTGGGCCAGGTGCATCGCGGTGGCGCAGCGATGGTCCTGCACGACACACAGGTCGGTGTCGGTGGTGTCCGGGGAGAGCGAGAGGCCCATGAGGTGAACAATCTCGGTCACGCGCTTGTCTTCCTCCCGAAGGATGCCGACAAGCCGCTCGAAGTCTTCCGCGTTTTCCGGCGCCACCACAAATTCGTCCTCGCGAGGTCGGCTGAAGTGCTTGCCGGCGGCCACCCGAAAGGGTCGATGCCCGTCAGCACGCAGCTCCTCGACCACGCAGTCGGCGATGGCCGCTGAATCTCCGTCCTGGTCGGAGAGGATCAGGTAGCCCTGGCCCGCCGGCGGCGCCCTATCGACGGTCCCAGGGGTCACCGCGGAATTACGTGCGACCAGTAGATACGCACTGGCGGGGACGTCTGGGGCAGGCTCGGACCACGCCATGGCATCGACGAAGCCGTGATGCAGAACCGCGACACGCCACTCTTCCACGGTGCGCAGTCGGGACACGGGACGGCGGATGTCAGTGGTACGCCGCCACCACTCGGGCTGGATGCCGAAGACCAGATCCGACTGGCGTTCGGGCGGACGCTCTAGCAGCAGCAGCAACCCGTCCCGGCCAAGCAGCCAACGGATATTGTCGAGCGCACGGCCCACATCGTCCGAACCGTGCAACACGTGCGAGGCGACGATGACGTCAAAACTGTTCGCCGCCCACCCCTGGTCGGGCAGATCGCTGTTGATATCCAGCTCCGTCACGCTATGGCTCCCGAGGTGGGCGAGCGCCGCCTGACCACGCGCTCGCACAGCCTCATCAGGGCTCGCGAAGACGTAGTGGCACCGCTCCTTTGGCAAGACCGAGAGCGTGTCGGCCGCGAGGTTCACGGCACCCCCACTCAACTCCAAGATCCGCAGTCGTCGTCCCTTGGGCCACTCTCTGGCGATCTCGCAAAGCGCCTCCCTCGCGGCGAGATTGGTGATGTGCCAGTTCGGGGAGGCGTCGGCCAAATGGGCGCTGATACCGACGCCACCCTTGGACAGCAATGAGGGGGGAGGTTCGCCGCCACGCAGCACCGCGGCCAGGTGCAGACCAGAACGGCCGATGAAGGTGGCTTCGTGCAGATAACTGGGAAAGTCGGCGAGGAGCAGCCGCCAGATCTCCTCTGGACTTGGCAGCTCCGCCGCTTCGGTCAGGCTCCACTCAGAATCCGTGCGCGTGAGGAGGCGATCCTCCTCGAGGATTCCGACCAGCCGCGACACCAAGGCCGCGTGGCGCGAGTCGATGTCCCCCGCCGCCAGCAAGGAGCTCAAGGTGAAATGGCTCCGGCTACCCACCAACCCGTGGATGGTCCGGTAGGCGAAGGCTGCCACCAAAGCGTCGAACAGCGGCAACCCCTGGTTGTAGAAGACCGAACGATGAGGCTGCTCGCTGATCGTCTTCTCCAACCGGGAGACCACGTCGGCGGGGCGCAACCGGGCACTGCCCATGCTGTCATCGTCGCGTGATCTCAGGACGGGCCGAAAGGCGTACCGTCCCGGTATTCCGACGCCCTCGCGAGCCAGCCGAGCACGGCGGAAGCGAAAATCTTCCAGCTCCACCACTGTGTCGCCGGCCTCATCGAGAACCTGAAAGCGCGCGACCACCGATCGCGCACTCCGCTTCTCGATCACGACACGGCAGTACACGGCGGCGCCGCCGGGACGATGATAGGTGACGCGCCCGATGTGAAACGGCAGAAAAGAGACGGGCTTTGGGGAATCGATCGGCCAGGCGCCCAGCCCGACCAGCACCTGCAGGCAGGAATCGAGCAAGCACGGGTGCAGCCGATAGCGGCTCGCCTCGGCCGCGACCGGCGCGGGCAGCCGAATGACCGCGAACGCCTCGTCACCGCTCGACCACATCTCTTCCACGCCAGCAAACGCGGGGCCATAGCTCAGGCCGACCGCGTTCGTGCGCCGGTAGTGTTCTTCACCGGGAATCCGCTCGGCGCGGGCGTCCACGGCACGCCGCACGTCCACCCGTGGTGGGACCGATCGCAAGGAGGGGCTGCGCAACCGCCCGAGCACGTTGAGGATCCAGGTTTGATCACTCAGCCGCGGCCGACTGCGGATAGTGAAGGAGCCGTCGTCGCTGAGCGTGAACCGGACGGTCTTCGAGGCGGTGCCCTCGAACACCAGTGGGGCCCGGATTTCGAGGGACTCCAGCTCGTGGCTCGTCCCTTCCGACTGACCGGCCGCTGCCAACGCGATTTCGATGAATCCTGCCGCGGGAAACATGACCGCGCCACCGACCACGTGATCGGCGAGATACGGGACGCGATCCACGTCCAGGTGGTTCTCCCACACTCCCTCGGCCTGACTCAGGCGGTAGCCCAGCAGCGGATGGTCCAGGGGCTGCCCGAGCGCTCCGAGGGACTCGTTGGTTCGCTCATGCCAGTGCAATTCGCGCTGCCACGGGTAAAGCGGCACGCCGACATACCGGCTGCGGTGGCGGAACACCTTCTTGAAATCGACCGGGCAACCGAGCACGTGGCCGGTACCGAGCACCCGCCACAGGCTCAGCTCGTCGTCCGCATCGCGTTTGAGCGTGGCAAAAGAGCTGCCGGCTGACTTGGCCGCGCGGAGATTCTCCTGCATGTAGCTCTGCAGGATGGGGTGCGGCCCGACCTCGAGAAAGACGCTGAAGCCCTGCTCGAGGAGGGTCGCCACCGCCTTGTCGAGTCGCACTGGCGAGCGGACGTTTTCCCACCAGTACTCGGCATCCAGCGTTTTCCCCTCGAGCATCGCACCGGTGACGGTCGACGCGAAGGGTCGCGAGAGCGGGGCGGGCTCGAGCCCCGCCAGACCCTGCAGCAAGGGTTCTCGCACTCGATCCATGGTCCGGCTGTGGAAGGCGTAGTCGAGATCCAGAATCCGGCAGAACACGCCGCGTCGGTCGAGCCGGGCTTTCACCTGCTCCAGCGCCGGCAGCGGTCCGCTGAGGGTCACGGAGGCTGGGCTGTTGACCGCGGCAATCTCTATCTCCTCGTCATCACGGGCGATCTCGGCCTGCACTTCGGCCAGCGTAAGGCCAACGGCCGCCATGCGACCGTGTCCACGCGTCAGCGCCTGGGCGGCGCTGCGCTCGTGAATGACGCGCACGGCTTGCTCGAGGTCGAAGGCGCCAGCCGCGTAGGCCGCGGCCACCTCGCCGACGCTGTGGCCCAGCACCGCATCCACGCAGAGGCCGCGCGCGATCAACGTCTCGAACAGGCCGACCTGCAACGCGAACAGCAGCGGCTGCGCGATCTCCGTCAAGGCCAATCGAGCGGGCTTCGCCGCGAGCTCTTTCATGACCGAGAAGCCCGCGAGCGGGCGTAGCCGCTCGTCCACCTTCTGCACATGCCAACGGAACAACCGGTCGGTCGCGAGCAGCCGCCGTCCCATCCCCGACCATTGCGAGCCGTTGCCGGAGAACAGCAGAGCGAGCTTGGCGGGACGGGCCACAGTCCGGCCACTGACTACACCGTCGGCGTGTCCGGCAGTGCTGAATGCCTCCAGCCGCTGGGCGAGCTCGACGGCATCGCGGCCGAATACCGCAAGTCGATACTCGTGCTGCTGTCGCCGGGTGGCGGCGGCATGAGCCACGTCGTAAGCCTGAGGCGCCTCGGAACGCGATAGGAGCGCTCGATATCGCTCGGCCGTCTCCTTCAACGCGGGCTCGCTACGCGCCGAAAGGAACAAGGGCACGATGCGGCGCCGAGAGCTCGAGGAGCTGGACCCGTCGGCCCGCGGATATTCCTGCACGATCACGTGGGCGTTGGCGCCGCCGAACCCGAAGGAGTTGACTCCCATCACGGCGCGGGCGCCGTTGTCCGGCAGAGGCGTGTATTCAGTGACGACCCGTAGATTGAGACTGTCAAACGGGATGTTGGGGTTCGGTCTCTCGAAATGCAGGGACGCCGGAATGCCCCGGTGCTCGAGCGCCAGGACGACCTTCAGCAGCCCCACCATGCCCGCGGCCGACTCGAGGTGTCCCACGTTCGTCTTCGCCGAACCGATCGGCAAGGGGTTCGCCGCCCCTCTGGCGACCCCGAGCGCATGGCCGATGGCGGATGCTTCCTGCGGATCCCCGGCCACCGTCCCGGTGCCGTGGGCTTCCAGATAACACACGCTCTCCGGGGCGACTTCGGCCTGCTCATACACCGACCGCAGCAATCCTTCCTGCGCTTCGGACCTGGGCATGGAGAGCCCCTTGCTGCGTCCATCGGCGTTCACGCCCGAACCGATGATCACCGCATGAATGCGGTCGCCGTCCGCTTCGGCTTTCCGGAGGGGCTTGAGAAACAGCAACGCGCCGCCCTCGGCGCGCACGTAGCCCTTGCCGTCGGCGTCAAAAGCGCGACAACGCCCGTCCGGTGCCAGCATGGACGCCTTGGAGAACCCGATGAAGGGAAACGGGCTGAGGAGCAGGTTCACTCCGCCCGCCAACGCCATCGAGAACTCCCCGTGCCACAAGCCCTGGCAGGCATGGTGGATCGCCACCAACGAGGACGAGCAGGCCGTGTCGATCGACACGCTCGGGCCCTGCAGATCGAGGACGTAGGAGATCCGGTTGGCAGCGATGCTGAGCGTGGCCCCGCTCATGAAATACGCGTCGGCCGAGCTGGGATCGTCCACCCGGCGATGGCCCCAGTCCATGCTCGAGATGCCGATGTAGACCGCGCAGTTCGAGCCGGCGAGCCGCTCCGCGACCTGCCCGCCGTCTTCCAGCGCCTCCCAGGCGAGCTCCAGCAAGAGGCGCTGCTGTGGGTCCATCTGGGACGCTTCCCGCGGCGAGATACCGAAGAAGTCGGCGTCGAAATGCTCGACATCGTTCACGACGCCGGCCGAAAACGTGTAGCTCTTGCCGGGCACGGCCCGATTGGGGTGAAAGTAGTAGTCCGTTCCCCAGCGATCGGCGCTGATCTCGCTCACTACGTCGCGGCCCTGCTTGAGGATGTCCCAGAACTCCGCCGGGTTGTCGGCTCCAGGAAACCGACATGCCATGCCTACGATGGCGATACTGTCTCTGGTTCGCAAATTACTGTTCACCTCCCAGCGTGATCTGCTGCGATGCCGGCAGATTCTGAGGATTCTGGCAGATTCTCAGATCGATGTCGATACGGTCGTCAGCCCCACGCCACTCTCGTACCACGACAGCACTCCGCGCCGGACGCCTTGACGCCCGGGCCGGGCCCGGCGCTGTATGGCTCGATCATCGACGCGCTCGCGACCGGCTATGGCCTCATCGAAGGCCACGTGGCGCATAGGAACGATTAAGGCCACCTCCGCGGGGGCGGCCGGCGTCGAGGCGGTCCGGCCTGCCCCGTGAGCCCCGGCGGTGGGCCCGGAACGGCGAGGTCGAGGGGGCGAAGGCGAGGGTCGGCGTCAAGCGCGCCCGCTGGCCCCCAGTGATCCGGCGCCGCCGCGGGCTCGCGGTCAAGGCGCGGGTGCAGGGGGGCGAGAGTGAGGCTTCGCAGGCCTGATCGAGCTGGGAGTCTACCCGATTGCGGCCGAGGCGGGTGGGGCAGGGCCGGGCGGCTCGGGGGCCCCAGAGCGGCGAAGGTGGCGAGGATGGCCTGGACGGCGAGGGGGTCCTGGACGGTAGCGATAACGCGCAGCCGGCCGCCACAGCGGGGACAAGCGAGGACATCGAGTGCGCACACGCGGTGCATCAACGCTGGCCAGGTCCAGGCGCGTGGGGACGGCAGCGTGGGGGCAGGCCTCGAGGGCGTTGCCGTCAGGGGCCGGGCGGCGGGCGAGGCTTCGGCGAGCGGATCCGCCTGGGCTGTGTCGTCGGCGGGCTCTCTAGTAGCGGCGGACGAGCAGGCGTCCGACACGGGCGCGGACGCTGGCGAGGACGTGCGCCACGTCGTCGTTGCTCGGTGGAGGCGCGGGGTGAAAGGTAAGCGGCCCTGGCCGAGCTTCGCTGAAGACGCCGTCGAACACCAGCGTGTGGAAGTGGACATTGAGTTGGAGGCCGCTGCCGAAGCGCTGTATCACCGTGACCGTCCCGGTCTGGCCGCCGCGGATGCCGTGTGAGCGGGCCGTGCGCGCGTAGAAGGCGAGCAGCCCGCGGGCATTCACGCCCAGGACCGCGCGGCACAAGGCGTGATCCCAGGCCAGCCGGTAGCGCAGGCGATACGGCAGCGTTAGGACCCACTGACGCACCGGGACCCGCGGTAGCACCTCGTCAACAATAGAGGCGGCGCGCTCGGCCATTCGCCGCCCCCCGGGGACATGTGTCCCCTTGGCGCCACCGATCGAGGTTCCGAAGCCGCTCGCTGAACTCGTCGCTGATCCCACGCTCGTCCGCTCCCTGCCGAAGCCGCTCTGTGTCCAGGTGCTCGCGGTGATGCTCGCCCGCCTCCTCGAGCCTGTGCCGGCGCCTGAGCCCGCGCCGCCCGACGAGCCGCCGATCGGGCGCGCTGAGGCAGGCCGTCGGCTTGGGTATCGGCCGGGGACCGGGAAGAAGATCTGCAACCAGGACCGGTTCAAGAAGTTTCGGCTCCCGTCGGCGACGTGCCGGTCGCGGTGGTCGCCGGCGGCGATCCGCGAGCACGTGAACGGGACGGCGTGATGGAGCGCCGTCGTGGCGACGGGCGAAAGTACCAGCGCCCGAACAAGGCTAGCGGGCTGTGCTGGTACGTCTGGTGGTGGGCGAATGGGAAGGACAACTACCGGAGTGTTGCGCAGGCGCTGCACAAGCGACCCGAGGACGTCACCGAGAAGGAGGCCGAGGCGTTCCGGCGCAAGATGATCCGGGAGAAGGGGTCGAGGACGTCCGCGCCGATCAGTTCGAAGCGCGTGACGGGCCGCATGGTGCTGGCGGCGTACCGGATTCACCTCGAGCTCAAGAGCAAGATGAGCTGAAGAACCTGAGTGAGCTGCCCGCGCACCTGCTCGAGCGCAAGGAGAAGTCGCTCCGGGGGACGCTGCGGGAGCTGGAGGCGATCGACCGGTGGCTCGGAGACGAAGTCGTGACGCCCATGATGTACCCGGTGCTGGAGGCGAGGGTGGCCGAGCTGCTGGAGACGTTCAAGCCTGGCACGATCAGCTCGCGATTCGCGTTGTTCTACGCGGCGTGCAAGCAGGCAGTGAAGCCGGGCCGGCTCCAGGCGGTCCCAGTGTTCCTCACGATCTCGGTCGTCGATAACGTCCGGCAAGAGACGATCGCGCCCGACGAGCACGAGCGGATCCTGGCGCAGCTCGACGACCCGGTCGACCAGGACATCGCGCTTTTCTTGCGGTTGCGGCTGGCGGCCGGGCGAGCCGCTGCTGCTCACATGGCCGATGCTCCGCCGCGAGCCCGTCCCGCACGCGTGGCTGCCGACCTCGAAGACGGGGCTCGGGAAGCTGTTCGTGTTCCACGAGCCGCAGGCGATCGCACTGCTGGCCCGCCTCCGGTCACGGGTCCGCCTCGACGTGCCGTTCCTCTTCCATCGCAACGGGCGCCCGATCGCGTACTCGACGCTGTGGACGCACTGGGAAGACGCCACCACCGCCGCGGGGCTGCCGAGAAGCACATGCAGGACTATCGGCGCTCGGCCTACGAGCGGCTCCTGGGGGCCGGGGTCGATGAGGAGACGGCGATGATCTGGGTGGGGCACGAGTCGCGGCGGACCATGTCGCGGTACAACGTGCGCACTCTGCGGCGGGTCCAGGCGGCGTTGGAGCGGGTCATCGCGTTCGAGAACCCGCGCAACACCCGTGCGGGCGAGACCGGTGGAGGGACAGGTTCGCCATCATGAAACGGATTTACCAGACTGGTGCGAGCCTCCACTACAAAAGTTCCCGGCGAGGGTGTAAGTCTTACTCGGGCCCTGGGCGCCCTCGGGGAGGCGTGATTAGATGACGGACCGTTACCGCCTGCCCCCGGCGCGGCACACTACTTGCTGACCTCATAAGGAGGTTCGTCCCATGACGCGTGTCATGATCCTCAGCACGCTCGCCCTTACCCTGGCCTCGTGTGCCGCGTCCGGGCCCGCGAAGCCACAGCGGAGCGAGTTCGAGGACGTCCCGGTGCCCTCGGGCCTGACCCTGGACTCGAGCCGGACCACCATCATCGAGTCGCCCACCCTGAAGGCGGCGCGTCTCTTCTACAAGAGCCGGATCAAGCCCGAGAGCCTCGCGGTCGCATACCGCACGTCGCTCGAGGCCAACGGATGGCGCCACATCTCCTCCACCACCTCGGCGGGCAAGGGCACGACCCAGGTCTACGAGAAGCAGGACAGCTCGCTGCAGGTGCTCATCTACGAGGGTTGGTACTACACATGGACCGAGGTCTCGACCACCCGCATTATCGCTCGCCCGGCCCCCGCCACCCGGTAGCCGGCATCGCATCGCGACTGGCCTACCTCCTGCTCCTCGGTGGGTGCGCGGCGACCCAGTCCGCCTACGCTCCGGTCCCGGCGCGGGACGCGAGCGTGGACGATCGCGTCACCGCCGTCGAGGGGCGGCTGGGCGAGATGAACCAGCGCCTCGACCAGGTCGGCGGCCAGGTCAAGCGCCTCGAGGGCGGGGTGGCCACCGCCCAGGGCCGCGCCGACGAGGCCGCCAAGAAGGCCGAGGGCGTGGACGGCCGTCTCACCCGTCTGTGGACGAACCGCTTCAACCAGAAGCAGGCGGACAGCCTCGAGGTCTACTTCTCGCCGGATAGCATCGAGCTGACCGACGCGGCCCAGACCGCGCTCCTCGCGGTGGTCCGCGAGATGGAGGCCCACCCGACGCTCACGGTAGAGCTCGGCGGCTACACCGATCCGCGCGGAGCGCTCGACTACAACTACGGGCTGAGCCAGCGACGGGTGGACGCGGTGCGACGCTTCCTCATGGACAAGGGCATCCAGCTCGCGCGCATCCAGGCCGCCAGCCTCGGCCCGATCGCCACCGCCGGCATCCCGGACGTGAAGAAGCGCCGCGTGACCGTCCGCCTGATGGCCGACCAGGAGTAGGGTCAGGCCCCGTTCTTCTGGGCCGGCTGATAGGTGCCGGGCACCGCGCGGAAGCCGATGGCGAGCCGGTTCCAGCTGTTGATCGACACGATGGCGGCGGTCAGACTCACCACCTCTGCCTCGGTGAAGCGCTTGCGGACCTCCTCGTAGAGGTCGTCCGGCGCGTGGGTCTGGTGCACGAGGGTGAGCGCCTCCGCCCACGCCAGCGCGGCGCGCTCACGCTCGCTGTAGAACGGCGTCTCGCGCCACGCGTTGAGCTCGTAGAGCCGCTGCTCGGTCTCGCCCGCCGCGCGCGCGTCCTTGCTGTGCATGTCGAGGCAATACGCGCAGCCGTTGATCTGGGAGACGCGCATCCTCACCAGATGGAGCAGCGCTGGGTCGAGGCCCGAGGCCCTCACGAAGCCCTCGAGTCCGGCCATCGCCTTGTAGGCGGCGGGGGAGACCTTGCTCAAGTCGAGTCTGGCCTGCATCGATGTTCTCCTGTTGGGTGCGACCGGTGGCTGAGGCGATCCACGTCATTGGACTGCTCCCGGTTCTCCGCCAATCACGTGAGGTCGCGCTCGCTCGGCGCACGGTAGAATGGCGCGATTTCGCTTTCCACGAGATTGTGATGCCGGGCTCCGGTAAACGGTTCCCGCGCTCGCCGCGTCCGATCGCCATGACCACCTACCGGATGCTGGCCACCTCGGCCGTCGCGCTGCTCATGGCCGGCTGCGTCGTCGCGCAGCCGGTGGTCGTGAGGCGGCCGCCTCCTCCTCCGCCCGTCCGCGTCGAGATCGCGCCGGTGGCGCCGACCCCCGCCCACGTGTGGATCCCCGGGCACTGGGGCTGGCACCGCGAGCACTACGTGTGGGTCCCCGGCCACTGGGAAGTGCCGGCCTCCCCCGGCTACGTGTGGGTGCCGGGCGGCTGGATGCCGCGCGAGGGCGGCTACGTCTGGGTCGAGGGTCACTGGCGCGCGCGCTGAGCGCGCCGCCGGTGAATCGGTCCTACATCGGGGGGACGAGCCCGTCCTTCCCCACGAGCACGCGCCCGGCGGTCACGGTGCCGTCGGGATGCTGCTGGGCCGGGATGAACACGTGAGCGCCGGGCTGGAGCATCGCCTTGTCCCCGGGCGCGAACGTCACGATCGGCACGTCGGTGGGCACCGCCACCGTGACGCTGCCACCCTTGTGCTTGAGCGTCAGGATCGGCCCGTCTACCCGCTCGACCATCGCGTCCACCGTGGCGTTGGTCATGGTGCTGCCGGGCGAGAGATCCCACGGATAGTGGCCCTCGCCGGTACCGCGCCCCGACTCGGGAAAGATCAGCACCTCCTGGGCGCGGAAGGTCCCGTCCGGCTGGGGCAGCGCGGCCGCGCCCACGAAGGCGCCGGTCTTGATGTCGGATAGCGCCGCCGTCACCACCGCGGTCACCCCGACGGTGTCGGCCAGGCGCACCTCGACGCTCGAGTTGTCGCGTGAGGCGATCGTCAGGGTCTGGCCGGACACCTTGGCGATCGCGCCCCGGACGCGGATGGGCACCTGGGCGCTCGCGATCGCGACCATGGTGGCCACCACGACCATCGTCAGCGTCAGCGTCTCGACCGTCTTGAGTCTCATGGCAGGAGCGCCTTTCCCTCCGCGGAGGGCAGCGAGAGGTCCAGGCGACGCGCGAGGGTCGTCGCGATGTCGCGCATGTCGATGAGGCCGAGCGAGCGGCCCGCGGGCACTCCCGGGCCGACCAGGAAGAACGACGCGCGCATGTCGGGCAAATCGGGGAGGTGACCGTGCATGCCGCCGACCGCGGCCTTGCCGGTGAGCGGGCCGTTCAGGCCCGAGCCGGCGTGCCACTCGGGCTTGAGCCCGACGACGAACGCGGCGCCCGGGAACCCGCCCCGATCGCGCAGGGCCGCCGCGTCGAGGACGCGGTCGATCCCGTTGGCCGGGTCCGCCGCGAGGCGCGCGAGCAGCGCGCGCACCTTCTCGAGCGTGGCCGCGTCCGCCGGGTCCTTCAGCATCACCGCGATGGAGCCACCCGCGGTCCACGGCATCGCCTGCCACTCGGAGACCTTGCCCTGGGCGTTCACGGTCAGGAGACCGGCGCGACGGAACTCCCCGGTGAGGTTGAGCTGCATCGTGGTCCGCGCGAAGCCGTGATCGGAGACGATGGCGACGTAGGCGCGCCCGGGCGAGACCGTCTCCGCGGCGGTGCGCAGCGTGCCGACGACCGCGTCGAGGCGCTCCAGCACCGCCAGGCTCTCCGGGCTGCCGGGACCGCTCTCGTGCTCGGCGTGATCGAGCGCGATGAGGTGCAGGGTGAGCAGATTGGGCCGCTTCTTCTCGAGGATGCGCACCGCGTACCGCCCGCGCTGCTCGTCCGACTCCGGCGTGAGCGCGCGCGGGTACGGGCCCAGGTCCGCCTCGAGCTCGGCGAGAAGTCCCGGAGTCGAGACCGCGCGCAGCAGCTTGGCGTCGTCCGGGCTGCCCGCTCGCCAGAACTCCGGGATGTTCCAGGTCACGCGGGCCCCCACGCTCGCCGGCCATTGCACGCTCGCGGTGCTGAGTCCGGCGCGGGCCGCGGCGTCCCAGAGGGTGGGCACCCGGATGTCCTCTGCGTACCAGTACCAGCCGCTCTGGTTCTCGCGCAGCGGGTCGAAGACCACGTTGGCCAGGATGCCGTGCCGCGCCGGCCACACCCCGGTGATCAGCGTGGTGTGGCTCGGGTAGGTCACGGTGGGAACGACGCCCTGCACCCCCTCGGCGTGGGCTCCATCGGCTAAGAAGCGGCGCAGGTTCGGGATCTTGAGGCCCAGGCTGTCGGCCGCGATCACGTGATCGGGACGGAGCCCGTCGATCGAGATCATCAGCAGCAGCGGGGTCTGCACCGGCTGCTGCGCGGCCGCGCCGCCCACCACCGCGAGCACGGCCAGCGCCAGGGCCAGCCGGAACGCGAGCCGGACCGAGCGACGGCGGTCGGGTATCATGGCGGAGACAGCATATAGCACGATCCGGGAGATGGCCATGAAGACGCGGGCGGCGATGCGGCTGGCGGGAGTGCTGCTGACGATGAGCGCGCCGATCGTTTCCGGCGCCCACGCGCAGGACCTCGAGAAGCTCGCGATGGCGCGCGTGCGGCTCACCACCGACGCCGCGCTCACCCACGGCTGCGGCCGCGTCGGCTCCGTGCACGACGATTCGGTCAAGGACCTGCGCCGCAAGATCGTGAAGATGGGCGGCAACACCGGGCTCCTGTCCTTCGGCGGGTCGGAGGACCTGTCGACCGTCTTCGCCGAGGTGTTCCGCTGCGTGGGACCGCCCGCGAGCGCGCCCGGCAGCGCCCCGGCGCGGATCCCGGCGCCCCCGGCCGGGCCGCCTCCGGCGCCGCCCCCGCCTCCCGCGGCCCCGGGGCCGCCGCCTCCCCCGCCGACCCGATGACCGATTCGGCGGCGCGGGGCTCCCGCTAGTCCTGGACGAGCTTCAGGAACTGCTGGGTGCGGGCCTCGCGCGGGTGCTCGAGGACCTGCTCGGGCGTGCCCTCCTCCACGATGCGGCCGTCGGCCATGAAGACGATGCGGTCGGCCACCTCGCGGGCGAAGCGCAGCTCGTGGGTCACCACGATCATGGTCATGCCCGCCTCCGCGAGTCTCCGGATCACCGAGAGCACCTCCGACACCAGCTCCGGGTCGAGCGCGGAGGTCGGCTCGTCGAAGAGCATGACCCGCGGCGAGATGGCGAGCGCGCGCGCGATGGCGACCCGCTGCTGCTGCCCGCCGGAGAGCCGCGAGGGCAGGTGATCGGCGTGGTGGGCGAGCCCCACGCTTCCGAGCAGCGTGGTGGCCCGCGCGCGGGCCTGGTCGGGACGCTCCCCGTGCACCCGCACCGGCGCCTCGCAGATGTTCTCGAGCGCGGTCAGGTGCTCGAAGAGGTTGAACTGCTGGAAGACCATGCCGATCCGGGCGCGGGCCCGCTCGCGCGCGACGTGGCGCGAGGGCCGGAGCACGCCGTCCACGCGCTCGTAGCCCACGTGCGCGCCGTCCACCGTGATCTCGCCGCGGTCCATCGGCTCGAGGTGGGCGATGAGCCGGAGCAGCGTGCTCTTGCCCGAGCCGCTCGGCCCCATCAGGGTGACCACGTCGCCGCGGTGCACCGTGAAGTTCACCCCCTGCAGAATGGCCCGGTGCCCGTACGACTTCCAGACGTCGGCGCAGCGCACGAACGGCCCCGCGGCGTCGGCGCCGGTACGCGCGGCCCGCCCACCCACCAGCTCGACCAGGTCGACGCGCGCGGCCGGCGTCGCCGCGTGGACGGATGTCCCCGCGCCCGCGGCGGGCGCGGGCTTGCCCTCCGGGAGCCGCCAGCGGAAGCCGAAGAGCCGGCCGAGCGCGCTCTCGCTCCGCGGCTTCTGGCTTCGATCTACGTCGGGGCTCACCCGCCGCTCCAGGAGGAACTGGATCCCGGTGATCAGGGTGGTGACGGTCAGGTACATCACGCCGGCCGCCGCGAAGACCGGGAAGAACTTGAAGTTCTGGGCCACGATCTGCTGGCTGCGGAGGGTCAGCTCGTTGACCGCGATGACCGAGGCGAGCGAGGTGCCCTTGAGCACGCTGATCGCGTCGTTGCCCACCGCGGGCAGGATCGCGCGCATCGCCTGGGGGAGCACGATGCGCCGCAGCGTGAGCAGGGAGCTCATCCCGAGCGAGGCGGCGGCCAGGGTCTGATTGCGGCTGACCGACAGGATGCCGCCCCGGATGATCTCGCCCGCGAAGGCGGCCTCGTTGAGCGAGAAGCCGATGATCGCGGTGGTCACCGGAGGCATCACGATGCCGATGAACGGCAGCGCGTCGAACAGGAACACCAGCTGGAGCAGGACCGGCGTGCCCCGGATCAGCCACACGTAGGTCCAGGCGAGCCCCGCGAGGAGCCGGTAGGGGGACAGGCGCATCAGCGCGATCAGCAGGCCGAGCGCGAGCCCCCCCGCCATCGAGGCGAGGAAGATCCGCAGCGTGAGCCACATCCCCTCCAGCAGGAAGGGGAAGGTCAGGTACTGGAGGAACGCCCCCATGTCCCCGGAGCTCGCGCTCGGCCGGCCGGCGCCTCCGCGCTAGCGGCCGATCTCGACCGGGATCGCCAGCGTCGGATCGATCCCATTCTTCTGCATCAGCGCCTTCTGGGTGCCGTTGGCCTGCAGCTCGGTGATCGCGTCCTTGACCGCGGTCACCAGCTCCTCGTTGCCCTTCTTCACCGCGACCCCGATCTTGATGCCGCTGCGGAAGTAGTAGGCCCGCTCGAACTTGTCCGGGTTGGTCCGCACTACCTGGTCGACCAGGACCACGTCGTACATCGAGACGTCGGCGCGGTCGTTCTCGAGCGCCCGCGAGGTGGCGGGCGCGTTCGGGTACGGGGTGATCTCGATGGCGGGCTTGCCCGCGGCCACGCACTTGGCGCTCGCGTCCTGGAAGCCCTTGTCCTCGACAGTGCCCAGGATCGGCGCGGCGCGCTTGCCGCAGACGTCCTCGATGGTCTTGATGCCCTTCGGGTTGCCCTTCTTGACGATCCCGGCGGTACCGGTGGTCGCGTAGTTCACGAAGTCGGCGGCCTGGGCCCGCGCCGGCGTGTAGTAGATGTTCGACCAGATCAGCTGGATCTGTCCCGCCTGGAGCGTCGGGACCAGCGTCCCGAAGTCGAGGCCCACCAGCTCGTACTTGAGCCCGAGACACTTCATGGCCGCTTCCACCATGTCGGGATCCTGGCCGATGATCTTGCTCGGGTTGTTCGGATCGCGGTACATGATCGGCGGCAGGGTCGGGTCGAGCCCGACCTTGAGCGTCTTGCCGGCCAGCCCCGGATACTTCGTCGCCACCTTGTCGGGCTCGCAGGCCGCCTGCGCGGGTCCCGCCGTCCCGAAGCCCACCGTCGCCGCCACCAGTCCCGCCAGAACCGCCCCCGCCCAGTTCCTCATCCTCCGGCCTCCATTCCTCACGCGAAGCAGTGCACTGCAGTGGCGGGCGCGCTCAGGCGCCCGTGCTCGTCCGGCGGCGGAGCACGTGACGTCCGCGGCCGGCCTGGCTCACGAGCTGGCCCTTCCGGGCCACGACCTCGCCGCGGGAGAGGGTCAGCACCGGCACGCCGCGCAGCTCGAAGCCGTTGAACGGATCGTAGCCGGCCCGCGAGTGAAGCCGCCGCTCGTCGACCACGCCCCGGCCCGCCGGATCGAAGAGGACCATGTCGGCGTCGCTGCCCACCGCGATCGTGCCCTTCTGCGGATAGAGCCCGAAGATGCGCGCCGGGTTGGTCGAGAACGCGGCCACGAAGGTCTGCACCGAGATGCGGGCGCCGCCGACCCCTTCCGAGTAGATCACCGGCATCTCGGTCTCGAGCCCGGGCACCCCGTACGGCACCCGGGTGAAATCCTGGGCCCCCGCCGCCTTCTGCTCGACCGTCCACGAGGTGTTGTCGCTGCCGATCGCCTGGATGTCGCCCGAGCGCAGGCCCTCCCAGAGGGCGGCCTGATCGCGCGCGGTGCGCAGCGGCGGCGCGCCCACGAACTTGGCCGCCTCCGCCCCGCCCACCGCGTAGCGCTCCTCGGTCAGCGCCAGGTAGATCGGGCGCGTCTCCGCCCACACCCGCACCCCGCGCCGACGGGCCGCGCTCACCGCGTCGAGCGCGTCGGCACACGAGAGGTGCACGATGTAGATCTCGGCGTCGACCAGCGCCGCGTAGTCGATCGCCCGGCGGGTGGCCTCGGCCTCCGCGAGCGCGGGCCGGCTCGCCGCGTAGTAGCGCGGGTCGCGGTGTCCGGCCGCGAGCAGGTTGCGCGTGCAGTGATCGAGCATGTCGCCGTTCTCGGCGTGCACGTTGACCACCACGCCCACCTTCCGCGCCGCGTCCAGCACGCGGACGATCGCCTGGTCGCCGATCCCGAACTCGTTGATCATGAACACCTTGATGCTCGGGTAGCCGATGTCCACCAGGCGCGGGATCTCGGCGAGGGTCCGGTCGCTCGCGTCGGACACGATGACGTGGAACCCGTAGTCGACGTGGGCGCGCCCCACCGCCTTGGTCTTCCACGCCTCCAGCGCCGCGGTCAGGGACTGGCCGCGGACCTGCCACGCGTAGTCGCAGATGGTGGTGACCCCGCCGCACGCGGCGGCCGCGGTGCCCGACTCGAAGTCGTCGACGCTCCGTATCCCGCCCACCTCCGCGTCGAGGTGGGTGTGCACGTCCACCCCGCCGGGCAGGACGAGCAGCCCGGCCGCGTCAATCTCGCGCCGGCCGGTGGGCAGCGATGGAGCCAGCGCGGTGACCTGGCCGCCGTCGACGCCCACGTCGGCCCGGATCGACTCGATGGCGGTGACCACGGTCCCTCCGCGCACCACCAGCTCGTGGCTCATCGCGGCTCCGGGTCGGCCGCCGCGTCCACCGGCAGGAGCGGCGCGAGATAGTCGTGGAAACGCAGCAGGTGGGCCCGCATCAGGCGCTCGACCGCGCCCAGGTCGCGCGCCCGCAGCATGGCCACCATCTCGGCGTGCTCGTCGAGCGCGCGCACGTCGCGGCCGAGGCGGGCGAACGCGAAGTGCTGGTAGCGCGTCTGGTGGCGCCTGAGGTTCTCGTGCAGCTGGACCACCTTGCGGTTGCCGCAGGCTCCGACGAGCAGGTCGTGGAACTCCAGGCCGAGGTCGAAGTTCTCCTGCAGATCGACCCGGTACCCCGGCGCGCGCGATCGCTCCACCTGCTCCTCCATCGCCCGCAGCACCGCCTCGTCGAGTCGCTCGATGAACAGCCGGGCCGCGAAGCTCTCCAGCATGATCCGCACGTCCAGCATGTCATGCAGATCGACCGCGCTCAGCTCGCTCACCCGGGCCCCGCGGTGGGCCAGCGAGGTGATCAGCCCCTCGGTCTCGAGGATGCGGATGGCTTCCCGCAGCGGCGAGCGGCTGACCCCGAGCAGCGAGACCAACTCCCGCTCCCGGATCCGCTCGCCCGGCTTGAGCCGTCCGGCGATGATCGCCTCCCGGAGGGCGTGGACCACCCGGTCTCGGATGAGGCCCGGGTCGGCGAAGCGGATGCGCGAATCGGTGGCCTTGCTCACGGGTGGTCGATTGTATACCAGAGGAATCCCACGAGGGTCAAGACGACCTTGGAGACGGCGATTGGGGTATCCTCTCGGGCATGGCGTGGGACCCCGCTCAGTACCTGAAGTTCGCCGACCACCGGCTCCGGCCGGCGGTGGATCTTCTGAATCGCCTCGACCTCGACCACCCGGGGGAAATCTACGACCTCGGGGCCGGCGCCGGCAACGTGACTCGTCTCATCAAGGAGCGCTGGCCCGACGCGCGGGTCACCGGCGTGGACGACTCGGAGGCCATGCTGGCCAAGGCCGCCGCCACCGCGCCCTCCATCGCCTGGCGGCAGGCGGACCTGGCCACCTGGCGGCCGACCCAGCCCGCGGACCTGATCTACTCCAACGCCGCGCTCCACTGGCTGCCCGGCCACGAGCGCGTCTTCCCGGCGCTGCTGGGTGGCCTCGCGTCGGGCGGCGTGCTCGCGGTCCAGATGCCGCGGAACTTCGGCGCCCGCTCGCACACCGCGATCTCCGAGGCGGCCCTGGCCGGCCCCTGGCGCGCCACCCTCGAGCCGCTGCTGCGGCCGGCCCCGGTGGCCGATCCGGATTTCTACTATGGCGTGCTCGCGCCCCGCGTGGCCGCGCTCGACATCTGGGAGACCGAGTACCTCCAGGTGCTCGAGGGCCGCGACCCGGTGAAGGAGTGGACGAAGGGAACCTGGCTCAAGCCGCTGCTGGATGCCCTCGCCGAGCCCGAGCGCTCCCGCTTCGAGACCTCCTACGCCGCGCTGGTGGCCCAGGCCTACCCGCCGCGCGCGGACGGCCGTACCCTGTTCCCGTTCCGGCGCCTCTTCATCGTGGCCCGGGCCAAGTAGGAGCGGAGCGACTTGAAGATCGACCGGATCGACGTCTACTGGCTGAAGCTGCCGCTCGCCTTCGTGTGGAAGACCTCGTACGCCGACCAGTCCTTCACCGACACCATCCTGGTGCGGATGGAAGGCGGCGGCCACTACGCGTGGGGCGAGAGCTGCCCGCCCTACATCCCGGCCTACTCCGCCGAGCACACCCTCGCCACCTTCCACACCCTGCGCGAGCACATGGCCCCGCGGATCGTCGGGCAGGACATCGAGATCGCGCAGGATCTCCTGGACCGGCTGGCCTTCATCAAGGGCAACCAGTTCGCGCGGGCCGCGCTCGACATCACCTGGTGGGTGCTCGACGCCAAGCGCCGCGGGCTACCGCTGCACCGCGCCCTCGGCGGCACCGCCGACCGCGTGGCGGTGGGGGCCGACTTCGGGATCCAGGACTCGCTCGACCTCCTCATGGCGAAGGTCCAGGGGGCGGTCGACGCGGGCTTCCCGCGGGTGAAGCTCAAGTTCCGCCCGGGGTGGGATCTCTTCATGGTGGAGGCGGTGCGCGGCACGTTCCCGGACCTGACCATCCACATCGACTGCAACGCGGCCTACTCGCCGGCCGACACCCCGCTCTTCCGCTCGCTCGACCGCTTCAAGCTCGCCATGATCGAGCAGCCGCTGGCCGACGACGGCATGAGCCTGGTGAACCACGCGGCTCTGCAGCGGCAGATCGGGACGCCGGTCTGCCTGGACGAGAGCGTCCAGAGCCTGGCCCACGTGGAGGCGGCCATCGCGCTCGAGAGCTGCCGGGTCGTGAACATCAAGATGGCCCGCGTGGGCGGGCTCACCGAGTCCCGCCTGATCCAGTCGCGGTGCGCCGATCACGGCATCCCGTGCTGGGTGGGCGGCATGCTCGAGAGCGCGGTGGGCGGGGCCATCTGCGCCGAGCTGGCGACCCTGGCCAACTTCACCTACCCGGGCGACATCTTCCCCTCGTCCTACTTCTACACCGACGACCTGGGCAAGCCCGAGATCGTGCTGAGCGGCCCCGGCGAGGTGGCCACCTCGCGGGTACCCGGCATCGCGCAGGAGCCCGACCCCGCGCTGCTCGCGCGGTGGACCGCGGCGCACGCCACGTTCGGCCGCACTCCCGCCCGGTAGCCTCCCCGCCCCCCTCCGTCACGGACTCTTCACGCCCGCGCCATCCAGGCGTCGCGGGCGGGGGCTATCGTTTCGTCAACGACTGGAGGCCGGTCATGAACCTACGCGCGAGGGCGGTGGCGATCGCCAATCAGTTCGAGGGCCGGTGCACCTGCTCGACGATGGACGGCGGCGTGGACTGCCGCTGGTGCCAGGTCTTTCGCGAGCTGCTCCGGACCCACCCGCTGGAGCCGCGGCCGACCCGCTCCGCCGCGACTCCCGCGGCCAGCCTGTCGACGCCCTGACCGCCGCGGACTAGGCGAGCCGCTGGCGCGGCTGGCGGCTCGACTGCAGGTGCCGCTGCAGGAACGGGATGAGCTTCTGCCACGCGTCGCGGGCGGGCCCCTCGCGGTAGGTGACCGGGTTGCTGAAGTTGAGGAAGGCGTGACCGGCGCCGTCGTAGCGGTGGAACTCGTGGCCCTTGCGGTACTTGTCGAGCTGGGTCGAGAGCCGGTTCACGTCGGCCGGCGAGGGATTGGCGTCCTCGTTGCCGAAGAACCCCGCGATCGGGCAGTGCACGTAGGGCGTGAGATCGAAGGGCGTGGGCCCGTCGCCCCACGCCTTCATGATGTTGCCGCCGTAGAACACGCCCGCCGCCTTGAAGACCGGCTTGGAGGCCGCCATGAGGTATGCGACGCGGCCGCCCATGCAGAAGCCGATGATCCCCACGTCGCCGAGCTGGGTGTCCTTGAGCCGGCGCGCGTAGTTGACCGCGGCGCTGACGTCGTTGACCACCTCCGGATCCCGCAGCCGGCCGATGCGGGTCATCATGTCGCCGCCGTCCTCGGGCTGTCGGTGGTAGAGCTCGGGCGCGATGGCGAGGTAGCCGTGCTGCTCCGACAAGGTCTCGACGCGATCCTGGATGAACCGGTCGACCCCCGGGCCGTGCTGGATGACGATGACCGCGGGGAATGCCCGTCCGAGGCTCGGCATGCCCACGTACAGGCGCATCGGCGAGCCATCGACGTCGATCTGATCCCACTGCGCCATGCCGCGCCTCCTCCGACGAACGCCCGTGAGAAAAACGGCCCGGCGGCGGAACCGGTGAACCGCCTGCCGGGCCTCGGTTTCTCGCGCGCAGGATCACGACCCTGCGGCATGTCCCGACGATGAGCCGGGATCTCGTAGTGCGCTAGCTAGCTTCGCGCGTCATCAGGCCAGAGCCACGCCCGATGACGCGCCGTACGAGCCGGGTGGCGTGTTATCCATCCTGATTCTCCCCTGTCTGGTTCACGGCGCGACGGGAGGCGGCGCCTCACCTTCCGTCGCCCTCCAGGAAACCGCTCCCCACCCCTCGTTGTCAAGCGGCAGTGCGTCGTGCGCTGGCGGAGCGCCCGCGCCGGGCGTACACTCCGGCCATGCGTCGCCTGCTCGTCGCCACGCTGGTCGCGATCCTGGTCGCCGCGCTCGCCCCGATGGGCGCCGCGGCCCAGGAGGTCCGCGTCGGGATCCAGACGGAGGACCCCTCCACACCGGCCACCGGCCGCCCCCCGGCGCCTCGACCCCGGCCGCATCGGCCCCGGCCCTTCTTCTTCCCCTGCTGCGTGGACACGGCGTACCTTCCCGCCCAGCCGCCGGAGCCCGCCCCGCCGCCGATCCTGTACGTGGTCCCGTCTCCTCCGGCCCTGATCTACATCGCCCCACCGCGGGTCAAGCCCGCTCCCGAGGTCCGGCTGCCGACCGGCCGCTGGGAGCGGCACGGCAACGGCAAGGAATACCCGTACACCTGGGTGTGGGTGGGGATCGCAGGCAGCCCGCCGCTCAGCGCCGGGCTCAACCGCTGACCACCTAGCCGTAGCGCCGGTTGCTCCGCCCGATCCCGCTCCGGTCGTACTGCGCCTTCAGCTCGGCAAGCCCGCGCGAGCCGCCCAGCTCAGCCCGCCGCTCGACACGATCTGAGTGGGCACGGGCCCGGGGAAGGCGTGGGTCTCGGCGGGGCGCAGCCGATCCATCTCGTCCCGGCTCAGCAGTCTCATGTCAGGGAGCCGGCAGGCGACCGACCAGCGTCTCGATCGCCAGGCCGATGGCGAGCAGGCGCCGGTCGCTTCCGGCGGGACCATCGAGCTCGAGGCCGATCGGCAGGCCGGCCGGCGTGCGTCCGATGGGCACGCTCAGCCCGGGGATGCCCGCGTTGCTGCCCGGATCGGTGTTCTGGATGAAGGTAGGGAAGGTCGGGACCTGGGACCCGTTGAGCAGCGTCGTGGCGTCGTCTCCGACCGGCGCGGCGGGCAGCGGCGTGGTGGGGAACACGAGCGCGACGATGTTGTGCTTGCGGAAGGTCTCCGCGTAGAGCTGCTGGAGCAGCGGCCGCGCGGCGAGCGCGTCCAGGTAGGCCTTCTGGGGGATCGCGTCCTTGGCCCCGGGAACGATCGCGCTGGCGAAGAGCCCCTTCACGTCCGGGCTCGCGATGCGCTCGGCGAGTCCCTTGAGGTCGAGGGCGGGGCGGAAGCGCTTCAAGTAGGTGGTCAGGTCCGCGCGGGCCTCGTAGAGGGCGACCGGGAAGCCGATCTTGCCGTTGAGGTCGACGAGGCCCGGCATGTCGACCTCGACGATCTCCGCCCCCGCGGCCTGGAGCCGGTCGAGCGTCGCCTCGGTGAGCCGCTCGGTCTCGACGTCGAGACTCCGGAAGAAGAGCGGCCGGCAGACCCCCACGCGGAGGCCCTTGAGCGGCGCGGCGACGACGCGATCGCGCGCGCCGGTGATGATGGTGTCGAGCAGCACCAGGTCGGCGACCTCGCGGGCCATCGGCCCCGCGGTGTCCCGCGTGTGGGCGATCGGGGTGATGCCCTCCTGGGAGTAGCGCCCGAGCGTCGGCCGGAGCCCCGCGATGCCGTTGAGCGCGGCCGGGATGCGCACCGAGCCGCCGGTGTCGGTGACGAGCCCCGCCGCGGCCATGCGCGCCGCGATGGCGTTGGCGGTGCCGCCCGAGGAGCCGCCCGCGATCCGGCTCGGATCGTAGGCGTTGCGCGCCGGCCCGAAGGTCGCGTTGTTGCTCGTGACGCCGAAGGCCAGCTCGTGCATGTTGGTCTTGCCGAGCACGATGGCGCCGGCCCGGATCAGCTTCTCGGCCACCGGGGCATTTCGGGTCGGGACGAAGTCGCGCAGCGCGGGGGTGCCCGCC